>Ga0105091_10000022_pt1 | contig 50438 bp, 50 predicted proteins | sample PPLLak1March2015_FD_87022 | JGI IMG/M metagenome (GOLD analysis project Ga0105091, IMG submission 87022) | Freshwater sediment microbial communities from Prairie Pothole Lake near Jamestown, North Dakota, USA - PPLs Lake P7 Core (1) Depth... | ecosystem: Environmental > Aquatic > Freshwater >... | reverse complement strand
CGTCAGCCAACTCTACGTCAGCCAACTCTACGTCAGCCAACTCTACGTCAGCCAACTCTACGTCAGCCAACTCTACGTCAGCCAACTCTACGTCAGCCAACTCTACTTTGTCTTCAACTTAACCTATTTAGAACTAACGTGCCCCCCCTAAAGATCTTAATGGCATATCGAGTGAAAATCTACAGGACTGTAAAACTAGGGCTTATTGTATGGTCCAGCGATTGATATATACTTATATTAAGCATTTCGAAGTACATAATTTAATGGTCTTTCTTGAGGTTAATGACCTTCATGCAAATATCGATAATAAGGAAATACTGAATGGACTAAATTTGAAGATTGATAAAGGGGAGGTTCATGTAATTATGGGCCCAAATGGTTCTGGCAAAAGCACATTTGCAAACGTCCTGCTTGGGCATCCCAAATACACAGTTACGGGAGGAAATGCTCTAGTTAAAGGCGAAAGTATCATGAATCTTACCACTGATGAGAGAACGAAGAAAGGTTTATTCCTTGGCTTTCAGTATCCTATCGAAATCCCAGGGGTCGGGTACAGCCACTTTTTGAGAAATGCCTATAATACATTGAACAAATCATTAGCCGACGACCAAAAAAACCGTGAAGTATTCCTTACAGTAAGAGAATTTCATGAATATGTCAAGAAGAATTTAGATTCTGTGGGCCTAGACAAATCATTTCTAAGCAGGTATTTGAATGAAGGGTTTTCTGGAGGAGAGAAAAAAAGATCTGAAGTCATGCAGATGTTGGTCCTTAAGCCAAACTTAGCGATTCTCGATGAACCTGATTCAGGCCTCGATATAGATGCCGTAAAAGCAGTTGCAGAAGCAATCAATCAACTTATTGATACTGGTGCTGGCGTACTTGTGATAACGCACTATGCTAGGATTCTGCGGTACTTGTCGAAACTTGATTTTGTACATGTGATGTCAAGGGGTAAGATCATCAAGTCAGGGGATAAAACTCTTGCCGACGAGCTCGAATCTAGAGGATATGGCTGGCTAGGTTTGGAAGATAAGTAGGCCTCATTAAACCCATTTAGAGTAGGATATAATGGAAGTTCAACGCAAAAGGGATCAGGTCAAGACATCAAAATCTACCTTCCTCAACTATTCGTTTTTCAAACTTGACCCAAAATGGCGTTGGATGAATGAGGTGGCAAAGGAAGAGGCAGCTAAGGAATTTGCCACCCTAGTGAGTGTCGCGAACACCAAATTGCGAGTTCATACATATACAACTCTTGGCCTTCACAGCGGGACGGATTTCATGCTTTGGATGGTATCCGATTCGGTTGAAATGTTTCAGACGTTTACGTCTAAAATCTACAGTACCATTCTAGGAAAATACATTGAACCTGCTTTCTTGTACCTTTCGTCATTCAGAAGATCTGTTTATTCCGAGAAGATGACGCCGTCATTTATGACAGATTCTAAGCCGCTGAAATATCTAGTGGTATATCCCTTTGTTAAGTCTAGAGAGTGGTATCTTTTGCCATTTGAAGAACGTAAACAAATGATGGATGAGCATATTACAATTGGCAGAAAATTTCCCGAGATCAAGCTGAATACATCATATTCGTATGGAATCGATGATAATGACTTTACTCTCGCGTTTGAAACGGATGATCTAACAAAGTTTCAGGATCTGATTCTCCAATTACGTGAAACAAAGGTGAGCTTGTATGTTGTGAAGGATACTCCAATGATAGTATGCGTGCAAAAAGATATACAGAGTATTATCATGGGGCTTGGGTGAGGCATCGATCATGACAATATCTGCGTTAAAGGAATGGGCTATTGTATGTAAGGGATTAGAAGAAGGGAGGCAAACAATTCTGCTAAGAAAAGGCGGGATAATGGAACGTAAGCACGGTTTTGAATTGAGACATAATGATTTCTACATGTTTCCAACTTATGAGCATCAATCAAAGGATCTTTTACAGCAAGAATACGCGGATAGGTTCGAATCAATATTGCATGATAAGCCTCTAGATGATTTGAATACAATTTACCTTTACGCAAAGGTTATCTTTATTACTGAGACATTTAGCAGGAGAATGCTTAACGGCCTAAGCGACTTTCATATATGGAACGAGAAGTACATCATTGCAAGGATGGATTACAACCCCGAGAAACCTCTCAGTATTATATTACTTCGTGTATACAGACTGAACAAGGCCTTAAGTGTCGCTCTCAGTCCGCAACAGGCAGGCTGTAGATCATGGATCGACTTTCAATCATTAAGTTCGAAAGATTCTCAAGATAATATAGGAAAACCGGTTCTAAGCAACGATATCTTTCAGGAAAGGCAATCGCAATTAATGGAGGTACTTGATATCTAGATGAAATATCGTCGACTGGGGAAGAGTGGAATTATGGTAAGTGAGATAGGATTCGGCGCATGGACAATAGCGTTGGACTGGTGGGGTGGAAAAAAGATTAACGATGAAGAAGCCATTAGGATGTTAAAGCGAGCATTTGATTTAGGCATCAATTTTTTTGAAACGTCTGACGTGTATGGAAAGGGGAGAAGTGAAAAGCTCATAGGTGAAGCCTTTAGGGGAGTGAATCGTGATGAGGTAATCTATTCGACCAAATGGGGTTACGATATTTATGGCGCTGAACAGGTTGGCCATAACGAACTCCCGCAGAAACATGACCCATCTTTCATGAATTATGCGTTACAAGAGAGCATAAAGAGACTTCAAACGGATTTCATAGACGTGTATAGTCTACACAACCCCAAGATGAATGTAATCCAGGATAATACTCTATTTGAGACACTTGATAGGACACGCAAAGAAGGTAAGATTAAAAGTTATGGAGTCGCCTTGGGACCGGCAATAGGTTGGAAAGAGGAAGGAACTTTGTCAATGGAAAAAAGGGATGTAACTTGTCTTCAGAGCGTCTATAATCTTTTGGAACAGGACCCCGTAAAAGATTTCTTTCAGATCGCTGAAGCTAATGACGTGGGTCTTATGGCTCGAGTTCCTGATGCATCCGGTGTGCTAACAGGAAAAGTAAACATGGATACGGTATTTGATAAGAATGATCACCGAAGTACACGAAAGAAAGAGTGGATCATTCAAGCACTGCGGAAAATAGAGTGCATAAAACCAATTGCTGATTCGTATGGCTGGACAATTACTGAATTCGCTATAAAATTCATCCTCTCCCAAAACAAGATCGCATCGGTCCTGCCAACGGTAGTCAATTTAGAAGAGATCGAATTATTCACGAACATGTCTGATGGAAAGTACTTGAGGCAGAATGACTTGGAAGCACTCTCACAGATGTATGACAAAGATTTTTACACAACAACCATTAGAAAATAAGTAAAATGAGCATTTCTTGGTCATAATTCTATCTATCTCTCCGAATTATGACCAAATAAGTAGTTGTGTTTGAGCATCAGTCCTCGAGCCTACTACCGTCTGTAAATGAATCAAACTCAAATAATGATGAGAAAAGACGGTAATGTTCTTACTCAAAATACTTTACTCTTTGCTTCTTGAATTCACGGGTGCTGAAAAGAATAGAATAATCCTGAATTTTCACTACTGACGACATGGTTTCGGCTATCCTTTTTGCAGCCTTAAGCGTTCTCGCATGTACCATACTAAAGAGGTTAAACGGCCAGTCCGAAAATACAGGTCTACGGTAACAATGGCTAACTTGAGGAAATGCTGCTAACTTGTGTCCCACTTCATCGATCTTGTCGTCGGGCACTCTCCATACTACCATACCATTTGCGGAAAACCCTGCATCTCTATGACGCAGAATGGCGGCGAATCTTCGCATCACACCTATCTGCTCGTATTCCTTTGCTTTTGCAAAGAGCTCACCTGTTGTTATTCCAAGAACTCTCGCAGACTTCGTGAATGGCTCTGACGTAGTTTCGATGTCTTCTTGCAACACACGAATAAACTTTTTGTCTATGTCGGTGGCTGTAAATTTTGCTTGACTTACGGTTTTTAATTGTTCAGTAGGTTTTGGATCAGAAGGATCCTGGTTCAGTACATCTAACTTTACGCCAATCTTGTAGAGTTTGAGTGTGGGTAATACCCTGTACTTTATGACACCGTCCAGGGAAGCCATGCGTTCCAAGTCTCGCTTCATATCACCGAATGGAGGAACTGCCAAAGTGAACCACATATTGTATTCATGGTTCCTTTCGTAATTATGGCTGACTCCGGGATGGCTGTTTACCTTATTTGCAACCTGTTCAAGCTTGTCTTGTGAAACGGAAAACGCGACCAAAGTGCTCTTATAACCTAATCGTCTGGTATCAAAGATTGCATTGATCTGTCTTATCAGACCAATCCTTTTCAGTATCCCAATCCTTTCTAGGACTTCATCCTCAGAAATATTGTATCGTTTAGAGATTTCCAAAAAAGGTCTATCCACTAAAGGAAATTGCCACTGGATTTCATTCAATAGTTGTTTATCCAATGAATCGATAGTTTGCAGTTGCATCAGGTCGTCACAATTTACAGATGGGCCTGCATTATTAAATGCTCCTCAATCTGTCACATTTTTGAAAGTGTAACCATGAATCTACCTTATTGAACTTAAACTCTATCAGGATGATTTTTAAATCAGGAGCCTCATTTTAGTGGGGGGATAGAAGGACTGATGACTTGGTTTAGGGATCCTTATGGTCACATAATTGAATCTAAAAATAAAACACACAGGCTAGTGTATTGTTTGTTGTGCCAGAAACTGGCAAGTAAATCAGACTGTATAAAATTAAGAGTTAGTAATAGGAATGGAAAATTATACGAGATTAAATCTTACAAATATACCAAGGTATCCAAAATGAAGCGCCCTTACAAAGAAAAATCTGCCGAACTGCTAATGGGTTCAGCAAATGAGATTCAGGGAGTAATTGGAGAAACCAATTAGGAATTCGAATATGTTGTCGTTTTGTGTCATTTAATTAATGGCGATTCATGCCTTGATCTAGGATATAAAAAGAAACCGCTTCCGTGAGATCTTTTTTTAGGATGAGCATTACTGAATGTTGTGACTGCGGGAACAACTTATTTTAGATATTCTGGGACCTCCATACCCGAGACCGAAATCATATATCACATCATTTCAAGCATACTTGGATCTGTAGAAGAAGAAGAAATTGCTACAAATGACAGCCGAGTCCCTACGATAATAGAAATTCACTTCCCTGTTCTCTACGGTGACGATTTTTTTAATCTATTTGGCGCTGACAAATGGTACAAGTTAAGGAATGTTATTACAGAAATAAAAAAAAGAAGAGGTAAGGGTCAGATGCGAATTGTGTTTAGTTTCCCCGGAGTTTCTGGGGTACGCGGTGCTACCACCAGGCTCATCTTACAGACTTTAGAAACGGACTCCAAAAATGTTGAAAGAGCCATCGATAGGGTTCAAGTGTTAGTTGAGATAATTGAATCTCAAATGTCCAAGATGCCTGCAGAAGTACTTGAAATGACGTATTGTTATGAATCTACACACTCCAGGTGGCGTCCTGATTTCGCGAAAACAGATAAGAGAATTTACAAATACTCAAATGACATTTGGAAAATTAGTGCCTGAATTTTAGTATTTAACCGAATGTTCAACAACTTCTTAACCTATTTGGCCAATTACCGATGATTCATGTAAGGATTTGAGGAGATCGCGATACTTTCGGTCAATAAAATAAAGCGATTCGGATAATTTTTTCGATTTTCCATATTTGAATCTAACAAGCTCCCGATGCCGCCAAAGATGCTGACCTTCGGGAACTGAAAGAGTTGTAAAGTAATCAGGCCCCTTTAGGTTGTCCGGAAGCTTGATGCTCTGTGGTATGATATATTCGATGGTAAACCATTCATCGCCGTCCGGATAATCATTACCTGTAGCTATATCGAAATACAAGTGCAATACATCTTCAATATTTAAGCCGCTCTCTTTGCTCAAAGGATGCTTTATAAATGACCTTCGGTAATCCATTTTTAGCAATTCTGGCTCAAAATAATTCCTTATTATTGCAAATCTAAAGATTTCATTTGACTCTTTAATATTCAAAGCTAGTATAACCAAGGATCTCCGTTTAATAACCTTTTTAACACGGTGTCAGCAGGTACGTGGCTTCCAATCGTCCGAACTATTTTTTGTTCCCGACACAGATGGTAATCAATATCAATATATTGCCTTCCCAAAATCTCCAATTTAGGCGGGGGTCGCCTAGCCTGGTAGGGCGTGGGATTGCTAATCCCATGTTCGCAAGAACTCGTGGGTTCGAATCCCACTCCCCGCGCTATTGCGGTTTGCATTATTGCAGTGCTTCCTAAGTCTTAACATGAAGTCTAGATCCATCCCCAGTCAAGATAGCAAAGGGCAAGGCATATTGAAAATTTCTTCCAAGGGATCACATAATTAGCTTAGGACCGGATGTAAGCTCTCATATACCATGGTATTTACTGATTGCTTTTGAAGGCCTTAAATTGGGTACATCGTTAAATCTAATGGTAACCCTATAGTTAGCATATACACTGAGCACCAGTAAGGTGATGATCGAATCTCACTGACTCCTTTGGAAGACAATTAACGTGAAGTCATTCTAATTTTATTGTTAGTCAATGTTTTTTTATTGTTAGTCAATGTTTTTTTATTGTTAGTCAATGTTTTATTGTTGTTTACCTCGGTGCAGGTTTTTCATTGAGTTTCACCATAAGGATTTATAGGGCTTATATGGGTGTATCCTGCAACAGTAATAGTACAGTCTCACTCCCTAAATATCGGGCATTGTTTAAATACTCAAACACTGCAATACAATTAACGAGAAGGGTTGAAAGCGAGCGGGCATATAGATCAAAGAGTCTATATTCCATATTGTACACTTGCTGGATTTATAGCTGTATGGGCCATCTCCGGACTCCTCGTTGTTGTTGACCTAGTCTCTGGAACTCCTCCTGGAACATTCTTTGCCGTGATCGGAATTTCGTTAGGCTTCAACGATCCGACAGTTGCGCAATATGTAGGATTTGCCTTGCACTTGTTAACTGGTACCGTAGCAGGATATTTGGACAAGCATCAACATATTGGAGGTGGATAGCACCACGCAACTATCGTCATGGAATAATTACTGGACTAATAGTAGGAGCCGCATTATGGGCAGTATTATTTGTACCGGTTACCACATTTGGAATACAGCCTAGGCTTGATTCATTTTCTAACTCGGCGCCAAATCAATACGTCTATGATATCTCTAGTCATTTCCAATCATTGTACCCAGTTATTGTTGGTGGTTCATTAGTATTTCATCTTATCTACGGTTCTTTATTGGGATTTATAGCTGGACGGATGAAAGAATTAGGAACCTTTCTAAAGAAAGACATTCATCGAGCGACCTTTCACCTGACTATGAGCACAGATTAACAATGACATTACCATTGTCAGTGGTTCATTGAACACCCTACTAGCTGAATAAGAAGGATTTTTTCATTTATGACTGAATCAATTCTCGACCACTTTGCTATTTGTAGAACTAACGAATAATGTGGATATTGGCGTAGATTGATTGTCGTATGACATCGGATAGTGTAAGTAGATTAAATAGGATAAATTACTAGTAATCTGGAATGCATTACTGGGTGGGTTCACATTGTCTTGTCACGGATACCGAGAAGGGTAATTCGAAGAAGATTAGATCCTTCTTCCCATTGGGAGTAATATCTGTCGCAGACAGAATTACAATCGTTAGTGAGATGGTGAATAACATTCCCGACAAATCATGGATGCTCTATCTCTTGGAAATTTTTAACACGCAGGACATCGCATTAGAACTAAACCTCATCTGCCAATTCGACGGTCAGGACTATTTTGAGGCGATATTTCGAGGAGTTAATCAGTATAGGTTCGTGCACGTTCTTCCAGTTATTGGTCACACTTACAATCGCCAGATATTTCTTGGTTCTCAGAAACAAATAATCAGATACGCTTTGACAGATAAAGAAACTGGACAAAATGAAACCTACGACCTCTCTGCGAAGAATGTCACTGGATTTGATTTTCGAGGCTCAAGACAATTCACAGGAATAGAATGGTGGAATAAAATGAAGAATTCACCATATCCAATAAAGTATGAAGTAGAAATTTCCCAGTTATTGTTTGGACTTAGTGATAATTCTTCCGATACATATTCAACTACCTTCTATCCCTATAACGCCTTGCTGCCTAATGACGATGGCTCAAGGGCCTTGTATCCCGTTTCGATGCAAAACCTGAAAATCAAAGATGATGGGTGTATATCTTATCATATTACTTCTGGTAGCTGCGGTACAGGGATACTCTACGGCTGCTGATGATATCATACTGAGGTTCTATTTATAAGCGAACTTGACCCAGTTTGCTCCATAAAGTCAAGACATACTACGTAAAGCTCGCTGCTTTCCTGTCTGCTGGCAGGAGGCTTGCTAAGCTTTACTAAAGCAAAGTGCTCCGCAAGCTCGTCTACAAAGGATCGTGTTGAAACACCCTGAAAAATCTTATAAACAGCATTTCCGCCACCCTCGAGGATTTTTGTAGAGACATGTAGGGCATGCTTCGTAAGAGAAATTTGTCTTTCATGATCAATTTCCCAAATTCCACTTACGTTGGGTGACATGTCACTAAGCACAACATCAAATTTTTCACCAGGGCCAATAGTTTGGAGAAGAATTTGAGTTAGTTGCGGATCGTCTATACTTCCCTGGATAAATCTTGTGCCCGCCAACGGACTTATTTCCTTAAGATCCATTCCCAAAACAAAACCGGATTGACCGACTAATTGACTTACCACCTGAATCCACCCCCCTGGTGCGCAACCAAATTCAACCACTTTATCAGATTTCTTGATTATTTTGTAAGACTTGTTGAGCTGAAGGAGTTTGAAGGCAGCCCTACTACGATATCCTTTCTGTTTTGCTAATTTCCTATATTGATCTTTCTTGGCTTTGGTCAGCTTCATTATATTATGTTGTTAGAGAATCAAAGCATGTACAAGAATATAATTGATGCTGTCCCAAAGATGTAAAAACATGACAATACATGATACAGTTAAAGCAATCAAAAGTAGAAAGCGTTTGTTTACCTAATCCGACAGATTGGTCTCTCCAACGGTAACCTTATTAATCAATATTAAGTCGTTGTGATGCAGATTCAATACTGAACTAATAGTACCCAAGTCAACTACATTACTTGAATGCATTAACCTAACGAACTCAACCTAAAAATCTGGTTCGGCATTAAACATATAAAAATCATGAATGCAGGATTCACCAAACAGATTTGAAATGCTTGAATGAAAAGAGTACGCCGCTATCTTGGAGAAAAATATCAAAATTACACCATAGTGAATTATGTGTCATCTAAGCAATTATTCAGCTATAATCTCAAACGTTATTAAGATAACCATCCTGTTGTAATTTCTCCGCATGCGCTCTAATATACCTCCATACTACGTCTGCTTTTGACGCTTGAAAATCCCATGGAGCTATCAAAACAACATCATTATCTCTAATCCACATTCTTCTCTTTATTTTTCCACTAATACGACATACTCTTACCTGTCCATCTGTACACTTGACGACCACATTGTCTCCACCTACGAGCTTAATAACCCTGCCCAGTAACTGTCCATCCTGTGGAAGAACCAATTCCTTCAAATGAGATTCGCTCAGTACTTTCCTTTTGCCTATTTTTAAGACCTACCTATATTACCCCGGCGAACATGTAATAAAAACGTATCATTTAAGGGAAAAGCATATCAGGTTTGGGATAAAACTTGGCTATAGAAAGAATTGCCGACTATTACTTTTAATAAGAGATATCCTGTTCTGGTAATAATACTGAGCTAATTTATTTACGGAAAATAGTAATAAAAATACATTGACTGTATTGCTTCAACCTCCTTAGTAATGACTCTATAAATACCTTGTAAGAAGTCTCATGTTTTAAAGTAATGTGTATACCAAGATTTCTTCCTACATCCTCAAAGACCGCCGCAATGGATAGCAGTCTAGATATTCTATATTTCCTATAGACAATAAGCTAGATAAAAAAATTGTATATAGAAAAAAGTATCGATTGTATTTTTTATTCTATTTATTTTAAGAAACAATTTAGAAACGGTCAAAATATCTCGAACGCCTCTAACTCTTGTGAATCTCATTTTGCACCAAATTATTTCTGCATCTATTCTCACAACCGGCGTGATATAATTTCAAAGATCGTTACTGCATATTGCACCCTTATTTCCATTGTTTCAATTTAGCTGTAAAATATTACAGCGATCTAGTTAATCTTCCACTTTCATATTGTCCATTGGTATCATTCTTTCCATACCACTATAAAGCTCTAGATATCTTTCGCCTTTATGAGTTATCTGATATGTTTTTCTATCTTCATCATATTTCACAAGCCCATTATCTAACAATTCTGCAAGATATTCCCTCAATTGATTGGTTGACAAATACGCTTTAAACATGATCTTCGTCTTACTCGTCCCTCTACCTTGAGCAGCTTCCAAGATCATCGCAATAATGTCATTTCTAGCCCTATTCTTCACTGCAATTCCCTAAACTATATTCACGCAATATATTTATGGAGGACTAATGCATCATCTAAAAATAAAATAGGTACGAATTCTACTATCAACTAATTAAACGTGGGTAATTAAAGATTATAACCTAACATTTATTGTTTTATGGATTTTGCCTTAATAATTTGGATCCGCCAATACTTTCTTCAATATGGAATCCAATAATCCCAAAATCCGAATCAGTGCTCATCTTAATAGAGCGCGGGAGTTCTGCACGTCTAATGTTTTGAGCAGATGTGGGGGTAGTAACTAGTACAATATGGATCCTATCTGTCCTTTAATGGTACAATAGATGATTTCGAATCGAATTTGCTATCCTTAGAGCATCCGGATGCACTAGGCTCCAGACTATTTCAATTTCCAGTCCTAGTGAACTGATTGACCAACTAACTAGTGAATCATAAATTATTTGGCAGCAAGCAACATTATCTCTTCGTGATAGTTTAGTATTCCCCATAATGATATAGGTCCTGAGATTGGTAACTCTGTAGTCCATATAAAAGTGTAGAGGCAACCTATAAATGACGAATAGTAGATGTTCAATTGAATGCCACAGCCTCACTTCACAGATGGAAATCTCATTATTCTCTTTGGTGTAAACACTGAGGGCGAGGCAGCTGAAACTGTTCCAAATTATGTCGAAGAACGAATAAAAGTCTGTGTTGATTTGTATCGTATTGTTACGACTTCTAAGCCTGATCGTAACAATACGCTGATACTAGTCGTTGTGGACACCAGCACTGGCTTGGTCATAAAAAAGATGCTAGTTGAAGGTGGAATTAAAGAAGATCTAATATTATTTGCTGACTCGCCTAGGACCGTCGAGCAATCATTTGATTATGTGCTCAGATTCATAAAAAAGCGGGCGAATCCTCCGTATATGTACTTCATTGGATCGGTGTGGCAAAAGGATATTTATGATTCCGCCATTCTTTCACAAATGAAAGATTATCAGGTAAGATTTGAAGGTGCTCCAGACCACAGACCAGTGGATAGTGTCGCCAGAGAAAAAGCACTGAACACACCAACAAGAGGTATTGGATATTACAAAGACAAACTAAAGAATAAAGCCGTCGACATGGTTATCAACTACGTATTTCCCGATGATAAGAATAAGTAGGGTGTCGTCGCTAGACCAGTTTATTCTCGTTCACCGGCCGCAACTTGGACGGGATTGAATTATCAAGACTGTTTGCTGATGTCATTTCGTTTCTGATGTCTATAGTTATCCTCTTTTGTGGCTTGCCCGGAGTAGGCAAGACGACTCTCGCTAGGTCAGTAGCATCGAGAACAGGGGCTACCATATTATCTTCTGACAAGATACGGAAAGAGCTAATAAAATATCCTACCTATACAAGGGCTGAAGGTCGTTTAATATATGAAGTGTTGATGTTATTGACTAAATATTTGACTGACGTCGGAATCGACTGTATCGTTGACGCAACATTTAACAGAGAACGATCTAGAAAGGAAGTTGGAAATAGGCTTTGTTCAAACAATGTGCAGCTGTATGTGATTGAATGCACTTGTCCAGAAGAGGTTGTACTAGAACGATTGAGAAATAGGAAAAATGACTTCTCTGATGCAGGTTATTCAGTTTATTCCAAAATGAAGAGCATATATGAACCTGTCCGGGGACGGCATCTAGGTATAGATACTAGCCTACCATGTGAGGTAAACCTGCAAAAGATTCTATCGTATGTATTTGACGCAGTACGGTGATAGAAAAACTTCTAGGAATTTTCTTCATTATCGTCGGAAAGCATACCAGTACTTGATATATACCTGGGCAATAAAACTAGAAGAGATTACGGAATTATACTGGGTCTTTAGTTCGTGGGTCACTAAATTCTCCTATTTGTTGTCACCGAGTGACTCATCCTTAATGTTTTCTGGTCCAAAAGGCGGATATCTTAGCCAATGACACATCAACAAATGATGGGTCAACACCCCCAGTAAAGCGAAGTGAAGAAGATAACAGAAATAGAAAACTAGGCTTGATTTTAATCTATTTCGAGGTCCCTTTCTTTGAGTTCTTGGTCATCCAGTTTCTTGAGCTCAGAAACGAGAAATTCTCGATATTTACCCTTTTCCTGTTCCGTCATCTTATCCAAGTTTGAGCTAAGAGCAGTCCCTATGGCAGAAGCTCTATCGATAAGGTCCAATGCCATAAATTTGCCTACATTTCCGAAGCGCAACATTACATCTAACTGCTTTTGTATTATGTTATTTATCGACTCTACGTCCGAAGCCATTTCTAGTCCCTTCAAAGTTATTCTGTACCTACCATTTTCTGCCTCTTCAATTAGTCCTTCTTCCAATAGCCTACCTAGCATTGGATAGATAAGGCCAGGGGAAGGCCTCCACTTTCCATCGCTCTGGAGGACTGCCCTGTCAATAATTTCTTTTCCAGTCATAGGAGCATCCTTAAGCAAATTTAATACATAATGTCTCGAGAAACCACGAGGAATCGAGCTGCCTACCCTAGAAATCCAATTCGATAGCATATCACTAGTAATATCGCTAGAGACATATTTAAGCCTTATGAGTCATAGTTCTGTCGCAAAGTCGGGAGATCTGACTTGACGTCGCGTCATGGGTGGCCGTATTGCGCCTCGGGTGGCTCAACTCATCTATTAATACCTAATTATTCAATATGTCTTTCGGATCATGAGATATCTCAGCAATCAAGAACTTGTCGTAGTTATCTTAATAATCGCTGGATTAATTATAGTTCGAGCTGGGATTTACTACAAATGGTGGCAAATGACCACTGTTCTTGACCTAGTACCCGAAATCATACTATTCAGCTTTATCCCACTATTTATATAGGGATTTAGAAAAAGAATTTGGGGCGAGTCTAATGATAGTTCAAGACCACCTAATAAAGCTCAACGGGCCAATTTAGCACTGTTCATGGGTTCACCCGATTTCGTCGACCCAAAATATATCTGGCACTATCATAGCCGTGACCGAATCAATTTCCCAGTATTCATGAGGCAAGCTAAAAAGAAGATACGTATGTCGGCATTGACTTTCTCACTGTTAACATTACAACATGAACTGCTGTTACGTGAGTTGGTTTCAGATGGGAAAAAGCTAACTTTTCTTATTCTCGACCCGTCTTCAGAACAAGCCAAAATAGAGACGTCACAATATGCATCGAGTAACGATTTGATAGATCAAATAAATAGCTCTCTCACGCGATTATGTGAACTGAAAGAACGATATCCAAAGAACATAACCATCAAAAAATACACACGGTTACACGGTAATAGTATTACGATTCTAGATGATTCAACAGTCAAAGTCGAAGAACATGTGGTTGATAGCGGGCCAAATGATAGAGAGAATTTAGTAATATTCAAAAAAGATAGCAAGAAAGATTTCTTAAACTACCTGAAACAGTTCAAAGATTTGGAGAAATCAGCCACTGAGCATCAATGTCAGCCAGCTTGATTTCTAAAATAGTCACTCAGTATCGCTCTTGCTGATTCTGAAACTGTTTCCAGCTTTCTATTTTTTCTCTCTTTTTCAATCGAATCGAATAGTTCCTGTGAAACGGATAGCATGATTCTCTTCATAGCCATATATTGATATTTATTGATATCAATAAGAACATTTATGAATCTATGCTCGTTATGTATCTATTGATATCAATAGAAGACTATGGACGGACGTAAAATGCGGGGAATGGAAATCGCCAATACAATCGGCAATCCTAGTGCCAAGGCCGTATCTATCAAACGACTCAATAAACTCGCATACAAAGTTCGTTCACAAACAAACATTGACCAATGGTACAACGTCATCAATACATACGACGACGGGTGGATTTGCGAGTGTTTAGACTTTCAGGCACGGCACCAACATTGTAAACATATACACGCAGTTGCATTCAGTAAGTTGCTACGCAAGAAAATTTACCAAGATGCAATTTTACAACCACTGCAAGAATTACAGGCAAAAGAAGTCAATCCAAACGCTATTGAACTTGGGCAAATCGTCTGTCCGAAATGTTTCAGTCAAACCTATCAAAAATTCGGCATACGTCATAACAAATATGGAGATATGCAACGCTATGTCTGCAAAGCCTGTAACCACAGATTCGTTGTCAATCCGGCTTTTGAGAATGCAAAGGCATCAGCCAAGATAATCACCGCAGCGATTGATTTGTATTTCAAAGGTGTGTCATTTCGTAAGATTAGTGACCACCTGAAACAAATGTACGGTTTCAGTATCCATTGCTCAAATGTATGCCGATGGGTAACAAAATTTACTAATGTTGTGCAGCCATACGTCGACAGTTTAGTGCCAGCTCAAGTTGGCGGAGTCTATCACGTTGATGATATGTTACTACATGTAAGAAAAGAAGATAATAATCAGTTAGAGAAAAAAGAGAATCATACCCGACATAAATTCGACAACCATTATTCATGGTTATAGAATCTAGTGGATTCAAAAACCCGATACTGGATATGCTCAAAGTTAAGCCAGAAGAGAGATACCGCATCGGGTATCGCAGTATTAAAAGATATGAAGAGACGCGCACCAATGCCGAAGGCATTCATTCACGATGGATTACCAACATATGATGAAGCTTACCGAAAAGAGCTATTCAGTCTACAAAATCCGAGAGTACAAAACGTCCGTAGTGTATCAATCAGACATGAGGGCTTGAATGCCGAAGTTGAGCGATTGAATGGAACAGTCAGAGATAGAGAAATTGTCATGCGTGGTCTTGACAAACAGAAGACGGCTCAAGATTTAGTTGATGCAATGAGAATCCATTATAATTTCATTAGACCGCACATGGCTTTAGAAAATAAAACACCAGCGGAAGAAGCTGGAATCAAACTACCATTGGGTCAGAACAAAGTTGAAACACTGATGAGACTGGCTGCGGTCAATAAGAAGGACATCGCTCAGTTATTGGGATTTCGTATCAATAAAGTCAAAGTCAACAAACATGCTGATTATGTAGAAATCAAACCGAATGGATGGTTAGATAAGAGAGAATGGAGAGAAATTAATGAGATATTAGTTAAAAATGGATTTGAGTGGAAGTCTTGCAATATCGATAGTTGCTGGATCAAAATGGCTGACCATGTAAAGTCTTAAGTTTGTTCTTAGAATATGACTTAAAGGCTCTTAGGTCTGATCTGGTGGGAATATGTTCGAATCGTTGTTTGCCATTTTGGTCTAACCCACATATCGTTACGTCATCTGGAATGTAAATAATCTGTGGATACGGATCTTTCTTGTCCAAGCCAACACTGTCATCAAGCCGGATCTTGTCATCACCGACAAATCTTATTATGAAATCGCCCAGTTGTGCAAACTGTTTCATGGTTGTTTGTTTTGAATCCCAATATAGTTTCAAAAATATGTAGCATATGGCGACCCATGACCAATAGCCACTGGTTCAATTACTGGCATACAACTGCCATCAGCGTCAAAATAATATAGTATCGATTTTCCGTCTAAATGTTGACCCGATACCCCCATTAGTACTCGATACCGATGTTTTTTGTTTTTATTGTAAAAGTCGCTCTGGATTTGTGTGATCTGAAATCTAACTTGCTCTATAGTTGGACTAAAGTCAGGCTCTTTTCGTAGGCCGATTAGACGTTGTGCCAAATATTTCTCACGATTGGCCAAAGTCGTAGATGATACATAATCTCTAAGTTTCATCGCAAAAACTTCAAAGACGCCTTTATGCCCTGAAAAGCCTGTTAAGATCCCCTGAAGTTCTCCAGTTATTTTCTTACCGTAGTTATAACGCCTTCCAACATCGTAGATCGTGGTGATTTTCGTGTCCGCTACTAGAACTACACCATCTATACATCTCGCACCCAATATGAGCGTCGTATTATTTTCATAAAATGTATCTGTTGAATATTCATTAATGATTTCATACAATTCACGCTATCTTAGTACCCTAAGAAGCTATAAATCATAGTCTCCCGACTCGCAACAGTTTTTGGTAGTTTTCAACCGGAGTGCAACGGTATGTTAAATCAACCGGGTACGCGATAGAAATTGAGTCATGTTTCTGTTAACTTATAGGGACATTTAGTCTACTAAAATGGGTGTTAACCATCGGGACATTACAATTCTGGAAAAATAGCACGGGCGACTTCCCTACTGATACCTAAAAATTCAGCAAGACTTGCCAGTTTTTCAGTACCGGCTTCGTATTTTTCAATAACCTGTTTTCGAGTATACTCGACAATACCGTTGTGGTCTATAACTGCAACCCGTGTATTTCCCGATGTAAATTTATCGAAAGTCTTGATTTCATTTATAGTGAAAGCTCCAATAACAGATATGCATAACTCATCCCAGTCCCAATCGCACTATATTCATCGACAATTTCTACAACTGGATCGGGCGGTACTAAACTCAGTCGATAGAGAACATAGTCACCATTAGATAATCTAGCTCCCAAGAGCGCCGTCGCATCAAAGAGATTCGCAACTCTGAGATAACCTAGTTCTGTAGATCTATTTGTGACTCTTTCTCTAAAGAGTTGGGGCCAGTAACCCGTCTACTCGGTCTCGAAACTTTTCCTCATTTACCAAATCGTCTAATCTTAAATCTTCGAGCTTTTTTACAAGATGTCTAATATATGATTTAGATCCGGATGCACCAAAGCCAACCCATTTGTTAATTTCATATAATTTACTCGAAAAATTTTTAACATTTGATGTCCATTGATTGTCACTAGTGAGTACAATACCATAATTCGACTTAATACCCACAACTGTAGTCATCGGTTCTCTTGACTCCTCTTGAATTCTCTCTTCGTGATCTAGATTTATGTCTTCTAGCTCATATGGATCATAACCTATGGCACTCATAAATTATTATTTTTTTTAGCGTTTTGAATTAATGTTACCCATTTGTTCTCACCCTCAATTTTTATCCCACATTTCTCAGCCGGTGTTATATTTCCAATTCCCTCATGTGGCCTGAAATAGTTGTGATACATTTGGTAGCCGGGTAGAACAGATGTATTCATCTTTTTCAATCCCCTCATGACTTTCTCACGGTCGCGAACTTCACCGTTCAACCTTAACATCTAATCAATGTTCTGGTCCGTATATTCCATTACGCCCTCGATATTTCGTACTATGCACTATGTTATTGAATACTGAAATTGAATGCCCAACAGACAGCTATTATTGTCCAAATTGTGCATTGCATCATGGTCGGTCCCTTAAATAGTAGACTGGCAGGATACTGGGCGTGCTCTTCGGTTCTAAAACTAAGAGAGTAATAAATATCGACGCGGAACCTAAAGTTACAACAATACCGATCAAGGACGAAGATGAATTGTACAGAATCACAGAGATAAGTAGTATGTTAGACATAAATGAAAAAATCCTGTTAGTTATAACCCAGAGCAAGGTAAGACTAGTTGGTCTACCAATCAATTCTTATGTTATTTATGCTACTGACAGGAGAATAATTATCCGAGATATCTCATTACATGGATTAAAGGAAGACACCATTGGAATACCATACTCAATAATTACCGACATCAACTACAAGGAAGGATTTATTTCCGCTTGCATCAGGTTGACAGTGAATCGAATTCAAGGTGATCATGAATCAACTGCACTTGATCAGTACGGAACAACCAGGAACGAGTTTGAATGGATAATTGAGCATATTCCTAAGAGTAAGGCCATTTTCCTAGTCAAAATAGTCAGAGCCATGATAAGTAAATGGGAGTTCCTGTCGGAAGAGCATCAATCGGTCACCGATGCAAATGAACATATTGTTGTCCCATCCCCTATACTGGATTCACCAGCCGATGAGCTCTTCAAGATAGCTAAACTGAAAAGCGAAGGTGTAATAAATGAACAAGAATTCGCTCGGCTAAAGCAAAATATAATAGAACGTATTCACTGAGTTTGCCTCAACTCAGTGTTTAGTTTCTGAGAGGCGATGACATTACTATAGGAATACTACTGTACGAATTACTTGTGTCCGCTTTGGGATTATCAATGCTATCACCTAAACTCGAACGTTCATTTGTTAACATGGGATCTTGATGGTTATCCTGTTGGCGTAGAGCGTTCTTCGGTAGCACTGGCTCTTCTATATCATGAACCCCATTCGATACTGTTTGGTTATTCATGGATAGTGGTTGTTGATTGCTTTGCCACGGCCTCTCTAAAGAATTATCGATAGCAATCTTCTCTTCTAGTGGCTGTTCGATAGCTAGAGGCTCATACTGTGGATATTCATCAACATATATTTTCCCGACGTCATTGCCTTGAGTATCGTTACTAACACTAGTACCAGTATCGTTCTGACCTACACTTTCAACTCCTTTAGGTGTGATTAAGGAGCTATTGGTCAGTAACGCTTGAAGCTGCTCTTCATTGATTACCATTTCAGGATTAACTGACAATGGCGGATAACTACTGCTATTTGTAGAACTTGTAGTATTTGTAGCATTATTAGTGCGAGTACTGTTTGTAACGTCCCAAACATAAGGTGAAAGTTCTTCGTCCTTCATAACCATCTGACATATTGTCATATTATATTGGTAGTTAGGTGAACATACATTCAAGTCTCCTTTTAGTATCCTGAAAAACATTGTATCTGATGATGGTTTATCTCCGCCTCCATGCTCCGTAAAGGCTAATACACTGTAATTTGGCATCATCATAATAAGAAAAAATGCAACTGTCGAGGCTGCAATGATGTATTTATTGCTTGCCAGTCTTCCTCCGATCACTAATCCCTTCACAAATTCGGTTCTTCATTCTGTGCTTAAATGAGCTTGCGAAGTATATCGTATTGTATTATCCAATTGCAATTTGACCCTAATATTTGCTGAGAATTATGTCTATTAGCAAACGAAATAAGACGTGATACGTACATTGTTCCATGCTAAAGTCTAAATTAATTGGTATTACTTGCAGGAACGATGGATATTGAAGAGAATAACTCCAAAGTTCTCCATCTACACACATACTCACAACTAATCAAGCTTGCCCCTAGGCTAGATTTACCACAAAGGCACAGGATAATACTCCCAGGATCTTAAAAATCTAACATAATAAAAAAATAAAGCATAGATCAAGTACTCACTTTGATTCACCTTAAATACTCAACTATCACCATGATGTTGACAGAACAAGAATATGAAGTATAGATGCAGAACTGACATTATTGGACTTATATTGAACGCGGCCAATGCAATTGGCGGGGAATCCAGATCGCACATTATGTACAAGAGTCTCGTCAACTATAATCAGCTCAAGGATTACCTTATTTTTCTACAACAGCAAGAATTAATAGAATATGATAGATCTGCCAGAACCTATAGGACAACAGTAAAGGGACGAGATTTTCTGGAGTTGCAGAGAGACATGGGTGAAATGGCCCGCCTTTATGGCGGAAGCTATGATTTATCCCAGCCTTCCCGGCAACAAGCATAAGCATCTGGTCCACTAGAAGCTTACCATTGCATTGGAAGGAGTCTTAACAATCCGGCCGACACAAGAAAAGATAGCAATTATATACTAAATAAGATAGAGTTTTTTGGAAATGGACTTGGGGAGCAGTGACAAAATTGAAGAAATTTCAAAATCAACTGAGGAGAAATGGTCAAAATGGCTTGATTTCAATCGAGAAACTATCAGTTCTATTGTACCCGAAGAATCAGGATTGTTCAAAGTTCATGCTAGTATGAAAATATTGTACATAGGAATATCCCAGAACCTCAAAGCAACCTTGTTAAATTCCATTTTAGATCCTTGCATAGGCAAGGGACAAAGATTCAGTTATATGGTTAATCATGGAACCTTAGAAAATTTGAAAACGGAACTGCTGAAAGATTATACCCTTAGGCATAACGGGTCGCTGCCAGCTTGCATGGAAAGTGTGATGTAATGAATAAGTCGCAATATGTAACAACTTAAGTGACATCCTTTTTGGGTTCTAGGCAGATAGCCTTTTCTTAGGATCATAGATTTATGCTACCTGTAGATTATGATATAACCAATGCAGATTATGACTGCGGAATTCAAAAAGTTCGTAAATGAATAATAAATTCATAAAGTGTAAATCAGAAATAGATGGGTAGCTAATTTTTTTCAACAATACATTTGAGGAAAATATGATTTGACAAGCTACTCAGAATGTTTTGCAAGGACACAAGAACCTATTCATAGGAGAATTTGGGTGAGTATCCTATTGAGGATCAAACGGACTGTTTACATAATGAGGAAAATCCCTGAACCCGGTCCTAGCATGTTAGCAAGGAAATACTCTGTTACGATGAATAGAAGTTCGTTCTCACCTTCTAGAAAGGAAATCTTGAGAAATGTTGTGGGTAAAGATGCGCTACTTTGCAGCTTGAATGAGCGTATCGACAGGGAGGTTATGAAGAATGCAGGACCTAAGCTTAAAGTCATTAGTACTTTAAGCACTGGACACGACCATATTGATATAGTAGAAGCAAAAAAAAGGGGGATTTCTGTTACTTTCACTGGGCAAGTTCTTTCTGAAGCAACTGCCGATTTGACCTTCGCCTTAATTCTTGCTATATCCAGAAAAATTGTACTTGCAGACAATTACATAAGACAGAAAAAGTGGAAAGTAGGATGGTCACCTGAACTTTTTCTAGGGTCAAATGTTTACGGCAAGACACTGGGGCTAATTGGTGCAGGGCGAATAGGTAGAGCGGTAGCCCGAAGAGCGAAAGGATTTGGCATGAATATCCTTTACCACAACCGCTGCCGGTTAGGAAAAATACTCGAATCTGAAATGGGTGCCAGATATGTAGATATGGATACAATCCTAAGAGAAAGTGATTTTCTTTCCATACATGCTAATTTAAACACTGAAAGCAGTAAAATGATTAACGAGTCAAAACTAATGCAAATGAAAAATACGGCCTACTTAATCAACACTTCTCGTGGTCAAGTAATTGATGAAAGGAGTCTTATCAAAGCACTAAAGAACAAGTGGATTGCTGGGGCCGCACTAGACGTTTTTGAATTCGAGCCATTAAAAGCTAATAGTCCGCTAATCAGAATGGAGAATGTAGTGCTCTTGCCGCACATCGGAAGTGCGACATATCAGGTTCGCTCGAAAATGTCAGAAATTGCTGCTCAGAATATTATAGAAATTTTAGGGGGAAGAAAAACACCCTATATGGTCAACTAGGCCAATCCTCTGGAGTCTGGCCTAACAATTCAAGGATTCCTTGGTTTAACTCCGTCAGTGACCTGGGTTATGCAACATATATTCAGTGTACTTCACAGCGCTAACGCTTATGCCTATAATTTTGTCATTGTGGCTGAACATATCATCAACTTTTGGAAGTCCAACTCGTCGGTTTACCATCATTACAACAGGTTCAGTACGTCCCTAAGTTATCCGTCAAACTGCGTAGCTACATGTAATTTCTCAGTACGATTAGCAGGAATCTTTCTAATGTAAATTTCTTACTCAAGCTAAATATACTAACATATATGGTTTTGATTATAATTCATCATGATAAACTCAGCTGAAAGTGAACCAGAGTCATTAATTGAAACTCCTGAAGAAAGAAGGGAACGATTCTTGCTCGAATTTGAAAAGCCATTCAAATGTGAAAAGTGTAATGAAAGATTTAAGAAAAAAAAGTATTTAAGAGAACACAAAGCCGAAATTCATTCATACTAAGTGGCTATTGCGGCACCAGCCTTTTCGTAGTTTGCATTTACCGATTTCTGCAAAAATTACCTCATTTACGATCAGACAGAAGCGGCATTTTCACTGAGGACTAACATTGACATAAAAAATTAAATTAAATCTTGAGTGAACTACTATCATAGCTTATGAAAATTTATACTAAAACTGGAGATCTAGGAGAGACAGGACTTATAGGCGGGAGGAGAATATCAAAGCATCATGAAAGAATAATTGCTTATGGATCAGTCGATGAATTAAACTCAAGTGTTGGTTTAATCTTGGCAACTTTGCAATCTTCTCAACATGTCAACAGTTTCTCAGATTTTGTTAAGATTCTGTTGACGATTCAGAACGATCTGTTCATCCTTGGTGCAGATTTAGCCGATGATAGCCCGATTACCGATAACCGTTATGGAAGCCCCCGAGTAAATGAAGAAATGATAACCAAGGTTGAGAATACTATAGACACTTTTGAGCAGGAACTTGCACCAATTTCTTTCTTTATACTACCAGGCGGCAGTCTTGAATCCGGTCACATGCACCTGAGTCGAAGCATTGCCAGAAGATCAGAGATCTCAGTTGTAACCCTATCAAAAGCTGAGTCAATCAATCCTCTCGCGATAATTTATCTAAATAGACTTTCTGATCTATTTTTCGTTATGGCTAGAACAGCCAATAAGCGGCTTGGCATTCCAGATAGTGCATGGATGAAGAGACATTAGCTTTCGTCCTCTTCACCTTTGGCTCAATAGTCTGGCTTCAAAAAGATCATGGATTTTAGGTTGTGTTCTTAAGTTTAACTATACGTTTCAATACAATTAAAGTCCATTTAAATTGGTAAACTAAAACTAGATAAAAGGAATAGGCATGCCATATCTTTCTTAGTTAGTATAGTACAAAAAATATTAGTCTTGTATTCAACATAGTAACAGGGTAAAAATTCACATACTCTTGGAAAAGCCAAATGACATTTGTCCAAGTATAAAGCTCGGTTTTGAGTATGAGCTACGATGCCAGATGTTGAAATCAAAATTGATGGATTGCTAATTTTTGAAATTTAGTCTGTTACATTCATGAGCGAAATCTTTTATTAGGCAATTGTAGGATAACATCGATGGTGTTATTACCCGTTAACTATCAATTGTTGGCAAATTTCTTTAATTTTGTGATGGAATTGAAATCAATAAAGAGATCAGGATGGATCAGCAAGGTAAAAGTTAAGAATCCTGAATCTGTGGCAGATCACACGTATGCAATGAGTACTATGGTCATGGTATTCTCTGACATATTAGGTATGCAGACAGAGAGAGCCCTGAAGATGGCAATCTTGCACGATCTGGGGGAATCAATCATTGGAGACTATGAACCAAACGAAATCTCTAGTAATGAAAAGAGAATCAAAGAAACTGAGGCAATCGATCGTATTCTAAATCACCTGCCTGCGGAAATACGTAAGGAATATGCAGATATTTGGAAAGAGTATCTTGAAAATAAGACTGATACGTCACAGCTTGTTCATGGAGTAGATAGATTCGAATTGGCTTTTCAAGCTAAGACATATGAAAGTCAAGGATATCCGTCCAGTATACTTCAACAGTTCTTTACTTATACAATGGATGGTGAAGATGGTAACGATGTACTACTGCTTCTAAAACGTACTAAAGACGCTTCTTTTTCTGAGTGAATGTTTGTGAAATAGATCAGCTCATCTGGGACCATAAATAAATTATATTCAAACTTGTCTTATTAAATCTACGATAATTCACGCGCTCTCAATATCGATTTTAAATTGCAATTAAATAATTACCAGTTCATAAAAGCAAATTCAACACAAGTATTGCAATGGTATTTGATAGCGACTAATGAAAACTTAAAATGAACAAGTAGATCTAAGTACAAACAAGTGGATAAAAAAATAGACCATGCCCAGGAAGTGGAAGTTAGGGGCCATCTAATTGATTCGATGATCTTAGGCAGAATTCTAGATACCATAATGGATCTCAAGGGGGACTTTCAGATTCTAGAATTTCGTGTCGGCAAGAAAAAAGGAGAAGAGAGTACTTCGCGTCTTCTTATAATAGGGAAAGACAGGAACCATTTAGATATTTTACTGGAATCGGTGTACCGCGAAGGAGCACAACCGCTCTATGTAGATGAAGTTGTATTAGAAGCAGCCAGAAAGGACATGGTATTGCCTAATTCTTTCTATAGCACTACTAATAATCCAACTCAAATTTACTTTAGAAGCGCTTGGATAAATGTAAAGAATATGATGATGGACAAATGCATCACATTGGACATTGAAAACAAGACAGCTCAATGTAAGATGATACGTGAGATACGAAAAGGAGACATGATTGTCACAGGAGAGCAAGGAATTCGAATCATTCCTCAGGAACGTCCAAGAGAAGGAGTGGATATATTTCAGTTCATGAGTAGCTCGAGTTCGAGTGAAAGACCAACTCAACAAATCGCTCGAAAAGTAGCTTATGACATTTACAATACTAAAGAAAGATCTCATGGAAAAATAGTTGTAGTATCAGGACCAGTTATAGTTCATTCTGGTGCCTCGGGTGCCTTAGCACAGTTGATACGAATGGGATATGTCGATGGACTCCTTGCTGGTAATGCATTAGCAGTTCATGATGTCGAAAACGCAATCATGGGTACCTCTCTTGGCATGCACGTAAGAGATGGAACTCTAGCAGTAAGAGGGCATAGAAATCATATGCAAGCTATAAACGAAGTTTTCAAAGCAGGATCATTAAAAAAAATGGTGACAAAAGGTGCTCTACGTAGCGGGATAATGTATGAATGCGTTTCAAAGAAAGTGCCGTACGTTTTGGCTGGTTCCATTAGAGATGATGGTCCCATTCCTGATGTCGTGACTGATGTAGTCCAAGCTCAAAGTAGATATAAAAAATTACTGGATAATGCTCGGATGGTCTTGATGTTTTCGACTATGCTTCATTCCATTGCAGTAGGCAATATGCTACCGTCATCAGTAAAGGTAGTTGCAGTAGATATCAGCCAACCCGTGGTAACAAAATTATTAGACAGAGGCACAACTCAAGCAATCGGGGTGGTGACGGACGTAGGAACATTCCTGCCTATGGTAGTGGATCATCTGACACAGATCAGAACATCGAGCAGAGACAAGCGGTCACAGTTTTTGCACAATTGACAGTTATTGGGTCGTTGAACTAGAATGACTAAGAGAAAAAATGATACAGTGGCTTACAAGTAATATTGTGCAATGGACGCCGGGAAAAATCTTTAGTTGACTACGATGTATCCATCTGCAGAATAGATGCTTGACAATTAGTAGTTGTCGACTTTACCACGTATCTATCCCAACTAGTTTTCTCACTAAATTCTACTAGCTCAGGAATAGTGATAAAATTACCCGTACATAGTAACGTTAAATATGGTCATGACATATTTAAGTAATGTGCAATACTTATTCCTGTTAGAATTGTATTCATTAAGGAAAATAACCTCAACTATACAACTATCCATTCAAAATGGGGAGAACTTATAGCAATAGGAGATTCAAATGGCATGGATGCAAGTAAAAGGAAGAGCATGAATTTAGATCTCAAACAGAGTATACAAGACGATACCAGTACGCGTTTCAGGAAGTCCCTGTACGAAGAATTGTTGTACTATTTCAATAACTTGAAAATATCATCGGATGATCCATTGTATTCTACCTCAATGTCATATGTAGAGAAGGTATCTGTACGGGAGCTTCAAATTCAGCCTAGTTTTTTGGAGGCAGTAAGAGTAATTGTTCACGCTGCAAGAGCAACTGGATATTATTTTAGTCCTTCTGAATTATCGGACATACTTACTATCTCTGTGGGAGAAATAAGGAAGGGTCGGACTACAGATGAAAAGAACCTTCAAACATTTGATCAAGTCGTATTTAACATCTACAAGGATCTTAATGAAAACTTTCAAAATTTCAGCGACTCCTTAAAGGCATGCTACCCGGAAATACTTGTGAATGTGATTTCCGTAATCCACAGTGGAAAAGATGCTTCGGGAGTACGCATTGATTCGTATAATGCTGAAGCATATTATCGAACTAAGAAAGCTCAACAACACTTAGCACAATCCTTGAATTTGGATTTCTCTAAGGAGGCTCTACCTAATCAGATACGTAAACCAGTCACTGAAAGAGTGATATCGGACAAAGGGCTAGTTGATAGTTTAGCCCAGATAACAGGAAGAACCACAGATTCAGTCCATGACGCTCTTAAGGGATTGTCGGAGTACGACTTGAATAGCATCAAGGACCTAAGTAGCAATTACACCAAGCTAGAAAAGTACTATAACATTGCTGGAGACGAAAAGGAATTCAAGGAAAGAGCGGAAAAAGAATTGGGGAGGAAGTTATTGGATAGTCAGGTTCAGCATGCGATCCTGTCGGTGAGAAGATCAAAAATATACATTGAGAACATTCTTGACGATAAATTCGTTCCTGATAAGTCTCATGGGATAAATCATGTTAAGCATAACCTTGAGTATGGATATCAACTGATAGGGATCATCCAAAGTAAAAGAAAGAGGAAAAACCGGAGGGCAGATTAGTCTTCTGTTCTTATCTTGGGACAATCAAGATAGATGAGAAATTTAGTGGCCTAATTCAATCACAAGTTATTTGCGGCAATCGTAGCCAATTCAATTTGGAAATTGTAGACGGAACTTGCTTGAGCAGGACTAATTATAGTGTACGTTGATCGTGAATCGGACAAGGCACCGGATTTGATGAGACACGGACACAAGAATAATTCTAATCAAGAATATTTTACAATGTAAGGAATAATAGGCTCGCAATTTATTATCAGACATACTATGAATTGTTACTATTACAAGTGCTTAGTTCGAGTATGAACTTGTAACATTTAAACCGGGAGTGACAAACGCCCTACGTACTCTTCAATTGCATTTTCTGACTTTATTTTAGATACTATACTGTTCTTTTCTTCTTCACTAAACCAATTTGCGAGACTCTTTGCGATTCCATTTTTGTCGCATATTACAATCATGTATCCATTTGGTTCCTTTACAACTCCGTAAAGATTCTCTTCGCCTACTGGCTCCCATTGGTCGGCTTTGTTATCCTTTAGCGCTAAGGCAGGCATAGCATTTCCCGCATAAATCTTCAAGAAATCCTGGGCTGATTTGACCCTCTTTTCACCCATTTTAAGGGCGGTGAAATACTGCATATTTTAGTTCAATTTTGTTTCTCTTAAAAAGGTTTATGGTCACCGAGGTATGACCCCATGGATATGGGGAATCTAAGCACAGGCAGGAGCTCTAGAGTTTTCTTGAAATTTTCTCAGTTAATTATGAAAATTGAAAAATTATTACCAATCAACTATTTTATGTTATCCGGTTCGAATAAGCGTTGCAGTTATCAGTTTGATATTTTAATTCATAACTTGCAATGATACTATTCGGCTGAAATATTCACTTGCGACCCTTAAAGAGCATGATTCTTTTTGTGACATAATCTAGCAGTTGCAAAGTGCCTTACGATATCTTCTACCAATACTGCAAGGTTCAAGGGGTCATGTCAACAGCATTATATTCCCTTTTTTGATATGTGCAATTGGTTGGCCTCAAGGTGCAGATCCATAATTAGTAAAAAATTAGAACTCCATGATCTTATTGATACCATCCCCCTAGAGGATTCAATCCCGCTTTTTCTTCTCTACTGAACGCGGTCGTGCAATTTCAACGTACCTAATCATATAAACCAAAGGGAACGGCACGATCTTCATGAAAAGCAGACATCCTCTCATACCATCTTGCAAAATACGTATTGGTCAGCGAGTTAATTGTCATCATAAAAAGTTCATGAAAGGAAAAACATTCATCTGGTTCATTTAAGCTATCGCGTCCACTACGATCTATCATGGGTTATTGGGATCTAGATTTTATCCATTGCCCTACTTTAGGCAAAACGTTATTTTGAGAATAACTGCTCGCAATAAGCCCTACATGACCAGTATGGAATCTCATCAAACGTTTATCTTTACTCGATACCAAGTCATTCAACGCAGAGCTGGATGCCGGCGCAACTAAGTGATCCTCTTCAGCGACTATATTTAGTAGCGGAACTGTGATCTTAGAAAGATCTATAATGTTATGATCATCTGCTGCGTGATTGTTCCTGCCTGAAATTTCTTTTATTCGCATTTCGTTTTTTGCAAGCAAGTTGTTTTGGTATATGTCCTTTATCCACTGTCTAAATGTTTCACCTGCAATAGGGGGGGTGTCATAAAGCCATTTCTCAACTCCTAGAAAGTTCTCTACGAACTTTTTATTGTCAATATTTTGCACTAGGTTGATGTATTTGTTTACCCCCTGCTTAAAGGGTTTAAGAATCGAATAGCAAGTGTAAAGTTGTTCAGAAGTAAAATTCCCTAAAGTATCTACAAGTTTATCGACATTAATATTCTTGGCAAAATTTGCCAGGACTGTTGAGTCTTGATCGGCATCTATTATGGGGGCAATAGTCACTAGATTTCTAACTTTCTCCTGGTGTGTTGCTGCATACATTACTGACATCGTTGCACCAAGACAATAACCATGCAAAGTAACTTTTTCCACGTTTCTTTTTTTCTTTACAATTTCAACACAATGGTCCAAGTAGTAATTCACATAATCATCAAAAGAAATGTATTTATCTATAGATGATGGAGCGTTCCAATTAATCAGATACACGTCAAACCCTTGGCGAAGAAGATTTTGGATCCAACTTTTTCCAGGCTGGAGATCAAGAATGTACGATTTATTCATTAGGGCGTATACGACTAATATTGGAGTCGAAAAGGTCTTATTTGTCATAGGCCTAAAATGTAATAGAGTGTAGTTTCTCGTTTCATGGAGTATCTCACTGGGTGTGGTCCCTACTTTGATTGTCTTACCAGCCAGGTGGAGCGTTTTTCGACATGTTTCCAAACGCTTTGAATAGTCTACTAGTTCCTGGGCGAAATCTAGAGACGAATCCGGTTCGGTAGTGAGTTGACCTTCATTAGATCTTGGCACTTTTAACGTCTCGTCACTGGGTTGAACTCTCTGTTCAGTGGTAGTTTCTTCCTGTTTGGTCACAAATATTCGCCTGCTTACGTAGCCTTCTCCTTCTAATTTTTATCGCTGAGATTTAAAAACTTATAGATTTTGTATTGAGGCAGATATAATACATTTAAGTTACAAGAACTTTTGAGCCGTGATGGGATTTTATCGTAGGCGGTTGAAATCAAGCACTGTTCAAGACCTAGGCAGTTGAGGTTCCTGTGTCAAGCTAAAATGATTGACATCCAATTCGAGCACCCATTTGAACTAAGTGATGTCTATAGCGACTGAAAATATTAGAGCCATTCAGAAAGTACTGGATAATAGGCCTTACGTCTCGTATCATCCAGGCTATTTTTCTCTAGGACTAATCCTTGTTCCTTAAGATCTTCAATGGCATTTTGAATTGTTCTCCTGGGTAAATGACTAATTCGGATCAATTCACTCTGTTCTACAGGGTATTTAGTTTTTATTATGTAGTAAATAAATTTGGACGCAGGACCACCTTCAGGATCCTTTCGAAAGTAGGAGACCCCGTACGCTGCTTTTGACATTAAGCCTCTTCGTTGTGTTTCAATAGACATGAGCAAATCTGGCCTAACTTCTGCCAAGTTTACGCGTTGTCCAAACTCAGCTATAAGAGCCGATTGTTGCGATTCAAGTGGGGCTTCAAAAACAAACGCTTTTGGAGGAAATTTTGATGTGAGTGCACCCATTAGGTGCCATTTCACTGCTCCACGTTCGTCATAAATTCCTACACCCATCCCTTCATTCGCCTCCAGTATAACCTTATTACTACCGAGCTTGATGCTTTGTTCAGTTCTTGAAAGAATCTGTTCAACGGTCAATTGATGCCTAGGATCCTTTCTTCCAATTTTCCAGAAGTACCGCATTTCCTTTGATTCAATAGTATTGACGATTTTTTCTTTTTCGTCCAAACTCAAATCACGATTGTTTTCGCTTATTTCTATAACGTCAATGCCCATTCTAGAGGCCTCAGTTACGAACCTCTCAAACACATTTTCGATTATCGCATACTCAGTCATTGTACTTCCCAACGACACTTGAACACCATGCTTGTGGTAAATCCCTATTTTCTTTTCGAGAATAATGTCAGGAATCAAAAGCGGATATGCTCCATAGATCTTCACCATATCTACTAACGGTGAAAGAGTTTCAATACCTTCGCTATCCATGCTAGGTAGCCTGTCAATCATGTAAGTTAGCCCTTCTTCTCGTGGTTTTTTCGAGTCGATTCGATCCTTTATTATATCTTCAAGCATCTTATCTGAGAATATTCATTAGGCTCCTTTACCTATATTGAAGTTGCTTACTTGATCTATATGTTGATAATCGCCCAATAGAATAATGCTCTAATGTGTACCCCAAAAGTCGCAAGAGATAGTACCTTAATGGTCCTGTTTATGTCAACCAAGTCATTCCAATATGTCATATCGGTATATCTTTCTTTGAATCAGGAGCAATACCAATTTAATGTGATATGACTCAAGTCGGCCTAAATGAAGAAAAGCTGTGTCATATCCTATCCATCGCATCTTGAACCTGTAGAAGTGCAGAAATAATCTGCTCGGCGTCGACCGAAGACAACCGTTTAGTATTTACGAAGGGATCAATTACTCCCGTTTTTTCATTCTTAATAGTCCCAATGTCCACGTACATGGCAACACCAACTTCTCCCTGCATTAATTTATTGTAATCAATTAAAACCGGTGAAACCTGGTATAGTTCTATCACGAGGTTCTCCAATTCTTTGAATAGTAACTTCCTTTGATAATCAATGTTAAGGAATTGTGGGAATTCACTCTCAATCGACTCAGCTTTCTTCACTAGATCACCATAGAGTCCTTCATTTTCAAGTAGGTTCTTAAATAACTCTTCCTCACTCATGTTCCCAAGCTCCCTAAATGACAATTCCTCCTTTATCATAATATTCGCTTGCTGAGATATCTGGGAATAATATCGAATGCCTTTCTCTTCCAATTCTCGGAGATTTCTTTGTATGTCAAGCACTTTTTTATTTACCTGATAATAAGGTAGAGTATGAAATTGAACTCCAAAATACCCTCTGACATCATACTTGCCCACAGATTTCCTAAATTCGCAATAGATCCTATTCAAATCCTCAATTTTGGACCGTGATATGCCATAACTTTGCCACCCAGATAGGGATCGTATCAAGCGTTCGTAGAATTTCGAAACTCTTTCAAGATCAAATGTAGGTGATTGCGTCACAGTTCCATCTGCGAGCATAACGTTTACCTCATGCATCGAGATATTGGAAGAGATAGAGCGTAGGAAACACTCTCCGACGCGATAGTGAATGGAATTTATTTCTTGAATATTACTATTGTTAGTATCCTTTAAAGGCAACCTCATAACGAGTTCAAGGCTATTATTTTACTGCACATACTTATAATTCAATTGCGTTAATCGGGATTTAATCTTACGCGGTTAACTCAAACTAGTCACACAACTGCCAGCCCCAGCTGCTATTGGTGATGTCTAGGACATAGCAAAGAGTTTGTATTAGTTCCCGGTTATTCTATTTGTATATTTCCACTCGTCGACCTGTGACGTAATCTCAGAAAACTTTTTTCTCAAAGTAGAATCTAACTCAAAATACACGTCCTCACCAATTGTAATTTGATCGGCTTCCGTAATGGAGGTCATCTTGGAGGCTATGCTCATGCAATATCCCAGGATATCGACTAACGAACTCTTGTCTTGTCCATATAATACAACCACATTCTCTCCAATTCCTATTTTTACACTCAACTCAGGATAATCATATTGATTTAGGATTGGATTAATTCCGTTCTTAACCACACTCAAGATAGACCGAGCACATCTAACTGAATTCATACAAGCAATGATCCTGTTTGAGGTTGAAGGAAAAAATGCAATAACCGCATCACCAACATACTTTAATACATACCCACCATGGCTCTGTATTGCAGAAGTCACTTCGTATGAAAACGCTCGTATTATGGTAACGAGTTTGTCGACGGGCAATGTCATGCTCATATTGGTAGAACCGACTAAGTCGACGTACATAATTATGAGCCGTATCTTAGAACTGGCATGGTTAAGAAGATACCCTTTACCGGCCTCGAAACTAGTATCATACTCATGCAATATCTTTAAGGCCTTCCAGACTCGGCGCTGAGATTGAGTGATAAGGGCTTCAATTTCATTGCCACTCAATTGAGGATTTTCCGATCGGTAATAAGCATCATCAGTCGGCAAGGTGCTAATTTCTTGTGAAGTAAGACGGTCATATTACCTTATTCCGCTATCAGAAACAGTGGAATCATCATCGTCGTACAGTGAAAGCAGCATGTGGTATCCCCTCTCGCTATGGCAAATGGTAAGGAGAAGCATATAAGACTCTGATACATTCAACGTTGTGTGGTTGAATTAAGGTTAGGTCATACTCCTGACGCTGATGATGCATTCATGTTTTATGGGATTGCATCAGGCAAGGTGAATAGCGGTGCGTTTGAAATCAAGCACGTAATAGAGGATATTGAAACCCTTAACAATAGGGCATTGGATCACAGACTTGATGTCACTGCGATTTCAGCGCATGCATATGCATACCTGAGAAATTACGTTATCTTGAGCTGTGGTGCCAGTTTTGGCCTAAATTATGGTCCAGTGATTATTTCAAAGAAAAGATTCACAATTCCTGAACTCAGTCATACCACGATTGCCATACCTGGAAGAATGACCTCAGCATACTTGATTTCAAGGATTGCATTAGGGAACTACCCTTACATTCAGATGCCTTTTCACAAGATACCAAGTGCTGTAAAGGAAGGAGAAGTGGATGCTGGTTTGGTAATTCATGAAGGGCAGATCACTTTTGATGCATATGGTCTCTTAAAGGTCCTAGATCTAGGAAGATGGTGGAGTGATATCACAAATGGTCTGGCAGTTCCACTTGGAATAAACGTGGCCAATTCAAAAACTATGTCAGATTTCCAGATTAAGGAATTTGAGCATTTGTTTAAAGACTCTATCCTTTACGGGCTTAGCCATTTTGATGACGCAGTGGACTATGCCATGACGTACAGCAGAGGTCAGGCCAGAGACGTGATCGGTAAATTCATAGGAATGTACGTAAACCGGCTAACTATAGACATGGGAACAGAAGGTATTGTATCGATCCAGAGAATGTTTGAACTGGCATCTAATAAAGGAATCCTGAAGGAAAATATCTCAAGTTTGATCAAAGGTTAGGTGAAATCTGTTGAAAGGAATGATACCCTGGTGGTATACATGGCCAATATTAGAAGGGTCCAAAAATATAGGAAGATATTCCCGAATACTAGTCAAAAACGCTTGAGAATATTGAAAAATGTATCCCTTTGTGCAGGTTGTCTATTAATTTCACCGACTAAATTGATTAGCTCCTCTGTTGAAGTTATATTATGCTTTCCCGTTGCTTTGAATATTTCCTCAGAGAAAGCTGTCCCGACTAGGTCGTTGCCACCGTAATGAAGCGCGACTTGGGCTAACTTCTTTCCAAGGGCTATCCAATATACAGAGATATTGTTTAGTACGTTTGATAGTAGGATCCTCGAAACCGCTATAACTCTTAGGTCGTATGTCGATGGACTTTCTCTCTGGATCATATGGTTCTTCTCAAGTTCAGTATTTTCTAGGCTAAATTTTAGGGGGATGAATGTATTAAAGCCGTTGGTATTCTTGTGTAACTCTCGGATCCGAATGATATGATCAACGATGTGTTCAGGTTTCTCAACATGGCCAAAAAGCATCGTACTATTGCTCCTCAAGCCTATTTCGTGGGCTTGGCGGGCAGTATCAAGCCATTCCTCACCGGAACATTTCCCCCTCACAATCAAATTTCTTGTTTGCTCGTGAAAAATTTCTGCACCGCCCCCGGGTAATGCGTCCAGGCCAGAATCCTTCAGTCTGCTCAGTATTTCCTTTACGGAATTCCTTGTCAGCTTGGAAATGAAAAAAATTTCAGCTGGTGTGAGTGCTTTTACACATACATGAGGGAATTCCCTTTTAATAGAAAGGATCATGCGTTCATAGTAATCCAGTCCCAACTTCGGATGAAATCCTCCAACAATGTGCAATTCCGTGGCTCCCAATTCGTTCACTGCTATTCTAGCCCTTGCGATGAGTTGTTCAGTGGTAAGGGTATAAGCGTCTCCCTCTTGACCCTTTCTATAAAAAGCACAGAGTGGACAACTTGCGGCACAGATGTTTGTATAATTGAGATAGTACGAACAAACGAATGTTACGGTATTTCCGCTATTTTTCCTGCGTAAATTATCTGCAACCGCTCCCAGTAAGAATAGGTTCTCTTCATTCATGAGTTGCATTCCATCACTATGTGATAGTTCTTCGCCGGTCATCGCCTTCTCGAGTGCAGGGGTTACTCTTTCAATACCTTGTTGCAATCTAGTTGACTTATGTCAGTGAATGTCAATATAAAACCTATGCAATGCTCTGCTATCAAATAGGGACAATATTTTCTTCGGTCAATTGTCAGATCTTCTTCTTTTATTTTTAGCGCCTTGAACCGTTCGAGTAGAATTAGAATGCCACGGCATTATATGGCCTCTAAAAGGTTCGTCTCCATCCATTGAATTTGGAGTATAGTAGAAAGCGAGCTGATTGTGATATGGGTATGTTGTTTGTTAATTCATTAATTCTGGGGTTTGTAACGAATAAATAACATCATTAATTCACATATCATGTATATTGAATAGCGCGACCGGGTTTGCTCAGAACTTGATCAACAAGTCAGATATTTCAGATATCATATACAACGTTCTTGATGGAAGTCGTCTTAATTTAAGCGATTATCTTAGACTCTTGGAATCTGATGATGTTTATTCTCTTGGTATTTCCGCCAATTATTTGCGCAATAAATTATTTGGCAATGATGCCAGCTTTGTTAGTAATATAATACTTAATTATACCAACGTATGTGTAACATATTGCAAATTCTGTGCATTCTATAGACCTCCTGGACATTCGGAATCATACTCATTATCTCTGAGGCAGATACTAGAGCGTGTGAATGGGGCTAAGCAGGCATATGGCATAACTCAAATTCTTATCCAAGGTGGTCATAATCCAAATCTTAGGGTCGAATATTATGAAGAAGCATTTAGAGAAATAAAAAGGCGATATCCTGAAATCGGTATCCACGGTCTTTCTGCGTCTGAAATAGATATGATAGCGAGAGTAGAGAGGAGCAGTACGAGAGAAATTCTTCACAGATTAAAGTTAGCTGGGCTTGACTCGCTTCCCGGTGCAGGTGCAGAGATACTGGACGATAACGTAAAATCAATAATTAGCCCATTGAAAATTAAGACTGATGAGTGGTTAAGAATTATGGAGGAAGCTCATAGTCTGGGAATTAGGTCTTCCGCTACAATGATGTACGGCACAGTGGAGACGACAGAGCAGAGGGCGAATCATCTACTCTTAATTGCGAGATTGCAGGAAAAGACGCAAGGCTTTATGTCATTTATACCATGGAGTTTTGAGCCCAACAAAACTGAAATGCAAAATGACGGTTCTGTGAGGTATTCTTCAGGTGGATTGGGCTTGCTAAAGATGATTGCGATCTCTAGGATAGTCTTCTACGGGTTGATTAATCATTTGCAGTCCTCATGGCTAACCAACGGAATAGGTATGGCCCAGCTGGCCTTGAATTATGGAGCGGACGATTTCGGAGGGACACTTATTGGAGAAGAAGTTGTTAGCGCTACAGGGGCAAGGTCCACAGAATTAACCGCAAGCAAGATAATAGAGTCCATAAAACAGATAGGATATAGACCATGCGAAAGGGACAACTACTATAACATAATTAGGTACTTTTGATTGATTGTTCCTTCCTCTAGGACTTTAGCCATATTATATAACATTTGATATTGTCAATCGAGTTAAGACAGTTGGTCAAATAAGCTTAGAAGTACCTTTAAATTGTCTATAAAGATCAAGTCTTATCATCATGCCAGTAGGAATCGATGATCTGGCTATCTACGTTCCCAAGCTCTATGTAGATTCTAAAGAGTTTGCGGAGGCAAGGGGAATAGACCCTCAGAAGCTAGAATTTGGTATTGGGATTCGGAAAATGGCTATAGTTGATGTTAATCAGGATCCGGCCTGTATGGCGGCCAACGCATGTCTAACATTAATGGAGAAGAATGGTTTGCAACCCCAAGATATTGGGAGAATGTATGTAGCAACCGAATCAGGACTTGACGAATCAAAAGCAATGAATTCTTTTGTGATTGGGATGCTGGAGCAGGTTTATGGTGAAGGTTCTTTTGAACACGCAGGAGGAATCGAGTGCAAATTTGCATGTGTAAGCGGATCTTATGCTCTATATGACAATGCAAATTGGATACGTGCCGAAGAAAATAATGGTAAAGCTGCAATTGTGATTGTAAGTGATATTGCCAAGTACGATATTGGTTCGGCTGCTGAGTACACCCAGGGAGCTGGTGCAATAGCCATATTGATCAAGGAGAATCCTAGATTGTTGGCCTTCGATCAAAAGGTCACGTCGACTATAATTAGAAACGAGTATGATTTTTACCGGCCATTCGGAAAAGAAACGCCTTTGGTCAATGGGAATTATTCAAATCTACTATATCTGATACAGGTCAGGAAGGCCTTTGACAGTTATAAAGAAAAGGCATTGAGGTATGGACTAATTGATCTAAAGGAAGGAGAATCCATTACGGATCATATCGATCTAATCAGTGTTCATCTACCATACAGACGAATGGGTGAGAAGGCTTTGGCATATCTCTTAAGACATGAGTGGAGGAACCTTCCTAGATGGAAAGAAGTTATTAACGAAGTAGGGATAGAAGAGCCTTCTCCAAAAGATCCCAGGGGAACTATTGAATCTATTCTGGCTGATACAGAATTTATGAAATCAGATGAGAGGTTCCGGAGATTGTTTATGCAAACAACCCTTTACCACGAGGCTTATGAAAAGAAAATGGCGAGCTCTTTGGAGGCTTCCGAATTGATCGGCAATCTATATACTGCTTCAATGTATATGGGGTTCAGAAGTTCGTTAGAGTTTGAATATAAGAGGGGAACTGATTTAGATGGCAAAAGGGTAGGCTTCGGTTCGTATGGTAGCGGTAGCAGCGCAATGGTTTTCAGTGGTGTAATTCAGCCCGCCTATAAGGAAATAGTATCTGAAATGAATCTAGAAGAGGAGATCGGCGCTAGGATGAAGCTTTCAATGGATGAATATGAAGGATTACACAGAGGGATAGGAAGGGGATTGTTCGATTCTATCAATCATAGCATTAAGGAATTTGTACTGATCAAAATAGGAGGAAAGTCGACGGAAAAAGCCGGTTTACGGGAATATGCCTATACGTAGACATTTTTGGTCTACAGATATTAAGTTAGCCTATTGTCCAATTTTTGCAGGTGGTTTTTGTCAGATATTATTATTTTAAATAAATGACTAGCCCTACTTTGTAAAAAAAATAATAAGATTGACATTTTATGACTACTCCACTCGCTACTTTGAATATATATAGCGCATTTTTTAGTCCTTAGGCACCTAGTTCAGCTTGAAATTCTTGTACCGCAGAGCATACTGTTGCTTTGAGGACAGGCTATCGCATTAAGTATCTTGGATAAGAGGAGATATACACATGAAGGATTGGATTAACACGACTAACATGATTCTATACAATTTCAAATGGATGGGCTCATGTTAAGGAATGGATCTCATTTCTTCTTTACTTGTGCCATTTCCCATGTCTCTGGCTCTAGCATTTAGCATTTATTGCGGTTAATTTTGTGATGACTGATCTAAGGATATTAAGTAAGAATATTAGTACATTCTTTTTGATCCGTGCTACTTATCTTCAAACACGTCGTCGTCATATGATCAGAGTATGATAAAATACAATTTCATAAGATGCGGTAATAAGCATAAGGATATATCGTGGTCAATTTGCAGTTCAAAGATGAAAAGACCAGGATAAGAAAAACTTCCAATATTATTTGTAAATCCTTATTTTTCTATTGCAGATAGTACTAAAATCGAACGATGAGGTGGGAGCTTAGTGCTTGTACACAAACTTAGGTAACTCACGTCTCGATGAGTGTCTACAGTTATTAGCTTCGACGCATAAGATGGAAGAAGTTGCTCTTGTAATCATTTAGCTTATACACATTACAAAAGTTAGAGTGCAATAGTGTCTGCAACTCAATGCTGTAACAAAATTTGAAAGATGTAATCTCAAGTGATTGGGCGGGTTTGATTTAGTCAGTTTAGCACTTTATACGCCTAATTTAATAATATAAAATGTATTTATTGATTCTGAAGATCTAGCAATCATTGTTCCTGTCGGAGTAGATCTCTCAAAAAACTGTCACTAACCAGGATATAGATATTCAACAATATCAATGAAGAGTCCCTCGTTTTGATTTGATAACGCTTTGAGTGAGTAGGTAAGATATAATAGATGCCACCCAATCTACATGATAGTCGAAAGAAATTATAGAGTTCTTTAAGCATATTAAAGAGGACCGAGATCCAAAGCACTATTCATCGTTCGCGACTAAATATTAAATCTGATATTTATCTAATTTCATCAAACTCACCTTTGGTTTTTTCCAAGAAATGCATAAATTTCCTATCAGAAGCAATAAGACCTTTCATTGAACTTTCCAATTCATATAGCGAAACTCTTGCACTATCATTTTCCACAAGTGCAGAAGAAATGGTTAATAGATTTGACTCACTATACATTAAGGCCACCTTCACTGCGAGAACCTTGATTAATTCCTCTAATTCATAACCTAATGAATCGTCTCTCCTATCATGACTTTCCGGTTCGGATTTTAGAGGGAAATTTTGATTTGTCAATATTCTTGCACATTCAGTCAAATACTCAGTAATTGCCTCATAAAATCTAGCAGTGCCTTGACTTATCGTTTTAGTTTCAAAATACGGAAATACAAGCGTTTTGAGAACGGTATTTAGACTATAATTTAGGAGTAGCTGAGGAGGGTAGATCAGCTTGTTCGCAAAAATATAGAGCAAACCATGAGTAGTAAACCTATATATCATACTCCCACCAAAGACTTTTCTCTGTTCTTGATTTTCTTCCACATATCGAAGCTCAATAAGCCTTTTTAATACCGCATAATCACTTCTTTCTTGGGAATTTTGCTGGCGAAATCTAAACTTTGATGATGATGATGCGATTCTATAAGTTGATCCTTCAGAGTTGATTATCCTGTAAATTAGTGCCTTTTCGTTACTGGGTATATCTCGAAGCTGAAAATCTCCTGTCGTATTTATGAGTTCTCTGTAATCCATTTGGTGCACTTTTTCAATAGGTAGTTACTCCTAACAGTAGTTGACAATTGAATTAAAATGTATCTGCCCTAGAGATTCCAATATATGAAATAAGGTTCGCATGATTGCTGATACACTACAAGCACTAGAACTATTTTGATATTTTATAGTATTGACGCCTGAATTTCCGTGCGATCATATTGATCCTCAAAATTAGAACAGAGTAGCTAATGGTTTCCTGCTTTCTGAGTTCATGGGTTAATCCAACACGCCTGCACAACTGGATGAAAGTTTAAAATAGGTTATAAACTGATTTTTAAGATGTACTGGTTCTAACCGGTTGCGTTTTCACTTTCATTTTTTATACTATCAGCCTTCAACTTATCAGAAAATGAAACCAACTTGCCATGATCTTCGATTTTTATAGTGGTGTTCATTCTGATGTTCAATCCCAACATGCGGAAAAGTGATAATAATTCTCCTCCTGATATCTTCTGCTGTATGTCTCCTCTTTCTATTAAATCGAGTATGCGATTCATTACCGCTAGGGTTTGTGATGGAAATTGAGATTCAGCGGCAGATAAAACCTCATCCCCTCTATCATAAATATACTTGAGAAAAGTCTGTTTCTTTGACTTTTCTATAGATTTGGATTCATCTTGGATTTTTCGTCGCTTTTCAGTGGCAGCAGCTTGCTCCCTGAGCTTCAACATTTTTCGAGCTTTTATGATTTCTAAATCTGGATCTTCTTCTGACTTCAACCCTTCATTACACCTAACGGGACTAATCTTGCCACTTTCGTTGCAATTCCTACAGAATGAGAAATAGTAGCGACTCTATCGACGTCTTTGTATGCATACGGTGTTTCCTCCACGACACCTTCTTTAGTTAGAGCTTTGAGATAAATACCTTTATCTGTGAGATTTTTTCTGACATCATCCAAGGAATATGCTCGCTTTGCGGCCGATCTCGACATAGTTCTTCCAGCACCATGAGCGGTAGAGCCGAAGCTCAAATCAAGTGATTTTTTATTGCCTAGTAGAATCCAACTGGCAGTTCCCATAGATCCAGGTATGATAACTGGCTGACCCACAGCTCGATATTTTTCAGATACTTGATGCATTCCTGCTGGGAACGCCCTAGTCGCGCCTTTACGATGAACCATTAAATCACGTGTTCCCTCGCCATTAACATCGTATCGCTCTACTTTGGCAATGTTATGCGAGACATCATAGACTAGTTTCATATCTAGAGCTTGTTCACTCATACCAAACAGCTTTTCAAATGTCTTTCTTGTCCAATGTGTAATTAGTTGCCTATTGCACCAAGCAAAATTGAGTGCAGAATACATTGCTTTCCGATAGCTCATTCCTTCCTGGGAGTTATTTGGAACACAAGCCAATTCCCTATCAACTAGTTTTAATTCGTACTTTCTTGCAATACTTTCAGAAAGGCGTAGGTAATCGCTGCATACTTGATGCCCAAAACCTCTAGATCCACAATGAATGAGAATTGTCACTTGGCCTATTTCATTTAAACCCATAGCAGCAGCTGCCCTTTCATCAAGGATTTTATCTATCTTCTGAATTTCTAGAAAGTGGTTTCCAGAGCCTAGACTTCCTAGCTGGTTCATGCCTCTCTTCTTAGCAGTCTCCGAAACACTATCTGGATCAGCTCCAATCATCCTACCTCCCTCCTCACAAACCTCAGCGTCCTCTTCACTACCGTACCCATTTTCAATAGTCCATTTCACACCTTCAACGAGAAATTCATCAAGGCTAGATTTCGTTAATCTGATCGAACCTGTTTTTCCTACGCCAGAAGGTATTGTCTTAAAGAGTTCGTCGACTACTTCCTTGATTCCTCTCTTTGAAAGATCCTTTTCAGTCAGGTTTGTACGGATCAGTCTTACACCGCAGTTAATGTCGTATCCGACTCCTCCGGGACTGATGACGCCTTCGACCAAATCCGTTGCAGCAACCCCTCCTACAGGAAATCCGTAGCCCTCGTGACCGTCAGGGAGAACCACGACATGCTTTCTTACTCCTGGGAGTGTGGCAACATTAGCAGCTTGATCGATCGTTCGATCTGTAACCATCTTGGAAATTAGAAGATCGTCTGAGAAAATGGTAACTGGAACATTCATTCCTTTACTTTCATTCTTTTCGAGCCGGAATTCAAAATCATTAATCTTTTGAATTTTATGATTGCCATGCTTGGTAAATAATTCACCCATCACACAAGCTTCATTGCAGGTTGTTATTATAAGCCTTGCTTAGGTAACTCAAATTATATGATGCATATATCACTGGTAAAACACTATAACATAGAAATAAATAGCCATTGCTTGCGAGCGTAAATATATGTGCGGTCATCGTATAGTTTGGTTAGTACACTGGCCTTCCATGTATCCTAAGATACGAGGCTAGCCCGTAACCCGGGACTCGATCTTTTATCAAGATAGGGCGGGAATTCAAATCCCGGTGACCGCACCAAGTATAGGAATTCATACACTAGATTCATTATCAATGATATGGGTATACACAGGGTAGTTATAGTGTTTCCTACTTCATGGAAAGGAGATAGGAATGTCCATTAAGATTCAACGTTATTAGGTAAAGTTCAGTTACTCCCTAACAAGCAGAACAGATCTACAATTACGGATTTTTACAGCTACATGAGGCACTTAAACGCCAAGAACTTATACAACGGATAATAGAAAAAGGGGAATAGTTTCATGTGAATAGTTAAGCCCCCTTACTACAGCTTAGAAGTACTTTCCAATCCAATTTAACATTAGATTGTAAACAATAGATTGCAAAAGTTTGAACAAGTATAGAATCTCCGATAACAATGGAAGGAAAAGTTTGTCCCTAGCATGTGTTTGAATGTGTGACTTGAAATAATTATCGAATTTGACAGTTAATTATTTCCTAAGTTAGATTAGATCATGTGTTCGTCATATGTAAGAGATAAGCAAAATAAACATGTAGTAAATTATGACATTAACCAAGGTTACTATAGAACCTATCTTCAGGAATTCAATATATCCAAATGACTTGAACCCTCTTGATTCGGCTGCTCCTATGATAATTATATTACTTGCAGCTCCAAGAATTGTGAGATTTCCAGCAATTGTGCTTGCAGCAGCTAGCATCATCCATTCATATATGTCATCTCCTCCAAAGCCGTTATCTATCATAACCAGATTGTACAATGCAACAAATGGGACGTTACCTAATAATTGACTAATCAATATACTTATGGATGCAATTATTGCATTGTTGCCTGCTAAGTTACCACTTGGTACTGGATTAGGGATATAGGTTAATATCTCAGATATCAGACCAGATGTCCACAGGCCTGTAGTAAAGACAAACATCGCAGCAAAGAAAACTAGTATTGAATAGTCAATACTTTTTATTAACTCAGTCCGTTCCTTGCTCATTGCGTACAATATCGTTGCTCCCATTATGGTGATGATACTTATGCTAAATCTTCCCTCTGTAATAATACCAAAAAACCGAAGAGTTTCGACAATGATGAAGCCAGAAATCACAATAAGCAAGACGATAACAGAAATTTTGCCTAGAGTTGGATTTGTAACCGTTGTGGGCATAGTGTTACCCATTACAATTTGGGGATCTGTATTATCATCATTGGAACTTTTCTTGTTCTCCCCTGGCAGATTCATCATCATCATCAGATTGTACCGCATCTGCAATAATTTGCTTCTAAAATATACTCTCAAGATTAAATACGTTAGTAGAAGGTTTATGATGGTTGGAATCGCTAAGATTGTTAGAAATGTCATGAAGGATAGTTGTATTCCACTTTGGATTGCAATTAAGAGATTTTGAGGATTACCTATTGGGGTCATAACACTGCCAATAGTGATTCCAAATGCAAGTCCAATTAATAGCACGATAGGAATTGGTTTAACAGATCTCATAACATAAATCGCCAGTGGCACACCCAATATAGCAATAGTATCATTCACAAGAAATGCAGATAATATACCCAATCCAACTACAAATACTAGAAGTAAATTACTAGGGTTGCCCTTAGTTCTTGAAACCATCTTTATTGCTATCATACCTAAAACTCCCGATTTCTCCAGAGCAGACACGATACTGAACATACCGAAGAGAAATAGTATGATATCTAGGTTAATTGCTTCAAAAGCAGATTCTACACTTATCACCTGAAAGAGCACCATCAATAGTGCCCCGACCGTCATTGATGTCCATATGGGAATATTGCCGAACCTTCTTCTTTGTATAATTAGTACATAGACCAATACTAGAATTCCTAGGGACATGTATGCGCTTATTGCCAACAATCTTCAGATGTCTATGATAAAAGGTCGAAATCGATAATAGATAACTGTTGCTAAAATAATTTATAATCAATTTCGATAAAATGTCGAAATAAGTAAGATCACAGGACCAATAGAACAAACCATTATCGGATCAATTGATTTTGAAGTTAATCCTTCACTAACCCAAGCCATAATCACAGCAGGACAATCGGTAGGTAACAATTCATTTGCACTTGCAAAATTCGGTGCAGACCAAGGTTGAACCATTCTGCATTGACACTTGAATGGTTGACAAGCTAATGATCAATATTCATGCAGTTGGATAGCCATATAATGAGGTATGGTTTAACTGGGTTTACTTCTGCGCTTACAAACGTAAAGGAGGATAAAGAAAGCACTAATAACAAGTAGACTACAACATCAAATAGATCCTATACTGCTGATCCATAATTCTACGCCAGGCATGTTACTCATCATCCTTCATCCTTTCTTCAAGAACGTCTATGAAGTTATCTTTGTCCACTACCTTCAAGCAATAATTGCAGATCCACTTCGTAAAAGTATAACGATAGTATTATAGAAATGTGCTTCGCCATCTCATCTAGCATTCAACTATTATCTCGTAGAAATGTCATTTTTACTCTATTAAACTCATTGGGATATTGATACATCAACCCGTGTCCTGCATTTCTCATCTGAACAAGCCATGAACTAGGGATCCTCTCTACTAATATTAATGAATTTTGTGCAGATGTAAATACATCATCTGTTCCAACTATAAATCAAAGTAGGGTAGGTAAGCTATGTGATAACTATGAATAAAGTATTCACGTGAATGTGTATGACCAAAATGTGAGGACGGAAAAATATTGGCATACTCTCCTGTCAACGTTAGTCGGAAAAATTATTCATTCTAGTAGTCAAGCTCTTGAACATGACTAAGGACAAGATGAAGGTAACTATTGATGGTTTGGAATTGTTATATTGCCCTTAATTTTCCGAAGCTTACTTTATAATACGGTCCTTTATTCGCGCCGATGAGCTTAGTGATCGACAATCTGGGTTTGTTTATCACCCTTTTTTTGTACGAATTCCAACATGGAGCCATTTCCCATTCTAAACTTAATGCTTCGTATTTTTCACTATCTTGAAGGCCGACTAGGATCGCTGGCTCTTAAGTATTCAAGAAAATCTATCTTCTAATTTATTCCGGTACGTTATAGTATGCTTTTGCTATAACTCTACAGCTATTTACTCTAGATATCTGTGCGAGGATGTCTCTGCAGTGCTATATCGGTTCAGACAATGGACAATTATTTTTTCTAAAAATAAATCTAACTATCCCTCCCCCATGGCAACACACCTTACTCATTATAAGGTCTTATATAGCGGTCACTCCATCCAGAATGAATTACCAACTTTTAGAATACTCCTGTTCAGAGTGCGGAACGTTACTAAAGAAGACAATAGGAGATGCATGTCAGGATCTTTTGACAATCAATGTGAAAGAAGAATGCCCAAAATGTGGTGCTACCCTAAAGAATCTGAAAAAGAAATGGAAAAATCTACCACAACCACAGCAACTGTATGACAAGTATAACAAAAGACGATCGCTAACATCACAATCGCCAATCCTCTCATCAAAATTCCAGACAGCATATGATGAATTTATTAGCAAACTGATGTTCGATATCGAGGCTTTAGATTCTTCTCTTCAGAACCTTAATACGGATGGCAATACATTAGCTATAATTGGCGATAATAATCATAGCAAAAATAATAGAAAATTTACAAATATTCTCTTGACCAGACTATGTATTTACTCTCTATCTTTATTACGGCGGCAAGAAGGCTTTAGTTTATCATCAACACCATCGTCACCTCCTTTATTGCCATATGTAGTAATTGTGGACGCTGGAAATAGTATAGATTTTTATCAATTTGTAGAATTTATAAGGCAATATGGTTTAGACATAAAAGAGACTTTACAAAGAATAGTTGTAAGTAGAGCTTTTACAGTCCATCAACTAACCAATCTAATTATTAATGAATTACCTAATATCATTAGACAACTTGACACGTGTCTAGTAATTGTTCCAGATTTATTGCACATGTTTACTCATGATCCCAACATTGATCGTAAAGAAGCGAAACATCTAATAAAAGAGATTGTTTCTGCGATAAGGAAGATAGCAATACAGTCAAGTCGAACTCGATGCGTAGTGTCTTGGAATTATCACTACCAGTCCTCTTTATACATCAAAATTCTTCTTCCAATATTTGATAAATACATTCAAGTCACAAGCTTCGGAGGAGGATCATCATCGTCATCATTTCCACAATTAAGCATAAAGATCAATCACAAACTGGGCGATGAATGTTGCAGCAGGAACAGTAATAATAGTAATAATTGTTATAATAGTAATAATTGTTATAATAGTAATAATAATAGTCGTCACTGTTTACTTCAGGTAAGAGACATATATTTCGTTTCGCAAATGTCTGGATGAAGGGTCAATGCAACCACCTCAGAGCCGGAATAATGGAAAGACAACATGATTCTATATTCTTACACTAATCAGCAGCGAAGGAATACAATTGATAGCCAAGATGAGTATTTCCTTAGATCGTTAATGCTAAATAAGTGCGTCATATGGAAGATACAAATAGAAAATAATAGATTACTTGACAACACCAACACACTGGAAAAGTAACAACAAATGCCGCTGAATATGAATGTCCTTTTCATGCAAATGGACAAGCGCAAGAATACTTAAGTGAATTTGAGGAGTAATTACACCAATGAGAAGGATGCGAAGCTCAAGGTCAACTGGTTCATCTAATCCGACATCTAATTCTCAGTCGAAAAGTCAAGCAGAGGAAACAGCCAAGGCTGTCAAAAATGCTGCAAAGGCTATTCTAGATGCGGCAATTTCCACTCGAGAAGCGGTCAAGGCATTTAGCGATAGCGGCGTTGTTACAGAGCTTGCCGAATCGATACAAACAGCAGCGATGACGGCCAGAGACACAACACAAGGTATAAGTGATACAGGCAGGGAACTTCACGAAAGTCAAAGTGCACCTAAGATCGCAAGTGCCATACACCAAACGTTGTCAATAATGGAAGATACAGAGGCTAAAGCAAATGACACAACGGCCCAACTTTCAAAGACTGCCCCTCGAACGACAAAAACTCCTTTACTGGCTACTAAAAGGAAAAGGAAATCAAAAGGTAATACCAGGAATGCTAGGAAACAGTTAACAACGGAGAAGACTGAGTCTCAAACTGTAGTCAAGGAATTAAAAAGAAAAATGAATAGGATACCAAAGTTACGAAAAAAAGAGTCGAAGCGAGAAATAAAAGTGAGACGTCATTATATAGGATAGGGTATACAGAAGATGGATGATTTTCATTTGTTTTTGAGCTTGACTGACAGGGCAAAAATAAGTGTGGATGATACTTCAAGTATCTTTCGATGTTGTCGAAATACGATTAGCTCGCAAACCCGCAAGTGTCTTGTTAACCGACTGGTAAACTAAACGTGAAAGTGGCGCCTTTTCCATCACTATTATTTTCAGCGGATATCTTGCCACCATGAGCTTCTATTATACTCTTTGCTATGAATAACCCAAGGCCAGTTCCAGTATTTGATTTAGTTACGAATTTAGAAAATAACCTTGACTGTATTTCCGGATCTATGCCACTGCCATCGTCCTTAATTCTAATTAAAAAATGTTCGTTCTCCTCTACAGTATTGTTTTTGTCTGATGAAAGAGATTTTGTCTTACTCAATGATATAGAGATAACTCCATTCATATCCGTGAACTTAATTGCGTTATTAATCAGGTTTGACAACACTTGAAAGACTCTTGATTTATCAGCATTAACATAATATTCAGTTTCATCACTATTTTTATCATTTAGAAATTGAATTGTTAACCCTTTCTCTGCTACCTGAACATTCGTAGTTGAAATGTCCTTTACCACATTTCTAATCTTTTCTTTCAGATTTATTCTCTCCTTGTTTAGCTTAAGTGTACCTGCCTCGATTCTTGATACATCGAGAATATCATTCGTAAGGTTTTTAAGCCTAATGGCATTTCTTCTTAGAGCCTCCAAAGAATCTCGTGTGCTTGAATCATTATCATTGGAGTCTTGAATATTCAAATTATAGTCGTGTTGTAGTAATTCAGTATATCCAACTATAGATTGAGTTGGCGTCCTGAGTTCATGTGCAGCTATATTGATAAAATCTTGTTGCATTCTCTCATGAACTTTTAATTGTTCATATGCTTCGATTAATTCTTTATTAATAGTAGTCAATTCTACCTGTTTTTCCATCAGGGAACGCTCGGTTGAAGTAAGGATGACATTGGATGCTCTTAACTTTTCTATCGACTTCCTAAGCTCAGAAGTCTTTGAATCCAATGCTGCGTGAAGTCTTTTATTTGATGTGAGGATAACTAATGCAATTCCCAGGGCAATTATTGCAATGACGATGTAGATGATAATACTAAAAAAAAATTGTTGGCTCATCAGCTTCTGTACATTCTCTGCGAGGTTATGTGAAGCACGGATATACAATGTTGCTATGCTATGATTCTCCAAAGATACAGGCTGGTACGCAACAGAGGTAGTATTGCCTTGATACGTTATATCAAATACATTGGCTGCAGGCTTTGTCAGTGAATCTCGAAGCAGATTATTGAAAGAATCGTTCATATATGGCGGTAAAATCGATTGAAACTCTTCTCCAAACGCATTTAGTCCTATTAGAGATTGATTTGATGAAGTGTAAAGAATTGTTCCGTCATTATCAATCAATCCAATGGAAGAATTATATTTTTCTGGAACGGTGCTCTGAAGAAAATCCCCAAGTCTATCAATCCTTATCCCTGCAGTTACTATGCCATCGAATTGTACATTCGTTGATGACGAAGTGTTATGTGTTCTGCTATCTTCAAAAACGGGATAAGAAATATAGAGTCTAGATACGTTATCATTTGAGTCTATGACGCTACTATAATAGGCTTCCGCCGTTTCCCTTGGTACTGAAAAGTACTCCCTATAGCTAAGGTCAGTTCCTTTGTATCTTTGATAGGTACTCTCATTTAGATTACTTATCCACACTATTTTGCCCTCAGCATCAAGCCACATGTAAAAATCGGTTAAATTGGCTGAAATGTCTTGTCCCAAATTAATAAGGTTAAACGCCGAAGTATCATTATTCCGTATAGATGGAGCCTCTGCAATTAATTCTAGATTATCTGTAATAGCGTCTACAGATTTCTCCAAGATTTCTGAGATGGCGTGAACTTCAATTTCAGCATTAGATCTTATATCGTTAGCTGCTTGATTGAGAATTTCGTTAGACATGGATTTCTGATATATGCTAAAAACAGTACCCAGAACTATAGCTGTGGTCCCGATAATTAACAGCATTAAGGTCGTAATATGTTTCCTGTAAAAGGGCCGAGCCATCCGTGTCAGCCATTTAGATCAGCTTGACAAATAAATACATATTTCGTACATTGGACATATTTGGTAATTATGAAGCCTAATTTCTGCAACTCTTTTCTTAATGAATCCTTTAAGAAGCAAAAAAGATATTCTTTTCGCGCTCTTCAAAATCACCATCAATACTTGATGGAGAGGCAGATATTGAGTTAAGAGTGGAGAACCCTCACCATTACAAGTCAATATCGTTTCTAACCAAACCGAGGGTGATTAACTAAAGCCTAAATACATCACTGATGCAAATAGAATGGGATCAAAGAGGGCAGATCAAATTAAGTGAAAATTTGTCTACTGGCTTCCTTAAGGCGATGTATTAAATGCATATTCTAAAGAATGGAAAACAGACTAGCAACCTCACAATTGGAGAATTATTTTTCTCGTCTCCCAGTTTCTTGCCTCCAGATTTGCCAGGTCGTAAATCCACCCTATATTATAGATACTCCTCTGATCCTAACTTTGGAGAACAGTTAAAGAAATATGATCTGATTGAAAGTGGAGCAGAAACTTCGGGATGATGATCAACCCCCGAAAGGTACCGTAATTTTTTGGGTTAGAAAAAGAGGATCGTACTCGAATATAGAATTGTGTTTAGCTTGATTGCACGTTTCAGCATTAAGAAATAGGGTATAACTCTATAGCATTATAAATTTATAAGATTCAATCTCAGGTACATAATATGCCAGAAATTTCTGATACCTATGCATGGATTAAATTGATTGATAAGAGCAAAGGTAAAGCAGTTCCTAGTGGATCAACACTAAGTTATCCTTCTAATATTAATAATCGATACGTTGTAGCTAACGACAGCAATCAGCCTGTGGGAGAAATCGCTG
>Ga0105091_10000021_pt1 | contig 51031 bp, 45 predicted proteins | sample PPLLak1March2015_FD_87022 | JGI IMG/M metagenome (GOLD analysis project Ga0105091, IMG submission 87022) | Freshwater sediment microbial communities from Prairie Pothole Lake near Jamestown, North Dakota, USA - PPLs Lake P7 Core (1) Depth... | ecosystem: Environmental > Aquatic > Freshwater >... | reverse complement strand
AGTAATTCTTTCTATTTAAAATCGCCTTATCAATTTCTTTATTTGGAACTTCATCCTCTTTAGTACAACCATGAGACAATAAGACTACATTTTGATCCACAAAAGCATAAAGTATGCGATAATGAACTCTTCCTTTTTTTAAACGAAGTTCATGAATTCCATCACGCAAAGAATCACTTTCTGGTCTTCTAAGTTCATAGCCTAATTGTTCCAATCTTTCTAACCTTGCTATCCATTTTAACCTAACTTTACGAGGCAAAGATTCTATCCACCTCAATAAAGGTACTTCTCCATTCTTTTCCTTGTAGGTTATTAATTCCGTCCTTGGCATCTATATAATATATCGCAAAAATGTGATAAAAGGGCAAGAAAAAAATCACAAAAATGTGATAATTTTCTTATGCATAGTAAAAGCAAAGAGTTACATAAGCGTCTAGGCCTTTGTTTCTATAGGCGATGGCAAAGTTAAATTTAAGAACTTCAGATACAAACTCATAAAATAAAATGTATGCTAAAGGGTAAATTTTTGTGGATTGGGGATGAAAAAAATAGAGTTTAAGTTAGTGCCATTATGTGGTGTCCCCAGAATTCTGCCAGAATTTCAAAGTAGATAAATTTTTTATTGGTGATTTATTTTATTTGATTGAGATCTGATAGATTAAATTCCTTGTAGCCATTTGTCGGCAAGAAGCATTAAATCATTAATATCTACTGTCCCGTCGTTATTGATATCCGCACTATCACAATCGCTCGGACATCCTGTTTGCCCCCAATGTGAGGCTATTTCTGCATAGTCAATAAAATCGACACCATACAAACCAGCAATATCCCCGGTAATAATCTGCTCCCAGGACAATCGCGGATAATCTTCGCCGCCCCTGAGCATCATCCAATCTGCAATGTCACCATCGGTATCGTTAAAATCCCATCCGGCCCCGGTAAAGGTGGTAAGCGTCATCATTTCCACAGTGGTTTTGCCTCGCACTCCAGCCGGGTCAGGATTGACATTTCCTATTCCATCATTAATGCCGCTGGTCTGAATATCCCAGAAACAAGCAGTCGGTGTCCCCGCTTGATTCCACCCAACCAGTCCTCCGATATGGTTGATTGAAACACTGACGGGCCCCGCTGCATAAGAATATGATATTAAGCCATAATTATATCCTATAAGGCCGCCGACATAGCCGGCACCATTGACCTCACCTGTTGCATAGCAGTTGTTAATTTTTCCAGATGCACCATTAGAGCCATCATTTCTTCCAACTAAACCGCCGACATCGAAAACTCCGGTTACATTACCGGTTGCTTTGCAGGATGTTACCGTTTCGGAACTATACCCGATAAGGCCTCCGCTATAAGATCCCCCAATAACCGAACCATTCGCATTACAATATTTTATCAAACCTGAATTATAACCTGCCAGTCCTCCGATATAAGAACCTCCGTTTACTGAACCAGTAGCTTTAGAAGATGTTATTGACCCCGAGTTATAATAATTCGTGCCTGCCAATCCTCCAATATAGCTGCTGAATCCTGTGACTGAAACTGATGAATAGCACGATGAAATTAACGCACTCGAAGCAACCCCCAATAGTCCCCCAATATTCGAAGTTCCGCTGACTGAACCAGTCGTATAGCAGTTTGCTATAGATGCATTATAAAGATAACCCGCCAGCCCCCCTACATAAAATCGGCCGGTTGTATTTACATTTTCAACTCCCAGATTCATAATTTGTCCGTCTCCACCAACTTTACCAAATAAACCAATGTAATCAATAGAAGGAGAAGAAATAGTCAGGTTAGTAATGGAGTGTCCGTTACCATCAAAAATACCCGTGAATGCTGTCCCTTGAAAATCGTAAAGATTGCGAGTATCCGGCGAGATAGGAGATTGAGTGAAAAGCAAGTCATTTAAGTCAATATCTGCCGTCAGGATAAAACGTTTGTTCCAATCGGTTGAGTTACTCATTAAATCAAACCAGTGATCGATATTTGCGATTTGATAAGGAGTTGTAACACCGTCGCCGCCGGCAAACTTAGTTCCTTTTGCTAACAAAAGATGTATTTGAGATACTCCTGCGTAAACTACTGTTGCGGATTTTGGGAACGTTTCGGACACAAGCCCGCCGACAATCGATGTGTCATAGACCGAATAATTTTCACCTATTAGTAATCCGGCTTCATTAAGAATATTTTCGCCTTGCGTTTGAGTTAAACCTTTCAAGTAGGGAAGAGTTATGGGGGTATAAAGCTCATGTATTAGCATTGGATGTCCATCTGGCGGCATAACCCATTCGCCGTATGTTGCCTCACCATCAAGAAAACTCCATCCGGCATTTAGATACGTTTCAATATTTTTCATCTCTTCTGTGGATTTGCCTGTTCCGCCCGCGCTGCTTGTCTGGCCGCTTGTTTGAATATCCCAGAAAGAATTGATTGTTATACCTCCGTAATGAAACCCAACCAGTCCCCCGCATTCAGTGGTTCCGCTAACCGAACTCGTCGCATAGCAGGCGGCAATCTTTGCGGTTTTATCACCATCAGAGCTATAATTTCGTCCCACAAGTCCGCCAACAGATGAAGTCCCGCTGACTGAACCCGCCGCATAGCAGATGTTTATTGTGCAGGAAGTATTTTGCCCAACAATTCCGCCGACATAGTTGCCGGCTCCGCTGACTATACATTCTGCATAGCAGGACGTAATAGAGCCACAGGTAGTATACCCAACTAATCCTCCGACATAATAGCTGCCTATCCCTGTAATTGAACCTTTTACATGACAAACATTTATCGTTCCAAAATCAGTCTGCCCTGTTATCCCCCCGACATGATCCCGGCCGGTTATATTTATATCCTCTAATCCCAGGTTCACAACTTGTCCGCTTTCACCAACGCAGCCGAATAAGCCAATGCAATCTTTGCCTGGGCCGATAATGGTCAGGTTGAATATTTTATGATTATTACCATTAAAAACACCGGTAAACATTGTTCCCTGAAAATCTGAAGTTATGCTGTTCGTATCCGGTGCAATCGGGGCTTGAGTATATATCTGACCGGCAAGGTTTATATCCGCTGTCAGGCAAAAAGACTTATTCCAATTATTTATGTCGAGAGTTAGTTCATTGAAATCAGCGATATTAGCTATTTTGTATGGGTTGTTCGCTTCGCCAGTTCCGCCGGAATAACCGAAAACATTGATGCTAAAAAAAAGAATAGCAAAAAAAATTGCCGCCGAAATTACACACTTGCTCTTCATCGCAAATTTCCCGTTTAGAAATTGTGCCCGGTAAATCTAAACTCTCTCCAGTTATAAATAGCCTACTATAGAACTCTATATTATCAAAAAAAGCCTTGCATTACAATGAAAAGTAGCAGTGGATCACCTCCTTATTTCCTCATTATTTATAAAGGCGTTTTTCAATAGGTAAAAGATGATAGTCACAGATGCGTTCCTCTGGATGAAGTATATTGGTAGGGTGGAAAGTTGTCGATAAAAATTTAACCACACCCGCGAATAAATTCGAGGGTTAAACATAAATAAAATGGATTTCCGCTTCCGTCTTCGCTGCGCTACGAATGACAAAAAAAGGGCAGACACATAGGTCTGCCCCTACATGATATTTGCATCAGAAAACTTTGGTGGTTTTTTTGCGGGATTTGGAGAAATTACGGGGGGGTGGTATGGTATAATATTAACGGCCGGAATGGCGAAGGGATTATTTGAATTTTCGGGGCAAAGTTATTTTAGGAGTGCTGTGGTGGATTCGGGAAAAGGTATAGGGATTGTTCTACTTGCAGTTATTTGTTCGGTTTTGCCCGTCTATGCGGCGGATTTGACGATTTCTGTTGATGCAGCAGCGCCTATCCGCACAATTCCAATGACGCTGTATGGTGCAAATTTACAGTCCTGGGACTGGCACCAGGACGGCGGTTATCCTCAATACAACAATTTACTGGAGGCCTCGGGCTGCAAGTATCTGCGCGTGCCCGGCGGGTCATGGGGCAATGGGGTTCTTTGGAACGATATCGAAGGCCCATACGGAGCCAATGGCTGGAAGGTAAGTTACCTGGAATATCTATACCTGATGAGCCTAATAAGTCAACCGGGCGAAGAAGTTCATCCTACACTTCAGCCGATCGTTAATTTCCCAGGGTGGTGGTATGACACCCTTCAAGATAATCATCCCGGAGATGATGTCTGTGATTATCCATCAGCGCATATCAACGCCGTCAATGCGGCGGTTGGCTGGGTGCGAGACCAGACAGCAAGACCGGTATGTGCCCAATACTGGGAAATTGGCAACGAGATCGGCGGCCCGTGGGAGGTTGGCTATTTTCCTACAATCAGCGGCACCTTTTACGGGGATTACTTTGCCGATTTTTATCTCGGAATGAAAGCGGAAAATCCCAATATTAAAATCGGGATGTGCGCGGAACCTTCGAACAACCCTAACCCGTACGGATGGTATCAGGGGTATTGGGACCGTGATACGCTTACGGCCGCTTCCCTTAAGGGCGTTGTTCCCGATTTTTTCATTATTCATTCATATCAGAATGGCGGCGGAGATGGAGGGGCTTCGAACAATCCAACTTTGCTTGGCAGCCGGGTCAATGACATCGCTCAATGGACTTCCAACATGAACAGCATTATTCAGAACACGCTCGGGGCGCAATATGTAGGCCGGATTGAATATTGTATGACCGAATGGAACGCCAGCGGCACCACTTCCTACGATCGCGTTTCAGCGTATGTAACCGCGATGTTTCGAGCCCAATATATTCTGGAAATGGCCAGGAATAAGTGGACAGTGTCAAATCCATGGGTATCAGATTATAATGACAGCTACAGGCCTTATCCTGTCTGGTATATCAACCCGATGCTGATTAATTTCTTTGGCAGGGACATGGTTGGTGCGACCAGTTCTGATTCGCTGGTACGGGCATACGCCGCCAAAGATGCAGACGCCAATTTGACGGTATTTATCGTGAATAATTCGGCGACCGCGAGTAAAACAGCGAGTATTGCTATTGCCGGTTTTTCAGCCGGGACTGGCGGTCAGCAGTGGCTTATTGAACCGGCGGGAACGATTATATCCGGCGGTATCAATATCCAGGACAAGGGCGATATAAGCATTAACGGTGTTGTGCATCCGAATCCCCTGACTATATCTTCCCTGCCATCACAATCAATTACGACGGGCGGCAGTTTCACAGTAACACTGCCGGCAAGCTGCATGCTGCTGGTGAAAATCCCCGCAGCAATCGGCGATATCACAGCGCCGGCGGCGCCTGCGGGTCTGGCAGCCACGGGCGGGCTGAGGAGTATCTCGCTTGACTGGAACGACAACAACGAAAGCGATTTATATGGATATAATGTATATCGTTCATCAACTTCAGGCAGCGGCTACACAAAGCAGAACATTTCACCGGTAACCAGCTCAAATTATACTGACTACTTTACGTTAGAGGGCCGGACCTACTATTATGTTGTTACGGCAATAGACACATCATGGAACGAATGGGGTTATTTGAGCCAGATTGCCGCTTCTCCAGCCAACACGGCTCCGGCGGCCCCCTCAGGTTTTTCAGCGGCAGTTGGCGACACGATAGTTTCACTAAACTGGAATAACAATATTGAACCGGATGTAAACGGCTATTATGTTTATCGCTCGACAACATCCGGGGGTCCATATACCAGATTAAACAGCGTACCAGTGATTCTATCAGAATACAATGACGCGAATGTCACCAATGGCATACTTTATTATTATGTGGTCACGGCGGTCGATACATCCCTGAATGAATCGGACAACTCAAGCCAGGCAGGGGCCAGACCTCAGATCAACCCAATCGTCGGAATAATCGGGTCATGGACGACAGGGACAAGTCACGCTAAGGAATCGGGATACAACCGCGCTTTGCTTTTTGTGGCACATACTAAAGGCACCACCAGCAGCACGCCGAATTTGACGGCTGTCAGCTATGGCGGCAAATCAATGACGAAAATCATCGACAGAAACACCGGTTCAGGCTCCAGCCGTGTGTATGCAGCGGCTTTTATTCTTAACGATGCAAATATAACGGCCGCGACCAGCACAACTTTTACTCCTACATGGACCAACCTGCCTCCCAACGTGATATATGAAAGCGTATTCCATCAGAATGTTAATCAAACGAATCCTGTGGGCGCCAGCGCCAGTAATGGCTTAACAAGTGTTTCAACGATATCGACTTCGGCGATTGCAACGAGCTACGGCGATATGGTTATTGAAAATGCATCAAGTTCGGTTTCAGGTTCATATACCGTTACGGCCGGCTGGATTAAAGACGTGGACTTCAGCTCATCGAGCATGGATGGACACAAACCGGCGACGGGAGCGAATGAAACGGCAAGTATAACACAGGCAAGCGGCAATCATGTAATCATAGGGTACGTAGTTAAAAACGCTCCGAATATCGCACCGGCCGCTCCCAGCGGATTTAGTGCGTCGAGCGCTATAGGAGCCATTGTTCTTGACTGGAACGACAACAACGAAGCGGACATAGATGGATACAACATATATCGTTCAACAATTTCAGGCAGCGGCTATATTAGATTGAACGATTCGCTCTTAAGCGGCTCTGATTTTGCAGACGCAAATGTTACAAGCAACACAACCTATTATTATGTCGTGACGGCGGTAGATAGATTAGGGCTCGAATCCGTATATTCGACTGAGATTTCCGGTGCTACGTGCAACCCGGCGGCCGGCACAGGCGCTTTGCTTCGTGAGTGGTGGAATGTCATGGCGGGGACTGATATAAGCTACCTGCAAAATGATGTGAATTACCCTGACAATCCAAACGGCAGAGAACTGGTGACAAAGCTTGAAGGGCCGGAAAACTTCGGAGATAATTACGGTTCAAGATTTTTAGGATACTTAAACCCCTTAACCAGCGGCAGCTACAGGTTCTGGATTGCGTGCAATAATATTGGGTGTCTGCTTCTGAGCACAAACGATAATCCTAATTACCTGCAGACAATTGCTTACGTCGAGAGTCCGACAGGCTCGCGAGAATGGGATACATACCCTTCACAAGAGTCAGTGCCAATTACGCTGGAAGCGGGCCAAAAGTATTATATCGAAGTTATGCATATCGCTGATATCGGCAATGATAACATCTCTATCGCCTGGGAGGGACCGGGGATAAACCGGCAAATTATTGATGGTATATATTTATCACCTTGCGCAATAGAGTTTATTGACTTTGCGGGATTTGCCAACCAATGGGTTCGAACGGGCTGCGATGTATCCAACGACTGGTGCAGCGGCGCGGATTTTGACCGCAATGGAACGGTTGATACGGAAGACCTGATATCTTTTGCTAACGGTTGGCTGGTGGGCAACAATCCTCCATACTAACATAGATTGCTAAAATAAAAAACTTTGGAACAGTAATGGGAATTCCGGGACACCATTAGGGACACCATGCTTATTTCCTCATTATTTAAAAAGAGGTTTTTCAATAGGTAAAAGATGATAGTCATAGATGCGTTCCTGTAGATTGAAGTATATTGTTGGGGTGGAAAGAAGACAAGATTTTTGTGAAGAAAAAGCGTGGCTCGTGTCTCGAAAACTTGGATTCCCGCCTGCGCGGGAATGACAAATATGAGATTGCTTCGGCCCTAAGGGCCTCGCAATGACTGGACCCCCGACAGAGAAACTAAGGAGCAACAATATATTGGTCCCCTGTTGTAAGCAGGAGTAAACTTCTCGGGGAGAGCCAGGCGGATGAGGACAAAATTAAGCGGTGGATGGTGTTTGCGTTAGATTCAACCTATTAATATAATATGTCTCAATCGTTCGATAACAGTATAACTTTTTTAGGAGTAAAAAGATGAATTGCATTTCAAGGAAGGACATTGTTTTTTCATTAATTACAGTTCTCGTTTTTTCGGCCGTTTCTCATGCCGATGTGCGGCTGCCATCTGTAATAAGCGACAATATGGTCTTGCAGCAGGGCAAAGACATACCCATTTGGGGATGGGCGGATGCTGGAGAGAAAGTAACTGTTAAATTCGGCACAAGCAGTACCGCATGGGGTGCCACAGCGGATTCAGATGGCAAGTGGATGGTCAAGATTGATACCGGTAAAGCCGGTGGTCCTTACGAAATGACAATAGAAGGCAAAAATACTCTAACAATCAGAAATATTCTGGTCGGCGAGGTATGGGTATGTTCGGGGCAATCGAATATGGAATTTACAGTCAGGCAGGCCAAAGATTCAGCCGCGGAGATTGCCGATGCGAATAATTATCCCACGATAAGAAGCTTCAATGTCGGCAAGAAAGTGACTTATAAGCCGATGTATAATTGCGTTGGTAAATGGCAGGTATGCAGCGCACAAACGGCGGGTGGTTTCACGGCCGTAGGTTATTACTTCGGCCGGCATCTCAATAAAGAACTAAATATCCCAATAGGGCTGATTCATACTTCCTGGGGCGGAACACCGGCCGAGTCGTGGATGAGCAGGGATTATCTTGAAAAGGACCCGAATTTTGTGCCGATTCTTACGCGGTACGACAAGACAGCGGCAGATATCAATAATGTGAAGGCTAAATATAAGGAGGACACGCGGAAATATAACGAGGCGGTGCAGAAATTAAAGGCCGAGGGAAAGCCATTGCCGCCAAGGCCGGAAGAGCCGATAGGGCCGGGGCATGCTTATTCCCCAACGGGACTTTATAACGGGATGATTGTTCCTATTCTGCCGTATGGCATTCGAGGGGCGATTTGGTATCAGGGGGAATCGAATGCGTGGCGTGCTTACCAGTATCGCACATTGTTTCCGGCGATGATTAAAAATTGGCGTGATGCCTGGGGCGAAGGCAATTTCCCCTTTTATTTTGTCCAGCTTGCAAACTGGCAGCAAGTTAATCCTGAGCCGGGGGATAGTGACTGGGCAGAGCTGCGTGAAGCGCAATTGATGACTCTTTCAGTGCCCAATACCGGAATGGCTGTCACCGTAGATATCGGTGAGGCCAATGATATTCATCCTAAAAATAAGCAGGATGTCGGCAAACGGTTGGCGTTATGGGCACTGGCAAAGACCTACGGCAAGGATATCGTTTACTCGGGGCCGATTTATAAGATGATGAGTATCGAGGGAAATAAGGCTATACTGTCATTTGATAATGCCGGAAGCGGACTTATGGCAAAAGGCGATTCCTTAAAAGGTTTTGCAATAGCCGGTGCCGATAAGAAATTTGTCTGGGCCGATGCGAAAATAGAGGGCAATAAAGTTATTGTAACTTCTGATAAAGTCCCGCAGCCGGCTGCTGTTCGATATGCATGGGCAATAAATCCGATTTGTAATCTTTACAATAAAGAAGGTTTGCCTGCGACTCCGTTTAGAACTGATACCTGGCCCGCGATTACCGATAATAGACATTAAACTGACTTATTTGGCCTGAATAAATATTGTGGCAAATTCATTTCAAAAGAAGTGCCGGCTTTTAAATAATAGTCAATTTAGAATCGTTCTATCCAAAAGGGTCTCGGCCCGTGATGACCTGCTTGTGCTTTACGTCTCTAAAAACGACCTTGGGTTTACACGTATCGGCATTTCTATTGGCAGGGCAAGCGGGAAAGCTGTTGTTCGCAATCGTTTGAAACGGTTAATACGTGAGACCTTTAGACAGAATAAACAGCGTTTATTGCCCGGCTTTGACATTGTTATTTCAATGTCTCCAAAGTGGAATAGTCAAATACGATTAAATCGAATAAAAAAGCCCCAAAGTTCTATAAAATACGTAGATATTCGTGATTCTTTCTTGAAATTGGCGGCCCAAATGAATCTGCGAGCGGGCCAGTGAGCCTGCGTAAAAAGGCCCTTTATTAGTAATCTAAGGCAGGTTTGATGCCGATAAATGCTTATGAGCACAGAGGTTGCCTTGGGTCCTAAAAAAGGATTAATTGCGATTGGAGCAGCGGCTAAAAAGGCGGGCATATCACGCCAGTCGCTGCAGTATTATATTATGATAGGCCTTCTTGAGCCCGCTAAAATAACCAGAACCGGAAGGCGAATGTTCGATAAGAGAACCATAGAACGTATAAAACTTGTAAAGAAGCTTAATGAAAGCGGGTATCCTCTCAGGGCAATACGTGAGTTATTCCTTGAAGGCAGGACACACCTTGATAACGGCAAGAAAGCTAAAAAGTAAACCTGAAAAGGTTTGCCGCAAAATTGAAAGGAAAAAGCGTGAGTGATTACGAAACAACGCAGCGAAGGCGAAGTATGATAGTCGGTGTTTTTGTCATCATCGCTGTCATCGCTTTTTTCTGGATGGTATTCAAATTCGGGGACCTGCCGGGATTTGTAAGTGAAATAAAATCTTTTGAGATTAGAATTCAATTTCCAACTGCCCCGGGGGTTCAAAGAGATACTCCTGTTCGCTTATGCGGCTATCAAATAGGGACAGTCACTCAGGTTAATCCTCCAACTGTCCTTCAGGACCTTGATACTAAACAATCATATTATCAAACTCTTGTAATCGTTAGTATCGATAATAGATTTAAAAATAATATTCCGGATAACGTCACTGCCAAACTGGTGACGAGGGGACTTGGCTCCAGCTATATCGACCTTGAGGTTCTGTCACTTGAAGCTCCTAAGGGAAAGGTCCTTGTTGAAGGCAGCCTTCTTCAGGGTTCAACCGGAGTTTCAAATGAATTCTTTCCTGCTGAAACGCAAAAAAAACTTGAAGAGCTGATTGTTAATATCTCTGAATTCGTTAAAAACAGCAATGAAATTGTGGGAAACTCGGAAAACCAGTCGAATCTTAAAGCAACTCTCGCCAATTTAGCCGAAGCAAGTAACCAGGCTATCGAATCAATGAAGACACTTAAGGAAGCAACAGCCGCCGGCAGAACAATGATTCAAAATGTCGATAACAGGACAGACCGGCTGACCGAATCTCTTGTGGTTACAAGTGATAAGCTGGCGCAGGTTATGACTAATCTTGATAGTATTTTGGTAAAGATAAATGAAGGCCAGGGGACAGCCGGCAAACTGGTAAATGACGGCAGGCTTTACGAGCAATTTCTCCAAAACAGCAAAGAGCTCGATATCCTTCTAAAAGAAATCAGATTATTTGTTACTGAATCCAAGAAAAAAGGCATTCCTTTCAAGCTCAAGTAATCTTGCATTTGCGGCCGCAAACAGTTATTATCTTTTCAAAACTGCACATTAGGAATTTTATGTAAATGGCCAGAAAATCCGTAATTCATCCTACTTCGCAAGACAAAAAAATAATTGCTAAAATCGTCGAATTGGCAAAAAAAGCCAACATCGATATCTCAGGCGCAAAAGTCAGGCGAACATCATCGCGTTTCTGCCTTGGCGTTGAGCACGGCGATTATAACGGCACTGAGCTGTTCGGCGTGGGCACTGACCGATTTATATGGATGGCCTATAAGCCGCTCGAATCTTCTTCAATGGTCCTTTACAGCGGCAATTTCCCCGATGATGGAATTATTGAATTTGATTTAAATGATATTCCCGAGCCAAAGTCCTCGAAAAATGCCGACACGTGGGCCCGTTTTGCCTGTGGTGTAGTTTTTGTTCTTAAGCGGGCCGGTTACAAAATTACAAAGGGAATCAATGCTGTCATTTTCGGCAATATTCCCGGAGGCGGGATGTCACGTTCTGCTTCCTTATCGCTCAATTTAATTTTATCCTTACTCGATGCAAATGATATAGAAGAAACCGATAAGCTCAGGATTGTAGATTTGGCGCAACAGGTAGAAAATGATTATATCGGTTCCCCTTGCGGCAAGCTGGACCAGATTATGATACTTTTTGCCAGAGAGGGCTTCGGCACCTATTACAATCCAAAAAATCAAACCGTCGAATATATCCCGTTGGGTAAACGTGCTTCGGATTTTTCAATTGTCGTAATGGATACAGGGACAGTTCGCCCGGGTCTTGAAAAATCTACATATAAAATGCGAAGGGCCGAATGCGAGCAGTTCGTTTCAATTTTGCAAAATGGAGGTTACAAAATTTCATTTCTGGCCGACGTCAAAAGCGATGACCAGTATGAAAAAATAATCTCCCAATATAAGCAGCAGTACCCTGACCTTTGTGAACGTTTTAAATACATCTTTGCGGCCCAAAAAAGGTTTTATCAAATGCTCGATGCATGGAAAAAAGGGGATATTCAAACAGTTGGTAAAGTTTTCCGTGAAGATGGCATTGGCCTGAGGGATGATTATAAAATTTCAGGCCCCGAGCTTGAAACCATGTGCGATATAGCAAGAACCGTCCCCGGCAGCATGGGGGAAAGGATGCTCGGCGGCGGGGATAAAGGTGCGGCAGGGGCATTAGTGAAAAATGGTCATGTAAAAACTCTCAAGAAAGCTGTTGATGTTGCTTATCCTCAAAGCCACCCTGATTTCGCGGATAAATACGCCGTCCATATCTGCAAAGTCGTCGACGGAGTCAGAGTTTATGAGGGATTGGTTTAGAATTATGGAGTTGCGTCTATTTTATTCTTTTTAATCATTTTTTAATCCGCGAGAACGGCCGATAAATTTTACCTGAGGCATGCTTTTTTTGTGATTAGGATTCTTCATAAAAACTTTTTTTCTTTCTTTTTTTTTGTCTAAAAATAGCCAATTTTGTAAAAAATCTGCTTAAAATTGAATTTTTTCAAAAAAAATGTAACAAATCCCGCATCAACTGGACTTATTTAGCAGGAAGTAAGTTAAAAATACTCACAAACAAACCACTACAAAGAAGGAGAAGAGTATGAACCTGCAAACACATCCAAAATCAATCGCAATCATCTCAGCCATCCTGTTATCTGTTGTAAATCACACAAGGGCGACTGAGTCATGGATTAAAATAGATTATCCCGGAGCAGCCTGGACATATGCCGAGAGTGTCAGCGGCAATAATATTGTGGGAACCTATGGTACTGGAGGAGTAATTAATCACGGTTTCCTTTACGATGGGACAAACTGGACTGCGCTTAATTATCCCGGGGCAATCTCGACAAGCGTTCATGGTATTGACGGACACAATATAGTTGGAGATTACAAGGACACTTCAGATCACTCCCATGGTTTTATTTTCGATGGAGACAACTGGGTTACACTCGATTATCCCGGGGCAGCTTTTAATTATTATAATGGTTTGCGTGATATTAGCGGCCACAATATTGTTGGATGCTATAACGGTAATCGCGGTTTTCTTTACAATGAGGGAAACTGGACCCAGCTGCCTATGTCAATAGCATACGGGACTGATGGAACTAATATTGTTGGTAGTGACGTGCTTTATAACATCGCTGCTCAGAGTTTGACAATTCTCGACTATCCAGGGGCTACGTATACGGTATTATATGATATTAGCGGTAATAATATTGTTGGAATACATATAAGCTCTGGCCATACAAAAGGTTTTCTTTACGATGGGGCAAGCTGGACTTCCATATATTATCCCGGGGCAACGCGGACGGAAGCACGTGGTATTAGCGACAATCGTGTTGTTGGTTTGTATCAAGACACTTCAGGGGTTCACGGTTTTATCTATACGATTCCAGAGCCCACAACTATTTTATTATTAGCCTTTGGTGGTTTCACTTTAAGTGGATTTGGCAAACGCATAACAAAAAGAAAACAATTAAAAAAATTCCCGCTTGTTTATTTTAAGACGTAATGAGGAAGTTATAAAACTGGAAATGAAAATTAAAAAACCATAAAGCGACGCGTAGGCGCGTTTTGAGAAAACAGGAATAAATTTTATATATCTAAATTTATCACTCTGACAGCTTGATTTGTATCTTTGGATTTAACTTCAATCGTTTTAATTGCAATAGGTATCTGATTAACCTGCTTGGTCTGGCTAATCAGTTGAGCATGCGATACCAATCTCCCGGGATAAGCGGCTTGAGCCTTTTTCTTGGCATCATATTGCGATAAAGCGTTGATAACAATAGCGTTTAGATCCATGAAAAACAACTTATATGTACCGGGAGTTTGATAGGAAAAGTTACCGTTCATTGGTTCCTCCTTACTTATTTTTCAATACCTCGTGCGGACTTGTTTGTCCCATCCCCATTTAACTTTATATTACCAAAATTATACGATTTTGTAAGGGTATATTGATTGTATTAATACCTGGATAACGTTTAAAATCCGCGGAGGTCGGTGCTTTGACGGCGGGGGAGGCCGGGTTTGGGCAGGCGTTTAAGAATGAGATATTCTATATTGTTCTTTTTGCAGTAATCCCTTTTTTCCGGTCTGTCACCATCTTCGTTAACGATGTAAATATCAGGTTTTAACTTGTTCATCTCGGGTTCGGCATCTAGCCATCCTCTTCCTGAGCCGATAAATGCCTTTTTTACAAACTTAATTGAATTACATATAAAGCATCGCTGCTCCTGATTAATCATAGGGTGACCGGCACCTTTGTATTCACAGATTGTCTTGTCACTTCCAAGAGAAACAAAAAGGTCGCCATATTGCGCCGCTTCTTCAAAGAATCTGACATGGCCGGAATGAAACCAATCATAGCAGCCGGTGACAATTACCTTTTTGCGAGATGTCTTTATTTTTTCCAGGGAAATCTTATCTTGAAGAAAAATGTTTATTTTTTCATTTTTTAAGACTTGATATTTTAAACCATAAGTTTTGCAGAACTGCCTTTTTGCTTCGTTATCACTTTGCTCGTCCACAATCCAGATATCCGGATTTAAATCTGCTGAATACTCAAGGGCATCTGGATTAATATTATTAGTTTTTATAACTTTATGGATATATCGAATTGATTCGAGCAGATACAAGCGTTCATCCTGAGGGAATTTGGGGGGCTTGCCTGTTATTTTTTCTACCGCTGTATCTGTCAAAAGCAGGGCGTAAACTTTGCCCAGCTTTGCTGCTTCATCAAAAAAGCGAAACTGAATTGGTCTGAGGTCATCAAATGCACCTGAGATGATGACATTATCTCCATGCTCTTTATTCATTTTTGACTCTGACCTTGGCGTGAAAAGCCCCCGGCACGGGCTCATCCGAAATGACATAAAGGTATCCGCCGCCGCATCCAGAGCACATGGCCCCGGCATATTTATGCTGATAAAAATCAAGAAGTTCCAGTAAATTAAGTGTCAGGACGGGATGTGTGAAATTTTGAGGTAAAAGCACTTCCCAGCATCGCATGTTTTCGTTCAATGATTCTCCTAAGCCTTTGGTATCCATATTTATAATTGCTTCAAAACAATTCTTTCCGGCCTGTCCTAACCGCTCAACCCATTTAGGGTTGAGGTTTTTTACTCCCAGCGGATTATATCCTTCAGGCCGCGGCATCACCGTTAAAATATGAATAACATTTGATAGCCATTCAGCGATTTTTTTATCATTATTAGATTCGATGTGAACAGGAAAAATTCCGCCTTTGTGATTGTAATCATAATCCAGCCTGTTTACGCCGGGATAGATTAGACCAATCATATCTTGTGAGCCGGATGGTTCTGGTTTGTCCTTGTTTTCTGTTTCATAAAGTTCTTGAACGAGGTCTTCTTTGCTTCTATCCTGGGGAATTTTGTCATTCCACAATCTCAACGCAATCAGTCTTGTGCTGCTGCAGATACCGGCCCTATCCATAAAACGAAATTCAGGCTCGATATTAACAACTACCATTGAGCCGGGAGGTGCAGGATTGTGCTTCGAAACAAATGGCTGGTCAATCCATCCGCCTGCAAGTGCCAGTCTATAAGGCAGTCGGCCAATAAGCTCTGTTATATGAGATTTTTGCTGTTTTTCCATTCAGATGATAGTTTGTTTTCCTGCTTTTCGGGCAATATACTGCTGCTCAATCCATTTATATGTTGCTTTTAGCCCATCTCGCAGGGTTGTGTTCGGTTCCCAGTTTAAAATTTTCTTAATCATCCGGTTATCACTATTTCTGCCTGCAACACCTTTAGGAGCATCTAAATCATATTCGCGTTTTAATTTAATTCCAGCAATTTCTTCAACAATGCTGACCAATTTATTAATCGAGACAAGCTCATTTGAGCCTAAATTAATCGGTGTGGCGATAAGGTCTTCACAATGCATTATCATATCAATTCCTTTGGTGCAGTCATCAATAAACATAAAACTGCGAGTCTGTTTGCCATCCCCCCAGATTGTAATATTGCCTCTGTTAGTATCTTTGGCCTCGATTACCTTGCGGCACATCGCGGCTGGCGCCTTTTCCCGGCCGCCATCCCACGTGCCGAATGGTCCATACACGTTATGGAATCTTGCGATAAATGTCTTTAGTCCTCTTTCTGCCCAATATTCCTGGCAAAACATTTCCGACATTAACTTTTCCCAGCCGTAGCCTCTTTCTGCCATTGCCGGATATGCATCCGATTCCTTGAGTGCCCTTACTTTTGGGTCTTTTTGAAGCTCAGTATTATATGCGCATGCCGAAGAAGAAAAGAAATATCGTTTTGCCCCTGCTCGCCATGCCGATTCAATCATGTGCGTATTGATAAGAATGCTTCGCAGGCATTCGATTCTAAATCTTTCAATGAAACCCATTCCACCCATATCGGCGGCCAGGTTATAAACTTCAACAGCATCTTCGCAAGCGCGTTTACAATTGGCCTCAACGCTGAGGTCCATACACAGGCATTCTACGCCCGGGGTTCTCTGGTACCATTCGCGCAGCGGCTTTTTATCTATTGCCCGAATCCGCGTAAATCCGAGTTCATGAAAGTATCTGGTTAAAGCGCCCGCTATGAAACCGCCGGCGCCTCCTATCACAATCAAATCATCTTTTTTGGTTTCTGATTTAACATTAATTTTTTTTGTCATTTTATTTACCTTTTGATTCTATTCTCACAAGGACTACACCATGCGGCCGCACGACCGCCTCAAATTCATCTTTATATGTGCCGAGATTTTTTTGCCTCCAAAGGTCTCGCACCTTCTGATTGCCTGTTAAACCGATTTGTTCCCATTTAACTTTTACAACAATATTTTCTTTTCCTGTATTGAATAGTCCAACAGCCTTTGACCCGTCTTCAAGCTCCTTTACCAAAACTCTGTCATTTCCATCAGAGGGCAATTGTTTTGCCATATTTCCTAAGGGGTCCTGATCAATCGCCAGCACCTCATCATTGGTCAATAGATTCAATGTAAAATCGTCGAGCTGGTCAAGGGGACATCCGATAAGCAGGGGCGCAGACCAGAGACACCAAAGCGAAATGTGTGTATATTGCTCATCAGGTGTTAATTTGCTCGGGTGCGGCGACCCCCAGCCGACTTTCCCGACAACTAACATATCCGGATCGCACCAATGGCCCGGACCGTTAAAAGCGGTCCATCTTACGTGCATCTGCCATATATCGAATACTCCCAAAGCCCATCCGATTTCATTTGGCGGAAGCTGTTTCTTTGTCCAGGCATCGCGTATGTCACCCGTCGTGCGCCAGCAGTTGGCTAATTCAACCCAGCTCTTGGCCTTGTTAATCGGCGCACTATTAGACAGCGAAAAGATGATATCCCGGCCGGTTGCACGAAGGGCATCTGCCATACGTTTTGTATTTTTCTCATCATTGGGATTCCAGTCGTATTTCAGGTAATCTATTCCCCACTGGGCCCATTGCGATGCATCGTTTGTGTCAAACGTATATTTGCCGACTCGCTTGTTTTTTTCATAATTTGCTAATTTAACCCACGCGCCATTTGGTTCATCGCTTGAACCGCCATTGTAGCCGGCGTAGGATGTTATCCATGGTGTCGAGTAGATACCTGATTTAAGGCCGAGCGAGTGAATGTAATCGCAAAGCCGCTTCATATCCGGGAATTTTTTGTTCGCCTGTATTGCATTAAATTCGCCGCCTCGGAAATCCTGCCACGCATCATCGATATTAATATATGTCCAGCCGTGATTGATCAGGCCGCTGTCAACCATTGCCTTTGCCGATGACCGTACGTTTTTCTCCGAAACCTGTGCCGCCCAGCAGTTCCAGCTATTCCATCCCATAGGAGGTGTTAGAGCGATTTTGTCTCCGCAAATAATTTTAAATTCTCTCGATGCGCTTCCTTTTGAATTTTTAGCTTTAAGTGTGACATTGTATGTTCCCGCTTTATTGAGCTTGCCTGTTATCAGGCCGGTGCTGCTGTCGATTTTTAATCCTTCCGGCAGATTATCTGCGGCAAAAGTCATTGGCCTTATGCCTGTTGCAGGGATAATGAATAGAAAGGGGCTGCCCGGCCTGACTCCAAAAACCTTCGCCCCGTTTATTTTTGGTGCATCCGATGCCTTTGGAGTGAGAATATATCGTTCATTTGGTTCGGATTTTAATTCTTTTGGTGAATAAGTTTTCTGTTTGCCTGCCATTTCGCAACCTGAAATCAAAACGATTAAACTAAAAAATCCTCCCATTATTATAATTGACTGCCGCCTCATAACCGCTCCTTTCTGTTTTATAGTAAGCAACATGTGACATGTCCTTATTTTTATACGGCCTTCAATTTAAGCTTTTGCCTGGGGATTATCAAGCGCTGAAAAATATAAACCCTGACGGACTATTTGCCAGCACTTCTAATTTGAGCAAAGCATCATTTTTCATTTCTTTTCAGGATACATACGAATAAGAACGACCCCATGAGGGCTAACCGCCGCCTCAAAGCTGCCTTTATACTTGCCGATATTCTTTTGTCTCCAGAGGTCACGCACTTTTTGTTTTCCGCTGATACCAAGTTGTTCCCAAGTGACTTTAATCGCCTTTGGTTCTTCTGCGGTATTGAATAAGCCGATTGCTTTGGAACCATCTTCCATGTCTTTAAGCAGAATGTATTCACCGGCTTCCTGCTTAATTATGCGGGCTTGTTTACCCAAGGGGTCTTGATCCACATCAATGACCTCGGAATTGCAAAGCACGTTGAGCGTGAAGGCATCGAGTTTTGCCATATCTCCGCTGAAAATGAGCGGCGCTGTCATAAGGCACCACATCGACATATAACTGTATTGTTCATCTGCACTAAGTGTGGTCGGCTTGCCGATGCCATTGGTGTTCGCGTCGCCGACCCACCCTATGAGGATATAGTCGGGGTCATTCCAGGCGCCCGGCCGGGCATATTCCCAGTGGCGGGCATTACTGAATCCGACTTTATAAAAGCCCGGCAGACGGGAGCTGCGCTCCAGTCCGAGGTCGCCTGTTGTACGCCAGCAATTGCCGACTTGTGCACCCCAGGTCCAAACACTGCCCATGCCGTATTGACAGAGATTAAAAACAATGTCACGGTCGAGTTTCTGCAATTCATCATGCATCTGCTGATATGGTTTTTTAAATCTTTCCGGCAAAGGTGCATTCTTATCGGGGACATAACTGCACCAGTCGTATTTGAGGAAATCATACCCCCATTTCCCAAAAGTATTGGCGTCAACAGCTTCGTGATTGTAACTGCCGACATAACCGCCGCACGTCCATGGTCCAGGCGATGTATAAAGACCGGCTTTGAGTCCCTTGCCGTGTATATAATCAGCCAAACCTTTCATGTCCGGAAATTCCGAATTCGCCAGCACAGACCCATCGGCACTGCGATAAGGTTCATCTCCGCGTTTTTTCATCCAGCAATCATCAATATTTACGTATTGGTAGCCATAGTCAGCCATACCGGAGCTAATCATCAAGTCCGCGGCTTGGCGCATCAAGGCGTCACTGACTCTTGTGTAATGAATATACCAGCTATTCCAGCCCATTGGCGGAGTCAGAGCAAGTGTATCTCCGGCAGTGATGCGAAACCCACGCTGTGTTTTGCCGTGAGAGTTTATCGCCATGAGCATTGTATTATAAGTCCCCGCTTTGTCGACACGACCCGTGATGATGCCGCTATTTGCATCGAGTCTCAGACCCGCAGGTAAGCCCTCGGCCGCGAATTTGAAAGGCCGCCGGCCTGTAATCGGTATTCTATACAAAAACGGCGAACCCGGCCGAACACCGAATACCTTCGCCCCGTTTATCCTGGGAGCGTCAGGCGCCTTTGGTGTGAGAACATATCTTTCATTTGCCTGGTATTTTGATTCTTTTGGTAAATATGTTTTTTGTTGGCGTGCCATTTCGCATCCCGAAATTAAAATAAGTCCTGCGATGGCGATAAATACTGTTTGATCTTTCATAAGGTCTGTTCTTTCACAGTTCTTATGTTCTTGTCTTTTATTTGCAAATGAAAATTTTACGTGTTGTCAATTTGAATACAACGGCAATATCGTTGATTTTTTTAGCAGGGGTTGTAACAATCAAACCATTCTCTGTTTTTTGCCATTTGATTTTTTCTTTTGTTCCCAGCATTGCAATCTTTTTAATCTTTATATTTTCGGCCTTGCTGCCTCTGGCGAACATCGTCATATTGACATCAGTGTTTTCCCCCGGCCAACCCAGCACAATCGCATAAACAGTATTATCTTTGCGGGTATAACGGATATCTTTTGCACTGTAACCGCCTTTCATTCTGGCAAACATCCCTCCTGATTCCATCTTCGCAGGACCTTCACCATACTCAACAAAGGGTCTAGTTTCATAAATCGCCTCGCCGTTTATTTTCATCCAATCACCTATTTCAATCAGCACTTTTTTCTGATTATCGGGAATTGTCCCATCGGCTTTAGGCGAGATATTCAGCATCAGTTGGCCATTTTTGCTTACGATATCTGCCATGGTGCGGACTATTTCCAGCGGCCTTTTGATTCCGAGATTATCCGTATAGCACCATGAACCCCGGCTTATAGTATCATCCGTCAGCCATACATAATCCGTCAGCTTGTCGGCCCTTCCTTTTTCATAATCCTCCATCCCAATTTCGCTGGGAAGGTCTTCCTGTTTATAGGTGACTACAACTTCCTTATTCAGCCGGGCGGCATCATTGAAATAGTAAGCCAGATATTCCATCTTATATTTGTCAGGGATTTCATCGAGCCATGAATCGAAATACATCAAATCAGGATGATAATTATCAATGACTTCAATAAGTTTGTCCTTCCACATCTGGTAAAATTTCTCAGCAGGCATATAACCATACATAATCGCACGGCAGGGGTCGTTTAGCAAATCCGGGAAATAGCGTTTAACGAACTCATAATGACCTGTCCAGTAGGTGTTGCCGTTTTTGGTAATCTCGTAAAGACCGTTTCGCTCATGGTGAAAAGTCGTGACAAAACGCATACCTTTAGAACGGATTGCTTTTTCTAATTCGCCGACACAATCCCTGTGAGGGCCCATATCTTTGGCGTTCCATGGCGTCAGTTTGCTCGCCCACATAGAAAATCCATCGTGATGTTCAGCTACAGGTCCGGCAAATTGCGCACCTGTCTTTTTAAATAAATCCGCCCATTCATCGGCATTAAATTTTTCCGCCTTGAACATCGGCACAAAGTCGGGATAACTGAATTTATTCGGCTCTCCCCATGTTTTAGCGTGATGCCTGTATACAGTGGAATTTATGTCATACATATTGCGGGGATACCATTCATCGCCAAATGCAGGCACGCTATAAACCCCCCAATGAAAATATATCCCGAATTTCGCGTCGCGTATCCAGGCAGGGTCAGGGTTGCGCTTTTTTAAGGATTCCCAATCTGCTGTAAAATGTTTTGCCTTCATTGCTGCCGGTTTATTTTCACTCTTTTGGTTTTCGCAGCCGTACAGCAACATCATAATTAATAACGAAATAAACTTAATTTTTTTATTCATTTCTGAGCCTTTCACTAATTCCAATTCCGTTTTAGAAATGCTCTGCAAGTGCATGTTATTTCGGAATCACACCCCAAATGGCATTTTCCATCCACTTTCCATCGGCATTTTTGCATTCAGTTACAGCTCTACTCCAAAACGCGTCAAATTCTGCCTGAGAGGGTAAACCCAGGGAGCGAGGGCGTTTGGCTAATTCTATTGTTGAACGGCATTGCCATCCATAATAATCCGCATGGCCGTCAGCAAACCCGAAATTGGCACCATTTCCATGCATAATGTTTGGCAGGTCACCATCCCAATAAACATGAGGCGCAGCAGCATCATCTCTCGTTTTATAAGGGAATATACAAGTATCACCGGTTATTTCTCTCTCCTCTAAAAATACAATCCTTTCGCCGGCTTTTTTAATTTGGCCCAATCTCTTTGCGACTTGACCTTCGGGATGATAAGGCCAGCGGGCGTTCATAGATTCAGGCATAACATAGGTCCTGTGGATATCTTTATCAGCTTCAGGACAGCGGTAACTTTTTACATTTTGACAATACCTGTAAAGTGCGCCTCTTTGCAGTAAACAGAGTCTTTCAATGTATGGTAAATCAAGGTCCCAGTCATGTCTTCCAGCCGGCTGGCCGATGCAGCAAGGGCCGACCGATGGAACTGGCGTTTTAGCAGTGCACCAATATGTCTCATTGGCAGGTTCCGGAAGTTCGCCGCCATTGACCAGCTTGCCGTCATTGTTCTCGGCATATGCCATCCAGGCAGTCACAAGCTGCTTTATACCGCTCAAACATACAATTCTTTTGGCCTGGGTCCTTGCCTTGCTCAAAGCCGGAAGCAAAACAGCCATCAAAAGGGCAATTATCGCGATTACTACAAGCAACTCAACCAGTGTGAATCCTTTTTTATAAGTTCGTGACAAATACATCGCTTATTTTGTTTCTTTCAAAGCTTTTATAAACATTGTATTAAAAATTTCATGCAGTTGATAAATTAAAATTCGTTTAGTTACTGATTATAATTTTCAAGATTGTCCTTGTTAGTCTTTAACTTAATCATATATCCTCCCATCAACCTGTTATATAGCGATTATTGCCCTTTATATGTCAAATATTGATTTTTTTCAGATAATTTAAGAAATTTCCTCTAAAAATCGGTTTCCAGGACAAGTTTCATTTCACCAGAAAACTTTTATTTCTTGCGAACCATAATAAAACCTAAATCGTAATTAATCCTAATTAGGTCTGGTTTTCGGATTTGGGTGTGTTATTAAATGAAATAAAAATGAGAACACAAGCAGCAAAGATGAAAACTTCAGAGATTGAAAACAAAATGGATGCTTTTGTTAAGAACTGCCGTCAAAAAGGCTTGAAAGTCACACCCCAGAGAATGGCAATTTATAAGATTTTGACCCATTCAAAAGGGCATCCATCCGCGGAAATGGTCTTCCACGACATTAAAGGATTATTTCCCGGTATTTCACTGGATACCGTGAACCGCACTCTTTTAACTCTTGCAGATATGGGTTTGGCAAATATTCTCGAAGGTTCCGGCGATGTTCGCCGTTATGATGGTGACCTTGAAAATCATCAGCACTTTAAATGCATAAAATGCAAAAAAGTTTTCGACTTTCATTACCCCCCGTTTGATGATATAAAATTGCCCGCAAATATTACGGCTAAGTTTAAGATATTAAAAAAATCGGTGTATTTGGAAGGAATTTGCGGCACTTGCGAGGGTAAGCAGAAAGCATAATTTCCGTAATTTATTCGTTAAGAGGGGAATATGAAAGCGGTCGTCATAACTGAGCATGGTGGTCTCGATAAAGTAAAATTAGCTGAAATTGCCAGGCCAAAGCCAAAATCAGGCGAAGTGTTAATCCAGGTAAAATCCGCTGCCCTAAATCATCTCGATATATGGGCCAGAAAAGGCGGGCGTGCAAAATTGCAAATGCCTCATATCCTCGGATCCGATGGTTCAGGCGTAATAACTGAAATCGGCGAGGGTGTTGAAGGCCTAAAAATCGGTGATGAAATTCTTATAAATCCCGGCCTAAGCTGCGGCCGGTGTGAATTTTGCATGCGAGGCGAGCAAAGTGAATGTGTCTCTTTCGGCATCATCGGTATGGCAAGCCCCGGCACATTTGCTGAATATGTAAGTGTTCCCGCAGTTAATGTATATCCTAAACCAGCTCACTTGAGTTTTGATGAAGCTGCCGCGTTGCCCCTCGCCTATATTACGGCATGGAGAATGTTAATGAATAGGGCTGGCCTAAAGCCGGGTCAGACATTATTGATTCACGGAATAGGCGGGGGAGTGGCCCTGGCTGGTTTGCAGCTGGTGAAACTGACTGGCGCTTCTGTCATAGTCACCTCATCATCTGATGAAAAACTCAAAAAAGCAGCTCAAATCGGCGCTGATTCTATAATAAACTACAAAACTGCTGATGTCGCTTTAAAAGTCAATGATATAACAAATGGCCGAGGTGTCGATATTATCCTCGAAACAGTAGGGGCCGCCACATGGCCTCTTGATTTTGACTGTGTGCGGCGCGGAGGAAAAATAGTAATCTGCGGCGTAACAACTGGACCAAAGGCCGAAACTAATCTGCAGGCATTGTATTGGAACCAGGTCTCAATTATCGGTTCAACTATGGGTTCAAATGAGGATTTTCGACAATTGCTTTCAGCGATTTCCATTTCAAAAATGAAACCCATTATCGATTTAGCTCATCCTTTAGAGAACTTTTATGATGCATTTCTAAAAATGGAACAAGGTGCCCAGTTTGGAAAAATTGTATTGAAAATTCAAAATTAGTTTAGGAGATTGTTGATGAAGCTAAAAGGAACACAAACGGAGAAAAATCTGCTTGCCGGATTTGCCGGCGAATCACAGGCGCGAAACCGTTACACATATTTTGCCGGTCAGGCCAGAAAAGAGGGATTCGAACAGATAGCCGCTATTTTCGAAGAGACCGCCAACCAGGAAAAAGAGCATGCAAAGCGGGAGTTCAAATTCCTCGAAGGAGGCGATTGCGAAATTACCGCTGCTTTCCCTTCCGGTAAAATCGGCACCACCCTGGAAAACTTGAAAGAAGCGGCAAAAGGTGAGCACCACGAGACCACAATTATGTACCCGGAATTTGCCAAAATTGCAGACCAGGAAGGTTTTCCCGTTATAGCAAATGTTTTCAGAAGTATAGCCATCGCTGAAAAAAGACATGAGCAGCGTTATCTTGCTCTTGTAAAGAACATAACTGAGGGTACCGTATTCAACCGGCCTAAACCTGTCCGATGGGTTTGCAGAAACTGCGGTTACGTTCACCAAGGGACACAGCCGCCGGATGCATGTCCGGCATGTGCCCATCAAAAGGCCTATTTTGAGCTTGAGGCGATTAATTACTAAGGACATCTAAGCAACCTCCTATTCGAAAATAGGGGATTTGCTTATGGCAGTGCTTTTTTAATTAGTATATGGTGATAAATGAGAGGGTTAAAGAAGCGAGGCTTGTTTTTGTCCCCTTAAAGGGACAAAAACAAGCTGATATCCTGTTGTTGGAGACGTGTATGATTAAAAAAGGGGTCATCGTCTGTTCTTATGGACTGATTGCATCTCTATTTTTTATTACCGGATGCAAGGAGAAATTTATGGAAGAACGAAGTAATCTGGTTACGATGAAGGGAAATCCTGTAACGCTTGTGGGTAAGCCAGTCAATGTTGGCCAAAAAGCCCCTGATTTTGAAGTTACCTCCAATGATTTGACTCCGGTCAAGTTCTCATCTTTTGCCGGCAAGACCTGCATTATTTCATCTGTGCCGTCGCTTGACACCTCTGTCTGTGATACGGAAACCCGCAAATTCAATGAAAGGGCCTCCGAATTCGGCGACGCGGTGATACTTACTATAAGTATGGATTTACCTTTCGCCCAAAAGCGATGGTGCGGTTCCGCCGGAATTAAGAACCTCCAAACCCTGTCTGACTACAAAAATGCCTCTTTCGGCAAGAAATATGGCGTCTTGATAAAAGATTTAAGATTATTGGCAAGGGCTGTTTTCGTTGTTGATAAAAAAAGAGTTGTGCGTTACCTTCAATTAGTGCCGGAGATTGCAAGTGAGCCGGATTATGATGCGGTCTTGAAGGCCGTGAAGGAATTGTAAGCACAAATTAAAGGGTAAGTGATGATGACCAACGAAATCAAGCCCAATGTTTACTCGGTAGGGGCCATTGACTGGGATAGACGCCTTTTTGACGAAATAATCCCATTGCCCGATGGAACAAGTTATAACTCTTATATTGTAAAGGGGAGTCAAAAAACTGCGCTGCTCGATACTGCTGACCCCACGAAAACTCACGTCCTGCTCGATAATCTTGTAGGTTTAGGTATTCAAAAAATAGATTATGTTGTAGCTCATCATGCCGAGCAGGACCACTCCGGTTCTTTACCAGATGTTCTGTTATTGTTTCCTAATGCCAAAGTCGTTACAAATGCCAAATGCAAAGATATGCTGATGGACCTTCTGCGCATAGAAGAAGAAAAATTCATGATTATCAATGATGGTGATAAGTTGTCCCTCGGCGATAAAACCCTTCAATTTGTTTTTACCCCCTGGGTCCATTGGCCCGAAACTATGTGTACATACCTGCTTGAAGATAAAATACTTTTTACATGTGATTTCTTCGGTTCTCATCTGGCCGCTAGCGCGCTGTTTGTTGAAGATGAGCCGACTGTATACGAATGCGCAAAAAGGTATTATGCCGAAATTATGATGCCCTTCAGGGCGGCTATAAAAAATAATCTTAAAAAAATCGAGCCATTAGATATCCAGATGATAGCCCCAAGTCACGGGCCTGTTTACCAGAGACCGCAATTGATAATTGATGCATATAAAGACTGGGTAAGTGACCAGGTAAAAAATGAAGTCATTGTTGCCTATGTCTCGATGCATGGAAGCACAAGGGATATGGTCAGCCATTTTGTTAATGCCCTTATCGAAAGAGGCATCCGTGTAAAACAGTTTAACCTTACAGGTGTTGATATCGGTCAGCTTGCTATAGCGCTTGTAGACGCGGCTACAATCGTCATCGGTTCGCCTACTTTTTTAGTGGGTCCGCATCCTGCAACAGGTTACGCGGCGGTATTAACTAATGCCTTAAGGCCGAAGACAAAATTTGTTTCCGTTATTGGTTCTTACGGCTGGGCCGGCACGATGTTAGACCAGTTTAAAGAAATGTTATGCAATCTTAAAGCAGAGATTTTAGAGCCTGTCCTTGCAAAAGGATTGGCGAAAGACAAGGATTTTGTTGCACTGGACCTTTTGGCTGATAAAATTGCGGCCAAACACAGAGAAATTGGTATTCTTAAATAAAGTTAAAATCTTGGGTGATTGAAAGAGAAAATGATGGCAGCCAAACTCGATATTTATAAATGTCCAAGTTGCGGTGTTATATTCGAAGTATTAAGAGATGCAGATTGCCAAATGGCTTGCTGCGGCAAACCTATGGAAAAACTCGCCGCCAATACGGTCGATGCATCAAAGGAAAAACACGTGCCGGCAATTGAACAACTTGCCGATGGTTTTAAGGTAAAAATCGGCAGCGTCCCTCATCCTATGGAGCAAAAGCACTATATCGAATGGATTGAGCTTCTCGCCGACGGCAAGGCATATCGTCAGTTCCTAGTCCCCGGCGCCGCCCCTGAGGCGGTTTTCAATATAAAAGCGTCCAATGTCACCGCAAGAGAACATTGCAATATTCATGGACTTTGGCAAGGGTAATAAGGAGATTAAGATGTCAATTAGTTTCAATGTGGATGAAATTTTTGAAATGGCCGAACAAATTGAGCGAAATGGTGCCTCTTTTTATCGTGAAGCCGCTCGAAAGACCGGTGACAGCACTGTTAAACAGATCTTTTTGAATTTGGCCCAAATGGAAGACGGTCATTTAATAATATTCCAGGATATGAGAAAACATCTCGGCCCGAATGAAAAAGAACAGACAGCATTTGACCCCGAAGATGAATCTATTATGTATTTGCAGGCTATGGCCAATAGCCACGGCACAGAAGGTAAAAAAGACCGGCAAACAAAACTTACAGGCAATGAGACAATCAAAGAAATTTTTGAAATAGCCATTAATGCCGAGAAAAATTCTATTATCTTCTATACCGCACTTAAAGACCTTGTTGATAAAACAGGTAAAGACAAGGTTGAAACGATTATCTCAGAAGAAATGGGGCATTTGGCTGTCTTGAAAATTCAGAAGGCCAATTTGAGTTAACAAATACATAATTGCAGAAATGAGAGCTGCATTTTTATTTTAAAAAATTTGGCGAAGGAACCCAGATGAAAAAATACAGGTGTATTATGTGCACTTATATTTATGACCCAGCAGTTGGGGACCCTGAAAACGGTGTTCAGCCGGGAACAAGCTTCGAAGATATTCCCGAAGGATGGGTTTGCCCCGATTGCGGTGCAGGCAAAGACGAATTTGAACCGATTGATGAATAATTACCGCTGAATTTGTTTTAAAGATGTGATATATGAGTGACATTAGCCCGATACTTTTGCCGCAGGAAATCGCTTGTGCGGAGATAAAAGCGTCTGCCTGCGGTATGGTTGTATTCGGGGCTTCAGGCGACCTGGTTCGGCGAAAATTGATTGGCAGTATTTTTGAGCTTTTCCGCCGGGACCTCCTTAATGAAAATTTTTATTTCGTCGGCTGCGGCAGGAGCAATTTTTCTGATTCACAATACAGGTTTGATGCCGCCGATGCCGTCCGGTCATCTGTTCAAAATATTCAGGAAGACCTTTTAAACAGTTTTATTGAAAAGCTGTATTACATTACCGGAAATTACGATGACCAATCATTTTACAAATCTATTGCCGATCGTCTAACTGCATTAGACAAAGCACACAATGTCAGCAACAGCCGCATTTTTTATATGGCCGTGCCTCCTGTATTATACGGCACAATTGTAAAAGGGCTCCATTCGGCGGGATTGTCCTGTCTTGACAAGTCCTTCTGTGAGCAAATCCGGCTTGTCGTTGAAAAACCTTTCGGCAGGGATTTTAAAACCGCTGACCAGCTTAACCGCACAATTCAGCAATATTTTTCCGAGAGCCAGATTTATCGCATAGACCATTATCTTGGAAAAGAGACTGTCCAGAATATTTTAATGTTCAGGTTTGCCAATTCACTTTTTGAGCCCGTCTGGAACCGTAATTTCATCGACCATATCCAGATTACCATAGCTGAATCCGTTGGCATAGAGCATCGCGGCGGTTACTACGATAAATCAGGGGCGTTACGAGACATGTTTCAAAATCATTTGCTCGGCATGCTTGCTCTTGTCGCGATGGAGCCGCCGGTTTCTTTTGATGCCGAACACGTTCGCGATGAGAAAGTAAAACTGCTCGAATGCGTTAGATTATTGACTGAAAATGATGCGGATACTTCATTTGTAAGGGGGCAATACACCGCCGGAAAAATCGATAATATCATGGTTCCCGGCTATCGTCAGGAGCCAAAGGTTGATTTTGCCTCGACAACCGAGACATACGTTGCCGCAAAGCTGTTCATAGATAATTGGCGCTGGCATGATGTCCCTTTTTATCTAAGGACCGGCAAACGTTTGGCCAGAAAAGATTCAGAAATAGCCATTACATTCAAGAAAGTTCCACATTCTATGTTTGCCTCGGTTGGACTTGATGAATTCCCTGCAAATACCTTGGTCATTCAAATTCAGCCGCTGGAAGGGATATCACTTAGTTTTCAGGCGAAGCGCCCGGGCTCGAAAATCTGTATAGGGACACTCCGAATGAACTTTAATTATGCCGATGTTTTTGGAAGCGAGCCCCCTGAAGCGTATCAAAGATTATTGCTTGATTGCATGGTTGGTGACCAGATGCTTTTCACCCGTCAGGATGATGTCGAGATTTCCTGGAGATTGCTCGAACCTGTTTTAGAGAATTGGGAAAATAAATCAACTGTTGCTTATGAATATCCGGCCGGGTCGGAAAGTTTTCCCCAGGCTGATAAGCTTATCGAATCGGATGGAAGAAACTGGCGGACTTTGCGTGATGCTTAAATATCTTTGGAGAAAAGATTATGGATATATTTGATTTCGCTCTCGAAAAAGAAATACTTTCTGAACAATTCTATCGCGAACTTGCCGAAAGGGCCCCCCATAAAGGTCTTGTAAGCATTTTTACAATGCTTGCCGATGAAGAGCACGGCCATGTTGAGGTTGTTACCAAAATGAAAGAAGGCTCTCCCGCCAAAGTTGCAGATACCATACTGCTGACTAATGCCAAAACAATCTTCGCTAAGATGAGACAGAGCAAGGATAAATTTAAATTTGGCGACAGCCAGATCGACCTTTATAAGAAGGCCCAGGAAATAGAAAGAGAAAGCAGGGCATTTTACCGTCAGAAAGCCCAGGAAACGGAAAACCCCGGCCATAAAGCGATTTTTAATACACTGGCCGAAGAGGAAAACAAGCATTATTTCCTTCTCGAGAATATAATAGAGTTCGTTTCACGGCCGACGACATGGCTGGAAAACGCGGAGTTCCATCATCTCGAAAAATATTAAAATTTATTGGAAAGGGGAGAAAAATGAAGAAAGCAAAATTCAAATGGCTGATTATTGGTGTTGTTTTGGGAACTGGTTTTACATCACTTGTTTACTCCCATTGTCAGATACCGTGCGGCATTTACGACGACCCTGCCAGGATATCTGCAATCTCAGAGGATATTGCTACTATTGAAAAGGCAATGAAGTCAATAGAGGAATTATCGGGACAAACCAAACAAAATACCAACCAGATTGTCAGGTGGATAGATGTTAAGGAGCAGCATGCCGAAGATATAGCACACCTGGCAAGTTTTTATTTTCTTGCTCAAAGAATTAAGCCGGTCGATAAAAAAGATTCAGCCGCTTATGAAAAATATATCAAACAGCTTACATTATTGCATGAAATGATTGTTTATTCATCAAAGGCAAAACAAACGACTGATTTGGCAAATGTTGAAAAGCTCCGTTCTGTTCTGGATGAATTTAGAAATTCTTATCAGGGAGAGGTTACAATTCCAAAGAAATGAAGATGGAAAGAACCGGTCTTAAGATTCAGGAGCAAGCAAAGAAATACCAGGCGCTAAAAAAAACTAATACCAGTCTGTATCGACATCCTGCTGAATTGGAAAGATTAAAAAAGTTATTCGACAGGTTATACGAAAAATACAATCACCATGAATTAATTAAGCCTGACCCTCTGCAGTTTGTTTACAGATATTCTAAGCCGGCTGATATGGAAATAGCAGGCTTTCTTGCCAGCTCTCTGGCATACGGAAGGGTAGAGCAGATTCAAAATGATCTCAATGATTTGCTTGGCAGGATGGGTCCAAGCCCTTATGACTTTACAATTAACTTCAAAGATAAGGACCGTGCAAAATTAGAGTCTTTCAAGCACCGTTTCAATACAGGCGGCGATATTTCTGACCTGCTTACATTATTAAAAGATATTCTTATTAAGTACGGCAGCATGGAAAAGTATTTCCTTGAGGGCTTTAAATCAACAGATGAAAATACGATATTTGCACTTATGCATTTCTGCGATTCACTTCTCGATAAATATCGCATGGCGCACAAGGGACATCAATCCAGAACTCTTGCATTTCTTCTGGCGGGTCCCGGCCTTGGCGGGGCGGCCAAACGGCTTAATCTTTTTCTTCGCTGGATGGTTCGCAAAGATGACGTAGATGCCGGCCTTTGGCACTCGGTTGATAAATCAAAGCTGATTGTCCCCGTAGATGTCCATATTGGCAGGCTTTGCAGAATCCTCGGTTTTCATAACCATAAAAATATATCGCTAAAAACCGCTCTTGAAATAACGCGCAATTTTGCCCGAATTTCTCCTGATGACCCCGTAAAATATGATTTTGCCCTTTCGCGAATAGGTATTCTTGAAGACTGCACAGGAAAACAGAGGGACCAGTGCAAATATTGTGATTTGCTTGTATGGTGTTCAAAAAGGGGACAATGGTAATGCAAAAAATTAAGCCCGAAGACCTTGAGAAATATAGTTCGGCCGCAACCCTGTCTGATATGGAAGTTTTCGTATTCCCTGAATTATTTTATGCCCTCATTCTCGCCAATATAATGAGTCCGATTATCTGGAAATGGCGACAGCACAGTTCCTTTAAAAAACTCGAAGGCAAAGATAATTTTAAAAAACTCCTCCGCCTTCGCCAGTTCATAATGGATGAATACGACTTTAACCTCGATTTAGAGACCTGGGGCCTGACCAGTAAAACCAGGGAACTCGCTCGTTTTTCCAAATATATCTCTCCCGAGGATATTGCCAAAAGTAACGGCCTTTTCGGCTATGAAGGGGACAAGTATTATTTCGATGTCGATATAAGAAAGCACTTCGGCCTTGATAAATACGATACCGATGTGATTCCGTATTGGAAAACCGAAACGATCGAGGCAATGGAAGCCTTTGTTCACAAGCAAAACTATACAAAAAAAGCAGGCGAGTGCGTTTCCCTCTCAACCCTTTATGCGGCCGCTGCCTTTATCGTCTGCGGCATACCGCTTGAAGATATCTATGCGATATTAACACCGCTTCACTCGCAAAATTTCATCGATATACGCGATGGCGTTTTAACAAATAACCGCCGTCAGGTGACAAAGGCAATGTGGTTCAACGGCACAGAAATATCAGCCAAGGCTCAGCGAGCACTTAGGCATGAAAATGTCACAATTGTTTCCCATCGCACAGGCCATATTCATTGTTTTTATAAGGATGCGACTATAAAACCTGATGCTTATGCGCATTTTGAAAAACAGCTCCGTTCATTTCTTTCAAGCGACCTTACCTTTAGCGTATTTGCCAATTTTCTCAGGTACCATTCGCATTATCAAAAGCATTTTCAGGTTTGTCGTGATTGTCACGGCCATCCCAACTTTTTAAAAGCTGAGATATTATTCAGCTATGAGCATGACAGCGATTATCGTATCGGTGATAAAACTCACGAGAAACTTATCGATGAGGTCATGGACGAGGATTTTGTTAATTCCGAAATTCCCGGCCGGCTCCGATGTGATTTGCTCTTTAATTTTATAACAAATAACAAAATCGACCTTCGAACCCAAGAAGGAAAAAATGAAATATCTGGTTTCCTCCAGTCCTTTATACCCCAAGTAAAAAAATTCGTAGATGAGCTGGTCGATTTTGTTTATTGCGAACCGAAACTTCCTGAGTCCGGCAAAAATTTTGTTTCAGCTCAACCCATCGAAATTGCAGTGGACTGGTCACGAGAAAAAATAATCGATTACCTCCAAAGCTTACGCGGTAAAAGCACAACGGCAGACCTCGCTTTTTATGCATATCGAGATATGGAAACCTGTGACTGGCTGCCGTTTCTGAAAGCCGCTTTCGAAAGAAGCCCTGTATCTTTGGAAATGGCCGAGTCTATTACAGTCAAATCGCTTTATGACTTTTTGCTGAAATTAAATGATACTTCGATTTATGACGGCAAACGTCTTGCGCAGCCCGATGAAGTCGCCAATTTCTTCAGGGGTGACGGCATTGAAAAGGCCCTCTTCTTGGCAAATTGTATTCGTAAGAAGCATCCTGATGAAAATATCGAGATTTCTATTGCACTCAAAAATGTCATTCTTAAAGGGGCGGGCGAATATCATTTTCATTCTTCAAAGGGGTTGAAAAAACAAATTCGTGTTTCGTTTGAGGGTGAAATTGCCACCCATGATACCGGCGGTTTTTGATTGTCTTTCGAGCGCAATATGAAATTATTGAATCTCGCTATAATGGTTGTAACCCTTAGAGGTCTGCCTAAAAAATGGCAGGCGGCTGTTTATTTTCTGGCAGGCCTCGCTGTTGGGCTGGTGATATTCATAGCACGTATTTCAAATGCCGCCTCGTATCTTTCCGATGCTCCCGGTGCCTGTATGAATTGTCATGTAATGACCGATGCATATGTCTCATGGCAGCGGGGTAGTCACAGCCGTATTGCTGTGTGCAATGACTGCCATGTCCCGCATTCTAATCCCGTTGCCAAATACGCCTTCAAGGCCTCCGATGGTCTTAGACATTCATACGTTTTTACTTTTCGCCTCGAGCCTCAGGTGCTTGACCTCTCGAAAGGTGCCAAGCCGGTTCTGCAGGATAATTGCGTCAGATGTCACACGCAGATAATGCAAACGGTTCATCTGCCGGATTCATCACAGCGTAAATGCTGGGATTGCCATAATAATATTCACAGTTCTGTTCACGGTCTTTCTTCTTCGCCGGCACAACTGCGGCCTGAATTGCCGCGGGCCGGATTGCATTCAGTCAGGAAAGGAGTCCAGTAATAATGCATCAAATTTCCCAAAAGGGTATTGAACAAAGGCCTCAACTGCCATTCTGGTCCGGCCTTGTGATTGCCGCCCTCGTGGCTGGCGCGATTTTTTTACTGTGCCTGCTGGCAGTCTCGATTATGGAGCGGCGATGGGAGTCCCTGCGCCCGGCCATGATATTAAAACCTGTTGCTGATTATGAGCCAAATAGTGCCGAATGGGGACTAAATTATCCCCGCCAGTATGACAGTTACCTAAAGACACGAATTACTGATACATTAACAAAATTCGGCGGCTCTTCCCATCGTGATTATCTCCAGGCCGACCCGCTGAAAGTTATCCTTTGGACGGGCAGTCCCTTCAGCAAAGAATATTTCCAGGCACGTGGACATTGTTACTCAGCCAGGGATGTTGCCGAAAGTAATCGCGTATCTGTTCCTTTCAATGCCGCTACCTGCTGGACGTGTAAAAGCTCCGATGTCCCGCGCATGATGGTAAAAATTGGTCCTAAGAAATTTTACGCAGGTAATTTTCACGATTTGAAAAACGAAATGACCCACCCCGTTGGCTGCGCGGACTGCCACGATTCGCAGACGATGAAATTGCAGATAACGCGTCCTGCACTGCGGGAGGCCTTGGCCGCCATGGGCGCAGATATAAATACGGTTACTCACCAGCAGATGCGCTCACTTGTCTGTGCGCAGTGTCATGTGGAATATTATTTCAAAACCGATGAGCATGCCGGCCTGAAGAATTATCTTGTCTTTCCCTGGAAAAACGGAACAGGCGCTGAAGCGATTCTGGGTTATTATAATGATTCCAATTTCACAGATTTTATAAACCCGATTTCAAAGACGCCCATGATAAAAGTCCAGCATGCCGACTATGAAACCTACCTCACAGGTATTCATGCCTATCGTGAGGTTTCCTGTGCGGATTGCCACATGCCGTATCGCACCGAAGGCGGCAGTAAATTCACCGACCATCACGTCCAAAGTCCGCTCCTGAATATTTCTAATTCGTGTGCTGTCTGTCACCGCTGGAGCGAAAACGAGATTCGCAGCCGCGTAGAGTCGATTCAGGTCAACACTACAGAATCGCTTCAAGCCGCCCAAAACGCGATTGCGGCAGCTCATTTTGATATTGCTGCTGCGATTCAGGCAGGGGCCAATGATGATGAGCTTTTACAGCCGCGGCTGCTGCTTCGAGATGCCCAGTTTTACTTTGATTATATTTCCTCTGCCAATGGGACAGGATTTCACTCGCCTGCCGAATCGATGAGACTTGCGGGTAAAGCCGCCGATTATGCGCAGCAAGCTCGAGTGCTGACGGCACGTATCCTTGCGAGGTTCAAGGTTACTTCGCAGCCGGCATATCCTGATGTTTCATCACGTGAAGAAGCTGCGCAGATATCACGGCAGTTCACCGAGGGACATGCGCCGAAACTGCTTCCTTAGACATGATTTTAAATATAAAAAAATTTTTAAAAAAATGAACATTTTATGTTGACAGAGGTATTAAGTAGGACTATATTAGTCTTATATATGGATATTATCAGGCGAAATAGCGATTATGCGTTAAGAGCGGTGGCTGCCTTGGCCGCAAGCGGTGATACTCCGGTTTCTACAAGGGACATTGCCGATAGCCAGCAAATACCTTATCAGCTTGCATGCAAGCTTCTTCAGCGCCTTCACCACGCGGGAATTGTAAAAAGCGAGTACGGGCCTTCCGGCGGCTTTTTATTGAATAAAAATCCTGCTAAAATTACCGTCCGCCGGATTGTTGAGACAATACAGGGGCCTGTCCGGCTCAATAATTGTAAAGTTTGCCGCCTTTCAACGAACTGTACGATTAGCCCGCAATTGACTCGCCTGCAGGGAAAAATAAATGATTTTCTTGATGGCCTCACACTAAAGCAATTGGCTGATAAAAAGCGCAATGCCCGGGAGTGATTGAAAATGAACGAGAAAAAAACAAAAGTTCTTGAGGCCTGTATGGCAAAGCCGGCAATTTTAGCCCAACTTATCGATTATTCTGATGATTCCGTTGTAAGCAAAACAATAATCGATAAACTCGTCGGCACACTTACCTTGTTTGCCTTCGATAAAGGCCAGGGACTAAGCCAGCATACAGCACCCTATGATGCTGTGGTCCAGGTGCTCGATGGAAGTGCTAAATTAAATATCGGCGGCAAAGACCTGACAGTTTGCACGGGACAGATAATAATAATGCCCGCCAATGTCCCGCATTCAGTTGCTGCTGAAGAAAAATTTAAAATGTTATTAACAATGATTCGTGCCTGATTTTTAACCTTTAATAATTTAGGAGAAAGCTATGGATATGTTTTGTTATCAATGTGAACAGACAATGAAAGGAACTGGTTGTAACGTTTTTGGTAATTGCGGCAAAGACCCCGTTGTTGCCATCCTTCAGGACCTTCTGGTCTATGCCATCAAAGATATTTCACGTTATGCCAGTCGCGCAAGACAAATGGGCAGCATTGATAAAGCTGTTAATGTCTTTACCGTAAAAGCATTGTTCAGCACACTTACAAACGTGGATTTTGACCCCGCCAGATTCCAGGCATTTATTAAAGAGGCAATCTCAATAAAACAAAAAGCTAAATCCCTTTATGAAACCGCCTGCAAACGCTCGGGCAAAACACCAGAGCAGTTCACCTGTGATGTCCAGTGGTGGACTGATGTTGATAATTTAGATGCGCTTGTTGAAAAGGGCACTCAAGTGGGCATTCATGGAAGAATCAGCAATCTTGGACCCGATGTAACCGGTCTGCAGGAATTGATTGTTTATGGTTTAAAAGGTCTATCTGCCTATACTGACCATGCCCAGATTCTTGGAAAAGAAGATGATGCGGTTTACGCATTCATTCACAAAACACTTGACCGTTTGACTGAAAAGCCTACAGATATCAATGAGCTATTTATGACCGCTCTTAAGACCGGTGAAATAAATATTAAGGCAATGGAATTACTCGACGCCGGCAATACCGGCACTTACGGCCATCCAGAACCAACTCAGGTTCGTGTTACGCCCGTAAAAGGCAAATGCATTGCAGTCTCGGGTCACGATCTCAAAGATTTGGAAGAATTGCTTAAGCAAACCGAAGGCAAGGGCATTAATGTTTACACCCACGGCGAAATGCTGCCCTGTAATGCCTATCCCGGACTGAAAAAATATAAACACCTCGTTGGTAATTACGGCGGGGCCTGGCAGGACCAGAGAAATGAATTCGATGCCTTCCCCGGCGCAATCCTTATGACAACTAATTGCCTCCAAAAACCCAAAGACACCTATAAAAATAGAATCTTTACTTCCAGTGTTGTCGGCTGGCCGGATGTTACTCATATCTCAAACAGAGATTTTACCCCTGTAATAAAAGCCGCTTTAGCTGCTCCGGGATTTTTGGAAGATGCCGCTGAGAAAACTATAACCATCGGCTTTGCACGTAATACCGTTATGAGTGTTGCAGGCAAAGTTATCGATGCGGTAAAAGCCGGGAAAATTAAACGTTTCTTCCTCATCGGCGGCTGTGATGGCGCAAAGCCGGGGAGAAATTATTACACAGAATTTGCCGAAAAAGTGCCTAAAGATTGTGTTATTTTAACCCTCGCCTGCGGCAAATATCGTTTCAATAAGCTTGATTTCGGCTCAATAGACGGCATTCCTCGCCTGCTCGATTGCGGCCAGTGCAACGACTCATATTCCGCGATTCAGATAGCCGTTGCCCTTGCAAGTGCGTTCAAATGCGGTGTAAATGACCTGCCGCTTTCCTTCGTTTTGTCGTGGTATGAGCAAAAAGCCGTTGTCATCCTTTTGTCATTGCTGCATCTCGGCATAAAAAATATTAAGCTTGGACCAACACTTCCGGCCTTTATCAGTCCGGCCGCACTTAATGTCCTTGTTGAAAAATTTAACATCGCTCCCGTTACTTCACCCGAACAGGACTTGAAGGCAATATTAGGAGCTGCATAATAACTATGTCTTTACGAAGCATAATTCAAATCGATGAAGAAAGATGCAATGGCTGCGGAAAATGCACAAACGCCTGTGCCGAAGGAGCTATCAGTATAATCAATGGCAAGGCAAAACTTATCAGCGAAACCTATTGCGATGGCCTCGGCGCTTGCCTTGGCCATTGTCCGCAAAACGCCATTAAAATTGAGCAGCGACAGGTACTCCCTTTTGATGAAAAAGCGGCAAAAAAGCATATCCAGGAAATTAAAAAACAAAAGCAGCAAAGCTCTTTTGTTTGCCCTGGTATGATGCAGGCTGATTTGCGGGATAAAAATAAAGATACTTCTAACACAATGTCAGATATACAGCCTTCGCGGCTTTCTAACTGGCCAGTCCAGTTAAAACTGGTTTCGCCCAATGCCTCATATTTTCAAAATGCTGATTTGCTGCTTGCTGCTGATTGCGTTGCTTTTGCTATGGGCGATTTCCACGCCAGGTTCCTAAAGGGACATAGTATTATAATTGGCTGCCCCAAGCTCGATGATTCTCAATTTTATATTGAAAAGCTTGCCGATATTTTGCGCTCCAACAAACTAAAGTCGCTCAGCGTATTACATATGGAAGTTCCTTGCTGCCATGGGCTCATTAGAATAGCTAAGCAGGCCTTGTTAAATTCCGGCATTAAGATGACTTTCGAGGATGTGACAATAGGTATCAATGGTGGTGTAATCAGTATTGAACAGATTTGATTAAAACAGGTTTTAACCTGTATTTTCTTTCTTTTTATGATTAATTTTATTACATCTGTAGCGATTAGCTTCTGGAATACCGCCCTTGAGATGTCGCCCTATTTATTGTTTGGATTTATTGTTGCGGGTTTAGTATCTATTTTTCTTTCACAGCAGTTTATCGAGAAACATCTGGGGGGCAAAGGTATTCTTCAGGTTGTAAAGGCAGCATTGTTTGGTGTTCCTATGCCTCTTTGTTCCTGCAGCGTAATTCCTGTCACGATGTCCCTTTATAAGCATAAAGCAAGTAAAGCCGCAGCGGTGTCTTTTTTGCTCTCGACTCCCCAAACAGGCGCTGAAAATATTTTTATAGTTTACAGCCTGCTTGGACCGCTTTTTGCAATTTTTAGTCCGATTGCCGCGTTTTTTTCCGGTGTTGTGGGAGGTTCTCTTGTAAATTGGTTCGACAAGACGTCGGCTGTTCCCCAAAAAACCGTGAATAACTGTCCCAGAGAATGTTTTCTCACCGATAAAAATGAGAATAAATTATTAAGGGCTTTAAAATATGGACTCGTAGTTCTCCCTCGAGATATTGCCAAGCCTCTTTTAGTCGGCCTTTTGATCGCAGGTTTTATTACTGCTTTGGTTCCCGATGACTTTTTTGCTGAAAAACTTCCTTCAGGTATTATTTCGATGCTTGTAATGATGCTTTTGGGGATACCGGTTTATGTCTGTGCGACTGCTTCCGTTCCGATCGCGGCGGCAATGATGCTCAAAGGCCTTGACCCGGGCGCGGCATTTGTATTTCTTTTGACAGGTCCGACCACGAATGCTGCCGGCATTGCGACGATATGGAAAATGTTGGGGTATAGAACGGCTATAATATATCTTCTTGCTGTTGCAGGTTGCGCTCTTGCCGGCGGTTCGATACTTAACTTATTAAGCAGCGGGCAGCTTCCAATAGACATAATACATCACGAGAGGATGCTGCCAAGGATTATTCAATATTTCTCGGCAGTAATACTTTTCATTGTGCTGGGTTATGCTATAATTATAAAACCAAAAAATTAGTATTAATTACTTTTAGGGAGAAATGCGATGGCAAAATCAGATATGCCGCATGTCGGCCATGATAAACATCTCTGCTATTTGAATAATATTGGCTTTCAAGTCAGTAACCCCAAAGAATATAAAGAGCTTGTTAAAAATGCTAAGTACCTCTGTAAAATCTGCGGCCGGGTTGCTATTAGCGAAAAAAATCTCTGCAAACCTGTAGCTCTGTAAGAGTCCTATAATTCTAATAGATTCTTCTGGTCTATGTTTTTATTGTTTAGACAAAAAAAACATTAGTCACCATCAGCAAATTTACGCCCTTAAACGAGGGTTTTCCTTATCAAAGCGTCCCATTTATTACGCCGATAATTCACTCATCTGCTTTCTATTCAATAGGAAATTAGTTAATGAAAAATCTCAGGCCGGTTCTTCTTTTAGAAGATGATGATGTAGATGCAATTACAGTCAAGAATGCTTTGAAAGGCCTTGATGTCAGAAATCCTCTTATCCGTTTTCAAAATGGTGAGGAAGGCCTCGATTATTTACAGGATACATCAAATACCGAACCCTGCATTATTCTTTTGGACCTTAATATGCCCAGGGTAAGCGGAACTGAATTCCTTAAAATTGTAAAATCTGACCCGCGGCTCAAATGTATACCGGTTATCATTCTTACAACATCACAGGCAGAACAGGACAAATTCGATTGCTTTGACCAAAGTGTCGCCGGTTATATAGTAAAGCCAATCGACTACAGCGGTTTTGTTGATGCAATGAAGATATTAAACGATTATTGGACACTTAACGAATTCCCGGGACTTCAGCCCGATTTGCCGATGAATACAAAGAATTAGCCTATCCACTTTCTGCCAAGTCCCATAATTAGTTCATATTTTTAATTTTTTTAATTCTTCGTATCCCAAAATAAAAGAATAGTTTTCATTAAATCGGAAGTATTTTGGGTCGATAGGTTATATTAAATAAACTTTAGTTTAAGGGGGTCATGATGAGGACATTGAAACCGATACTGCTCGTCGAGGACGACAGTGTGGATGCTATGACAGTTAAGCGGGCTTTCAGCGAACTTAAAGTAACCAATGAGCTGATAAGAGCAATCAATGGTGAAGCTGCTTTAACTTGCCTTAAGGCAAATCTTGACAGGAAACCCTGCGTAATTCTGCTTGATTTGAATATGCCAAAAATGAACGGCATAGAGTTCTTAAGGGTTGTTAAGTCCGATGAAGAATTGCGTCAAATTCCTGTTGTTGTCCTGACGACCTCAAAAGATGACCGTGACAAAATTGAAAGTTTTAAGGCGTGCGTTGCCGGCTATATTGTAAAGCCTGTCGATTATAGAAAATTCGTAGAAGCGATGAGAATCCTCAATTTGTACTGGACGCTTAGCGAATTACCCGGCACAATAACCGACCAGAGAAATGCGGAAAACCCGGCAGTTGCTCAAACATAAGGCGATACAAACCATTGTGGTATTCAATTTATGGATTAGATATTAACCAGGTATCCGCTAAAACAGCAATATCCTCGAAGTTCACAATAGAATCACCTAAAGGCAGCGGGGCAATGTCAACTGAAGGTTCATTCTGATGCCAGTATTGTCCCATTTTAGCAAAATCTGCAAATTTAACTAGATCGTCTCCGTTTACATCGCCCGAAACAGTCACGAGATACCACATCGTTTGATATGCCGGTGACATTTCAATAATCGTTTGGCCATTTTCTATGCTTGTGGGCACTGTCATTTTTATTGTTCCATCCGGATTTAAGGCATAGCATTTCAAACCCATGAATGGAATTCTTATTTTTCCTCGGACAGGTTCTATCAGGACAGGGGAGTATCCCCAGTTTGTCCCTACTGTTGTGCGGTCGGGGGAAAATATCATGCCATTGTTTTCGCACCTGCCAACGGCCGTAATTAAAAACTTTCTTTTTTGCGGCAGCGGACTTGCCGTATAAGCGGGTTCAAGCGATGTTATTGTCATTGTTACATAGTTGGGCTCGTTGACCTCGATAGTGTTATTGCTCGCGGATAGAAACTTCTCTTTATGGCCCGTATAAACCCTTGCTGATTTGCCTGTGACCGAATATATCCCGTTGCCGTCACTGCCGATTTGCCAGTTTATAGTTGTCCGGTTCGGGTCAGTGGGAATAGTAATGGTTCCTGTTTCATACATGGCGTTGGTTACGCGTTTTGTCAGCAGATCCTGTCTGGTTAAGCTCGAATTGCGTGTCAGCACTCGGAACATATCGCTGCCATATAAGTAATGAAGCTGTGCCAAACCGGCTGCAGGCGAAACTGGATTTGTCAGCCCGACGAAAGATTGAGTATTTCCAACTGGTCCGATTCCCCCAAAACGGAACATACTCGCACCGGCCGCGAAAAATCCCCATTTCGCCGGATTGTGTAGTATGCTGAAGTAACCGCTGAAGCAGTTGCTGTTCCAGTCGCTTGCACTTCCTGTATAATCGAAGAACCATATTCCGTCCCAGTCCTGAGCTGCCGCGAAAGAGGCAAGCATCGGAACGCATTCGGCCTGGCTGTCTAACGGTGCAGGATGGCTGTATTCGCTGACAGTAAATGGCTTGCCTGAATCTGTAGCGCTTTTACCAAGACGGCAGCCGGCCAGGCCGAATAATGTTGCCTCATTGATAAAATCGGTCATTGGTTTTTGCTGTATATACCAGTTGGCGGGGTCCCATGGTGTCCCGGGAAATGCCGGATGCTGCCAGTAGGAGTGACTGTCGATGAAATCCATATCGCTTTGCCCGTAAAGTCCTAAGGGCCCGAAAACAATCGTCCCCGTTACTAATCCATCGTATCCCAGGTCATTCTTTATGTAGCTTCGCATATCATCGAAATATGCCTTTTCTTTCTCAGCTAAAAACCGCAGCTGGTCGATTTTCCGCTCCTGCACAGCCGTATCGACAAATGTCCGCACCGTACCCGTTTCGATGAATTCGTCTTCCATCAGCCCCGTTTGCCCGCCGGTGCATAATTTCACATTTGTTATATAAAGAGGTGTGCTATTCCCTCCGAAACTGAATGTCACGCGTCCGTTATCATCCGATGCATTTGCTGTGAAACCATAGGTAAATGTTTGCCAGCTTGTGGTTAAATTTACGCTTCCACTTAGACCCAGGCCGCTCCACGGGTCGTGTTCCTGCATAACGTTATATGATATCGAACGCGGCTGTTCGGCGACGGCGTCAAAACTAAGGGTATAATATTGACCTTGTGTTATATGCAGATGTGCCTGTTTTATCTGGAGGTGCCATTCTGTGCTATCAATAATTGTCGGAGCCAATTTGGCTCCCGTCTTTGATAGATAAGTCGCAAGTGTGAAGCCGGCCGTGCAGCCATTATGCTGCTCGAGATACCATTTGTTATTCGGCTCAACAGTAGGGTCGGTGAAATGTCTTACGAAGCCGGTAATAACATTCGGGCCTGGAGGCTCGACGTTCGCGTTCCAGACTTCACGTAATGTGTCCGTGTCCCCATATTCCTCTTCCAGCCAGTCGTTATACTGTTGTTTCAGAATGTTTGCATAATACGCCGGCAGCGCCCGCAGCCTTTGCGGGCCGTCCCACATAAAAAAGCTGTCCTCATTGGTAATCTCCACAAACGCTATCGCCGGGTCGTCCGCCAGACGCATACCTCGGTAAGGATTCACATGGTCAAGCATTTGCTGTGCGTAGCTCTTCTGTGCGTTTATCAGTGCAGGCGTGAAAATCCCCACGATTTTGTCATAATCTGTGCACGGGTCAGGTAAACCCAGATATTGGCTGTGTTCCCGGCCTACGTGGAGATTCAAATTTGTATAGATACCCCTTTTGGCCAGTTCATTAACATAATAATCAAACCGGTCAAGTGCCTCCGGGTATATCGTTGCTCCATTCGTTGGATTCCATATGCCGCTGGGATAATTGGATGTGTCCATATGATGGCAGCGAACAGAATTTACGCCTGCTGACGCAAGAAGCTGTGCCGATTTATTCGCGTCTGAATGACTGGGGAAATTTCCGGCAAAAGTCAGATTGACTCCCCATATCTTTACTCTTTCGCCGTTTCGTGTGAAATGGTCATCTGTTGTCTGGATTCTATTTTGAGCATCGATAGGTTGGTATTCTATGGCTATCAATGAATCCGGATTCTGCTGAGAGGGAATTACAAATGGTGTCATTCCCGGCGGGCATTCCTTTGGTTGTCCTGTGAGCCTCATATTATCCAAATAAGCCGTATACGTCGTCATTAGACCGTCATTCGAATAGCTGTTTGCAAAAAGGTAAAAAGTCATTGAGGATGGGGTCGTTGTCGGTTTAATCGAATTGTAATCAACGGTCATTGTGATGGTGCGGTTTGTTTTGCCGGTGCCTCCCCATGGCGGCAAAACGTCATTCCATTGCAGCCAGTCTGTCTGACTGCTCCAAAGCGCAAGGCCAAAATTTATCCCTGAGTTGCCGGGAAAGTCTGCCGCCAGTGTAGTGATATCGACGCTGAATTTCGTATTGGCCATAAAGCTGCCGGGATTGACCGGAAATGTTCCAATGAATCCCCACCCTATTGGCCCGGTAACACGAAGGCTGTACAATCCCTCTGTAACACCGATGGTTTGACCGCCAACAAGTGTTGGTCCAGAGCTACTGATCGGATTCGAAGATCCGTCTTCGAAGCTGCTGATAATCACATTGCTATCACATAAATCGCCATAGCTAATGGAGGCTAAGACAAACACTAAAACAGCAGAAGCCAGTATTCTGGTCATACCATACTCCTTTTTCATCATTTGGGTGCGGAAATATTATACCATAATTTAATGATTTTTTTCAAAAATTATGTAATCTCAAATGAATTTAACTGCTGCTGATAGTCACTTACCATAGGTATTTGTGAAATGTAAATTAGGCACATTGCCTATATGCCTTTTCTTCCGCCAAAGGAGACAATATCCCCGTGAGGTAATAATGTTGTTTTGCTTTAAGGAGAGAAAAATGAAAAAGGTGATGATGCTTAGGATGATTCTCGGATTCATTCTGCTGGTATATATCGGCTCAGCACTTTCTTTTGCTAAAAGTCCTGTTAATGATACTATTCTTGTAATCAGGTCCTCGGATACCGTTTTGGAAATACAATCTGATGACAACGTGATTTGTGTCGTTTTTATGGATGTTTCTTATGCAGACAGCCGGCTCTCGCCTCTTGCTGCCGCCCAGGCAAATATTATCCATCAGATGCCTGATGCGGCTACTTTGATTTTACTGGGTTTTGGCGGCTTGCTTTATCGTCGCAAAAGAAAATAATCGATAAAAGTCACTGGCTCATCTCAATTTGGAATACGCACTATTTCCTAATGTGATATTTTTTCAGAAAACTTGAATTGCCTTAGTTTTATATATACTATATGAGCTGCTCATCTGGGGCGAGAGTTGATTAAAAAAGCATTGGAGTTATATATGATTTTTAAAAATATTTTCGTATATCCTCGTTATCCCGAAAACATCAGCAGGCTTTTTGCCATGGCGCACAATTTATGGTGCCTGTGGGATTATGATGCGATAAATTTATTTTTCAGGATTGATGCCCATCTTTTCAATTCGGTAAATCATAATCCGATTAAATTCCTTTTAAATCTGCCTCAGGCAAAAATGGATGAGTTGTCTAAAGATGATGGATTCCTTTTTGAGCTCGATAAAGTCTGGCAGAAATTTCAGGATTACATAAATTTCACCGGAAAACTGCAGAATGGAAATGACAACACCGACGGCCTGGACCGAAATATCGTCATCGCATATTTTTCCATGGAATTCGGCCTTCATGAATCGCTTCCCATATACAGCGGGGGGCTCGGCATACTGGCCGGTGATTACCTCAAAACCGCTTCCGATTTAGGTCAGCAGATTATCGGTGTGGGACTTCTTTACAAATATGGCTATTTCACTCAGCGCATAAACCTCGAAGGCCGTCAGGAAGAATTGCTCATCGAGCATGAAAATCATTATCTCCCAATAAAGGAAATCCATCTTCCAAACGGTAATCCTGCATTTATCGAAATTAAAATTCTCGGCGAAAGCTGCAGAATTAAACTCTGGCAGGTTGATGTCGGCCGGACTAAGTTGATTCTGCTCGATACCAATGTCGAAACCAATTCGCAAAATCTAAGGGACATTACAAACGAGCTTTATGTCGGCGATAAGGAAAAGCGGATTCAGCAGGAAATAGTCTTTGGCCTCGGCGGCATCAAGGCTCTCGACCTTTTAAACATCAAACCTGATATCTATCATATAAACGAAGGTCACTCCGCTTTTCTGATAATATCGCGATTGCAGAAACTTATTGCGGAAGAAAAAATGTCTTTCTCTGAGGCCCGTCAGGTTATCAGGGCCTCATCCGTATTTACGACCCACACACCCGTTATAGCTGGCAACGAACACTTCGATATAAAGCTGGCCAAAAAATACCTGGAGCCGGAAACCAAACATATTGGCATTTCATTTGACCAGTTCAGTGAATTTGCGCTAATAGACAATAATAAAAACGTTTTCTGGCTGCCTGCCCTTGCCGTTCGTTTTTCAAAATACGTAAACGGCGTCTCCAAAATCCACGGCCATGTATCACGCAGAATGTGGAGTGCTTTATTCCCGCAGTTCCAGACGGCGGAAATCCCAATTGATTATGTCACTAATGGTGTCCACTGGTCCTGGATAAGCTCATCGCTTACAGATATTTTTAAACGTTATATTGGTCCCGATTTTATTCAAACACGCTATAAGGCAAATGTGTGGCAAAAAATTGCCGATGTCCCCGAAGATGAAATTTGGGAAGCGCATCATAGAAATAAGCACAACCTCATCGAGTTCATTCGAAAGAAACTCACCAGTGACCTAGCCGCAAGGGGCTATTCTCAGTCTAAAATTGTAAATCTCACCCGCCTGTTTAATCCTGAGTATCTTACGATTGTCTTTGCCCGCCGCTTCACGCCATACAAGCGGCCGACCCTGTTACTCAAGGATAAAGAGCGCCTCGTAAAAATCCTTACCAATCCCAAAAAGCCTGTTCAGCTTATATTCGCCGGAAAGGCACACCCCGCGGATGCGGGCGGAAAATATATGATTAAGGAAATCCTCGATTTCGCACGGGATAACAAGCTCGAGGATAAAGTGATATTCCTTGAAAATTACGATATCGATGTCGCAAGGCATCTGGTAGCTGGCGCCGATATCTGGCTCAATAACCCTGTAATGGAAAACGAGGCAAGCGGCACATCCGGCATGAAGGCGGCCATGAATGGCGTCCTAAATCTCAGTGTCCCCGATGGCTGGTGGGCGGAGGCCTTTAATGGCAAAAACGGGTGGGCGGTAACGGCGGGCAAATACTACTATCATACTGAATTGCAGGAAATCGCCGAGGCAAACCAGATTTATGACCTGCTCGAAGAAGAAGTCGCCGAGCTGTTTTACGACCGCAATGATTCTGATATCCCAAAGCGCTGGGTCGATATGATGAAAGAGTCGATAATGTCAGCCTGCGGCAATTTCAATATGAACCGTGTTCTTGTCGAATACTCGAAAAAATATTACGCTCCTGCCGTAAAAGAGCATGAAATTCTCATTGCTAATAATCGCCGGCTGCTCAAAGAATCTGTCACAACAGAAGTTGAGATTTTGAAGGTTTTCAGCGATATAAAAATCAAAGAGCTTACTACAAACCTCGATAAAAAAGACCAGGTCTTCGAAGGTGACTCGCTTGATGCACGCTGCACGATTGATTTTGGCCTTGCTAAGCCGGAATTATTCACCGTTGAATTGTTCCATATGCCGGCCGACAGGCAAACCTTTAAAATTGTCCCTATGCAGCTTAAATCCAAACAGTCAGCGAGCAATTTAGTTGTCTATGAATGTTCCTGCAAAATCGAAGGTTACGGCGTCCAGCTTATCAGCGCCCGCATCCGTCCCGCCGACCCAATCGTCCAGGATTTACATCCGGAATTGATCAAATGGTCGCAATAGTCCTTACGTCATTTCGACCGCAGCCCCCGTGTCTTGCTGTCGCAAGACAGCAACGGGGGCGAAGTGGAGAAATCTCGTGGAACCGGTAATCACAATTCCTGCTCTCGGCGATAATTTCATTTACCTTTATCCTTATCACGGCGATTGTGCCTTTGTAGTCGATCCGGGCGACGCCGGGCCTGTTTTTAAATCTTTGGAAAAATATAAGCTAAATCTCACCCATGCATTGGCCACACATCATCATTTCGACCACACCGCCGGTATAGAGTCCCTCAAAAAGAAAACCGGCTGCACGGTACCCGGCCAAAAGCCCGAGATCCTTCACCTGGATGAGTTATTTATAAAAATAATTGCTGCTCCCGGCCACACCCGCGACTCGGTTTGTTATTACCTGGCGCCTTCTCAGCAGCATTCCGGCCTCCTTTTTACAGGCGACACTTTATTCATAGGCGGCTGCGGCAGACCTATGGAGTGCGCCCCCTCAATTTTGTGGGATTCGCTGCAAAAAATTGCGGCCCTGCCTGATGATACCCTCGTTTATCCCGGCCACGATTATACCGGGGAAAATTACGAATTTGCCCTTACAATCGAGCCTGACAATAAACTTGTGCAAAAATGCCTCCAGCAAATAATAGGAAATAAAAAAACCGCCTGCTCTGCCTGCTCCGAGCTTGTCGAGGTGAGCGGGCATAGTGAGTCGAATTGGATCCCCTCAACCATTGGCCATGAAAAAGAAACTAATATCTTTTTACGCTGCGGCGACCCCAAAATCAAAAAACTCCTAAATATGCCAGCCGCCTCCGATGCAGAAACCTTCGCCGAACTCCGCCGCCGAAAAAACATCTTCGGTTAATTAGTCATTGTGTCTGTCCGGCGTAGCAGTAAGACGAAGTCGGAAGACAGCGAAGAATCTCTTTTGTCATTCCTGCGAAAGCAGGAATCCAGAAATTTGATATTCAACATTGGTTATTGGACATTTAATATTTATCCCGCGCAGCTTTAGCGTAGTAGGATTGGACATTATTAACGAAATAGACTTGCACCCTCTAACTTATCAAATACAGCGAATGAGCCGCAATGTGATGTCATTTCGAGCGAGCGTAGCGAGTCGAGAAATCTAATTCTGGGTTACTATATCGTCGCCGATGGTGTAAGTTGTTCTATTTGTGCCCTTAGTTTCCTCAAGGACCTGAGTGTAGCCAGTATGGTTTTGCGGGTCTATAAGGAATGTTTTGGTGACTTCATTCCTGATGCTTCTTCGCTATATAAATCCATTTAGATCATAAAAATATTTTTTATTTTCTAAGCCCATTCTCATAAGCATGGTCAATACAATATACTGATTGACGTAACCTTTTATTTTTGCATCCACTCATAATACAGTTTTTCTCTTGTAATCCTCTTTTATTAACTATCATTTCTTTTATCAATTCACTTTCATCGTATTTTTGCCAATTCTCAATATTATCAATTTTAACTGCAAATCTAGATTGATATTTATCCCAAATATTTATCCTCCAATATTGATTGCATTCTCGGCATTTATATAACTCATACCATCCTTGAGTATCAATTTTTTCTAAATTATTAAGAAAATCTTTACTCAATTCATCATAAGGAATTAATTTTGGTAAGTCCGCACATGGACAATTCATTTTAAAATCCTTTATTTAATTACTCGTATCGTAAGATTACTTAATTCAGATGTTTCTAGATTTGGTATTAATATTCGGACCTGTCCCTCTTTTCCCCATTGCGTATCATGATTGCAATTCCATTGCCATTTGCTTTACAATATTATCAAAAATAAGGGACTTTTTCAACAGACCTACTGTCCCCATTTTTTCGTTTTAATAGTTTACATCTTGGTCGGTAAATCTGGGCATCTGTGCAGTGTTGTTGATAATTTCCACTTTTTCCATTATTCCATTTTCAGAAAAAGTTTCTCTTCGTACTTCGCTAGAATTCTTTATTTCATAATCCCTACGAAGTAATGTCCCATCTTCTCTAAATACGTCAAAAATCACACCAATCGAAGTTTTACGGCGATTGGCTTTTAATATACCGGAGGGATAGAATATACTGTCAGCAATAAAATTACCGTCCTTATCTTCTATACAAAATTCTTTTAGTTCCTTATTCTCATAAAACCATGCACGGATTTTATATTTATTCCCAAAGATGATGATATCTTCACCCCAACTTCCACGCTTCGGATTACAGGAACTTTCTTTAACGAAAAAACCAACTAAAAATACTATTGCTAAAACTCCAAAAAACAAACTAACCTTAAGGTGCGGATGTATTTTTGCATTTAAATTTTTATAATCCACAAAATCATTCCTTTCACTCTTAAAATTCTCAACTTTAATTATAAGTTAATTATTCTGTCATCCATGGAGGACGACGTACAACTCGGTATTCCTTAGGGGGAAACTGGGGACAGCAACCGTTTTTTTAAAATCCGCAATTTCAAAATTCCTTAACTCAACACTCAAAACGGATTTAAATTAACGAAAGTCACCAATGTTTTCAAATCTTTTATTAAAATTCCGGAAATACCTTACTTAATTAAAAAAAATAATCCGTCCGCCTTTTGGGCGAGACCTCGTCCGCCAAATTTTTGGCGAGACGGGTGTTAATCTGCCTGCCTCGGCGGCTTGCCAAGGCGTAGCCCGTTAGGGTCGAAGACTGGAGTTCTTTAACGAAGCCGGGTGTAAACCCGTGTCTAAAAATCTTTTTAATTTCTCTGCGTACTCAGCGTCCTCCGCGGTAAAGATCTCGACGCATCACTTTTGCGGCGGATCAGGGTCACGTTTTAAGCCATTTTTTAACTAAATTAATCTTAGTGTTTTAGAGTCTTAGTGGTTGATTTTTTCGTCAAAAGCGCGCAAGTCTTTTTCCCCAAAATCCAAAAAATCTAAAATTTTTTTTATTCTCTGTCCCATTTCTTCTTACCTCTTGTCTCTCAAAGACTTATCTCTTTTTTCGCATCCTCTATCGAGTATCTAGTATCGAGAATATAGTATCGAAATTAGCAAAAAGCGCGCAAGTTCGCGCCAATTATAGAGCGGCTGTGTTTGAGCTCAACTGTTTTTTTAAGTATTTTCGGGACGCCATAAGGTTTGATTCCGAATCATAGTGTTAAGGATTGTGAGTAGTT
>Ga0105091_10000020_pt1 | contig 51830 bp, 55 predicted proteins | sample PPLLak1March2015_FD_87022 | JGI IMG/M metagenome (GOLD analysis project Ga0105091, IMG submission 87022) | Freshwater sediment microbial communities from Prairie Pothole Lake near Jamestown, North Dakota, USA - PPLs Lake P7 Core (1) Depth... | ecosystem: Environmental > Aquatic > Freshwater >... | reverse complement strand
GTCGCGGCGGCCCGGGCCTGCGAAATATTTTCATCGATAAACTTTGGAGAATGCGCTAATCCGCAGAGGAAAATGCCTTCGGTCGCAAAATCCACTGGACGCAATTTCATATGCGCTTCCACATAAAACCCATCGGCATTGAGCGGCACTTTGAGCATGTCCGAAATCCGCTTGTTATTTTCCCTGTCTGTCTCGATACCTGTGCTCAAGATGAATTTATCCGCTTCAATAGAGATTGTTTCAGACAAATCAGGACTATCGACTGTAATAGTCAAGCCGTTTTTGTCATTTACCATAGGCGGTTTATCCGCTGTATATCTGATAAAAACAATGCCCATTTCGCGGGCCTGCTTGTAATAGATTTCCCTGAAGCCATAGGTTCTTATGTCCCTGTAGAGCACAAAAACATTCGCATTCGGGTCGCGATTTTTGATTTCAATGGCGTTTTTAACCGCCATAGAGCAGCAAATTCTGCTGCAATAGGGGTGTACTGTGTTTCTTGAGCCGACACACTGAATCATTACAATAGTCTGACCTTTTGCGGAATATGTATCATCATGTAATTGTTTTTCCAATTCGGCCTGTGTCAGGACGTCTTTTGATTTACCATATAAAAATTCAGTCGTTTGTGCCTTGCGTGCTCCAGTAGCAACGATTATTGCACCACCGGAGATTTCGGCATCTTTACCCGCTTGAGCAGCGCTTACTTTAAATTTACCTATATGGCCGGCGATTTTTTTTATTTCAGACTCAAGATGCAATTCGATATTAGAATTACTTTTTATTTGTTCAATAAGATTGCTTTTAAACGAGGCAATATCATCGTGCTCGAAAGTGTGATAAATCTCGTGCAGCGTGCCGCCTAAGCGATTTTCTCGCTCTATGAGGTGCACTTTGAAACCCTGATTGGCGAGAGAAAGCGCCGATGTCATTCCGCTCAAACCCCCTCCGATAACAATGCCTGTCTGGTCAACTTTTAATGTGCCATTTTCGAGCGGCTTTAACAACCTCGCCCTTCCAATTGCCATTTTTACAAGCTCAGTCGCTTTTTCAGTCGCCGGCTGAGGGAAGTTCGAATGAACCCAAGAGCACTGGTCGCGAATGTTCGCCATTTCAAATAAATATGGATTAAGACCCGCCTCCCGCAATGTTTCGCGAAATAATGGTTCGTGAGTTCTAGGTGTGCAGGACGCAACCACGATACGATTAAGTCGGTGCTCGCGAATTACTTGTTTAATATTCGACAAGCTTGTATCCGAACACGTAAACATAGTATGCGAAGCGAAAACTACTCCCGGCTGATTTTCAATATTCCTTACAACCCGTTCCACATCTACAATCGAGCCGATATTCATCCCGCAATGGCAGACAAATACCCCGATTCTCGCCTGTTCATCGCTTACATCATGCTCATCAGGATAACTTTTTTTTGTAATCAGGGTATTTCTCGCCGGCGCCAATAATTCCATGGCCATCGACGCGGCTGCGCTTGCCTGTGTCACTGTTTCGGGAATATCCTTTGGTTCCTGGAATGCTCCTCCGACAAATACCCCCGGTCTTGAGGTTGTTAAAGGCGCCAACCGGTCCGTTTTGCAGAAACCGAAATTATTGAGTTTCACGTCAATCTGATATGCGCAATTTTTTAAAGATGCCGGTGATTCCAAACCAACCGACAAAACTACCAAATCAAAATCTTTCTGTTCAATCTGATGGTGCTCATCTAAAAATCTAAGGCGCAGGTCGCTGCTGCCCGGAAGCTGAATCACCCGCGACGGGATGCTTTTTATGTAATGTATATTTTTATGCGATTTGGCACGCTCATAATACTGGTCGAAATCCTTGCCGAACGCGCGTATATCCATGTAAAAAATCGTCGCATCAAGCCCGTCAACGTGGTCACCTGCTACTAATGCCTGTTTTGTAGCCATCATACAGCAAATCGAAGAGCAGTAATCATTGCCGCAATTAGAATCTCGCGAGCCAACGCATTGAATCCATGCGATTCGCCTCGCAGTTTTACCATCCGAGAGCCGGATGAGATGACCTTCGAAGGGCCCCGCCGCACTTAGCATCCGCTCGAACTGGACACTTGTAACGACGTTTCGATAATGACCATAGCCGAATTCACCTTTTCGTGCGGCATCGAACTCCTCAAAACCCGGCGTAAGAATAACAGAGCCGACTTCCAGTGTTATCGTCCGCTCCTTCATTGTATGGTCAATCGCGTGCTGTTCGCATTTTTCAACGCATTGATTGCATTCGGAGCACAATGCGCAATTGAGACATCTTTCAGCTTCGGCGAGGGCCTGCGCCTCGGTAAGTCCTTTTTCAACCTCCTCAAAATTATTGAACCGGCTTGCCGGAATTAATTCAGAGGAATTTGCTCTTTGCTTTTTCTCAATATTTTCAATTGAAGGCAGTAAATCCTCAGGCATCGGCTTTAATGTCTCTTCGAAACGGTTTGTCAGCAGGTCTTTATCGTTCAAGAATAATATTATCGATTCGGCGGCGCGTTTACCTGCCGCGACAGCATCAATTACAGACAATGGTCCGGATGCGTTATCTCCTCCGGCAAATACCCCTTCAATTGAAGTCTGTCCCGTAATCGGGTTTGTTTTGAAACAGCCGCGTTCATTTTGCGCATCGATATGGCTTACGAATTCTGCGTCAACCGCCTGGCCTATTGCGACGATTACCTGGTCAGCGTCAATGGTTTGGCAATCTCTTTCGTCGAATTGCGGCCTGAAGCGTTTTTGTTCATCGAAAACTTTTACGCAGCGTTTAAATTCTATACCTGTAACAGAACCATTTCCCAATATACGTTTCGGCCCCCAGCCATTTCTGATTTTAATTCCTTCAGCGAGTGTTGCCTCGACTTCTTCCTTATAGGCGGGCATTTCATCTCTTTGTTCAAGGCAGATCATCTCAACTTCTTTTGCCCCCAGGCGTAATGCAGTCCTGGCGACATCAACCGCGACATTTCCGCCCCCGATTACCGCGACTTTTCTTTTCATTACCATTTTATGAGCCGATGCGCTGTCCCTGAGAAATTCTACGCCGTACAGGACGCCATTAATCTGTTCGCCGGCAATCCCAAGTCTTCTGCTGTTTTGTGCGCCTGCTGATATAAATACCGCCTCGTTATCCTTCCTGAGATTTTCAAGAGCAATGTCTTTACCAACGCGGTAGTTGTAAATAAATTTTACGCCTTTTCGGCTAATAAGCTCAATTTCATAATCCAATATATTTTTTGGCAGCCGGTATTCGGGAATTCCGTATCGCAGCATTCCACCTGCCTTATCAAGCGTTTCGTAAACAGTTACCGCAAACCCCGCGTCCGCAAGGTCGCTTGCAGCCGTTAATCCCGCGGGGCCTGAGCCAATGATTGCAACTTTTCTAGCGTACTGTGAGGGCCGTTTCTGCTCAGGTAAATCCAGTTTTCCAGCTTTAACCAGTTCAATTTCCTTGTCGGATGCGAACCGTTTTAACAGGCGAATCGCAACCGGGTCATCTGCTTTTCCTCTCGTGCATTCACTTTCGCACGGGTGCGTGCAAATCCTGCCGCATATCGCCGATAACGGGTTTCTCTGGCGAATCAGGTTGACCGCCTTTACGTATTCTTTTTTCTTTATAAGCTGGACGTAACCCTGGATGTTTACTTTTGCCGGGCATTTCATTCTACACGGTGAATGCCCGTTTTTGAGAATTCCGAAAATATTGGGTGTCGCCTGCGCGTATAATTTTGCAATACCCTTACGCGTGCCAAGGCACCTGTTGAATTCATCCGGAACATCCACTGGGCAAACCTGCGTGCATTCGCTGCAACCCGTGCATTTTTTCTCATCAACGTATCTAGGGTATCGTTTGACAGTCGCTTTGAAATTTCCCGGCTCACCTTGGAGGTCAACAAGTTCCGACAACGTCATTATTTCGATATTTAAATTTCTGGCGCATTCCACTAATTTGGGTGAAACGATACAAGTGGCGCAGTCGCCTGTCGGGAAAGTCTTGTCCAAATGTGCCATCATCCCGCCTATCGCGGCATCCCGCTCGACTAAATAAACCTTAAAGCCGCTGTTTGCCAAATCAAGCGATGCCTGGACACCGGCAATACCGCCTCCCTGGACAAGCACTGCTCCGATTTTTTTATCCTCGTATCTAACCATTTGCGCTCACTTCCGCTTTATCCAGAATATTCCATGCAGGGACCATCAGCTTATCGAATCCTAATTTTTTCGAGCTTATACCCAAAGCCAACCCCAGCAGCTGTGTTATATAAACGATTGGGATTTTATAATCTTTGCTCTTCTGCTTTTTAATATCCTGCTGCCGTAAATCCAGATTCGATTGGCACATCGGGCAGCTAACTGTTATGCAGTCTGCGCCGCTGTTTTTCGCCATTTCGAGAATCGAATCCGTCAATTTGACCACAATATCGGTTCTCGAAAGCGATAATCCGCCGCCGCAGCATTCAGTTTTATAAGGCCAATCCAGAGCTTCTCCGCCTATTGCTTTAACAATCTTATCCAGCGATTTTGGATTCTCCGGGTCATCAAAATTAAGCATTTCATGCGGCCGAACCAGAAGGCAGCCGTAGTAACAAGCAACTTTTAAACCGCCTAATTTCCGTCTTATATTCTTTTTTATTTGATTCAGATTGCTCTCTTCGAGCAGGACCTCAATAAAATGTCTCACTTTAACCGAGCCGTCGTAATTTTGTCCGATTGCATCGCTGACGTTTTTGCGAATTTCAGCATTATTTGTAATCTCGTAGTTGGCAACTTTCATCCTGTTATAGCAGGCGGCACAATTGACAATGCAATCGAGTCCCAAATTTTGAATCTTTACAAGGTTAGCTGCCGGCAAAGATGTTGCCAGCAATCTATCGGTCTGGTGCCCTGCCGTCGCGCCGCAGCAAGTCCACCCCTTCGGCTCAACTAATTCAATTCCCAGCGATTCCGCAACAGCTAAAGTTGACTGGTGCATATCGCGTGCCGTCGATTCCGCTGAGCATCCCGGATAATAGGCGTATCTCATTGGCCCGACTCCTTGCGACCTGCGGTTTTTCTGAAGATCCGTTTTACCGTTTTTCTGTCGCCCCTCAATGATGGAAATAAAGAAATTTTACCCTTCATAAGCATCGTCGGGAATTTTTCTGTATCGTTCATAAACTTTCCCGTGCCTAATTTATAAGCAGCTATCATTGCCATTTCGTATGTCCTGCCGAATACCTCGACAGTTTTCAAAAAAGCCTTATTAAATAAAGCCACGTTTCCCTGCTGTTTCGACGCTCCTTTTTCCAAAGCCAGTTTTTTTAACGCATCCATTACCGCGGCAACATCGATACCCATCGGGCATCTTGCCGAGCACGTCTCGCAGGATACGCAAGTCCAGATAATATCGCTTTCGAGAAGCTCGTTACCCGCTCCCAGATGCAGTTGTCGCATGATTTCAGAGGGCCTCGAATTTGTAAGCTTGGCCACGGCACAGCCGCTGGAACATTTCTTACATTGCAGACACATGCTCAAATTCGCACCGGTAATTTTCTCGACGGCGTCTTTAAGTCCCCTGCCTGATTTTGTCTTCGATATCGTTATCACTTTAATTGCCTTTCGTTTTTACTTCCTGCTCTTCTACAAGCTCATCGGTATCGTCTGTTTCTTCCGAAGGAATGGGAACGCTGCCGGGAACAATTTTGCGATAAACATCGACCGGCTCTCTTTTACGGCCGTCCACAGTCAAAAGCTGCTCTAAAGTTATTCCGAAAAGACGTTGATTTTCCTGCAGGTAAGGCAAAATTAAGTCCCAGTCGTTGTCGTTGATTCTTGCGAATTGCCCCCCGTTTAACTGCTGCTCAACCAGAGATCTTTGCGGGTCGCGGACAAAAATCGCCCCTCCCGAAGCAAGTGAAAAAATGTTCCCGCCGGGATATGGCAGCGATAGCGGTTCCAATTCACCTTTATCGTTGAATTTAATCGCGTTCAATACTACAAAACCCCCGCCGTTATGCGGATCGCCTGCCATAAACGATTCAGCCAGGAAATCAAGGCATGTCCCATTGATAACTACTCGTGGTTTACCTACTGAATTGATAAGCGGCCTGCCCGCCGCGTTACCCAGCACAAAAACCGAGCCCCCCTTTGCACCGTATAAAAACGTTTGGCCCACGTCACCGTAAATGACTAATTTTCCTTTTTTTATGATTTGGCCTAACTGGTCCTGTGCGTTCCCGTGAACTGAAATATTCAGGCCGTCAATTCCCGAACTGAGGTAATCGCCGCTGCTTCCATAAACATCGATAGTAACATCTTCGGTCTGCGGACCTAATCCGCAGCCGATAAACCTCTGTCCTATACAATTGAAAACTATGAAACGTCTCCACCCTTTCATATAGGCATCAACTAAAAGAGCCGCATCGCAATTTTCCCCCTCCGGAGCGAAAATGGCTGCGTCAATCACAAGTGTCACTTCCCTGCCTTTGGGCCCCCTCAGCATTTCTCGTGTTTCAAAATCAATGAGTCGATGCGAGGTATCATCTGAATTTTTAAAACCAATGTTCGGAATATTCCAGAACAATACATTCAATTCGCTGCGGATAATGTGAAGTATATGGCTCCGCTTTTTCGAGCCTACTGAATATCTCCGGTCATTAAGCAGCGTCAAAACCTCTATTGCAATATTTGTTTTATGAGGGTCTCTTGCCTGATTGACAATTTGCCTGCACGCGAAACGGAACTCGTCGAAACTCCATTCATATGCAACGTCACGAATCATATCGAAAACCGCTAATGCGTTTCCTTTTACGAATCTTTCGCCGATAAGCGTTTGTATTTCCTCTTCATCTTCCTGTGATAAATTCGGCTCCTGCGAAAAATCGCACGATTCAGTTCCCGACGGCATTGCGACTTCGGCCCCGAATTTATCCGTGCAGTTTATCCGCGTTTTTCCCAGGCTGTTTTTTGAAAGATTAAAAATGAAAGCTCCGCCATCGGTATGACTGCCCCCGCGTGCGTTCCAGTATTTGTCAGCAATTGGGCATATCCTCTTGTCATCTTTAGATAAACTGTGCAAAGTTGCGTCTATCGCCTGCTTTTCGGAGCAAATTAAACCAACCTGAACAGGGCCGTCGTGGAGTGCGAACACTTGCGGTCTCAGCATTGCCGTATCGGTTATACCCATTAATTGAAATTTTTTCTTTCCTGTAAGATTACGAGCAATAATGAAAAACCATGGTCCGTCAGGCGAGCCGTGAATATGGGTCGCCTGTATCTCACGATATATTTTTTGCTTTTCGACATCGAGCCGGTCAAAATCCAGCTCCGTTGTCGGCGCAAGCGCCTCGATAATATATTCCAGCGGATAGTGATACGTCCTGCTCAATAAATCGAACAACAGCGCTGAAACCTCGGTATCTGTGAGAAATTGAGGGTAAATGTTACGCTGCTTTAAGTATTCTGTCACCGAATGATAATTGGCAAAATCTCCATTATGCACCAATGCCATATCGATTGCCGCGAAAGGATGTGCTCCGCCCGGGTGCCAGACCCGCCCCTTTGTCGGAAAACGCTGGTGAGCAATCCAGACATGTGCACAAAGGTCCTCAATTTTGTAATATTTAACAATCGCTTCGGCGAAACCCACAACCTTGAGAATCATAATATCTCGCCCATGTGAAAGCACAAACGCTCTCTTTTCACCAAGCGACGCGTAATATTTCTGATTCAAGCTGAAACTGTTCTGGTTTACAAATTCATCCTCCGCCTCACAGCGATTCAATTTCTGCAAACCATTTTTATCAACGAAAGCATCGAGCACTTTCGGCTTTACCCGAACAAAATACCGGCACACGTCCGGCGGCTTAACTTCCAGACCAGGAACCGATTTCCAATCACTTACCTTATCAAGCCGGCTTGTTTTAGCGATTTCGAAATTTGGCGTGATAAACTCTTTTTCTATTTCCGGCTCAACGGTATTATCTAAGAACGCCACGTGAAGCATATAATAATTATCCAGGACCTCCCGGCTTACACCTAATTGTTCCGGCTTAAAACCAACTGCCGCGATACCGCCGCCCTTGCCGTTGCCGCGATTATGCATCTGGCGAGATGGCTCATAAATGTGTTTTCCCGGAACCGCTTCACTGCAGCAAAAACCAACGACCCCGCAGCCGCCCTCTTCGGCTTCCTTGCGCGGCACGGCCATCCCCGCCGAGTCTTGACCGGCTGAAAGCCCGTGCCGCTTTTCAGCTAATTGCTTTCTGGATAGATATAGTCGTCTTATAATTTCAGCACTCATTTTTTCACTTTCACATCGTTAGTGTAGTCAAGGTGCATCAGTAAATCAGTTCGGCCTCTCAGCTCAGTCACACTTCGCATACCGAATTTAATTAAAATATCGACGAGCACCTTTCGCCAGGCGTTGTAAAGATTTATCACTCGCTGAGTGCCCCATTCGATTGTCATTTTTTTAGACAATTCCGGGTCTGTTGTGGCTATGCCTCGTGGACATCCCCTGCCGCTTTCACATCGGCTGCATCGCACACATCCCAGGGCAACCAGCTCCACCGTCCCTATTACGACCCCGTCGGCTCCCAAAGCAATCGCCTTGGCCGCGTCATAAGCCGAACGTATCCCGCCGCTGGCAATTAATGTTACTTTATCCCGAACACCCTCATCGGTGAGAAACTTGTGGACCCTGCCGATGGCGTATTCAATCGGCATAGCAATATTTTTCTTCGCGATATCGGGAGCTGCCCCGGTCCCGCCGTAACCTCCGTCTATATGAACGATGTGTGTCCCCGCCGAATAGCTTCCAACCGCAACCATATCGACATCCGTTGGCGTCGATACCTTTGTCGAAATTAGCGCTCGCCTGTTAATGTGCTTTATCCAGTCAAGGTGCTTTTGATGGTCCTCGATTGAATACACGCTATGGAAAGGAAACGGTGAAAACAACGAAATACCAAGCACCGCTTCGCGCATTTTCGCAACCGCTGGTGTATTTTTATCGCCAAGTAAATGGCCGCCGAGTCCGGGTTTTGCTCCTTGCGCGTATTTGAATTCAACAATCGGTACTCTCTGAATCGTTTCCTCCCTCACGCCGAAAAGCCCCGTCGCCACCTGTGTTATGACGTGCTCGTCATATGGCCTCATCCGTTCCATATAACCGCCTTCACCCGTGCAGGTGAATGTATTCCAGGCCGTTGCCGCCCTTGCTTTTGATAATTGAGTCACATTGCTGACCGAACCGAAAGACATTCCCCCTCCATACCAGGGGACATCTATTTTGATTTCGGGTCGGCCGTCCTTGCGTTTATTAAGCACTATACTCGTATCAATCTGGTTTTCATTTAGCTTAACAGCGGGTTTATCCGGGAATTTGAAACGCAATTTATCGAATCCTCCACCCGAATTGCCGGTTTCAAAATTAAAGCCGTATTCGGCCGGCGGAACATCGCCTGTCTCAGCCATCTTCCATGTAGAAACAATCAAATCGGCAGACCAGCGGAAATCTCCCAAAGCCTTGTACAGCGGGTTTTCCTTAACCTCCAGTGCCTTATTCGGGCATTGTGTTACACAATACCTGCCTGTCTTTTCACAAGCTGGTCCGATACACAAATGATTTCTCGGCTCGCCGAAATACTTATAACCCGGTTTTAAAACATGAACTTTATACGAGCATACCCCGGCGCATTTACCGCATAACTTACAGTTGGAATTTCGATGTGTAATATACCTGGCAATCTCGTTACGATACCGAGACGGCGCATGCCTGATAACCCGCTCCACATTTTCCTGCGGCACAAATGTCTGCAATGTATTTTCAGGCAGAATTTCTTTAATTTTTCCTTGAGCCGAATAGTTTGCCAAAGGTTTCCTCCTCGAGGTTCTCAAAAAACATTGCCCGGCCGACGTCGCCCCGCAGACGCCGCACCTCGCGCATCCCCATCGCTCCCATAACCTCAATCAACTGATCGTGCCACGCGGCGATAAGGTTAGTCATTCGGCCGATGCCATAATCAAAATCGATTTTTTCCAGCTTGGCCGGGCACGTGATACCAGGTTTGCAGTTTGCGCAAAGATGACACTCCAGCGCAATAAGCAGCGGCAGATCGATTGCTATCACGTCCGCACCGCAGATTATTTCTTTTGCCATATGTTCAGGCAGACCTATTCCCCCGCCTGCAATTAAGGTAATTTCGTCCCTGATACCTTTTTCAATTAGTGCCGTATGAATTTGACGCGTCATGTCCTTTATAAATCGCGGATTTTTTGCTCCGATCTCATTGCCGCATGCATCCGCTGTTATGTGTATCACTTCTATTTCTTCGGATTCCGCAAGCTTTATAGCCCGCTCGATTCCAGTTGATGTTAATTCAACCCGTATACCGGCGACAATTTGAGGGTTTATCTTTTTTATAGCTTTGATGTTCTCAATTGCTTTAATACCATCTGCTATTTCAATCAACCTGGCTTTCTTAATCGCTTCTTTCGGAATGTCTTGACCATCAGCCAAATATAGCGCAACATTTGCCAATTGGCTGGTATTACCGTCCCATTTACGTGAATCAATTATCGCTATAAGACCTGTGTTTACTGCTGTTTGTAGAATCAAGGGATTAAGTTGGGGCAATGTGTATGCCGGCGAAGTCATATCTATCACAAGCGGCATCGGAATCGTAATCAGGTTCGAGCTTTTTTCTGCTTTTTTCTCGCCATTAAACGACAGATAAGATAATTTTCTCCCGATATCGACCGAGGTGCTGATGTATTCTCGTCCGTGAATTCCGTCGCGCGTCGGCCGGACGATTTCCGACATGTCCGTCCACATCGAATCGAACCCTTTGCCTGAGAAAGGCCCGCGATAACCCGCGCCCGAAACCGGAATTTTAGCGGTTTCCGCCTGGAGCCAAGTCGTTTTAATAATATCAGGTGTCCAGTAACTATTGCCCAGTTTCTGGTATTCCGGATTTATAGACATACATAAAAGCCCTTTCGTGCAGTCCTGAACACATGAAAAACATCCCATACAATCAAAAAATAGCGCATCAACATCGCTAAGATTTCGAATATATTCCGCCTCCTGCCTGTAGCGGTCATAAACACATGCCTTCTTGACACAGTTGTGGCATCTGGCACAATCTTCCCGCCAGTCAACAACACCATATTTGCCTATACGTGGTCGCCTCGGCGGAACTGGTTGTGTCTTAATGTGATATTTTTCCGGCATTATTCAATTTCCCTTATGACAAGGCCGCTTCAATAATCTCAGGCGCTGCTTCGCCCATTATGTGTATGCCGCCGAGGCCTTTAATTTGTTTGAGCTTTTTGATTGTCTCGATGCAAATTGCGATTCCCTCTTTTTTTTGCGCATCTTCGCTGCCCGCTTTTTTCAAACGATCAATCACGCTGTCAGGTATGCAATAATCGGTGTAAGTATCTCGCGATTTTTGCGCATCAACTGCCGAATTTAACGCCTCAACACCTGCTATAATCGCTGTCTTGATGCCGTCAGTTTTTGCAGAATCGAACCATTTACCAAATGTCTCAATATCAAAAATGGCTGCGGTCTGTATGAATTTCGCCCCTGCATCTATTTTCTTGTGCAGCCGAAGCATATTTAATTCAATTGGCTCCAAAAACGGATTCGCGACCCCCCCCGCCAACATTGAAAATTGACCTTCGATTTTAGTCCCGTTAATCAGAACGCCCTTTTCAGACATATTTGTTACGAGCTCGACAAGCTGAATCGAATCGATATCGTAAACATTCGCTGACTGCGGACATTCCGAAAGCGCCTGGTGATAGCCTGATAGACAAAGGACGTTTTTAATCCCCAGGCAGGATGCACCGAGCAATTCTGATTGAATCGCGATTCGATTCCGGTCACGTGTAACTATTTGCAAAATAGGCTCAGCCCCGGATTTCATTACAGCAACTGCCGTCGCAATTGAGGATGTCCCTATATCGTGGCAATTATCCGTTGCGTTGATTGCCGTAATACCTTTATTCACTGCCTTCAAGGCCGCTTCACTGATTGAATTTTCCGCTGTCGCCCCGGGCGCGAATTCCGTGGTAACAATAAAATCGCCTTTTTCTATTTTGCTCGCGAGTTTGCTCACGATCTTCATACTTTTGCCTCAATCCTTCCCGCCCTTATCTTTTTTATTCTATCGTTAAATTTTCCGATTTTTTCGACTACTCTCTCCATACCTTTCTCATCAAGCATAATCACTTCTATCTGGTCCTTGCACATCCCGATTTCCTCAAGAAGCGACTGAACTGCCTGCGCCCTTTTCTCGGCCCTTAAATTTCCCTCAAGGTGCTGGCATTCATTTCTTTTACAAGTAACGATTACCGCACCATCCGCTCCGGTTTCAAATGCCTTAATCAAATAAGGAATGTCGATTTTGCCTGAACACGGCATTGCTATTGTTTTTAGAGCAATATCTTTGAACCCACTTAAAACGCTCAAAAAAGGCTCCTGCTCAAGGCTGTTGGAGCAGAAAAACACATATATTTTCAATGCCATACTATTCATAAAAATTCTTTACATTATTAGCTTTTCTTATACCTTCTAAGCCTGACACCCCGTTATTTACGTAATAATAGGCGTAGTCGTTCTTAATAATCATATTTTATTAGTATAACTTATAAATGTCAAGAAGAAATCAAGAATTTTGTTTCTCTTTTGTGGATATGAGCGGAAAGAGTTTACTGGGCAAGAAACGAACTGAGAATAATCTGCTGCAGTCTCTTGGCGAAAAAAAATGGGACAGACCTAAGTGTCTGTCCCTGTTAAATAGCGGGGGGAGGATTCGAACCTCCGACCTCCGGGTTATGGGCCCGACGAGCTACCAGACTGCTCTACCCCGCGGTCATTTCAAAATTAAACATATCACTAAATCATGAACTTGGCAATAAGAAAACTTCTACAGATTCTTTCTAATCTTCTCAGCAATTATCTCGAGCTGTCCCGGCCTGTATTTATATGAAGGCCATTGAGTAAAAACCGCATCACCCGTTTTGCGAGGTATTACATGAAAATGCAAATGGTCAACTACCTGCCCCGCCGCCCTGCCATTATTGCATAATACATTATAACCATCAGCATCTAAAGCAGAAACGACTGCCTCCGCAATTTTACCAATTCTACTCCAAACTTGTCCAAGCAGCTCGGGGGGACAGCTATGCACCTTTTCAAAATGTTGTTTCGGCATTACAAGAGTATGCCCGTCACTTATGGGTCCAATATCGAGGAATGCGAAAACATTTTCATCCTCGTAAATTTTAGCTGATGGTATTTTGCCTGATGCTATCTTGCAAAAAATGCAATCATGTCCAGCCATTGTCTACTCCCTCGCTAAATCAACAACGGTTTATTCTTTAGCGCCGGCCGCAGCGGCAGTTTTAGCCGTTTTGCCGGCCTTTGAATGCTCGCCCTTTTCCCCTTTATGTTTTTTCTCGATATGCTCGGAGCCGACAAGCTGCAGTAAAACTAATTCACCGTTGTCACCGAGCCTTCTTTTTGCAAGGTGAATAATTCGAGTATATCCGCCGGCCCTGTCTAAATACCTGGGTCCAATCTCGCTGAACAATTTACCGATTATCGTGCCTTTGCGAACCTGCTGTCCATCTTCCTCTTTGAATATATCGCGGTCGCCAAGGATTGAGATTGCCTGTCTTCTTGCCGCCAAAGTCCCCTTCTTGGCAAGTGTGATAAGCTTCTCGATAAAGCCCTTAACCTCTTTTGCTTTTATTATTGTTGTCGAAATCGTCTCATGATCGAGCAGCGAAACCGCCAAATTACGGCGAAGCGCTATCCGGTGCTCACTTGTTCGACTCAATTCTTTGCCTGCGACTCTATGACGCATAAACCTGAAAACCCCTTTCGTCTGCGAGGGATAAATTATTGCCCCGCTTCTCAAGCGAAGCATTATTAAATTAATCTATTCCAGCCATTCCCAGTGATAATCCAAGATCTGCCAGTTTCCGTTTCACCTCTCGTAAGCTGGTTTTGCCGAAACTGCGAACCTCAAGCAATTCCGGTTCACTCATTTTTACAAGCTGCCTGACCGTTTCCACCTTTATTGATTCAAGACAATTATTTGCTCTTACTGAAAGCTCAAGCTCCTGAATAGGCATATTCAGCTTGACCTGCATTTCTTCGCCAACCTTTGATTGCGGCTGGTCAACTGTTACTTCTCCGGATACTGTTTCAGTCCCTATTTCGCTATACTGCACAAATGGATTTATATGCTTACGCAGAATTTTGGCCGCTTCAACAAGTGCCATATCCGGCGTAATGGCTCCATTAGTCCATATTTCAAGTATTAATCTGTCATAATCTGTTTTCTGACCCACGCGCGTATCTTCAGTTGTATATCTAACTCTTGTAACAGGTGAATACACAGCATCTATCATTACCCTGCCGATTTCCTGCTCGTATCTGTCGGCTGCGGCGAGCCTTTCAGCGGCAGGCATATAACCACGCCCGCTTTCGACCACCATTTCCATTTCAAAATTCACATCTTCTGTTAAAGTAGCTATTACTTTGTCCTTATCAATGATTTCAATGCCCGGGTCAGCAACAATATTAGCGGCAGTAACAGCTCCGGCTTTATTGGCGCTTACCTTCATTATCTTGGGGCCTTCAGCCACAAGCCGAACTGTAAGATTTTTGACGTTTAGAACAATATCGGTAACGTCTTCCATTACGCCCTTTATCGAAGTGAACTCATGGTTTACGCCGGCGATTTTTATAGAAGTCACTGCGCTGCCTTCAAGCGAGCTTAATAAAACACGCCTGAGGCTGTTGCCGATTGTCGTGCCCAAACCTCGCTCAAAGGGCTCAATTAAAAATTTTCCATACCTGTCGTTCGCCACCTTGATGTCACGTTCGACACGAGTCGGTAACTCAAGACCTCGCCATGTAATTCGCATACTGGCCTCCTCAAAATCAGCCAATCTAATATTATCTTGAACAGAATTCAACAACTAATTGTTCCTCTACGGGTATCTGCACGTCATCCCTGGTCGGCAATGCTACTACCGTAGCTTCCGGTTTATCTCTATCTAACTGCAGCCAGCCCTGTGTTGTAAAATTGGGATTAAGGGCTATTTGCTGCTTGATTTCCTTAGAACTTTTTTCTGCAGCCTTTACTGTAATCTTATGTCCTACTTCCACACTGAAATCAGGTAAATCAACTTTATGCCCATTTATGTAAATGTGACCATGTGTAATCAGTTGACGTGCCGCTTTCCGCGAAGGTGCAAAATTCAGTTTGTATAATACGTTATCCAGGCGTCTTTCCAAAAGCTGCAATAATGTCTGACCGGTATTGCCTGTTAGACGTTCGGCCTGGTGAAAATATCTCATAAATTGACGTTCAAAAATACCATAATATCTTTTAACTTTCTGCTTTTCACGAAGCCGGACACCATATTCACTCGACCGGCCTCTTCGCCAGCCATGCATACCAGGCGCCAGATTCTTCTGTTTTTTCTCTATCGGGCATTTTGCTGTTTCGCATCTGCTGCCTTTAAGCATCAGCTTGATGCCTTCACGCCGGCAATGCTTACATGATGATTCAAGATAACGTCCCATTTGTTCCTGCTTAGCTCCAAATATATACTTCTGTATTAAATTTTATTCTATTCACTATACGCGTCTGCGTTTACTTGGTCTGCATCCATTATGAGGCAACGGAGTAACATCTTCAATCGACGATATTCGCAAACCCGCCTGCTGCAGAGCAGCAATTGCCGATTCACGTCCTGGACCCGGACCTTTAACCCTGACTTCAACTTCACGGACACCATTTCTCATTGCGGTGCCTGCGGCACGCTGGGCCGCTTGAGAAGCGGCAAAAGGCGTGCTCTTACGGGCGCCTTTAAAGCCTACGCAACCGGCCGAGCTTGTGCAAATTGCACCACCTTCAACATCCGCGATCGTTATCAGCGTATTATTGAAAGTCGCCTTTATATGAACAACTGCTTTAGCTACGTTTTTCCTGACCTTGCGTTTTCCGGCTGTCGCCATTTTCTTAAATACTCCGCTTATAGTTTAAATTATCCTCTTAGTTCCTTCACGCCCTTCTTACCTGCAACGGTCTTTCTGGGGCCTTTGCGGGTCCGCGCATTAGTCCTTGTTCGTTGGCCGTGAACAGGTAACCCTTTTCTGTGCCGAACGCCTCTGTAACAGGCAATGTCACGCAAACGGGCTATATTCTGAGTAATCTGCCTGCGAAGCTGACCGCCAACTACATAACTTCGTTCGATAATCTGTGTAATTCGGCTAAGTTCATCTTCAGTCAGCTTGCCTGACGGTGTATTCTTATCTATTTTCGCTTCTTGGAGAATGTCAACGGCATTATGTCTGCCTATACCATAAACATAGGTTAAAGCAATCCATATTGCCTTTTGATTAGGAATATCAATACCAACAACACGCGGCATACTTGCTCCTTATCAGCTTAAATGCCAATTATCCTTGTCTTTGTTTATGTCGGGCATTGCTGCAAATCACGCGCACAACACCTTTGCGACGCACAATCTTACAATTTTCACAAATACGTCTTACTGAGCTTCTTACTTTCATTTTCCAAAACCGCCTATTAAACAGCCCGCTTAACTTCAGCGGTAAATATTTAATTTCTTAAAATTATTCGTCCCCTGTTCAAATCATAGGGCGACATTTCAACAGTTACCTTATCGCCGGGCAATATACGGATAAAATGCATTCGCATCTTGCCCGAAACATGAGCCAGAATCTGATGCCCGTTTTCGAGCCTGGCCTTGAACATCGCGTTTGGCAGGGCTTCAAGCACCTCTGCCTGTAATCTTATTGCATCCTTTTTTGTCATAAATTACTTTAATGTTAAAACTTCACAGCCGCGGCCTGTTATCGCTATCGTATGTTCAAAATGAGCCGAACACTTTCCATCCGCCGTTACAACAGTCCAGCCGTCTTTTAGAGTCCGAACTTTGCTTGTCCCGGCATTTATCATCGGCTCAACAGCCAAAATCATTCCTTCTGCCAGGATAATATCATTAGCCAGCAATTCATCGCTCACAAAATTCGGAACCCTTGGCTCTTCATGCATCTGAGTTCCAATGCCATGCCCGACAAATTCGGTAACTACCGAAAAGCCCGCCGATTCAGCCATTTTCTGCATTTCGCCGGCTATTTTACTCCAGCGAACCCCAGGACCAGCCATTTTTATTGCTAACTCAAGTGCGCCTTTGGTGATATCCATCAATCGACGATTCTCCTGCGATATTTCGCCGATAGCAGCAGTAACTGCCGCATCACCGCAGTAACTCTTGAATCGCACCCCGAAATCGATACTCAGAATATCGCCTTCTTTGAGCAATACATGTTTCGATGGTATCCCATGAACCACCTGCTCATTAATCGAAGCACAAATCACTCCTGGAAACGGCACTTTCGCGTATGGGCTTCGAACTCCTTTAAATAGGGGCTGCGCGCCCGCCTTCGAAGTCATATCTGCCGCTACTTCATCCAGGTAAGCCGTGCTTATTCCGGGCCTGGCAATCTCATGTAATTTTGAAAGAACATCGGCTACAATTTTACCAGCATCACGCATTAATTCAATTTCACGTTTGCTGCGAAGAGTTATAGCCATTTAACCACACATTATGCCAATGGGGCCAGTTTACTGAACATCAGGTCCCTAATATCTTCCGCTTCTTCATTGGCATCAATGTCAATCACATTATTTTTTTGTTTATAATAATCAACCAGCGGAGCCGTTAACTCATTATAGTTCTTCAGACGAGTTTTCACGACCTCAGCCGTATCATCCGGCCGCTGGAGAAGCGAACTTCCATCTTTATCACATTTACCTTCCACTTTTGGTTTTAAATTCTCAATATGATAAACTGCGGCACATTTCGGACAAATGCGTCTGCCGGTTATTCTTCGAACTATAATTTCTTCATTAACCTGCAAATTTATTACCGCGTCTATTTTTTGTTTCTTTTTATTTAATTCTTTATCAAGGTCTTGTGCCTGCTTTTCTGTGCGGGGAAAACCATCCAGCACATAACCGCTTGCAGGTGCCTTGCCAATTTCATCAATCATCATATCTATAATAATATTATCCGGAACTAATGCCCCGGAATCCATATAACTCTGCGCTTTTTTACCAAGCTCGGTTCCCTGTGATCTATGACGCCTGAGGATGTCTCCGCTCGAAAGATGCAGTAGACCAAATTTTTCAATTATATATTTGCACTGTGTTCCTTTGCCAGCACCGGGAGCGCCAAGCAGCACGATTCTCATGAATACGCTCCTTTTATCCTTCCGGTCTCGCTAAATCCCTCATAGCTGTGCATAAGCAGGCTGGCTTCTATTCTCTGAACCAGGTCAAGAGAAACGCTGACTACAATCAATAGTCCCGTTCCGCCTAAAAATGTCGATACTCTCCAATCAACACCCAGCAGCACCATTATAATTGAAGGCACCACTGCGATTATTGCTAAAAACACGCCGCCATAATAAGTAACTCTCGTCATAACGGACTCAAGATATTCCGCGGTTCTTCGGCCGGGACGCAATCCCGGAATAAAGCTGCCCGAATCGCGAAGGTTCTTAGCTAAATCTTTGGGTTGGAATTGAACAGTAACCCAGAAATATGCAAACAGGAAAATTAATACCATATAAATAAGGTTATAAGTAAAAGCTTGAGGGCCTAATGCATTTTGTATCGACGAAAATATAGTAGAGCGTCCTATAGCTTCTATCCTTGCCAACTGAACAACAATTACCGGCAAAAAGGACATAAAAGCCGAGGCGAAGATAATCGGCATAACACCGCCATGATTAACCCTTAAAGGCAAATAATGCCTTTGACCGCCATACATCCTATGGCCGCGCATCATTTTTGCCTGCTGAATGGGTATTCGCCTTTGTCCTTGTGTTATCAAAATCGCGCCTGCGACAACAAAAACAAACGCGCAGATAAGAATTATGATTTTTGTCGGACCTATGCTGCCCGGAGGAGGCGCAACATTAAATGAGACAGTGCTTAATAATTTCTGCACCGCCCACGGCATACGTGCAATAATGCCGGCCATAATAATCAAACTTATGCCGTTGCCGATACCGTATTCATCAATCTGTTCGCCAAGCCACATAAGGAATATCGTTCCTGCCGTCATACCCGTAACGCCCATAATGGCGGCTTGAAGCTGCATTCCTGGATAGGTATAACCGCCCAGAAGACGCATATACATCGCCGACTGGAGAATACAAATTGGCACTGTCAGATAACGTGTGTATTCCTGAATCTTTTTATAGCCGGTTTGCCCTTCCATACGCAATTTCTTAAGGGCCGGAACAACTTCCTGAACAAGCATCAGAATAATCGATGCGGTAATATAAGGCATAATGCCAAGCCCGAATAAGCTGCTGTTATCGAGGTTGCCGCCCGTAAACATCTGCATCATTTCAGCAGCTCGTCCAAGAGGGCTGTCGGTATCGCGAGCGCCCGACGCATCTGCTATCGCGGCAATATCAAATCCCGGAATCGGGATATGAAAACCGATGCGGTAGATAAACAGCATCCCCAGCGTGAACATTATTTTGTTCCGCAAATCAGCTATCTTGAATATATTGACTACTGTTTTAAGTATCATCTTATTCCGTAATAAATCTCAATTGTGAACAAGCAGCTATGCAAGCTTCACTGTTCCGCCGCAATCGGTAATTTTCTGCTCGGCGGCCTTACTGAATTTATGGGCCGTAACCTGCAGACGTTTAGTCAAAGCTCCGCCTCCGAGAATTTTTACTTTGCTTTTGCTGCTGTCTATCAAACCGACATCTGAAAACTGCTGCAAACTAACGACACTGCCATCTTCAAATCTTTCCAGCTGCGAAACGTTCACTATTTCATAACGCCAAGCGAACTGAACGTTGCTGAAACCTCTTTTAGGCACACGCCTGTAAATCGGTATCTGTCCGCCTTCACGCAATCCGGACCTGTCAGCTCCCGACCTGCTTCGGCTGCCTTTATGTCCCCTGCCCGAAGTCTTGCCGTTACCGCTGCCTGAACCTCTGCCCAGACGCTTACGCGATTTATGTTTACCTGCAACAGATGTTATTTGCCACTCGTACATCTATATCACCACCTTTTTACCGGCTGCACTTCAACGCCTCGAAGCTGTTCAATCATTTCCTTGGTCCGCAGCTTCATTAAGCCGTCCATCGTGGCCTTAAGAACATTTTTAGCTGATGTGCTGCCGTAGACTTTCGTAAGCACATCCTGAATACCTGCATATTCCAGCACCGCACGGGCACTTGAACCGGCAATTACTCCGGTTCCAGGGCTGGCCGGCACAAGAGTTATCCGCGTTGACCCGAATTTCCCCATAACCTGATGAGGAAGGGTGCGGCCTAACAATGGAACCTTATGCAGGTCTTTTTTCGCCTCTTTTATACCTTTTTCTACCGCCTGCGGAACTTCATTAGCCTTGGCATAACCGATGCCGATTGTCCCTGCACGGTCCCCAACGACAACTAAAGCTCCAAAACTGAATCTTCGCCCGCCTTTTACTACCTTGGCGCAGCGATATACCTTCACCACCGTATCTTCCAACGGCGATTCTTCCTGCTCAATCGGTCTGCCTGGTTCTACTGCCAATTTTTTTCTCCAGAATTACCGTGCTATTGTTATTAAAATGCCAGCCCTGCTTTTCTGGCTGCATCAGCCAGACTCTTCACCCTGCCGTGAAATTTATAAGGGCCCCTGTCAAAACATACACATTTAATACCTACGCCCATTGCCTGCTTGGCAATAGCTTCACCTACTATTTCCGCCGCCTTTTTATTGCCGGTTTTGGCAATTTTTTCACGCATCGTTTTCGATTTTGTGCTGGCCGACGCAAGTGTCAGACCGGCAACATCATCAATCAATTGAACATATATATGCCTGCTTGAACGGAACACCGATAATCTCGGCCGCTCAGGCGTGCCGTGTAATTTTTTACGCACATGATATTTGCGTCTTAGCGCCGCTCTTTTTACGTTTTTCCTGCTCATTACTTATCAACCAAACCTTTATTATGCTGTGCCTGAAGTAAATGTTTTACCGACCTTGCGTTTCACTACTTCACCTGAGAAACGAATCCCTTTGCCTTTATATGGCTCGGGTGGTCTTATCTTGCGGACATCCGTGGCAAAACGTCCAAGAATACACTTATCAACCGATGACATACTGAATTTTGCCGGTGTATCATCGCCCCTGGTTGCAGGGACATCTATTTTCACTTTAACGCCTTTTGGTATTTCCATCTCTACCGGGTTAGCAAAACCTACCTGAAGGACGATTTTGCCTGCTTGCTCTTTAACGGTATAACCGGTTCCAAATATTTCGAGTTTCTTTTCAAACCCTTTTGTCACGCCCTCAACCATATTTGCCAATAAAGCCCGCATTGTCCCGTGCAGCTGGTTATTTTCAGTGATTTGCGGATTTTTATTGGTAACTATGATGCTATTGGTTGCGCTATCGAGCTTGACTTCAATTTGCGGCCTGCACATAATTTCAATATTGCCTAAAGGACCGGAAATTTTCACTTGTCCGCTCTTCTGCTCGAGCTTTACACCCGCTGGAACACTTATTGGTTTTTTTCCTATTCGACTCATCAACGCACCGTACAAATTATTTCGCCGCCGATTTTTGCTTCACGGCAGCTCTTATCACTCATCATTCCTTTACTGGTCGATATTATTGCTATTCCCATACCATTGAGAACATACGGCAAATCATCTACTGATGAATAAACCCGTCGACCAGGTTTACTTATTCTCTTTATTTCTTCAAAAGCCGATCGGCCGGACTGATCATATTTCAGTGTAACCCTCAATATGCCCTGCTTTGTATCTTCAATCTTTTCGAAATCCTCTATATATCCTTCCGCCTTCATCACGGCAGCTATCGACATGCAGAGTTTGGATGCTCTGATATTCACCTGCCTGGCCATTATCCGGGCAGCGTTTCGAATTCTTGTCAACATGTCTGCTACTGGGTCACTCAAGCTCATATTTTTTCTCTTAATTCTCCTGACGGCTTTTCGCCGATTTCTTACCAGCTTGCCTTTTTCACCCCTGGAATCTTGCCTTCATTGGCAAGTTTCCTGAAGCACAGACGGCAAACTTTAAATTTGCGGTAAACAGCCTTGGACCTGCCGCAAAGCTCACAACGAGTGTAGCCTCTTACTTTAAACTTCGGTTTTTTTCTTGCCTTGTTTACAAGGGCCTTCGTTGACATAATTACCTGCTATACCTTATTTTATTTAGTCCTGTTCCTGTTTATCTGTCTTTTGTGTCCTGAAAGGCATTCCAAAAAGTGCCAGCATACGTCTGGCTTCATCATTGGTTTTTGCTGTAGTGACAAAAGTTATATTCATACCCTGCTGGAACTCAACTTTTGCCGTGTTAATTTCCGGAAAAACTGTCTGTTCGCTCAAACCCATGGAGTATGCGCCCCTGCCGTCAAAACCTTTCGGATTCAGCCCGCGAAAATCTCTTACACGAGGTATCGCAAGACTTATAAGCCGATCAAGGAATTCATACATACGCTCACCGCGTATGGTGACCTTTAAACCGGTTTCCTGTCCGGCACGGACCTTGAAATTCGAAACACTCTTTTTGGCCTTGCACACCAGCGGCATCTGTCCTGTAATCAATGTCAAGTCAGCTTTGGCCAATTCTATATACTTTTTATCCTGGACCGCCTTGCCTACACCCATTGAAACAACAATCTTTTCGAGACGAGGCACAGCCATACGGTTCTTATAACCGAACTCTTTTACCAGTTCCCCGATTACCTTCGACTTATATAGATCTCTTAAACGTGCCATTTTTTACCGCTGCTCATTTCTTTTTAGGATGTCTGATTTCGCTTATTTTCGTGCCGTCTGATGCAACCCGGCGTTTACCACCGTCTTTACCGGTCTCGAAATGCACATGTGTACCCTTCGATGTTTTCGGGTTTACCGGTAAAACATTGCTTATATGTAACGGCTGCTCGATATTTATCCGCCCGCCGGATGGACTTTTACGTGATGGCTTTACATGCTTTTTGGCAAGATTGATGCCTTGAATTACTACTTTGCCTTCATCGCGCAGCACGCGGAGCACTTTACCTGTTGCTCCCCTGTGGTCGCCGCTTATAACCTGAACCATATCATCTTTTTTAACATGCATCGCCATTTAAACTACCTCACTGGCAAGCGAGATTATTTTCATATAATTTTTTTCGCGAAGCTCGCGTGCAACAGCTCCGAAAATACGAGTGCCTATTGGATTGCCCTCGGGGTCAATCATAACTGCCGCATTGGTATCGAACCGGACATATCCGCCATCCGGCCGCCTTATAGGATGTTTAGTCCGGACGATAACGCATTTGTGCACCTTCTTGTTATCAAGCTGGCAAGTGGGAAGCCACTTCTTTATCGCCACGCATACGATATCTCCGACACTGGCAACTGCTCTTGTGTATTTTCCGCGAGCACCGGACTTGCCTAATACTCGGATGCATTGTGCTGTCTTGGCACCTGAGTTATCGGCTATATTCAACATTGTTTCTTGCTGTATCATCTTTTATTTTCCATCTATACTTTGCGTCTACGCCTGTGTCGTTTTCTTTAAAATTTTAACGAGCCGCCATCTTTTCGTCTTGCTGTATGGCTTGCATTCGGTTACTTCAACCACATCACCTACGCCGGCGGCATTTTGCTCATCATGAACAGCCAGCTTGGTCCGCCTCTTAAGTGTCTTTCCATATTTAGGATGCTTGTATACGTAATCTACAGCGACCTTTATGCTCTTGTCACTGCCTTTGCTTATGACTACTGCTTCTGTAGTATTTATTTTTTTATTTTCCTGCATCCTTCTTATTCCTTAGCTGATGCCTTTTTTGCTGTCTCAATCTCGCGCTGACGTAAAACCGTCTTTATCCTTGCTATCTCACGACGAGCGTTAATTGCGGCACGGCAATCCTGCAGCTTTTCTGTCGTTGCCTGAGAATGCAAATCGAACACGTGCCGCTGTAATTCCTGCACTTTGCTCTCGAGCTCATCGGTGCTCATTTCACGATAAACTTGTGCCTTCATCTGTTCACCTATCCAACCTTATGCCTGCGGCGGATTAATCTGCATTTCACCGGCATCTTATGCGCTACGCGGGACAATGCTCTTTTAGCAACGTCCTCATCAACGCCGCTGATTTCAAACAAAATCGCGCCGGGTCTTACTCTGGCTACCCAAAATGCCGGTTCGCCTTTTCCTTTTCCCATTCTTGTTTCAAGAGGCTTTGCACTGACAGGTTTATATGGAAATACTCTGATATAAACTTTGCCTTCTCTCTGGAGATAATGTGTAGCCGCGACTCGGCCGGCCTCTATATTTACTCCTTTTAGCCAGCACTGTTCGAGTGCCTGCAGGCCGTATTCTCCGAATGCAACATAATTTGCCCTGCTGGCGTTGCATTTCATCGTGCCTCGCTGGCTTTTACGGTATTTAACTCTTTTCGGCATCATTGCCATTTTATAAACCCTATTGTAAAATCTTAATTATCAAAAATTGTTCTTATGCCCCGGGACTTGTCCCCGCAGCAGGTGCTTTTCCGGCATCTGCCCCTGGAGTTTCTTCCCGCTTAGGCTCATTCGAAATTTCACCGCCTGAGACTTCGCTTCGCCTAAACTGGCGGCGCGGGCGAGGAGCCTGCTTAGCTACGACTTGCTCCCCAAATAAACCTTTATATACCCATACTTTTACACCAATTGTTCCGTATGTCGTCTCTGCTCTTGCCTGTGCGTAATCTACATCCGCATCGAGTGTATGCAGCGGAATACTTCCCTTTTTCTGCATCTCGCGGCGAGCTATTTCAGCTCCGCCTAATCGGCCTGAGCACATAATCTTCACGCCCTTTGCCCCGGCATTCATTGCTGATTCACAGAACTGCTTCATCGTTCTTCTAAATGATGCTCTTTTTACAAGCTGCTCTGCAATCGCCTCACCGATCAAAAACGCGTTGAGGTCCGGGTCTTTAACTTCAACAACATTGACTGTTACCTTACGGCCGGTCAATGCCTCTATTTCTTCCCGCAGCTTATCGACTTCGCCGCCTCTGGGGCCGATTACAACACCCGGCCTCGCGCTGTGCAGTGTTACTGTTACTTCATTGCGGGTTCTTACTATTTCAGTCTTGGCAACACCGCCCTTGGGCATTTGGCGGTTGAATTTATTATCAATAAACTTGCGAATCCTCTGGTCCTCAACAAGAAAAGTCCCATAGTCCGCCTTGGATGCAAACCAAGTGCTGTCCCAGCCTCTTGTTATTCCTGTTCTAAAACCAATTGGCGATGTCTTTTGACCCATAGTTAATTCGCTTCTTAATTATTGCTGTGAAACCGTAATATGTATATGACAACCTTTTTTAGTAAGTGAATGAGCTCTGCCTCTGTCTTTCGCTATCCAGCGTTTTGTCCCTATCCTGACACCGGCATCATCAACTCTTGCTTCACTTATATACAAACTATCTACATCCGCTTCCTGCTCATCTGCATCAGCAATTGCAGCACGAAGCGTTTTACTTATCATTTCCGCCGCGCGTTTACGCGTAAATCTTAGAATATCAAGTGCATCCTGCACCGGGCGGCCCGCTATTAACTGGGTAACTAATCGTGCCTTACGCGGAGCAAAAGGTGCATATCTGCAAGTCGAACACCATCCCCCGATATCATTTGCCTCAACTCCGAGAGCTGCCGCAAGCTTTTTAATATCTTCAGTAGCAGGTATCGGTTTGAATAATCCTTTTTGCCAGTTTTTAACAGCCGATATCGCTTCCTGTTTATCGAGTCCTGCCCGAACAATCTGCGCTGCAAGCTGCTCTATGCTTACTTTTCGCTCTTTACTTATTCTTTTTAATTTTTCCGGATTCAGCATATCTTATCTATAACCTTATTCTGCCGGCGCTGCCGTCTCTTCGACCTTCCTTGTTGAATGTCCCCTGAATACTCTGGTAGGCGAAAATTCTCCAAGTTTATGCCCAACCATATCCTCAGTGACATAAACCTTGTGGAACATCTTGCCATTGTGCACCATAAATGTATAACCAATGAATTCAGGAATTATCGTGCACCTTCGTGCCCAGGTCTTTATAGGCTCGCGCGCTCCTGTCTGTATCTGCTTGTTTACTTTTGCAAACAGCTTTGCGTCAACAAACGGTCCTTTTTTCTGCGATCTTCCCATTCAATTACCTCGACGGCCATTCGGCCGCGATTTACCTTTCGATTAAAATCCCTGTATTCCCTGTGCCCCGCTCTTACGTCTGCGGATAATCCTTTTACTGCTTACTTTTCTGGGGCATCTTGTCTTTCCGCCTTTTGCCAGCACGCCCGTTGGTGAGCAGGGATGACGTCCGCCGTTGCTTCTGCCTTCGCCGCCGCCCATTGGATGTGCCACTGGGTTTTGTGCCTTGCCGCGGACATGACCTCTGCGGCCTTTATGTCTTGTTCGACCTGCCTTGCCCCAGCGGATATTCTGATAATCAGCGTTGCTCAATTTTCCTATTGTCGCCCGGCATTCTTTCCGAACCATTCTCATTTCACCGCTTGGCAATTGAAGTGAAACCCAGTCGCCTTCTTTTGCTATTATTCTGGCACCGGAGCCGGCAACTCGAACTAATTTGCCGCCCTGTCCGGCTGTCATTTCTACATTATGAACTTCAAGACCGCTGGGAATTGCCGCTAACGGCATTGCGTTGCCCAGTTTCGGCTCGCATGTCATTCCGCTTTCGACCTTATCGCCCAGCTTAATTCCTTCTGGAGCCAGTATGTATCGTTTTTCACCATCAGCATAATGAAGCAGTGATATATAACAATTTCTGTTCGGGTCATATTCTACACTGGCGATTTTTGCTGCGACGCCGTCTTTATTCCGTTTAAAATCAATGAGGCGGTATAACTGTCTTGCACCGCCTCCTCTGAAACGAACCATGGTCATTCCGCTGTGATTTCGGCCGCCGGACTTCTTTATACGGAAACAAAGCGACTTTTCCGGCCTGTCGGTCGTCAGTTCTGCGAAATCATTGACTGAGCTGTTTCTTCTCCCAGCACTTGTCGGTTTATATATTTTAATACCCATATTTATTCTCTATTAGAACAGGTCAATATGATAATCAGGCTTCAGGTATACGACAGCTTTTTTCCAGTCCTGAGTAAAACCCGTCGTCCTGCCCTTGCGCCTGAATTTTCCTTTTCTGTTTGCGGTCCTTATTTTATCAACTTTCACTGAATACAGCCGCTCAACAGCGCCTTTTATCTGCATTTTATTTGCTTCTTTATTAACTTCGAAGGCATACGCTCTAATCTTGCCCGCAAGATGCGTTCCCTGCTCTGTAATCAACGGCCTGACTATAATATTATGATCTTTCATCATAATTGCTAATTCTCACCTGATTCATTCTTGTTCATAAGTGACAAAAACGCGTCTTTTGTAAATAACACCTTTGTATGCCTGCAAATGTCGCCGGCATTTGATTCAGCCGCCGCAAGCACCGAAATCTTCGGTATATTTCTCGCCGAACGCCAAACGGCATCGTTGTGCTCGCCGATTACTACCAAGCAGCTTCTGTCTATCTTCAGATTATTGAGCAGCCCGGCAAAATCTTTTGTCTTGGGCTTTTCAAATGCGAGCTGGTCAATAACAACTACGTTATTGCTCAAAAGCTTTGATAAAATCGCCGAGTCTCTGGCTAATTTTCTCTGCTTCTTCGGCATCGCCTGGCTGAAATCTCTGGCCTTTTTCTCGAATGTAACACCGCCGCCGACTCTTTTTGCTGTTCTCAGTGTGCCGGCTCTCGCGTTGCCCGTGTGTTTCTGTGCATAAAGCTTGCGTGTTGAACCTTCAACCAGCGCCCTGTTTTTTGTCGCTGCTGTCCCCACGCGTTTATTCGCATTATACATTACAATAGCCTGCTTGAGCAGCGCGTATCTTACGCGCCCGCCGAAAGCCGACTCAGCAACCTTCAGGTTCCCTATTTCTTTACCGCCTTTATCATATACAGGCAAGCTTATCATTTCCTAATCCTTGCTCTGAACCTAAACTTTTTTCTTCTGTGAAGTTCTAACTACTACGTATCCGCCTGAAGGCCCAGGAACTGAACCTTTTACTACAAGCAGATTATTTTCCGTATCTATTGAAACTAACTGATGTGTTTTAACTGTGATTCTCTTTGCCCCCAGATGGCCGCCCATCTTCTTACCCTTCTTTATGTCACCGCCGTGACCTCGGTCGGTTCCATAACCCGCCTGTGAGCCGGGTGAGCGGTGCTTGCGCTCTGTGCCGTGTGAGCCGGGCATTCCGCCGAAATGGTATCGCTTCATCGGTCCGGCAAATCCCTTTCCCTTGCTCGTCCCTATAACATCGACAAATTTTGTCTCTGAAAATGTTGTCACTGTTAAAGAATCACCGGCATTTACTTCACTCTTTGCATCAGCGGCAAGCCGCATCTCTTTGATGAATCTCTTGGGAGCGGTTTTTACCTTCTCTGCCCTTGCGGCAGCGGCTTTCGAAGCTCGCGAAACCTTAACATCTTCAAAACCGAGCTGCAAAGCGTTATAACCGTCTGTTTCAACGGTTTTTACCTGCATAACAACACAGGGACCGGCTTGTATTACCGTTACCGGCAATAGCCTTTCCTTTTCATCGTAAACCTGTGTCATTCCAACTTTTTTTCCAAGCAGCATTGCCACTTTATATTTCCTGTTAGTGAACTTCTATATTATGCTTTAATCTTTACGAAAACACCGGCAGGCACAACCAGCCGATTAAGAACTTCCACAGTCCTGGCATTCGCCTCGCGAATATCGATTAATCGTTTATGCGTTCGCAACTCGAATTGTTCGCGTGATTTTTTGTCGATATGCGGACTTCTCAGAACTGTATATCTTTCAATTCTTGTTGGCAGAGGAATCGGACCGCTGATACGAGCATTGGTTCTTCTGGCATGTTCCACTATTTCTTTAGCGGATGCATCCAGAATCCTGTGGTCGTACGCTTCCATTCTTATTTTTATTCTTTCTGTTTCACCGGCCATAAACTATGCCCAAAATCTAAAATTATTACTGCTGTTTATAACTATATTTTTTTCGCACTGATTCGATAAACAAATATCGCCTCAGCGGCATTTATCCTTCTTTAACAGGAAGGACACCGACTTTGATAATTAATACCTGCGTCTGAAGGTATCGTTATCAGTCGCCTTCCTTAACGAATCAGGGTTCAATCCTTTGGACGAAGTTGACTTTGGCAATAGCCTTGACAACACATCCCAGCACTTATGGAGCTTATCGCAGCTCCCGCTGTACCCTTACAAATAAACTTTCAAATCAAACCGTCCTTGACGACCACGATTCGCAGACGTGTTACAGCCCAACTCGTCAATCGCAAAGCCATCGCTGACAATGCTCGCTACGGCTGAAAGCTTAGTAATTTAACATAACTAAAATCAGCAGTCAACAAATTTGAATTAAAATTAAATATTTTTTTTTAAACTGATATAACCTGCTGAGCAATCTGTTCAGGCACCTTCTCGTAACTGCAAGGTTCCATTGTAAAAGTGCCCCGTCCGGCCGTAGCGCTTCTTATTTCGCTCGAATAGCCGAACATTTCAGATAATGGAACTTTTGCGTCAATAGTCCGTGTTTTACCATGAATTTTCGTATCTGTAATAAATCCTCTTTTGGCAAGCAAGCTTGCCTGAACTATCCCAAAATTAGTCTCCGGAACAATAACTTCTACCTTCATAACCGGCTCTAAAAGGATAACACCTGCCTTTTCAAGAACGGCTTTTATGGCAAGAGCTGCTGCCTGTTCAAAAGCAATATCAGATGAATCCACTGTATGATATGAACCGTCAATTAATGTAACTCTAACTCCCATAAGGGGATACCCGGCTAATGTGCCTGTCCCAAGTGCATCTTTTGAGCCTTTTTCGACTGCCCCTACGTATTCTCTGGGCACCCTGTCGCCACCTGCCTCATTTATAAATTCTATCTCCCGGCTTAAATGGCCGTTTTCGTTTATTAATGGCTCAACTTTTAAGACAACATGCCCATATTGCCCTCTCCCCCCAGATTGACGCACAAACTTACCTTCAGCTTCGGCCATCTTTGTAATTGCCTCTTTATATGCCACACGAGGCCTGCCGACCTTGATTTCAACACCTTTTTCCTTCATAAGTTTGTGCTGCAATATCTCAAGATGAAGCTCGCCCATGCCGCTGATAATCATTTGCCCTGTTTCATGGTCGACTCTTGATTCGAAGGTTGGGTCTTCACGCCGCAATCCCGCAAGGGCTTCGCCAAGTTTGTTTTTATCAGCAGCGGTTTTGGGCTCTATTGACATACTGATAACTGTTTCAGGGAAAGTTATACTGGCAAGCAAAACCGGCTTCTTGGGATCACTCAAAGTATCCCCTGTTATTGTATATTTAGGCCCTACTATCGCCACAATGTCGCCTGCCCTTGCCTCTTCAATTATCTTTCGGTCATTGGCATGCATCTGGAACATGCGGGTAATATTTTCCTTTTTATCGCGGGTAACATTTAAAAGCCGGCTGCCCGATTTTAATGTCCCCTGGTATATCCTGATAAAATTAAGGTCCCCATGCGGCTCACTTATTATTTTAAATGCGAGTGCCACTAAACTGGCCTTAGGGTCGCATTTGACAATTATTTTTTTCTCCTCATCTCCAGGTGTATGGGCTGTAATTGGCGGCTTTTCTACAGGAGACGGCAGATACGCCACAACTGCATCCAGCAATTTTTGTATTCCGATATACTGCAGGGCAGACCCGCAAAATACCGGATGTAATTTTCCCGTGATTGTCCCCTTCCTTATAGCCCTGTGAATTATTTCTTCTTCTATAGGCTTGTCGTGAACATATTTGTCCATCATTTCTTCATCGTGTTCTGCCGCATGCTCAAGCAGGTCATGTCTCGCCTGCTTGACTTTGTCCTGGTATTCCTGCGGAACGTCAATCTCCTGGTAATCAGCCCCAAGTTTTTTTGTGTCAAATATATATGCGTGCATCCTGATCAAATCTATAACACCGTTAAACGTGTCAGATGCGCCAATTGGAAGCTGCATAATAAGAGGATTGGCCGCAAGTTTTTCCCGGATACTGTCAACGCTCATTTCAAAGTCTGCGCCGACTTTATCCATCTTGTTTATAAAGCAAAGGCACGGCACTCCATATTTTTGTCCCTGCCTCCATACTGTTTCACTTTGCGCCTGCACTCCTTCGCTGCCGTCAAAAACAATTACTGCCCCGTCAAGAACTCGCAGCGACCTTTCAACTTCTGCGGTAAAATCAATATGCCCGGGCGTATCTATAAGGTTTATATCTGCCCCCGCCCAGGGGAATTTTGTCGCCGCGGAGGTAATTGTTATGCCTCTTTTCTGCTCTTCTTCGAGATAGTCCATCACCGCTGTCCCGTCGTGGACCTCACCCATTTTGTAGGTCTTGCCGGCATAATAAAGTACCCGCTCCGAGACGGTCGTTTTACCCGCGTCTATATGAGCGATAATTCCGATATTTCGAATTTTTTTAAGTTTCTCTGCCATTATCTATTAAAAACCATAATAAAAAAACTGCCACGGTTCGCCTCAGGCGCCGTGGCAGTTATTAACTGCTGATTACCACGCGAAATGTGCGAATGCCTTATTAGCGTCTGCCATTTTATGAACATTTTCCCTTGTCATCATTGCGCCGCCTCTTTTATTAAAGGCTTCTATAAGCTCCAGTGCAAGCCGCTCACACATTGGTTTGCCTTTTGCCCCCCTTGAAGCTTCAAGAATCCATCTTATGGCCAGGGACTGCTGGCGCTTCGAGTTAACCTGCATCGGAACCTGGTAACTTGCTCCGCCAACACGTTTACTGCGGACCTCGATCGCCGGCTTGACATTATTTACTGCCGCCTCAAAAACCTCAATCGGAGGTGCCGCTTTTTCTTTTTCAGCTATAATATCCATAGCATCGTAGAATATCTTTTGTGCGACGCTTTTTTTACCTCCCCACATTAAACAATTGATAAATTTGCCGGCAAGTCTGCTGTTATATTTGCCATCGGCTTTCAATTGGTCTTTTGACGCTGTTGCTTTTTTTGCCATTCTTGCTCAAACCTTAAAAATTATTTGCCTTTCTTTGCACCGTATTTGCTCCTGCCGCGCCTTCTATTTGCAACGCCCGCGCAGTCCAGCACACCGCGAATTATATGATAACGCACACCCGGCAAATCGCGAACCCTGCCGCCGCGTATCATTACCGTAGAGTGCTCTTGCAGGTTATGGTCTACACCGGGTATATAAGCTGTGACTTCCTTGCCGTTGGTTAGACGCACACGAGCCACTTTACGCAAAGCCGAATTAGGTTTCTTAGGTGTCATAGTTCGAACGATAAGGCATACTCCGCGCTTCTGCGGTGAGCCGCTTATATCCGAACGTCTCTTCTGGCCCTTTGATTTGGCTCTTGGTTTTCGTACCAACTGGTTCATCGTTGCCATAAATGCGTCACTCCAATAACTACTTGATACCCAATGCTTCCTTCAGTTTCGCTTCTTTTTCGGCCTCAGCTGCCTTGCCTGCTTCAATCTCACTTACTTCCTTAAATTCCTTCGGCAGCGGCGCCTCGGCTAAGTGTTTGACTTTCAATTCAAGATACGGCTTGAATGCTGTGCCTGCCGGTATTAAATGACCGAGTATCACGTTTTCCTTCAAGCCGCAAAGTCTGTCTACATTACCACCTAAAGAGGCTTCAGTCAATATCTTTGTCGTCTGCTGGAAGCTTGCCGCCGCGATAAAGCTGTCTGAACGCAAAGATGCCTTTGTAATACCTAATAGCAGTGTCTTTGCTGTCGCCATTCTCGGCTTCTTGCCTTTTGCGGGTTCAGCTCCGATTGCCTCGAGCTTTTCGTTGACCGTCGCCAGCTTTGCCTTATCTATAACCTGACCTTCCTTGAGCTCGGTTGCTTCACCGGGCGTTGCTATTTTAATACTTTCATTGAGACGTGTATTTTCGCGCCGGAACTCAAATTTATCTACCACTTCGCCCGGCAGAAATGCGCTATCGCCAACCGATTCTATCTCAATTTTACGCATCATCTGAGAGCATATAATCTCAATGTGCTTATCATTGATATTAACATTCTGTGAACGATAAACATTCTGAATTTCACCAATCAAATATCTCTGCAGCGCCTCTTCACCTTTAATCCGCAAAATATCATGCGGAACAAGCGGGCCGTCGGTCAATGTGTCGCCTGCCTCGACTAGGTCGCCGGTGTGAACGTTCAAATGTCTGTCGCGCGGCACGTGGTGTTCCTTTTCCATACCGGATTCGGAACGGATAGTAATTGTCATCTTGCCTTTGCGTTTATCGCTCTTCAGTTCTACACGTCCGCTGATTTCCGCTATAGCTGCCGGATCTTTGGGTTTGCGTGCCTCGAAAACTTCTGTTACTCGCGGCAGACCCCCCGTAATATCCTGCGTTCCGCCGGTCGCTCTTGGCTGATGAGCAAGCAATTGACCTGCCTGCACCTGCTGGCCTTCAGTAACTTCTATTCGGGCCCCTGCCGGCAGATAGTGAACATCAAGAATCTTGCCCTGGGCATCCTCAATCATAATCTGCGGGTGCTTATCACCTTTGTGCTCGATTACAACAGGCTTATTGCTTAATTGTCCCTTGCGCTCTTCTTCAAACCGGATTGTTTCACCTTCCAAAATATCAACAAACCGGATTAAACCTGAAACTTCCGCCAATATTGGAGTCCTGTGCGGGTCCCATGTGAACAATCTCTGCCCTGCTTTGACGGATTGTCCGTCTTCTACCTGTAAAACTGCTCCATATGGAACTTTATATTTGTCAATTTCGCGGTCTTTCTCATCAAGAAGCTGCATTTCACCGTTACGTTTAAGCGCTATTCCCTTTGACCTGACCGGCCTCTTCTTTCCAGATTCATCTTTCTGCTCAACATCTGTCCGATCTTCAAGCGCGACATTTGGATCTGGAACATTTCCTAAATCTCTGAATTTGACTTTGCCGTCGGCAGTCGCTTTCTGATCGCTTTCAAGAATTGCACGTGATGCAATTCCACCCGTGTGGAATGTTCGAAGTGTAAGCTGTGTGCCGGGTTCACCGATGGATTGTGCCGCTATAATTCCTGTCGGCAATCCTTCTTCGACAAGCTGCCCGGTGCTCATATCCCAGCCGTAACATTTCGCGCAAACCCCGAATGCACTATCGCAAGTCAATGGGCTTCTTACCCTGATTGCGTCAACTCCCATTGCCTCAATTTTTCCTGCGGCCTCAGGAGTTATCACTTCGTTTTCACGGACAATCATCTCATCTGTAATCGGGTTGCGGATGTTGTCTCTGGCGGTTCTGCCGATAATGAGCTGTGACAACGGGATATCAACCTGCTCGCCTCTGGAGACTGTGCTCTTTGTAATACCCTGCAGTGTCCCGCAATCACGTTCGGTGACTATCATATTTTGTGCAACGTCTATCAGCTTACGGGTAAGGTATCCTGAGTTGGCCGTCTTCAATGCCGTATCAGCAAGACCTTTTCTTGCGCCGTGAGTTGAGCTGAAGTATTCAAGAACTGTCAAGCCTTCGCGGAAGTTGGATTTAATCGGCGTTTCGATAATCTCGCCTGATGGTTTTGCCATCAATGCACGCATGCCGGCAAGCTGCTGAATCTGGTCAACGCTTCCTCTTGCTCCTGATATACTCATCATATAAATAGGATTGAGATAAGCTGAGCCGTCATCCTTCCTGTCTTCCTTAAGGCCTCGCATCATTTCGCTTGTAACGGCGACACGGGCATTTGTCCATGCATCGATAACCTGATTATACCGTTCGCCTTCAGTTAACACGCCGGCCTGATAATTCTTTTGTATTTTCTTTACACGTTTCTCAGTTTCTTCGATAATTTCCTTCTTCTTTGGCGGAATCTTTAAATCCATTACACCAAAGCTCAATCCCGATAATGTGGCGTGTCTGAAACCTTTTTCCTTAATCTTATCGAGCAAATCGACTGTTGCGGCGCTTCCGGCGATTGCATAGCAATCACTGATTACCTGGCCTAATGGCTTTTGTCCCATTGTCCAGTTATAGAACGGCATCTTTGCAGGTAAAATATCATTGAATAGGCACCTGCCGACAGTCGTTTCAATAAGGGTTGGTTTGGATTCTCTTCCTTTCAAATCTCCAACCTTTTCGCCTTCTTTGACGATTAGTTTGGTAATACGGACCTTTATTTTGGCATGAAGCTCAACCTTGCCCATATCATAAGCAAGCAATGCCTCATACATATCACGGAATACCATTCCTTCGCCTTTTTGGCCTATAAGCATGCTTGTCAGATAATAATTTCCAAGCACCATATCCTGCGATGGTCCCACCATTGGCGAACCATTTGCCGGTGAGAAAATATTGTTAGTAGTCATCATCAGGGTGTGCGCTTCAGTCTGAGCTTCGACGCTCAAGGGCAGATGCACAGCCATCTGGTCGCCATCGAAGTCGGCATTGAAACCTTTGCATGCAAGCGGATGAAGCATAATCGCGTTACCTTCCACAAGCACTGGCTCAAATGCCTGAACGCCCATTCTGTGCAGTGTAGGTGCACGGTTGAGCAGCACTGGATGCTCATGAATTACCTCTTCAAGAATATCCCAAATCTGCTCGCCGCGCCGCTCAATCATCTTCTTTGCGCTTTTGATCGTATCGGCAAGGCCGCTATGTTTTAGCCTTCGAATAATAAACGGCTGATATAGTTCAAGCGCGATTCTCTTTGGAAGCCCGCATTGATGCAATCTCATCGTCGGGCCTATCACGATTACCGAACGCGCGGAATAATCGACTCGTTTTCCAAGCAGGTTCTCTCTGAATCTGCCCTGCTTGCCTTTTATCATATCGCTTAAGCTTTTCAGTGGCCTGTTGTTGCTTCCTAATACCGGCCTTCTGCACCGGCCGTTGTCCATAAGAGAATCAACCGCCTGCTGAAGCATTCTCTTTTCATTGCGGATAATGACTTCAGGGGCATTGAGGTCCATCAGCTTCTTCAAACGATTATTTCTATTGATTATTCGCCTGTATAAATCATTCAAATCGCTTGTCGCGAAATTGCCGCTTTCCAAAAGCACCAAAGGACGCAAATCCGGCGGAATAACCGGAATAACTTCAAGGACCATCCACTCCGCCTTATTATTGCTGGTCTTTATCGCGTCAATGACCTTTAGCCGCTTGCTTAATTCTTTCATCCGCTGAACGGAATTTGTTTTGGTAATCGATGTCCTCATTTCACCGCTGATGGCATCAAGGTCCAGTCTTGCAAGTAATGCCTTTATTGCCTCGCCGCCCATAGCTACTTTGAAATTACTGCCGTATTTTGTGCTCGCATCCCGGTATTCTTCTTCACTTAACAGTTGTCCTAATTTAAGGGGGCTTTGACCGGCATCGGTAACGAGGTAATCCTGATAATATATTACCTTTTCAAGGTCGGAACCTTTCATTCCAAGGATTGTCCCAAGATGATTCGGAACGGCCTTGAAAAACCATATATGAACGCAAGGCGACGCTAAATTGATATGTCCCATCCTCTTGCGGCGCACTCTGCTGTGTGTAACTTTCACTCCGCACCGATCGCAGATTATACCTTTATATTTTGTCCCTTTGTATTTGCCGCAAGCGCATTCCCAGTCTCGCTCTGGTCCAAATATACGTTCGCAGAAAAGCCCGTCTTTCTCAGGCCTGTATGTTCGATAATTAATCGTTTCCGGCTTGCGCACTTCGCCGAATGACCAGCTTCGAATATCATTCGGGCCTGCAAGTGAAATTTTGACCGAACCGTAATCGTTTATTCGATCATAAATATTACTAATCATTTTATCTCTTGCTCCTTATGACTATATATCAAATAAGAGTTCCCGACTCCCTTTGCATTTATAAAGTTACAGTTCCGCCCAGCCGCTTCTTCTCGAGCTGAATATTCAAGCCCAGCCCTCTTATTTCATTACAAAGCACATCGAACGAAAGCGGCGTTCCGGCTTCAAGTGTGTTTTGGCCTTTTACCATCGACTCATAAATTTTCGTGCGGCCTTCGACATCGTCGCTCTTAACGGTCAGCATTTCCTGCAAAGTATAGGCCGCTCCATAACCTTCCAATGCCCATACTTCCATTTCGCCGAACCTCTGTCCGCCGGTTCTTGCCTTTCCGCCAAGGGGCTGCTGAGTAATCAAGCTGTAAGGTCCCGTTGAACGGGCATGAATCTTATCATCAACAAGATGGTGCAGCTTCATTATATATATGTAACCAATAGTCGCTTCCTGGTCGAACGGTTCTCCAGTGCGGCCATCGTATAACTGTGTCTTAAGTGATTTGGGAACCTCGACAAACAATTCCTGGTCTGATGGTGTCTTATTTTGTTTTTGAAGCTCAATTTTGCTCTGGCTCATCGCCATATTGGCCTCTTCTGTCAATTTGTGAATATCGGCTTCTTTGGCCCCGTCGAAGACAGGCGTCACTGCTGTAAATCCAAGAACCTTGGCGACCCACCCGAGGTGAGTTTCCAAAATCTGGCCGACGTTCATTCTGCTTGGCACACCCAGGGGATTGAGCAATATATCGATGGATGTGCCGTCTTCAAGGAACGGCATATCTTCCTGCGGTAATACCTTCGCGATAACGCCTTTGTTGCCGTGACGGCCGGCTATTTTGTCGCCGATTGACATTGTTCTCTTTGTTGCTACATATACTTTTACCATCTCGATAACGCCGCTGGGCAGTTCGTCACCATGTTTCAGGCGTTCAACCCGCTTCTTGGCTTCTTCGTCGAGGGCTTTTATTTTCTCAACGAATTTATCTGCCAGCTTTTCGACTTTTTCACGCATCGTCGCGGGCTTTATCCATTTAATGTCCCAGTTTGCGACCTGCTCATGAATAACTTCATCATCTTCACTGACGCCGGCCTTCTGTCTGCTGGATGGGTCGACTATATCGACCTCAAATTTCTCGTGTATGGCCGCTATCATCTGCCTGAATATCGTGCACTGTTTTGCTTTTATATCTTTCTCTATATCTTTTATCTGAGCGTTCAGCGCCTTCTTGCCTTCTTCACCGCCTGCTCCACGGCGCACAAAGCGTTCAGTCTTTATCACAACTCCTTCATAACCGTTAGGCAGCTCCAGTGAATCATTTTTCACATCTTCGCCTGCCCTGCCGAAAATCGCGTGCAGAAGTTTTTCTTCCGGAGTAAGTTCAGTCTTGCCTTTCGGTACAACCTTGCCTACAAGAATGTCCCCCGGCTGAACTCTCGTTCCTTCCTGCACAACTCCATGCTCATCAAGATTACGCAATGCTTTCTCGCTGACATTAGGTATATCGTTGGTGAACTCTTCCTTGCCTAATGGTGTTTCGCGGATTTCCGCATCGAATTCGTTTATATGAATACTTGTAAAGCTGTCATCACGAACAAGTCTCTCACTTACAATAATAGCATCCTCGAAATTGAAACCTTCGTATGACATAAACGCGCAAAGCAAATTTCTTCCCAACGCAAGCACTCCGTTAGAAGTGCCGCCGCCATCGGCCAGTGTCTGGTCTTTTTCAACTTTTTGACCAAGCTGGACAATAGGCTTTTGATTGAGGCATGTCCGTTCGTTTAATCCGAAGAATTTCTCGAGTTTATATTCATCCGTATGATTGATAACAATCTTTGTAGCATCAACAGCGGTAACTGTTCCGGCTTTTTGCGCACGAATGACCATGCTCGAATAACGCCCGGCTACTTCTTCCATACCGGTCTGAACCAGCGGCGCCTCGCTCTTAAGAAGCGGCACTGCCTGTCGCTGCATGTTCGAACCCATCAATGCCCTGTTTGCGTCATCGTGTTCAAGGAATGGTATTAATGCGGCCGATAAGCCCACTATCTGCTTGGGCGAAACATCGACATAGTTTACTTCATCATTTGTCACCTGCGCAAGCTCGCCATGCTGTCTGGCCAAAACTGTCCCTTCAGCTATCTTGTTTGTTTCCGGGTCAACAGCGCTTGGCGGCGCAAATATGGCCTTCATTTCCTCATCTGCACGCAGGAATGTAACATTATTTGTTACCTTTCCTTTTTCCACCTTGAAATAGGGTGAAAGCAGGAAGCCATATTCATCAACTGTCGCGAAAATCGCCAGAGAACTGATAAGACCGATGTTTGTGCCTTCAGGTGTCTCTACCGGGCAAATTCTTCCATAATGGCTGATATGCACATCTCGGACTTCAAAGCCCGCTCGCCTTCTGTTCAAACCGCCGGGTCCGAGTGCCGATAATCGCCTTTCATGTGTCAACTGGCTTAACGCGTTTGTCTGGTCGACTATCTGGCTCAACTCTCCGCGCCCAAAGAAGAAGTTTATACTGCTTGAAACACTTTTTGAATTAACCAGGTCAGCTATTCGCAGGGGCTGCTCGCTGTCTTTCATCGTGCTCATTCGTTCCTGCACGGTTTTACGCAGCTTTAAAAGCCCTTTACGTATTTCGCCTCCTGCTAATTCATCGATTGTCCGCAGGCGCCGATTGCCAAGATGGTCGATATCATCGACTTCTCCCTGGTTGTTGCGCAATCCAATTATATATTTTACTGCGTTTATGAAGTCGTCGGCTCGCAGCGTCATTTCTGTAAGCGCGACGTTTTGCTCAAATTTGCGGTTCAGCCTGAATCTGCCGACTGTCCCTAAACGGTATCTGTTGACATCGAAAAACTTTTCTTCAAAAAATTGTTTTGCCTTTTCCTGATTTGCAGGATTGCCCGGCCGCAGTCTGACATAAAACTTCAGCAATGCCTGATCATGGCTTTTGCAGTCATCCTCGGCAAGCGTATTGAAGACAAGTGCGTCAGAAGAACCTTCAACGATTTCAATCCGTTTTATTTCACTTTGCTGCAATATAGAAACTTTATCGCCGATTTGTGCGCCTGCTTTTACGACTATCTCGCCGCTTTCGGTATCGACGATATCACGCACTGCCCACATATCAGGCGTCAGCTTGTTTTTTGGGACCTCTTTGGTTTCGTAAAATCTTCTGATTATCTGCTCAGTCTCGCTGAAATCAGCACTTAATGCCCTAAGGAAAATTGTGGCTGGAATCTTGCTAGACTGGTCAATTTTAACCACAAGCACGTCTTTGTGCGTAACGCTGATTTCTATCCAACTTCCGCGTTCAGGAATAATTCTGCCGCCGTGCAGTATGCGGTCTCCTTCTTTGCTTTCGATAAGGAAATCCACACCAGGGCTTCTGTGAAGCTGGCTAACGATAACTCTCTCGGCTCCATTGATAATAAATTCGCCCCCGCCAATCATCACGGGAATTTCGCCCAGATAAATTGCCTGTTCGGCGATGTCCTGTCCGTCTTTATTGCGAAGCCTGCATGTTATCTTTAAGGGATAACCGTATGTCAATCGAAGCTGCCTGCATTCGTTAATGCTGTATCTTGGCTGTTCAAGCTCATAATACAGATATTCAAGAATTATCGATTTATCGTAACTTTCTATCGGGAAAGTCTCTTTAAAAAGTTCTTCCAGCCCTTTTTTTTGCCGCTTCTTTGGGTCTGCATCCATTTGCAGAAATTCCCCATAGCCTTTTCTCTGCACGACAACAAGGTCTGGTATCTCTACTTTTTCCCGCATTTTACCGAAATTACGAATCTTTAATTCAGCCATTTTTTAATCCCGAAATTAACGGCAATTATTTAAATTGTCCGATTTTAAACTTTGTGATTGATAAAATTTAAGCTATTTCAACTGTTGCTCCGGCGCTTTCGAGCTGCTTTTTAGCGGCCTCTGCCTCGTCCTTGCTGACGCCGGTCTTCACTGGTTTCGGTGCCCCGTCAACCAGGTCCTTTGCTTCTTTGAGTCCCAGTGAGGTCAATGCTCTTACTTCCTTGATGACCTGGATCTTTTTGTCTCCTGCTGTCTTGAGGATAACGTCAAACGTGCTCTTTACCGGTGCTGCTTCTGCTGCTGGGGCCGCCGGTCCTGCCATCATTACTGCGCCGCCTGCTGCCGGTTCAATACCATATTGTTCTTTGAGGTAATCGCCGAGTTCTTTCGCCTGCATCAGCGTCAGCTTTACGATTGCGTCACCTAACTTCTTTGTCTCATCACTCCAGGTTTTTGCTTGTTCGTCTGCCATGTTAAAACTCCTATTGAAAATCGCCCAATGGTAGCCGGAACTACGCCGTCCCGTTTAATCCCAAATGGGAGCAGCCATCGAAGCTGTCTTTAATTAAACCTCTTTATGCGGCCTTTGTTTCCGCTTTTTCTCCCTTGTCGATAATTGTTTTTATGCAGCCCGCTATTTTCCCTGCAGCTCCGCCAATTGCCCCCGCCAATCTCGATGCCGGTGATTTTGCCAGCATAATAATTCTGCCTTGTAATTCCACTCGGCTGGGCATCTTTGAAAGCCCCTGTGCCCCCTTGTCATTCAGTGAAGAACCTTCAAGATATGCCCCTTTAATGTGAAGGGCCTTTACCTTGCCGGTCCATGTGCTAAGTTCCTTGGCTACATCTACAATACTGTCCCCGCCGTAAACAACTACACACGGCCCGACAAAAAGTGAAGAAGCTGATTCCATTTTCAGCTTCGTCAATGTCCTTTTCATTAGAGCGTTCTTTACGACTAAAAGCTTAATGCCTTTGCTTTTGAGCGCCCCGCGCATCACGTTATTGTCAACCCCGTTGATCCCCTGCGTACTTACAACGATAAAATCGGTAACCTTCTCATTAACGATCCTCTTTTCAAGTTCGCTGCTAAGTAAATCTTTTACGAATTTGCTCATATTTTCACCCTATATAAAGATCTTGGATTTTACATCGTAATCAGAACACGGGGACTCATAGCTGCGTGAACAGATATCTTTTTAATATACGTTCCTTTTGAGCTCACCGGCTTAATTTTTTTTATGTGCGAAATAACTGCGTCAATATTTTCCGTAAGTTTTTGTGTATCAAAACTCAGTTTGCCTACAACAACATGAACGTTTCCGCCTGTATCGTTCTTAAATTCAACTTTTCCTGCGGCAAATTCACGCACAGCAGTCGCCACATCCGCGGTAACAGTCCCGTTTTTAGGCGAAGGCATCTTGCCCTGCGGACCAAGAACACGTCCGAGCTTTCCTACCTTGCCCATTACCTTCGGCGATGCTATCGCAACATCGAAATCGGACCAGCCGCCTTCGACCTTTTTAACCAGTTCTTCAACGCCGGTCTCTATGGCGCCTGCCTGTTTGGCTGCTTCAGCATCCGCGCCATCGCAAAAGGCGATTACCTTTTTCGATTTTCCTATTCCGTGCGGCAAAGATATCGCCCCTCGGATAATCTGGTCTGATTGTTTGGGGTCGATACCGAGCCAGAATATCAATTGAACTGTCTGATCAAATTTCGTCGGGCTAAAAGTCTTAAGTTTTGTAATCGCCTCAGTTACACTGACAGGCGTATCACTAATCTTCTCTGCATCTTTGCGGTATCTTTTGCCTCTGGTAATCGTCATAATTTTTATCTCTAAATTATTGGTAAATAATTAATCTACTATTTCAACACCCATACTTCTGGCCGTGCCGCGGATTATTTTTTCCGCCTGCTCAATATTGTAAGAGTTAAGGTCTTTAATTTTGGCTTGAGCAATCTGGCGGACCTGTTCGGCCGTTACTTTGCCAACCTTTTCCTTATTTGGAACGCCGCTTCCTTTGGCAATTCCGGCGGCCTGCTTGAGCAAAACCGCGGCAGGAGGACTTTTTACTTCGAAAGTAAATGTCTTGTCTGTATAAACAGAAATAACAACCGGTACGGTTGTTCCATTTAGCTCTTTTGTCCGCTCATTGAATTGCTGAACAAATTGCCCGATATTGACACCGTGCTGGCCAAGTGCAGGTCCAATCGGCGGGGCAGGAGTTGCCTGTCCGCCTGATGCCTGTAATTTTATCTTAACTAATATTTCTTTTAAGCCGCCTCTTGCTGCTGGTTTTTCCTTTGCCATCATTCAACCTCAAAAACTTGACACTATTAATCGCCGGACAATTATGCCTTTTCAATTTGCCAATATTCAATATCCAGCGGGGTGCTTCGCCCGAATATTTCAACAATAACTTTTACAATGCCTCTATCCTGGTCAATTGCTTCTACTGTTCCCTCGAAGCTCTCGAATGGGCCTTCACGTATCTTTATCTGGTCGCCCTTCTTGAAATCGACTTTGATGCTCGGCGCCTCTTCCGGCTTTTCGACTTCCTGCATCATCTTGGCGACATCCGTATCACGCATTGCCGTAGGCACGCCTTCCGTTCCTACAAAATCGCCGACACCCGGGATTTCTTTTATGACAAACCAGGCCTTTTCGGGAACCTTGCCGTCTTCAGCGGTTTCCATCTCCATAAAGACGTAGCCCGGGTACAATTTGCGCTTGTGGACGGTCTGCTTGTTGCCGCGAACCCTTTTGACCCTTTCGGTAGGAACTTCTATCCTGCCGATAACGTCAGTGATTCCGGCCGCAAGGACCTTCTGCGTAAGCACTTCTTTTACGTGCATCTCTTTATTTGAAGCAACTCTTAGAACATACCATTTCATTAAAAACGCCCCGACTTAAATTTAAAAGGGTTATCCCTTTATTGAACAAGCCACATAACAGAAAATTGAAGAACAAAATCCGCAAGTCCAAGCAGAACCGCAAGTGATATCACAACTGAAATTACCACAATCGTAGATACCGTCACTTCCTGTCTTGAAGACCAGTTCACTTTTTTCATCTCGCCTTCGGCTGCAATCATAAAATCAGCGATGCTCGGTTTATTCATCAGCCACATGATTAAAGCCGCAAGGCAGATAAATAATATTGCCGGCACCAGCGTCGAAATCATCAAACCTACGTCCGCCGCGTCCAGAGACCTGTATAAGCGGTAACATCCTATTGCCACAATCAGTGCAGCGCCGAGAACGGTAAACATCCTCGTATATCTGCCCTGACCTTTTTTATAAACACTTATACCCATAATTCACCTGAATCCTTGCCTTAACGCTTTGTTGCCATCCCTGCCTTGCCTGCCGATAAACCGTATTATCAGCTTAAAAGCCGCAACATCTCAGCGTCGGCGTCCGGCCTGCATCAGGCCAGAAGGGAATCGAACCCCCAACCTTCGGTTTTGGAGACCGACGCTCTGCCAATTGAGCTACTGGCCTACTTTGCTCTTTGCACCAAACCGCTATTTACGTTTCAGCTTATGAACCGTATGCTTCCGCTCGAATTTGCAATACTTCTGCAGTTCAAGTTTTGGAGTGCCTTCGGCAACGCTGATTTGTGTCCGGTAATTGCGCTGTCCGCAATCCTTACATTCCAGCCATACATATTCTCTTTTACTTTTCTTTGCCATACGATCCTGCTGTCTCGTTTATCTTTTAATTAACCTATAACTTTCGTTACAACTCCGGCGCCTACTGTCCTGCCGCCTTCACGTATCGCGAATCGCAGGCCTTCTTCCATCGCTATGGGTGAAATAATCTCAACTTCCATAGCAATGTTGTCGCCAGGCATACACATCTCGGCGGGTTTACCTTCACGGCTCTGGATGAGCTTTACAGATCCCGTAACGTCAGTTGTCCTGAAATAAAACTGGGGCTTATAACCCGGGAAGAATGGTGAATGTCTTCCGCCTTCTTCTTTTGTCAGAACGTAAACTTCCGACATAAAGTGTGTATGCGGTGTAATGCTGCCCGGCTTGGCAATAACTTGTCCTCTTTCGAGGTCTTTCTTTTCAACGCCTCTCAGAAGTAACCCGACGTTATCGCCTGCCTGGCCTTCATCGAGAGTTTTATTGAACATTTCAACACCGGTAACAACGGTATTTCTGATGTCCTTGGATAATCCGATAATGGACATTTCCTCGCCAACCTTGACCTTGCCTCTTTCAATTCTTCCGGTTCCTACTGTTCCCCTGCCCTTAATACTGAATACGTCTTCAACCGGCATAAGGAATGGTTTATCAACTTGTCTTTGAGGAATCGGAATATAATCATCCATTGCCTTAAGCAGTTCTTCAATCGGCTTGCATGCTGGGTCATCAATTGTCTTTGCCGCAAGTGCCCCTGTTGCCGAACCGCGGATAATCGGTGTCGTGTCGCCCGGGAACTCGTATTTAGTCAGAAGGTCTCTTACCTCCATCTCAACTAAGTCGATCAGCTCTTTGTCGTCCACGAGGTCCACTTTATTTAAAAATACCACTACCTTCGGCACGTTTACCTGACGCGCAAGCAGGATGTGCTCGCGAGTCTGAGGCATCGGGCCGTCATAAGCACTGACTACCAGAATAGCGCCATCCATTTGGGCAGCGCCGGTAATCATGTTTTTCACGTAATCGGCATGTCCCGGACAGTCGACGTGCGCATAATGCCTGTTCTCCGTCATGTATTCGACGTGGGCAGTCGCAATCGTTAAAATCTTTGTCGGGTCTCGCCGGCCTTGTGATTCTGAAGCCTTTGCTATATCATCATAGCTCTTAAATTTAGACAAACCCTTCAGATCCATTACCTTGGTCATCGCCGACGTCAGCGTCGTCTTGCCATGGTCGACGTGTCCAATCGTGCCGACGTTGACGTGGGGCTTAGTTCTTTCAAATATCGCCTTAGCCATGGTTTAAAAAACCTCCTATCTGTTTTTTGTGTCCTTTAAAAATTTCTGTTTCGTTTTTAAACATACTTTTAAATTTAACTCACAACCGGCTCTCAACGCCTTAAACTGCCGGCCTGACACTCTGCACTTAGCTGCTGATGGGAGTTGAACCCATGACCTCGTCCTTACCAAGGACGCACTCTACCGACTGAGCTACAGCAGCAACTGTTGCGCAAAAACCTGCGCAGGAACTAAAAATAGTTCCCACGCTCGGGCATAAGCCCCTAATATTACTGTCTTTTACTCAAAATATTGATTAAATCCCTGCAATGACAGCCATTACAGATTAATTAAACTAAATTGAGCAAAACAGTTTACATAAATTTGCGGCTGTCTGCAAATAGAAAAATAAAAAAATATTTATTTTTTTCTTGGCTGAAGCCTTACCTCCCATACTGCGGCCATTTGTCTCGCAAATCCAAACAAAGCTAAATGCTTGTATTCGTATCTTCTATTATGCCAAAACGTTTAATCCATCGTGTTAATTGCTGGCGCCATAATGGCCTTAAATCTTCGGTTTTTATCTTTATCAGTGCCCTGATAATTATATTAGGTTCAGCGCCGCCATTGGGATTATCTAAATACGTCTCTATTGAACGTATAACGGTGCTATCAACATCTAAGTCCTTTTCTAACAAGCAGTTACCAACTATTCTTGATGCAGCGTCGATTTTCGGCCATCGCAAATATACATCTATCAATTGACCTAAAATCTTATCTTTTTGTTCCTTGTTTCCCGCTGATTCTCTTAATTTACCTAGATATTCTGCAGCTTGTTCGTATTGTCCTGATTTTATGTAAAGCTGGGCAAGTTTTGTTCGTGTCTCTTTCGCTATGGCAATTCTGTTTTCTGAGGCTGATTTTCGTTCAGCGAGCTCAAAAAATGATAACCATTGTTCATCAGAAATCTTAGAAGGGCCCGCTTGTGTATCGAATTTCACCATCCAGTAATCGATAACATTGACATCGTGATTATTAAATATCTTCATCATGGCCTGCCATGAAGGCTTGCTGTCTGATTTTGAACTGATTTTTTCCCATAACCAGGGCAAATCATCTTTACTGCCGATTTCTCCGGCAAGCTCTAAAATCCTGTCCCTTACAATCTGACTTTTGTCATTAATAAAATCTTTTGTCAAAATTTTCAATGCCCTGTACTTATCTACACATATAACTCCGTCAACCGCGGCCTCCCTTACAATATCGCTTTCATCAGCCAAAGATTCTTCAAAAATTGCGGCAAACCGCCTGGCTGATTCAGGCTTATATGCGCTTTGTCCGCACAGCCTCGCCATTGTCCCCAATAAATCTCCGCGCAGTGCGCTGTTGTTGTTGATTTTGTCTTTTTCGTATCTTTCAACAAGCAAATCCATATATTTGGCAGCGTCATCTTCTGAAAGTCCCCCCGGCTCGATGAGCTTCCTTATTACCTCTGCGCCCCTGTGAGCGATTTTTGCGTCATCGTCGTTGAGATAAATAGCTGCCCATCCTAATGTTTGCTTTCGAAGTTCCACAGAAAGCTGAAGGCCGGATGTGGGGACAAGTGCGTAATGACATGCCGCACCGAGGGCCACAAATAGTTCCCGTTTCACCTCTTCATCCTGCTCGCTGCTGAACTGTTCTGCGATTTTTTCAGGTAAACCCAATTCACCTGTTAATGAAAGCAGCTTTGCGGTTGCAAGCCGGACATCTCTGTTATCACTCGAAATCAGCTTTACCAAAATCGGCCCCAGCTCCGAAGGCAATTTTGATTGCATCCCTATCCGCCATTGTGAAACTTTATTAAGCGCCCAAAGCCGTATTGTCGGTTCATAATTATTTAATTGCTCTATCAGGAATTTACCTCGCTGTAAATCATCGCTGATTACATCATAGATTCTGTCCAGAGAGCTTAAATACAGCTTTCGCCACTGATCTTTTTCTTTCTCAAGCTCGCTTATATTTGATTCCTGTCGGGCAAAACAGTCCCGCTGAAATCTTTCCATTCCTCTTGTTTGCAGCTCTTTTAGAACTTCTGCCTGTTTTCTCGAATCTTTGCTGACAGGTATGCCTAATGAAACAAGCGTTTCTGCCGCTGTATCCGCTACCTGCTTATCTTTATCCCCCGTTAATTCAGCTATACGAACTATTGCCCGGATATCCATCTGCATTTTCATAGTAAATATTGCGTTGGTCCGAGCCTTTGCCGGCATTCCTGCAGATACGGCCATCGGTTCCAAAATGCCTCTAATTTCATCATAATCGTATAAGAGCATTGCTTCTGAGGCATATTTTGCGACGGAAATGTCTTCATTCTTAAGCAGTTCCGCTAAAGGCTCCACAAAATCTTTTTTATTTCTTATTTCCCTTCTCGCCTCCCTGACGGCAATCAGGGCATTGCAAACTGCTTTTTTCGCCGGTTTATTCTCGGTTTGTTTTAAAGTTTCTATTAAAAATTGTCTGGCTCGCAAATTTTCACCGAAAAGCAGGACTGTTGCTGCATCTACCCTGATTTCATCAGTTGAACCGCGAAGCAATGCCTCTTGATTTATTTTTAACTGTGTATCCGTCTCAACCCGCAAAGATGCAGAAATCATTGCTTTATCTTTTTTATTTTCCTGCTGCTGGCATCCGGTAAAAAATGACATAACAAAAATCAGCAGATATGGCGATGTGCGATTTATAAAAAATTTATGCATCATTATTTCCAGATTTTTGTGAAACGATTTCTATTTTCATTATTTTTGATGATAATCCGCAATAATATAAACGTCAACGTTGATTTAGAAAAGTCCCATAAAAATTATTGTCTTGGGTGAAATTTCTTGTGAATTGTTCGTAATCTGTCCTGGTCGACGTGTGTGTAGATTTGTGTTGTCGATATATCAACGTGTCCTAACATTTCCTGAACGCTCCTCAAATCCGCACCGCCGCTAAGCAAGTGCGTCGCGAAACAATGTCGCAGCGTGTGAACAGTTAAATTTCTCGGCATCCCTGCGCGAGCCGCATATCTTTTAATAAGTCGCCAGACTTCGATACGGCTCATCGGCCTTCCTGTTCGGCTTAACAGTAAAAAATCTCCGCTAAAATTTTTCGCCAGCTTCGGTCTCATGCCTCTTAAATATTCCAAAGTTGCTGCTGCGGCAATTTTTCCTAATGGTATGACACGTTCCCGGCTGCCCTTTCCTATACAGCGAAGATACCCGACATCAAGATTCAAGTCCGATATTTTTAATCCGGCGATTTCACTTGCTCTTACACCTGTTGCGTAAAGCAGCTCCAGCATCGCCTTGTCTCTTAAATAATATTTTTCTTTTGGTGATGGTGCTTCCATCAAATCCATCATCTGTTTTTTGCTGCAAATTACAGGAAGCCGTTGCCAAAGCTTGGGACCTTCGAGAATTCCGGTAAAATCATCCTCTATTATCCCGTTCATCTTCCCGAATCTTAAAAACATCCTGATTGCCACTAATGCCCGTTTGGCAGAGGCTTCAGCCTTGTTGTCCTTTGCCAGAACTATCATATATTTCTGTATCAATGCAGGCGTAATCTGATTTAATTGTGCCGCCCTGCTTGTTTCGCAAAATTCCAAAAAATCTCTCAAATCCCTGCCGTAACCCTGGATTGTGTTATCAGATAATCCGCCTTCAATAGTTAAAAAATTTAAAAAGTCCCTTACCAGCCTTCCTAAAGGCAGTTTTTCTAATTTATCAGCAATTGTTTTTGTCTGAACTGAAGGTTTCACTCTATGCTCCAAAACATTCGGTGATTATTTATAAATTCATCGGCGTATCAGGCAAATAATCTTCTAAATTTAATTTCAATTTAAATGATTTCCAAAACAATCATTCGTAAGCCCTTTTCCACTAATTTTTAGGGAATTCGCCTATTGGGGCACATAATTTCTGATGATATAAAAAGCTTTATTTTAGGAGATGATTATGGCTGCTGTTTTACCCAAAACTGAAAAAAGAGTGCTGGAAAATAGCCCCGAAGAGATAAACCGGCGTTTACGGCGTCAAATGGAGACAAGAATATTTTATTTCGCCGTCCATCCTGATCTCATCGATGACAGGCTGGTTGAACTTGATAATGAATGGGATATCGAAAGACTTCTCGAAGCAAATGCCGCGGGTGTTAGTTTATTCGGTGTTTTAATGGCTGCTAAAAACCGCACCTGGCTTTTATTGCCGATGGTTGTGGCAGGATTTCTGATGCAGCATGCCCTTCAGGGATGGTGCCCTCCTGTTCCGATTTTTCGAAGGCTTGGTATCAGGACAACCTACGAAATCAACATTGAACGAATTGCCTTAAAGGCCTTGCGCGGAGATTTTGGCAAAATAAAAGATGAAGAGTCGTCTAAAAGAGCGCTTGCGGCTTTAGAAGCGGCAACTATGTAAATAAGAATCATCATTCATTAAATTTTAAAAGGAGACATAAAATGCCGCGCGCAAATCTAAAAAAGAAACTCCCCGCCCATGCCCAGCATATTTATGATAAATCTCATAACCAGGCTGTAAAGCAATATAAAAACCCTAAAAAAAGAAGAGGCTCTGAATCTCAGGAAGCCGCCGCACATAAAGTCGCCTGGGCTGCCGTAAAAAAAGAATATAAAAAAGGCAAAGATGAGAAATGGCATAAAACGAAAAAAAAGGCTGACAATCTTAAAGATAAGCTTACAAAACCTGCTTTAGAGATTTATAAAAAAGCATTCAAAAGCTCTTTTGACGAATTTAAATATCCTAACAAACGGAAATCCAAAAAATCTAATCCAAAGAAAATTCCCGATTTAGATATTTAGTATCATTATTAAAGGCCGAAATATGCAGGCTATCTGGAAAGGAAGAATTCAATTCGGACCGGTAGATGTGCCGGTGAAAGTATATTCAGCCGTCTCAGATATTGCCGTCCATTCTCATCTTCTTCACGACCAGGACAATGTCCGCTTAGAGCAGAAAATGGTCTGCTCGCAGGAAGGCAAAGTCGTCCCTGATGAAGAGTATGCAAAGGGTTATAAAGTTACAAATGATGAATATGTCATAATTGAGCCTGATGAACTGGATTTTATACAGTTTCCCGATTCCCGGCAGATTCAGGTCATGGAATTTGTTGATGTATCCCAATTAGATGACCGTTTTCTCGCCAGAACTTATTATCTCGGCCCCGATAACGATGACCAGCTTTATACTAATCTTATGCAGAGCTTGAAGGACACTAAACTGGCGGGAATCTGCAAATGGGTAATGCGGAAAAAATCCTATGTAGGTGTTATGAATATTGAAAAAGATATTATCACTTTAACCGTTCACAGGTTTTTCAGCGAAATACTAAATCCAGAAACAAAAGAATTTAAAAATGAGAAAATATCTGCAAGAGAAAATGAAATTGCCAAAAATCTGATAAATGAGCTTAAAGATAAATTTCATCCCGAAAAATATCATGATGAATATCAGGCCAAGCTGCAAAATTTAATTGAGCTCAAGGCAAAAGGCAAAAAGATAACAATGCCGCATATTGAAAAGGCCAGGGAAACAAAAGATAACCAGCTTCTTAACGTCCTCGAAAAAAGCCTGGCGTCATTAAAGCATAAATAATTATGCCAAAGCTGACCTTAAAAAAAGTTGCTGTAAACGAACTGGTCTGCGATTCATGCGGCCAACATTTTCATTATGATCATCAAAGGCACTGCTGGAAATGCGATTCACTTATTTGCCCGCACTGCAGCTCAATCGAAAATATCTGCCCTGAATGCAGAGACCAGATATTGCCTGAAAATATCGAACCAATGCTGGCCTTCATCGGCAAACTTCAGACGGACTGGAAAAAATGGGCTTACGAATTTAAATGGGATGGCATCCGCGCAATTACATATTGGAACGGCCGCCATATCAAAATTGAAAGCAGAAATCTCCTGAATATTACCTTTCGATACCCCGAGTTCGCTGATTTGGGCAAATCATTAAAAGAAAATGCTATCGTCGATGGTGAGATAATCGCCCTTAATAAAGATAATCAGCCGGATTTTTCAGTCTTGCAAAAAAGAATGCTTATAAGTCCCGCAATG
>Ga0105091_10000019_pt1 | contig 52485 bp, 29 predicted proteins | sample PPLLak1March2015_FD_87022 | JGI IMG/M metagenome (GOLD analysis project Ga0105091, IMG submission 87022) | Freshwater sediment microbial communities from Prairie Pothole Lake near Jamestown, North Dakota, USA - PPLs Lake P7 Core (1) Depth... | ecosystem: Environmental > Aquatic > Freshwater >... | reverse complement strand
GCGGGCGAAACTGGTGCTGATCGGGCGAACCCGCCTGCCGGCACGGGATGAATAGGACGGCTGGCCGACGGACGACCGCATCGGCCAGACGCTGCTGAAAATCCGCGAACTGGAAGCCCTGGGCGCGGAAGTGCTGGCGCTTTCCTGCGATGTAGCTTCCGCCGAGGCGATGGGCGATGCGGTACAGCAGGCGATCCGGCGCTTCGGGCGCATCGACGGGGTGATCCATGCGGCGGGTGCGGCGAACCTGGATTTCCCCATTGAGGAAACCACGCCGGAGGCCTACATGGCGCATTTCGAGCCGAAGATACGCGGTACGCTGGCGCTGGATCAGGCGCTGGACGGCGTGCCGCTCGATTTCTGCGTGCTCTTTTCGTCGCTGTCCGCCGTGCTGGGCGGGCTGCGTTTCGCGCCTTACGCGGCGGCCAACCTGTTCATGGACGGCTACGTGCAACTGCGCAACCGCCGTGGCGCCGTGCCCTGGACCAGCGTCAACTGGGACGGCTGGCGCGGCACCGATGGCGGCGACGATGGCGCGCATCCCGCCGCCGTGGCCGCCGCTCGCGACGCAGTCACCATTCGCGGCGAGGAAGGCCTCGCGGCATTCGAGCGTATTCTGGGCATGGCGGATCGCCCCGACCAGTTGCTCGTTTCCGTTACGCCGCTGCAAGCGCGCATCGAGAAATGGATACGCCTCAAGGCGCCGGAACTGCCCGGTGACGCGGGCGAGACGGCGGCGACCCTGTATCGCCGTCCCGAACTGGCGACGCCCTACGCCGCGCCGCAAAGCGACAAGGAAAAGGAAATCGCCGAAATCTGGCATGCGCTGCTGGGCATAGGCGAGATTGGCGTCCACGACAACTTCTTCGAACTGGGCGGGCATTCCCTGCTGGGCACCCAGCTCATTTCCCGGTTGCGCCAGCGGTACCGGGTGGAGGCCAACATCGGCGCGCTGTTTGACAGCCCAACCGTGGCGGGGCTGGCCGATTATGTCGAAAATCTGGCCGGTAATGCGGCGGACGATGAAGAGAGAGAGGAATTTTTGTTATGAGCAGCATAGGACAGTGGCTGGAGGAACTTGCCGCGCGCGACATCCGCTTTTCGGTCGAGGGCGACAAGTTGCGCATCAATGCGCCGAAAGGCGCCGTTACGCCGGAACTGAGCGCGAAACTTGTCGCCCGCAAGGGAGAACTCCTTGCCTGGCTGCAAGGACAGGGCGGCATTCCGCCGGTTCCCCGCGACGGGCCGCTGCCGCTGTCCTTTTCCCAGCAACGCCTGTGGTTCATGGATCAGCTCGAAAAGGACAGCCCCGCCTACAACATGCCTTCGGCGCTGCGTCTGAGCGGCGCGCTGGACATTGGCGCGCTGGAACGCAGCCTGACGGAAATCGTGCGCCGCCACGAAATCCTCAGGACCAGTTATCCGCTGCAGGACGGCGCGCCGGTGCAGCGCATTCATGCGCCTGCCGACCTGCGTCTGGCGCAGCTCGATCTGTCCGGCCTCGATGCGGCGGAGCAGGCGCGCCGGGTGCGCCAACTGGCCGACGAGGAGGCGCTACGCCCCTTCAGCCTGGCCGCCGCGCCGCTGATCCGGGGCACGCTGCTGGTGCTGGCGCCCGAGGAACACGTGCTGCTCATGACCATGCACCACATCGTCTCGGACGGCTGGTCCATCGGGGTGATCGGGCGGGAATTGTCCTTGCTCTACGAAGCCTTCATGGAAGGGAAATCTTCGCCGCTTCCCGAGCTGAAAATCCAGTACGCCGATTTCGCCGCCTGGCAGCTCGAATGGCTGCAGGGGGAGGGCTACCGCAACCAGCTCGACTACTGGAAGCGTCGTCTGCAGGGCGCGCCCACGGTACTGGAGCTGGATACGGACCATCCGCGCCCGCCGCTGCAAACCTATGCCGGCGCCACCGAAACGGTGCGCGCCGGGGATGCGCTGCGCAGCCGGCTGGTCGCGCTGGGCCGGGATGCCGGGTGTACGCTGTTCATGACCCTGCTGGCCGCTTTCGCCGTTCTGCTGCGGCGTTATACCGATCAGGACGACCTGATCGTCGGGACGCCCATCGCCAACCGCAACCGACCGGAAGTCGAGAACCTGATCGGCTTTTTCGCCAACACGCTGCCCCTGCGTTTCGAGCTGGCCGACGACCCCGATTTCCGCAGCCTGTTGCGCCGCGTTCAGGGCGTCACCGTCGAGGCTTACGAAAACCAGGATATTCCCTTCGAGAAGATCGTCGAGGCATTGAACGTCGACCGGGACTTGAGCCGCAATCCGCTGGTGCAGGTGGTGTTCGTCCTGCAAAACGCGCCCATGCACGCCTCCGGTTCTTCGACCGCCGGATTGAAGGGCCTGGCCATCACACCGGTCGCCTTCGATACCGGCACCGTCCGGCTCGACATGGAAGTCCACGTATGGGAAGACCGCGACGGGCTGAAAATCGAGTTCGTCTACAACACCGGTCTTTTCGAACCGGAAACCATCGCGCGGATGGCTGCGAACTATCTCGGCCTGCTGGAGGCGGTGGTGGCCGACCCGTCCCGGCGAATTTCAGAAATCCCGGTGCTCGCCCCGGCCGAGCGCCATCTGCTGTTGTCGGCGTGGAACGATACCGCGCGCGACTACACCCGCGACCGTTGCATCCACCAGTTCGTCGCCGGACATGCCGCGCTGACGCCGGATGCCGTGGCCCTGAGTTGCGACGGCGCGCAACTGAGCTACGCCCAGTTGAATCGCAGGGCCAACCAGTTGGCGCATCGCCTGCAGCGCATGGGCGTCGGCCCCGACGTTGCGGTGGCCATCTGCGTGGAGCGTTCGCTGGACATGGTGGTCGGACTGCTGGCGATACTCAAGGCGGGCGGCGCCTACGTCCCGATTGACCCGACTTACCCGCGCGAACGGCTGAAGTTCCTGCTGCAGGATTCCAGCGCGGCATTGCTGATTACCCAGGCCGCGATCTTCGACGACGAGGCGGTGGCGGCGATGAATATCCGCTCGCCGATTCTCTTTCTCGACCGCGACGCCGCCCGCATCGCGGCGGAACCGGGAGACGAGGTCGCGACGGCAAGCAACGCCGAAAATCTTGCCTACATCATTTACACCTCCGGCTCCACCGGCACCCCGAAAGGCGTGCAGATTCGCCATCGCACGCTGATTAACCTGCTCGAAGGGGTGCATCCCCGGCTGGGTATCGGCAGGGAGGATGTCTGGACGGTATTCCATTCCTATTCCTTCGATCTCTCGGTGTGGGAAATCTGGAGCCCGCTTTTCAGCGGCGGAAAACTGGTGGTGGTGCCCTACCGCATGACCCAGGACGCCGTCGAATTCCGGCAACTGCTGGTGCAGGAGCGGGTCACGGTGCTGAACCAGACGCCTTCCTTCATGCGCCAGTTGTTGCAACTCGACGGCTTCGGCAAGGAAGACGCAGCCCTGGCGCTGCGCCTGGTCATTTGCGGCGGCGAGGCGCTGCCGCAGGAACTCGCCGGGCAGTTGCTGGCGCGCAATTTCACGCTGTGGAATTTCTACGGCCCGACCGAAGCCACGGTCTGGACCGTCGTCAACGAAGTCGAACCAGCCACCTCGCCCAAGGGCATCGTCTCCATTGGCGCGCCGATAGCCAACGCCAGGGCTTATGTCCTGGACCGTTTCCTGCAACCGGTGCCCATCGGCGTCAAGGGCGAGCTGCACATCGGCGGCGAATGCCTGGCCATCGGCTATTTCAACCGCCCTGAACTGAGCGCGGAAAAATTCATCGCCGATCCCTTCTCCGACCGGACCGGGGCGCGACTTTACAAAACCGGCGATATGGCGCGCTGGCTACCCGGCGGGAAAATCGAATACCTCGGGCGCATGGATTTCCAGGTCAAAGTTCGGGGCTTCCGCATCGAACTGGGGGAAATCGAATCGGTGCTGGCTGCCTGTCCGGGCGTCACCGAAAACATCGTGGCGGTCCGCGAAGACACGCCGGGAGACCAGCGCCTGACCGCCTACGTAGTATGCGATCCCGCAACCCGGAGCGAGGAAATGCGCCGTTTCCTGCGCGAGCGGCTGCCTTTCTACATGGTGCCCCTGACCTTCGTGGTGCTGGAAAAACTGCCCCTCACGCCCAACGGTAAAATCGACCGCAAGTACCTGCCCCTGCCGGAACAGGGCAGCGCCCTCACCGGATCGACCGAGGTCTGCCTGCCGCGCAGCGAAACCGAAGAAAAAATCGCCCAGGTCTGGCGCGAGGAATTGCGCCAGGAAAACATCGGCATCCACGACAACTTCTTCGACGCAGGCGGCTATTCCTTCCTGCTGGTCAAAGTCTGCAACCGCCTGCGTGAATTGTTCGAACGCGAGATCAAGGTGGTGGACCTGTTCCAGTACCCCACCATCGCCTCCTTTGCCGCCTTCGTCGGCAACGAGGGGGCCAGCGGCGGCACCGATTTTGACGCGCTGGAAGATCGCGCCGCGAAACGCAAGCAGGCCTTGAAAGCCAGGCGGGGGCAGGTGGCTACGTAGGGAGGGTATTGCTCGTGCTCTCAACAAACGTTGCAGCAGGGAGTAGGCCGGATCGGGGAATTTCTCGCGAGCATGAGCAAGCCGCCACAGAAAAGCAGATGAAACAGCGGATTTACGCTATTACAATGTTATAAAATCCACAGCCAATCCGGGTTTGAACAACGATAATAAGTCGAATCCATTCGATATGACAGGCGTGCGCAACGCCATTGCGCACGAACAAGGGAACATATGACCAGTCACGCAGCCGATTTTCAGGACGATTCCGAGTCCATCGCCATCATCGGGACTTTTTGTCGTTTTCCCGGTGCGGATAATGCCGATGAATTCTGGCAAAACCTGGCATCGGGCGTGGAGTCGATCAGTTTTTTCAGCGACGAGGAATTACTCGCTGCAGGTGTTTCTCCGGAATTGCTGGCCCATCCGCAATACGTGAAGGCGCAGGGCGTACTGAAGGATGTCGCCGGATTCGATGCCGCGTTCTTCGGACTTTCGCCGACCGAAGCCGAGATCATGGACCCGCAACACCGCATTTTCCTCGAAGGTGTCTGGGCCGCGCTGGAGAATGCGGGCTACGACCCCGACCAATACGCCGGGCGCGTCGGCGTGTTCGCTGGCTCCGGCTTGAACAGCTACCTGCTGCACTGCCTGACGACGAATCCCGAGGCGGTGCGGGCCAAGGGCGATTATCTGCTGCTGGTGTCGAGCGACAAGGATTTCATGCCGACTCGAGCGTCCTACAAGCTCAATCTCAAAGGCCCCAGCATCAGCGTTTCCACCGCCTGTTCCACCTCGCTGGTGGCGGTGCATCTGGCGTGCCAGAGCCTGCTTTCCTACCAGACGGACATGGCGCTGGCAGGCGGGGTGGCGATTCAGGTGCCGCATCGCGTCGGCTATCTTTACGAAGAGGGAGGGACCCAGTCTCCAGACGGCCACTGCAGGGCTTTCGACCAAAATTCGGGCGGTCTGGTGGGCGGCAGCGGCGCCGGCATCGTGGTGCTCAAACGGCTGGAAGATGCCCTTGCCGACGGCGATTCCATCATGGCCGTAATCAAGGGTTCGGCGGTCAACAACGACGGTTCCCTCAAGGCCGGCTACACCTCTCCCAGCGTGGAAGGGCAGGCGGAAGTCGTCGCCGAAGCGCAGGCCATCGCCGGGGTGCATCCGGAAAGCATCGGTTATATCGAGGCGCATGGCACCGGCACCCGGCTGGGCGATCCGATTGAAATCGCGGCCTTGACCCAGGCTTTTCGCGGCAAAACCCAAAACAGGCAGTTCTGCCGCATCGGCTCGGCGAAAACCAATATCGGCCATCTCGACACCGCCGCCGGGATCGCCGGTCTGATCAAGACGGCGCTGGCGCTGAAACACCGCCAGATTCCGCCCAGTCTGCATTTCACCGCGCCGAATCCCGAAATCGATTTCGCCGGTAGCCCGTTCGTCGTCAATGCCGAATTGGTCGATTGGCCGGCAGGAAAGACGCCGCGCCGTGCCGGAGTCAGCTCCTTTGGCATCGGCGGGACCAATGCCCATATTATCCTGGAGGAAGCGCCGCCCATCGCCGAGGCCCAGGCAGTGCATGGCGCGGAACTGCTGGTGCTCTCGGCCAAAACCGAGGCGGCGCTGGCGCAGGCGAGCCGGAATTTGGCCGGCTTTCTGCGCAAACATCCCGATGCTGCGCTAGGTGACGTGGCCTTCACCCTGGCGCAAGGACGCAAGTCATTCGATTTCCGCAAGAGCGTGGTGGGCCGCGATGCAAGCGCTGCGGCGGATTTGCTAGACGACGCCGTAGCCTCGCGCAGTCATGGCGAAGCGGCGGTGGTTTTCATGTTTCCCGGGCAGGGTGCCCAGTACCCTGGCATGGGAGCGGGACTGTATCGTAGCGAAGCGGTGTTCCGCGCGGCGGTGGACCGTTGCGCCGCAATCCTGAAAGCGCCGCTGCAATGTGATATCCGCGATTTCATCGTGGCGGCGGATGCCGGAGCGGTCGATATTTCCCGCACCGACCTGGCGCAACCGCTGCTTTTCGTCGTCGAATATGCCCTGGCACAATTATGGCTGTCCTGGGGCGTGCGCCCGGTCGAGATGATCGGCCACAGCATAGGCGAATACGTGGCGGCCTGTTTGGCCGGGGTGTTCTCGCTGGAGGATGCGCTCCTTGTCGTCGCACGGCGTGGCGCGCTGATGCAGGGCATGCGGACGGGCGAGATGCTCGCGGTTGCGCTTGCGGAAGAGGCGATTCTGGCCTCGCTGGAGGAAGGCGTTTCGCTGGCCGCCGTCAATGCGCCGTCGCGTTGCGTGGTGGCGGGCGATGCGGAAGCGATACGCCGCTACCGGGAGCGGATGGAACAGCGCGGGGTGGAGTGCCGGCCGCTGCATACCTCGCATGCCTTCCATTCCCCGGCGATGGACGGGATGCTGGCCGAATTTACCCGCGAAATGGAAAAGATCGCGCTCGGAGCGCCGCAGATTCCCTTCGTTTCGAACCTGAGCGGGAAACGCATCACCGACCGCGAGGCCATGGACCCGGAATATTGGGCACGCCACCTGCGCCATTGCGTGCGCTTCTTCGCCGGACTCGACACGGTGCGGGCGCGGCCTGGACGTATCCTGCTGGAAGTGGGGCCGGGGCGGACCTTATGCACTTTCGCTGCGCATGCGGTCGAGGGCGGGAAGCCGGCCCTGGCATTCCCCTCGCTGCGCCATCCCCAGGACCCGGCGTCGGATGTCGAATTCATCCTGCAAACCCTGGGAAAACTCTGGAATAGCGGGGTGCAGGTGGACTGGAAGGCCTTGCAAGGGAAAGGCCGGCATCGGATTGCACTTCCAACCTACCCGTTCGAACACCAGCGCTATTGGATCGATGCACGGAAAAATCCGGGTGCGAGCGGGGAAATGGCTGTCGCGAAGGCCGATCCGCAGGACTGGTTCTATGTCCCGTCCTGGCGGCGGCTTCCCGCGCTTTCCCATTCCGACCTGAAACTGCCGGAAGGCCCGGTCTTGCTGTTTATGGACGATTGCGGCCTGGGCGAGCAGCTTTTGTCCCGCCTCGCCGGGCATGAAACAGTGGTGGTGCGCAAAGGGGCCGGTTTCCGGCGCGATGACGCAAAACATTACCAACTCGAAGCGGGCGACCGGGCGGGGTACGAATCGCTGGTCGCCGGACTGGCCGATGCCTCCCTGTTTCCCTCGCTTATCCTGCATCTGTGGACGCTGGGGGACGATGTGGGCAGTTCCCTCGAACGGGCGGATGCGATGCTGGAAAAGGGCTTCTACAGCTTGGTCCATCTGGTGCAGGCGCTGGAGTCGCGGCGCAATCCGTCTGCGGCGGGCATTTCGCTCACGGTGGTCACCGACAAGCTGTTCGACGTGAGCGGCGATGAAAGCCTGTCCCCGGAAAAAGCCACGCTAATGGGGCCGTTGCGGGTGATTCCGCTGGAGCATCCGCAGATGCGCTGCAAGGGGATCGAACTGCAGTTGCCGGAGGGGGGGTGGGCCGTTCCGGCAGCGCTGGCTGAGCGGGTCTGGGCAGAAATTCGCTGCGAAACCCGCAACGCAAAGAACGAGCGCGTGGTTGCCCTACGCGGTCCACACCGCTGGACGCAGCATTTCGAAGCCAAACGCATGGCAACCGATGGCGGAAATCGCTCGCCCCACCTGCGCGAGGACAGCGTCTGCCTGATTGTCGGCGGACTGGGCGGAATCGGTCTGGAGCTGGCTCGGGAACTGGCCCAGACTTGCCGCGCCAAACTGGCACTGATCGGTCCGACCCGGATTCCGCCGCGTGCCGAATGGCATGACTATCTCGCTGCCGCAGGCGAGGCGGCCCAGACGGACCAACTCGCCGCTTTGTCGGGGATGGACGTGGCGCGTCGCGAAGCGGAAATCGACGCCGAGCTGGGCATACGCGGAATCGAAACCTACGCCGGATTTGCCCGCCAGGCCGATGAATTGTGCGCCCTTTACCTTTATCGCTATTTCCGCGCAAGCGGCCTGGACCTGTCGCCGGGCCGGCACTATACGCGGGCCGAATTGCGCGAGCACCTCGGCATCCTGCCCAAGTTCCGCAAGTTCTTCAATTATTTCCTCAAAGTCCTCGGGCAGGACGAAATTCTCGCCCTGGAGGGGGACGACGTGGCCGTGCTGAAAAACCCGGCGGATATGCCGGAACCCGACGCCCTGCGCCGCAAAATGGAAGCCGAATATCCCGCCTTCAAGCCCATGTTCGCGGTGTTCGAACATTGCATGAAGCATTATCCCCGTGCGCTCAACGGCGAAATCGAGGCGGTCGGCGTGCTGTTTCCGGAAGGGGGCGGGAGCCTGTGGGAAAAGAGCACCCGGGAGATTCCGGAACACACCCGCCACCGGGTTTATACCGCCCTGGCGCGCGACATCATTCTCGACACGCTCGCGAAAAACCCGCAACGCAAGCTCAGGATTCTGGAGATCGGCGCGGGTGCGGGCATTTTCACCCAGGTGCTGTTGCCGGTGCTGAAGGACAAGAATGTGGAATACACCTGCACCGACATCGGCAAATCCTTCGTGCTGGATGCGGAGCGCAAGGCCCAGGCCGACGGCCACGACTTCATGAAATTCGGCCTGCTGGACATCTCGAAAGATCCGGGCGCCCAGGGCTATGAGCCGGGTGCTTACGATATCGTCCTGGAACTTGATGCCGTTCACGCCACCCGCCGCATGGCCGAGACCATGGCTCAGGTGAGGAAGCTGCTGGCGCCCGGCGGCATGCTGCTGTTCGTCGAATCCGCCGTGACCCAGCGCTGGATGAATCTGCCTCTCGGCCTGCTGGAAGGCTGGTGGTATTTCGAGGACGAGGATTTGCGCCAGGATTCCCCGCTGCTCACCCTCGATACCTGGGAAACTCTGCTGCGTCAAGAAGGCTTCCGCGCGATTGCCTACCCTGCCGATGCGGCGCAACGCGCCACGGCGGACTGCGGGTTGATTGTCGCCGAACTTCCTGCGGAGCAGGCCGGGGCAGGGAAGGTCGCGGAAAAAATACGCAGCCTTATGGAGCTGGAGCGCCTCGGCGCCCAGACGCTGGCGATTACCGCCGACATCGCAGACCGCGAATCCATGCGGCTCGCCATACGCCAAACGGAGGAACACTTCGGCCCGATCAATTGCTTCCTGCAAACCGCTGCCATCGAGAATCGCGGCCCCATCATGACCAAGACGAAAAACCCGGCGCACAATGAGTTCTTGCCGAAAATTCGCGGGACGCTGCTGATGGACGAATTGCTGGCGGGGAAGAAGCTCGATTTCATCCTGCTTTCTTCCTCCCACAGCGCTTTCGACGTCGGTCTGGGTGATGTGGAATATTGCGCCTCGAACGCCTTCGTCGATGCCTTTGCCAACATGAAGGCGCGGCAGCAGGGTACGCCAGTCATCGCCGTGAACTGGGATCGCTGGCGCAGCGTGGGCATGGCCAGGGCTTACGAGCAGATGATGACACGGCGGACCGGCGCGGCGCCGGTCGGCGGCATGTCGCCGCAAGAGGGGCGGGAGGCGTTTCGCCGGATTCTGGCCCAGGACCCGCTGCCCGCTCAGGTGGTGGTGTCGATCTGCGATTTCAACGAAAAAATCGCCAGTGCCGACGTGTTCTCGATGGAGAAAACACCGTCCGCCTCCGCCATTGCGGAAGCGATGCACGCCCGTCCGGCGCTGGCGACTTCCTACCTTGCGCCCGAGAACGAGACCCAGGCGGCAATCGCCCGAATCTGGGAAGACGTGCTCGGCATCCGGCAGGTAGGCATGCGCGACAGTTTCTACGATCTCGGTGGCGATTCGCTGATCGCTGTGAAGGTGGTATCGCGCTTGAGGGAAGTGCTGGAAATCGAAATGAACGTGAATACTTTCTTCGAACGACCCACGGTGGAAGCGCTGGCGGAACGGGTGGAGGTGATGCGCTGGGCATCGCGTACGCCGCCCGACGATGCGGGAAGTGATGACGAGGAAGAGGGCACGCTGTGAAGGAAATCGAAAATCTGCTGCTGCGTCTGAAAAATCTCAAGCTCAGTCTATGGCTGGACGAAGACAGCGGTGAACTGCGCTTCAAGGCGCCGAAGGGCGCGCTGACCCCGGAATTGCGCGAGGAGATGAAAGACGCGAAAGAGGACATCCGTCGCTTCCTGCAGGAAATGAAGCGCGACCGGGCAGATTCCGACGCGCCCGTTGCAACCGGACGCGGCGCAGCCCCCTTGCCGCTTTCGTTTGCCCAGCAGCGCCTGTGGTTCCTCTACCGGATGGAAGGGAAAAGTGCGGCGTACAACATTCCTGCTTGCCGGCGGATAACGGGTAAGCTGGATACGGCGCTGCTGGAACGCAGCCTCAACGAGGTCGTGCGCCGCCACGAGATTTTGCGCACCAACTTTTCCGTGCGGGGCGAAGAGGCCGAGCAGGTGATCGCGCCATCTTTATGGATACCGGTTCCGCTGCTCGACCTGTCTTCCCTGGGCAAAGCTGAACAGGAAGCCGGGGTGGCGCAACACGTCGCCGCCGAAACCGGCTTTTGTTTCGACCTCGAAAGCGATGCGCTGTTGCGCCTCAGTCTGGTGCGGCTGTCCGAAGAGGCGCACGTCCTGACCCTGGTGATTCACCACATCGTCGGCGATGGCTGGTCGATGGAGATTTTCATTCGCGAGTTGACCACGGCCTATCGTTCTCTGATCGCGGGCACGACGCCGGAGATGCCGGATCTGGCGCTCCAGTACGCCGATTTTTCGGTGTGGCAACGGCGCTGGTTCGACGACGGCGGGATGGCGCGGCAACTGGCCTATTGGCAACGCCAGCTTGCCGAGGTGCCGCAATTGCTGGAACTGCCCGCCGACCGCCCGCGTCCGCCGACCCAGAGCTATCGCGGCGGGGTGGAATTCTTCTCCCTTGACGGCGCGCTGAAAGCCCGCCTGGAAGCCCTCTGCAAGCAGGAAAACGCCAGCCTCTTCATGGGCTTGTGCGCCGCCTTCAACTGCCTGATCCAGCGCTATACCGGGCGCGAGGATCTCGTTATCGGCACCCACACGGCGGGCCGGACCCGCCAGGAGCAGGAAGCCCTCATCGGGTTTTTCATCAACACCTTGCCCTTGCGCGTCGATCTTTCCGGGGCGCCGTCGTTTCGCGAAGTGCTGCGCCGGGTGTCGCGTAGCGCGCTGGATGCCTTCAGCCATCAGGACGTTCCTTTTGAAAAACTCGTGGAACTGGTGCAGCCGGATCGCAACATGAGCCATGCGCCGCTGGTGCAGGTGATGTGCGTGCTGCAGAACATGCCGGTAGGCAAATCGGCGCTCGCCGGACTGCAGGTCGAGGCGATTCCGCTTGCGCGTGCCACGTCCAAGTTCGATCTCAGCCTGCTGATGGAGGAAGGCGATGGCAGCGTGGAATGCGAGCTGGAATTCAATGGCGACCTGTTCGAACGGGAGCGGATACGCCGCATGGCAGGCCATTTCACGACGCTCCTGAAACGGATGCTGGGCGAGCCGGATGAAAAAATTGCGGCACTTTCCCTGTTGTCCGAAACCGAAACGCGGCAAATCCTCGACGTGTTTTCCCGGTCGCCGCGTCCCTTTGCAGAAGAGCGCATTACGGGAAACCTCCCCCGTGCTTTCGAGGCGCAGGCCGCCACGCGCGGCGATGCCGTTGCGCTGGCGCACGACGGGGCGGTTCTCAGCTACCGGGAACTCAATGCCCGTGCCAACCAACTGGCAGCTTATCTGCTGGAGCGCGGACTCAAGCGGGAAGGGGTGGTTGCCCTGTGCCTGGAAAACTCCCCGGACATGATCGTGGCGATGCTGGCGGTGTTGAAGGCGGGCGGATGTTATCTTCCGCTGGCGCCCGACTATCCCGGGGAACGTATCGCCTTCCTGCTGCGCGACGCCGACGTTTGCATGGTGCTGGCGCATACGGCCCAGCAGGAAATATTCGCCGCTAATGGCCTTGCCCTGATTCTCCTCGACCAGGCCTGGCAGGAGATTTCGCGCCGCGACGAGCGGAACCTCGGGTTGGAAATTGCGCCGCACCAGTTGGCCTATATCATTTACACCTCCGGCTCCAGCGGCGAGCCGAAGGGCGTCATGATCGAGCACCGTTCCGTCCTTAACCTGGTGGACGGGCTTGCGGACACGGTTTACCGCAACAACATCCGGCCATTGCGGGTGGCGCTGTTGGCCGCCATCGTGTTTGACGCCTCGGTACAGCAGATATTCGGCGCCCTGCTGCAGGGGCATGCGCTCCATCTGGTCGATAAGTCATGGAAACAGGACGGCAAGCGGCTGATTCGTTTTCTGCGCGAGAATGCCATCGAGGTTTGCGACGGCACGCCGACCCTGCTCGCGGTGATGGCGGAGTCGGGGCTTGCCGCAGCGGTCGAAACCGGCCTGGGGCGCTTGATCGTCGGCGGCGAGGCGCTGCCGCGCAAGCTGGCCCAAAAAGTGGCGTCCTGGAATATCGCGCTGACCAATGTCTATGGCCCCACCGAGTGTTGCGTGGACACCACCGCCTTTGCCGTGGAGCCGGGCGGCGCGACGGATGAGCCTGGAAGTGTACCCATCGGGCGTCCGCTGGGGCGCTGTCGCGCCTATATTCTCGACGGCCTGGGGAAGCCCGTTCCAATCGGCGTGGATGGGGAGCTGTACCTGAGCGGTGCGGGGCTGTTTCGGGGTTACGTCAAACGTCCCGAATTGACGCAGGCCCGGCGGCTGCCCAACCCGTTTGCGGGTGTCGATGAGGGCGAAGTTTATGGCCACATGTACCGGACCGGGGATGTCTGCCACTGGCTGCCGAGCGGCGAGATCGCCTTCGTCGGGCGCAATGACGACCAGGTGAAAATACGCGGTTACCGCATCGAACCGGGCGAGATCGAGGCGCACCTCGGCGCGCATCCCCTGGTCCGGGAGGCGGTGGTGCTGCCGCAGGCGACCGTGTCGGGCGGACTGGAACTCGCGGCTTACCTGACGCTGAATGGGGAACTCGATATTCCGGCCTTGCACGCTTACCTCAAGGAACGGATGCCGGAGTACATGGTCCCCGCCGCTTTTTACCTGCTCCCGGCGATGCCGCTCAACCAGAGTGGGAAAATCGACCGCAAGACCCTGGCCGGTAGCGGAGCCAAACGCGCCTCCCTGTCGCGCGGCGAGCGCCACGTTGCGCCGCGCAACGAGCGGGAGCGGCTGCTGTGCGCGATGTTCGGCGCCATTCTGAACGTCGAGGCAGTGGGCATCCGCGATAATTTCTTCTTCCTTGGCGGCGATTCGATCAAGGCCTTGCAAATCGCCGCCCGGCTGCATCGCGACAATCTGGTGCTGGAGATACGCGACCTGTTTCTTCATCCTACGGTGGAGGAATTGGCGCCGACATTGCGCGAGGTCAAGCGCGCAGTTGCCTGGAAGAGGGATTTCACCGGGACGCTTCCCCTGACTGCCGTGCAGCACTGGTTTTTCGAGACCTATCGGGACACCCGTTTTCATTTCAACCAGTCGGTATTGCTCAGCGCGCGGGTGCGGCTTGACGCCTCGGCGCTCTCCGCCGCGCTGGCGGCGGTGGTGGCGCGTCATGATGCGCTACGCTTGCGCTTCGTCACGGGCGCCGACGGCTACGTCCAGCAATACGGCGCGCCTTGCCATGGCTTCGAAGTGGCGGATTGCCCGGATGGGGAAGATCCCCAGCGTTTCCTGCGGGATCGTTCTGCCGTGCTCCAGCGCCGGGTGGACCCGGCGGGCGCGACGCTGCAGGCCGGCTTGTTCCGGCTGCCCGACGGGGATCGGTTTTTTATCGCCATCCATCATCTGGTGGTCGACACCGTCTCCTGGCGAGTGCTTTTCGACGACCTCGATGCGGCATACCGGCAAGCCGTTTCAGGCCGTGAGCCGGTCATGCCGGATGCGCCGGTTTCCTTTGGAGAATGGGCGGAAAATATCAGGATGTATGCCAACAGCAAGGCGCTGGCGCAACTGGATTACTGGAAGGGGATAGACTCGGCCGACGTCCCCGAATTGCCGGTGGATTTTCAGGGCGGCGAATGCACCCACGGAGACTGCGCCACGCGCAGCATCCGCCTCGCGCCAGCGATGACCGACCGGCTGATGACCGAGGCCCACGAGGCGTACAACACCGGGATCGACGACCTGCTCCTCGCCGCTTTTGCCCGTTGTCTGCTGAAATGGCGTGGGGTGGGCAAGACTGCGGTCATGCTCGAAGGGCACGGTAGGGAACAGGCCGTCGCGGAAATCGGCATCGGCGGCACCGTGGGTTGGTTCACCAGCCTGTATCCGGTAATACTCGGCGCTATTGCCGATGAAGATCCGGGATGCCAGATCAAGCGCATCAAGGAACAGTTGCGCGGCATTCCCGACAAGGGTATCGGTTATGGCATCCTTCATTACGTCACCGAGCGGGAACGCTTGGGCGAGTATCAATTTCGCGCTGCGCCGAAACTCAGTTTCAACTATCTCGGGCGTTTCGAAACGGAGGTCGGCGCGGGAAATTTCATGCTCTCGGCGGAAGAAACCGGCCCGAATATCGACCCCGCCGCACCGCAGCCGTTTGTGCTGGAAATGGTGGGGATGGTGCTCGGCGATACGCTGGAGATCACAGTCGGTTACAGCGCCCGGCATTTCTCCGGGGTGTCCGTTGCGGCCATGCTGGACATCTACCGCAAGGAATTGATGTTCCTCGTCGATTACACCGTTGCGCGGGAGGAACGGGAGTTGACGCCCGCCGATATCGATTATGACGGCTTCGACCAGCAAGCGCTCGACGCCTTTGTTGACAGTTACATGAGCGTGGCGTGAGCGACGGCCATTGTCGCTTAACGAAGTATTCGCGGCTGTTGCACCCGTTCAAAGCCCCGGGTTTTCTTTTTGTGGGGTAAAATAGAATTCCATTTGAATTTTTTATCCGACGCTTTCCTCGCGGTATGGCTCGCTTGGCGGTATTAAACAAAATATAGAGAATCAAGGAGTCGCGATGGTGGCTATGTGGGGGTGTTTCAGTGTTCGTGCGGCCATGCAGCTTTTTTCACCCGTTATTTTATAGCTGCTCATCATGGAAATATTTCATCGCCTCGAATCCGAAGTTCGCTCCTATTCCCGTACCTTTCCCGTGCTGTTTTCGGGTGCGAAGGGTTCCTTCTTATATGACGCGGAGGGAAAACGGTATCTCGATTTTCTGAGCGGCGCCGGTTCGCTGAACTATGGGCACAACAATCCCGCTATCAAGAATGCGGTCATAGCGTACCTTCAGGGCGACAACATACTCCACAGCCTCGATTTGTCGACAGTGGCGAAAAAACGCTTTCTCGAACGCTTCAGCAAGGTGATCCTGGAACCGCGCGGCATGGACTACAAGATCCAGTTCACCGGTCCGACCGGTGCCAACGCGGTGGAGTCGGCCCTGAAGCTGGCCCGGCTGGTCAAAAAACGTGCCAACGTCATTGCCTTCACCAACGGTTACCATGGTTTGAGCACGGGGGCGTTGTCGGTGACTGGAAATTCCTTTTATCGCAACGAGGCTTTCGTTCACCGGAACAATGTTTCATTCATTCCCTTCGACGGCTATTTTGGCCCGCAGACCGACACCGTCGCCTATCTGCGGCGTTTGTTGAGCGATTCCGGGAGCGGTGTGGATTTGCCTGCTGCAGTGATCCTAGAAACCATCCAGGCGGAAGGCGGCGTGAACGTGGCCAGTTCGGTCTGGCTGAGGGATTTGGCGGCGCTGTGCAAGGAATTCGACATTCTTCTCATCGTCGACGACATCCAGGTGGGCAACGGGCGGGCGGGCGATTTTTTCAGTTTCGAGGAAGCCGGAATCTCGCCGGACATGATTGTCCTGTCCAAGTCGATAGGGGGCATCGGTCTCCCTCTCGCGCTGGTGCTGTTGAAGCCGGAACACGACATCTGGAAACCGGGCGAGCATACCGGCACTTTCCGGGGTAACAACCTGGCTTTTGTCGCGGCGGCAGAGGCGCTGTCGTATTGGGAAACCGACGCTCTGGCGCAGGATGTAAAGAAAAAAGGGCTGGCGCTAAAAAACCGGCTGGAGGAAATCCAGGCGGGAAACGACCAGCTTTTGTCCGGCGTGAGGGGGAAGGGCCTGATTTGCGGGCTGGAGTTTGTTTCCCCGGAAGCCTGCAAGGCGGTATCCAGCGAGGCCTTCGCCCGGAAACTGGTGATTGAACGCTGTGGCCCCAAGGGAAATGTGCTGAAGTTTCTCCCTCCGCTGACCATCGATGAAGCGGATCTCATGCACGGGGCCGGGATCGTGGCAGCCTGTGTCGAATCGGTTTCCGCCAAGAGTTTTCCATGAGGCAGAGACGGCTGGGCCTGGAACTGGAATTGTTCCTGACCAGAGCGGGGGTCCCCATCAAGCCCGACGAATGGATAAACATCGTCGACAGGGCGGTGGCTCGCGGCTGTCCCCGGATCGAGGAACCCTATACGGGCTTCCCTTTGGGGGCGAAATGCGCGCAGGGCATGTTCGTGCTCGACAACAATTGCGCTGTCGTGGAAATGGTGACCTTGCCGCATCCGACGATGGCTGAGACGCTACGGAACCTGCGCGAGCTGATCGATTTTTTCCAGTCGCTGGCGCCGGAACTGACGTTGAACTGGACCTCCCAGTTTGCCGAACCGAAAGAGGAAGAGTATTGGGAGCGAACCATCCCGAGCGGTCTGTACGCCATGGTGCGCAAGGAGAAATGGAAGCATTGGACGATGATGAACTCAATGGCTTTTCAACCGGCCATCGACCTTTATCCCGATGAAATTTCCCATGTTCTGCGCGTGCTGTACCTGACCTCGCCGGTATTTATCTGCGCGTTTGAAGGAAACAAGCGCTGGGGCACGACGCACTCTCCTCGCCTGGACATCTGGAGGCGCATGATTCCCGATGGAGAGAGCAGGACGGGAATCCCGCAGCGGGAAATTACCAGCCTCGCCGATTACGTCGAAAATCTGCTGCGACTTCCGGCTTTCATCCTTTCGGATGGGTACAAGAAAGGTCGCCTGACCTACTTCGAAAATGGCCCGGATGCGCCTTCCGTCGGCGATGTCATGTTCGGCGAAGTGACGGGGACGCGAATTCTGGACATTCCGGATTCTCCCGACGTGAGTAAAGGCGGAATGCTTGTAGAAGCAGTGCGGGTACACGGAGCCTTAGCGGATTTTTATGCCCTTGCGCTGCCTTTTTGGCATGCCCGGCTGGTTTTTGAGACGGGAGAAACCGGATTCGCCGGTAATATGGACGACATTGTGAAGGCCATACAAAACGCGACCAAGCTCTACGTGGAGATTCGCCACATAGGAACGCCGCAGAATTTTGAGGCGCTGGAAAGTATATACGGGAGCTTTCTGAAACTGGTGGAGAACGCCGGGATGCTCGATCGGGAAATCAGCGCCGTCATCGGCTGGGATGAAGCAGAAGAAGAAAACCTGATGGCAATACGCGAGGGAAAACTGGGCGAAAAGAGCCGTGAGGTGTTTGCCCTGTTACAAAACTCTGGCGTTCTGTCGGGAGTGATTTTATGACGGTCTATGTGATTGGCGGCGACCATTATGACGCGCAAATGGGAGTCAGGATGCTTGCCGAAAGGGGGATTGCCTCGTCTCCCCTGGCTATTACCGATTCCCCCGAAGAATACATGTTGCGGGCTCAGGAGCACGCGTCGCTGGAAGAACATGTTTTGCGGAAAATAGAAAAGGTTCCCGCAAAAATCTTCCTGGTATTTTGCAACACGCTTTCCTTTTCGATGGACTGGGATTCGCTATCCCGCAAAGTTGGCGTTCCGATCATCAATCTGATGACGGTCTACCGGGAATTCATCGCCGATTTCAAAAGTGTCGGCGTGATCGCGATACACGAACATACGCTCCACAATATCCGGAAGTTCTTCGACCGGGAGCATGGCCGGCTCGAAACCATCGGTTTCTCGATGATGCCTCTGGTAGAAGGCGTTGAAGAGGGCGCGACGCACACCAAAGAGGTGCTGAGCAAACTGGTGAGCGTCAGCGCCGGACTCGGCGCCGAAGCTTTTATCTTCGGATGTACGCATTTCGAGGATTGCGTCCTGGAAAATGCACAGATCGAAGTGGTTTATCCGGGAAAAAAACTCATCGATTTCGTCATTGAAAAGGGGTACGTGTGAGCAGCAAGGTTTCTCGACCGCGATTCGTTTTCTTCCAGTTTTATTTGTGGCAACCGTGAAAAAAGTCAAAAACAACGTCAAGAATATCTATCTCCTTTCCCCGATGCAGGCGGGAATGCTCTTTCACTTCCTGAAAGACGAGAACTCACAGGCGTATGTGCAGCAGATTTCCTGGCAAATTAAAGGGCGCCTCGATTTTGCGCTGTTCGAGGCGGCGTGGAACGAGTTGATCCGGCGCCACGATATTCTGCGGACGTGCTTTGCTTACCGGAACGTCGATACGCCCTTGCAGGTCGTGCTTGAAGAACGCAAGCTTGACGTGGAGATTGTGGACGTCGTGCCTCTCGACGCAGTTGCCCGGGACGTTTTTCGCCGGGAGTTCAAGCAACGGGAGCTGAGGCGGCCTTTTGCGCTGGATAGGGACATGCTTGTCCGGGTGCAGATTCTTGTCCTGGGCAATGCACGTTGCGAGGTGGTGCTCACCCATCACCACATCATCATGGACGGTTGGTCGCTTGGCAATCTGGTCAAGGAATCTCTCGATATTTACCGGAGTCTGGCGAGCGGAGAGGAGCCGCAAGCGGGGAACGCCCGCCCTTACCGCGAATACATCCGGTGGCTGCAGGCGCGCGATGACCGGGCCTCCCTGAATTTCTGGAAAGATTATATTTCCGCTTACGAGGTGCAGGCAGCGCCCCCGCCCGTGCAGCTTGCTCCCGCTGAAGCGGATGGTAAGCGCGGGCAGCAAGGGGTTTATCTTGAAATGGACAAGCCTCTGATCGACCGGCTTTCCCGTCTGGCACAAATCCATGGCGCGACCCTGAATACGTTATTGCAGGCGCTTTGGGGGGTATTGCTGTGCCGCTACAGCAACCTTGCGGATGTGGTTTTCGGCGCAGTGGTATCGGGCCGCCCGCAGGACCTGCCCGGCGTGGAGAGCATGGCCGGGATATTCATCAACACGATTCCGGTGCGGATTCGCCTGCGGGACGGGATGACGCTGGGCGAGTTGCTGAAAACGATGCAGCAGGAAGCGCTCGATTGCGAGCGCCACCACTATTTTCCGCTGGCGCGGATTCAGGCTGAAACGCCCCTGCGCGACCGCCTGCTGGGATCGCTTTTCGTCATGGAGAACTATCCGCTCGACGAACTTTTCGAAGAGGGCGCGGAAATTCCGGGGACCGATTTCCGCGTGACGGGGATGGAAACCTGCGAGGAAACCCATTTCGATTTCGGTATACGCTTCTTGCCCGACACGGTGATGAAAATCAAGATCGGCTATAACCCGGCGCTTTATTCCGGGGAACTGATGCGGCAATTGGGCGAGAGTTTGCTGCAGACGGCTGCCTTATTCGCAGATATGGGGGGCGAAACGGAACTGGATAAAATCGACGTCCTTGCCCATTCCGAACGGGAGAAAATTCTTCGGACATTCAACGCTACCGCGCTGGCGTTTCCGCGCGAGACAACTATTGCCGAGCTTTTTGAGGAACAGGTTCTAAGGGACCCGGATGCCCTGGCTGTTACTTTCGGGGAAAACTGCCTGACTTATGGCGAACTGAACCGCAGGGCCGATGCGGTGGCCTTGAGGCTGCGGCGCGATTTCGCCATTCGCCCGGACGAGCGGGTCGGCCTGTTGCTGGAGCGTAGCGAATGGATACTGGTCGGGATTCTCGCCGTGCTGAAAGCGGGTGGGGCGTATGTTCCGATGGAGTCCTCTTTTCCCGAACAGCGCATACGTTATATCCTCGCCGACAGCGCCTGCCGGGTCTTGCTTGGCGATGATTTTACGGCGGCTCAGGCCGATGGCCTCGATCTTCTCCCAACGCTGAACGTCATGGCGGTTTCCCGTGAAGAAGTGACGGTGGCGGTACTGCCGCCCCTTGAAACCCGCGCGGATCATCTGGCATATGTAATCTACACCTCCGGTTCTACCGGGGAGCCCAAGGGTGTGATGATCGAACAGCGTTCCGTCGCGAATCTGGTCTGGGGGATTAATCGCGACATTTATTCGCGATACGAGCGGCGTCTCAACGTGGCGTTGGTCACGACCTACGTGTTCGACGGATCGGTGCAGCAAATATTCTCCGCCCTGCTGTTGGGACACCATCTTTTCGTCATGGATGACGAGATCAAGCGGGATACGCGCCGCTTCACTGCATTCTGCCTCGATCACCGGATCGACGTGGGGGGCTGCATTCCCAACTTTCTTGCGCTGCTTCATGAAGCCGGGGAATTGCCGGCGCTGAAACAGGGGTTGACCCATATGGTCTTCGGCGGAGAACCGCTCCCCAGGCATCTTCTGGCGGAGTTGCTGGCGCTGCCGGGAAATTTGACGGTTTCGAACCTGTATGGCCCGACCGAATGCTGCGTGGACGCCACGACATTTACCACCGACATACCCTGTCAAACATTATCTCCGGTGGTTCCCATCGGCAGGCCGCTGGGAAATGTGGAGACCCTGATTCTCGATCGCTGGGGCGGGCTGGCGCCCATTGGCGTTGTCGGCGAACTGTACATAGCCGGTGAAGGGCTTGCCAGAGGCTATCTCAACAATGAAGCCCTGACGCGCGAGAAATTCGTCGCGCATCCCTTTGTCCAGGGCAAAAAAATGTTCCGAAGCGGGGATATGGCGCGCTGGTTGCCCGATGGAAATATCGAATTTCTGGGCAGGAACGATCATCAGGTCAAAATTGCGGGATACCGGATCGAGTTGGGCGAAATCGAGGAAAAACTCGAAAGACATCCCCTGGTTCGCGAAGTGGCGGTCGTGCCGGTCCAGGATGAGTCCGGCCATCACCATCTCAGGGCGTGCGTCAGCCTGCATCAGGCGATTGATGCCAAATCCCTGCGCGAGTCGCTCGCCGGTGTTTTGCCGCATTACATGATTCCTTCCCATTTCATGTTTTTCGAAGCATTGCCAACCACGGTTTCGGGGAAAATCGACCGCAAGGCCTTGACGGCTTTTGAAGCGCCTTCGGAGGCTTCCGCAGAGGACGCGAAAAGCGTTCCGCCGGGGACGGAAATGGAGAAAATTCTCGTCGAGGCATGGCGTGCCGTGTTCGGACGGAAAAACATCGGCATCGAAGACGATTATTTCTCCTTGGGGGGGGACTCCATCCGGGCGATCCAGATACTTTCGCGTCTTTACCGGGAAGGGTTGAAGCTCGATATCAAGGATTTGTTCAAGCATCCAACCATCGCCGAATTGTCTCTCTATGTAGTGCAGACGGTTAAAAAGGAAGAAGAAACAGTCAGCGGGGAAATCCCCCTCACGCCGATCCAGCAACATTTTTTTGCTGAATCACCCCAGAACCCGGAATGGTTCAACCATGCCGTCGTGCTCCACGCAGCCGGCAGGTTTCAGGAAGATGCGGCAATTCAGGCCATGCAGGCGGTATGCGGACATCACGATGCCTTCCGCATGCGTTTCCGGCGTATCGACGGAGGGGCATGGATCCAGGAAGCGGTTGTGGGCGGCGCAGTGCTGGACTTCCAATACGCGGATATTCGGGGCGATGGCGATGAACGGAAAGCTGTTTTGCGCCGCGCCGATGGCGTTCATCGAAGCTTCAAGCTCGAAACCGGGCCACTTGCCAAGGCGGTTCTTTTTCGTTGCAGCGACGGCGACCGACTCCTCCTTGTGGTGCATCACCTGCTGATCGATGGAGTGTCCTGGCGGATATTGATCGAGGATTTCGCCATGGCTTACGAAGAGGCGCTTGCCGGGCGGACGATCAGCTTCCCCGCCCGCAGCGATTCGCTCAAGCGCTGGGGCGACGAATTGCTTCGTTATGCCCGGAGCGATGCGTTGCTGAGGGAAAAGTCATATTGGGAGAAAATCGAAAAAAACGATATTCCGCCTTTCCCCGAGGAAATCGATTCTCCACTCAATCGCCACTGCGATCTGCAGACGGCAAGAATGATGCTTGCCGCCTCGGCGACGGATTCGCTTTTAAGCGGCGTCAATCGGGCTTATGGAACTTCGACCGAGGAAATTCTTCTGGTTGCGCTGTCCCGCTCGCTTCATCGCTGGAAAGGCGTTGCGAGAAGCGTGGTTGCCCTTGAAGGACATGGCCGTGAGAACGTGTTGAAAGAGGTGGACATCAACCGGACGATAGGGTGGTTCACCTCCTTGTATCCGGTTTTGCTCGATCTTCCGGCTGAGCCCGATATTGGCATGCAGGTGAAGACCATCAAGGAATCGCTGCGGCAGATACCCGACAAGGGATTCGGTTATGGCGTCCTGAAATATCTGACCCCGGATGCGATGAAAACCGGCCTGAATTTTTCCACCGAGGCAAAGATACGCTTCAATTACATGGGGCAGTTCGGGACGCAAGCGGGGCCGGCGCATTTCCGGGTGTCGACCGATGAAACGGGGGAGGGGATCAACCCGCTTGCCGTGCGTTCCGTCGACATCGACGTCAGCGCGATGGTGCTTGAGAATGAGCTGGAGCTGAGCATATCCTGTAGCAGACACCGCTATGCGGAAGACTCGATAAAGGAATTCCTGCGTATCATGCACGGCGAAATCATGGCGGTCAGCGATCATTGCCTGAATAAGGAAATGACCGAACTGACGCCGTCTGATCTCACTTGCCCGGACATCGGCCTCGATGAACTCGACGGACTATTCTCATGATGAAAAAAGATAACCTCAAGGATATCTACCCGCTTTCACCTCTCCAGGAGGGGATGCTCTACCACGCCCTGTTCGATGGCGGGGGGGCGGCTTATGTCGAGCAGTTTTCCTACCGCGTGGCGGGGCCTTTCGACGTCGCGCTTTTTCATGAGAGTTGGGACGACCTGGTTGCGCGCCACGATATTCTGCGGACGGCTTTCGTCTACGAAAAAACTGCGCGTCCGCGCCAAGTGGTGTTGAAACAGGTGGAAGCGGAGTTTTCCTTCCTTGATTTGGGGGGGGGCGGCGCGCAGGAGCAGGAGGAATATCTTGCGCGGCTGCGCGAGGAAGATCGCTTGCGCCCCTTCGATCCGCGGGCGGGGCGCCTTGCGCGGATGGCGGTAATACGTCTGGGCGAACAAACCCATGAAGTGCTGCGCACCCATCACCATATCCTGATGGATGGCTGGAGCAGCGGCATTTTGCTCAAGGAGTTGATGGAAACCTATCGTTCGAAGGTCGAGAACAAGCCACTCGCGCTTGCGCCTGCAATCCCTATCGCAGACTATGTTAAATGGGTGGAGGCCCGCGATAGGCAAGCTTCCCTGGAGTATTGGCGTACGCATCTTGACGGCGCCGTCTCAGCGCCATTTCCTTTCGCCCGAGTCGGCGTAAAAGGTGAGTATCGCGGCGATCAGGTCGAGTTTTTCCTCGAACCCGCCGCAACGGCGGAACTTGATGCTTTGGCCTTGCGTTGTCGCGTTACGCTCGGGGCCGTATGCCGGGCAATCTGGGGGATACTCCTGGGGCGTTACCTCAATTCCGCCGACGTGCTGTTCGGCGCTGTGGTTACCGGACGTCCTCCCGAAGTGCGAAACGTCGATGCCATGGTCGGTCTCTTCATCAATACCATCCCCGTGCGGGTTGCCATCGAAGCGGGAGAAACCTTCGAGTCCCTGCTAGGCCGGGTGCAGGCCGCCTCGCTGGAGGGGGGTGAACGGCAGTATTTTCCATTAAGCGAAGTCCTGGGAAATGGCCGGCAGATCGATCACCTGTTCGCGTTTGAAAATTTCCCCGTCGACCAGCAATTCAAGGAGGCCATGGACGGTGGCGATTACGGTCTGAAGGTCGAGCGGGTGCTGCGTTTCGAGCATACCCATTACGATTTCAGCGTCGTGATCAATCCCGGTGAGCGTCTCTGCGTCTCCTTCCCTTTCAACGCCACGGTCTACGAGCGGGAACAGGTGGAGCGGATCGCCGGACATTTCCGGCAGCTTGTCCGGGTCGTTGTGCAGGACTCCGATATCGTGGTGGATGAAATCGACATTCTTCCATCAGAAGAACGGAAAATGGTCGTCGAAACGTTCAACGCTACGGCGGTGGAATTCCCGCGCGATCGAACTCTGGATGAACGCTTCCGCGAACAGGTCGCAAAGACACCGGAGCACCCGGCTGTGATCTGGAAAGGCCGGGTTTATTCCTATCGTGAACTCAATCGGCGAAGCAACCGTCTTGCCCGCTTGCTGACGGACGAATGGAGCGTCGGGCACGGCGCACGGGTTGCGGTGCTGCTGGGGCGCTCCGAGTATTTGATATTGAGTTTCATGGCAAGCCTCAAGGCCGGGGCAGCCTATGTGCCTATCGATCCCGAATATCCCGCCGAGCGGATCGCCTTTGCCATAGAAGACAGCGGCGCAAGTGTCGTGCTGACCGATGTTGCCGGGGCTTGCCTTGTTCCCGAGGGGGTTCCTGTCCTGATGCTCGACAGCATTGAGGAAAAGCTGACGGAGGAGGCGGATGATTTTCCCTCTATCGCCAGGCCGAACAGTCTTGCCTACGTTATCTACACCTCCGGTTCTACCGGAAGGCCAAAGGGCGTAATGCTGGAACATCAGGGGGTGGTAAACCTTGCGGCGTGGTATCAAGGGTTTTATGCGCTGGATGCGTCAAGCCACGGTACGCTTTTTTCCTCGCCAGCCTTCGACGCGTCGGTCCTGGAAATTATCCCCTTAATCCTTGCCGGCGCCTGTCTGCATCCGCTGAATGGAGACGAGAGGGGCGATGCCGAGTTGCTGGTGCGCGCTTATCTCGCGCATTCGATCACCCACGCGTTTCTTCCCCCCGGCCTGTGCGAGGAGGTCTGCAGAATTCATGCTGGCCGTCTGGCCGGGAAAATCCAGTTGATTGTCGGCGGGGATGTTCTGCGTGGCGTGGGAAGCGGGGATATCCGGGTCGCCAACAACTATGGCCCCACCGAATGCTCGGTGGTGACGACTGCGGCATTCGTCACCCCAGCGGACGTCGCGGGCGGGATTCCCATCGGACGCCCCATCGACAACGTGAAGCTCCTCCTCCTCGACAAGGAAATGCGCCCGGTTCCGATCGGTGTTGCAGGGGAGATGTATATCGGTGGCGTCGGTCTGGCACGGGGCTACCTGAACAACGAAGGGCAGACCAGGGAAAAATTTGTCGATAGCCCCTTTCATCCTGGTGAGCGTCTCTACCGTAGCGGGGATATGGGGCGCTGGACTGCGGACGGGCTCGTCCTTTTTCTCGGGCGCAATGATCGACAGGTAAAAATCAGGGGAAACAGAGTCGAGCCGGGAGAGATCGAGAAGCTGCTCGCAGCCCATCCGGCGATAGCCGAGGCGGCAGTGGAAAGCTATACGGCGCAGGACGCCGAAACGGAGCTGGTCGCTTATTATGTGGCTCGGGAGCAGATTTCAGCTGAAGCGCTACGGGCTTATCTCGCGCAGCTTGTTCCCGCTTATATGATTCCGGGACGGATGGTGTGTCTGGAAAAAATGCCACTCACCAGCAGGGGAAAGATCGACCGGGAGGCACTGCCGCGCCCCGATATGTGGCAGGCGGACATTTCCGGGATGGTCCTTCCGCGAGATGCACATGAACAGGCATTGTCCGATATATGGAAGGAAGTGTTGGGACTGGATCAAATCGGCATTCATGGCGATTTTTTCGCGGCGGGCGGGCATTCCTTGTCCGCGACACGGGTGATGTCGCGGATCCGCACGCGGTTTCAGGTTGAGTTAGCTTTTCGGGCGATTTTCGAAAATCCGACCATCGCCCTTCTGGCACGGGCGGTAAGAGAGGCGGAAGAAAAACCGGCAGTGCAGTCGATGCGTCCGGCCATTGCCCCCTCGGAACGGAGGCAGCGTCCGCCCGCCGGCTAGCGCTATTGGCATTTTGGGGCGGATAAGTTCCTGGAATTTGCCGACAATAAAAACTGAATGGGAGGTGTCACAATGTTTACCAGAAATACACTAGGCGTTTTTTCCAGCGCGTTCGCTTGCGCAATGGCTTCCTCGGCCATCGGAGCCGAAGCGACTCCGGTGCCCTCGACGTACAAGGTCGAGTTCACCCCAAGAATTGAGGCCACCGGAGCGCATACCGACAATGTCCTTATGGCGCCCACCGGCGTTAAGGACTCTACTCTCGCCTTGGCGCTGATTTCGAATCTCAAGCTGAGCAAGCAGGATCAAATTATCTCCTCGGAACTCGGCCTAAGTACGACGCAGCATCGCACGCATCCCGATGAAGAAGACGATGCCTACTATCTTTCCGCCAACCTACTCCAACATGTCTCCAAGAGCTGGAGCTTCAACATGGCGGCCCGCGTAGAGGACGCCGTTTTGGCTCGTGGCGCCCTCACGGAGGAGGATGCCGACCATCGCACGAAAACCAAGACGTACAACGCAAGCATCGGTGGGGCCTACGAGACGGATAAATACAAATACTCTCTTGCCTTGCAGCATGTCCAGCTCGACCTCCAGGACAATACCAGGCTGGGCGGCACGCTGAACAAGGACGACGAAGACCGGGGTGAGACGGATATCGTCCTGCACGGCGTCTACAAGCAGAGTGAGGCATTTCAGCCTTCGTTCACGGCCAGCCACGGACAAATAAACTACGAGCAAACGCTGGACGATTATGGCGACAATAGAAGTTCGACAGTATCCAAATTTCTGCTGGGCGCCGACTACAAGATCGGCTCTCATGCCAGCATCAACGGGGATATCGGTTATTACTGGAGGGATTATTCCGGGGTGAGCTTCGATTCCATCAATCTCGTGGTCGGGAGTGTCATGTTCAAGGTGCAGGCTTCCGAGAACCTCGTGGGATTCGGGGGGGGGGCGCGCTCTTTCAGTGAACTGAATATCGCGAATTCTCCTGGGCTAATCGTCGAGAACTATTCTGCCGGCCTCACGTACAAACCGACAAAAAAATTCTCGGTCACGGGCACTACGGGGAAAACCCATTCGGAAGCGCTGCTCGTGGGCATAGTGGCAAAAGATTACGTCAATTCGATCGGCGGCTCATATGCCTTCAATGAACGCTACAGCGCCTTGCTGCAGTACGCGCATACCAAGCGCATTACCAATAGTCAGATAATTCTGCCCTACACGGAAAACGCCATTGCACTGAAATTGACCGCCTCATTTTAATTAATCGATCCGAAATGTGCCGATTTGATGGCGCGTTTCCTCCCACCCCAGTCCACCCCCCCCACGCGCGTGGGAGGGGGCGAGAAGGGGCAGATACAAGTTCATTCGTTTCCAATCAATAACGAATTTGCCTGTGTCAGGCGGAAACCGCCAGTCCCAGGGTTGTGCCGATTAACGAGGCGATTCGTTCCCAGTGATGCTGGATGAAAAAGTGGTCGCCGTCGAACTCATGCAGTTGAAATTCTCCGCTGGTCTCAAACGCCCAGGCTGCTGCGTCATTCCGGCTTACTTCGTCATCGCGCCCGAGCAGGACGACCATGGGAACCGGAAGCGGTTTCTCCGCGCGGTGCTGCCAGGTTTCAATGGCCTGAAAGTCAGCGCGCAGGATAGGCTCGAAATAATTGATCAGCTCTTCATCCTGAAGTATCTCAGGCGGACACCCGCCTAGATCTCCCAGCATCTTGATGAATTCCTCGCGTGGCAGCAGATATCGGTCTTTTGCCTTGGCAACTGTGGGTGCAGATTTGCCTGACAGGAATACGGCTTCCGGCAGCGGCAAACCCGCATGCCGTATTCGTAGCAGGCAGAGATAGGCGAGGGCGGCACCCATGCTGTGACCAAAGAGTGCATAGCGCTCTTCGGCGATGCTTTTCTGCAACTGAGCGAAAATGTCGTCCGCCAGTTCTTCAAGCGAGTAGCAGAGCTCCTCTCCAACACGACGCCCGCGCCCAGGGAGCTCGATCCCCGAGACCGTCAACCCCGGAGGGCAGTAGGCTTCCAGCATGCGATAAGAGAAAGCGTTGCCGCCGGCATAAGGAAGACAATAGAGCGAAAGCTGTGCCGGTCGGTTAATTTGCCGGTTTCTCCGTTTTCCTGATATTCGCCTTGGCTGCCGGAGCGGCGGTCGCAGGCGGCACATCGACACCTTCCTTGCCTTCGACATTCAGGATCAGGGGTAAACCGTTCTTGGCGTTGCCGATCACGACCACCTTGGCATTGGGCGATTTCGCGAGGTCCAGGGTGGCTTCGATGCCGCGCCAGCGCAGGTAGGAATCGGACATGCCATTGCTGACGATTTCCTGGAAATTGCGGATTCCAAGCGCTTCGACACGCTTTCTTTCTGCCTCTTTCTGTTCCTTCTGAACACGGAATGTATATTCCTCCATTTCGTGGAACATCGCGTTTTTGCGCACGATCGCCTCCTGCACGCCGGGCGGCAAGATAATGTTTTTGATCATCACATCTTCGATCACCAACCAGCTAACTCTTTTGCCGGGATATTCGAGACTTGTGTCGATGTCGCTAATCACCGCTGCAAGTATTCCATCCTGTATTTTCAGGCGCTTCTCGGTGTACACCTCTTCTGGCTGAAAGAGCGCGACGATATCGCGCGTGCGTGCCGCAACCGTCGGTTCTATCAGTGTCGTGGCATATTTCGGGCCGATGTACTTGTGCAGGTGGGCAACGCCACCAGATTTCAGATGATAGCGCCAGACCAGTTTCAGGGTGATCAGCAGGCCATCCGAGGTCATTGCCTGAACGTCTTTTTCTTCCGTTTTCAGGCGCTTGTCGTAGATGTAAAGCGTATCCCAGGGGAATGTCAGACGGGTTCCTTCGGGAAATATCTCGTCGAGTACCGTCCCGCCCCCGAAGCGCTTCCACAGCACGCCTACATGGCCAGCGGGAATAGTGTGATAAGTAAACGGCAGGAGAAAAATGAAAACGATGGCTGAAAAGAGGACGAAAATGACTAGCTCGTGGCGCGAAGCATAGAGTTTGGCGCGTGCAGTGTGGTACGCCGACCATAGCGCGACAGTCAGCCGGGAGCGCGGCGACGTGCTGGTGTTAGTCGTTTCATCCATTCACTCTGTTCTCCGTTAATTCACGCAATTGACCTTCTTCCATGTGAAGATGACGGTCCGCGATATGGAAATAGCGGTCATCGTGGGTCACGGCGATAATGGTCTTGCCTGCCGCTTTCATGCGAGGCAGCAGTTCATCATAAAATTTGCGCCGAAAATGGGGGTCCTGATCGGCCGCCCACTCGTCGAGCACGACAATAGGCTTGTCCTCCAGCAGCGCACTGACGAGAGCCAGGCGTTTTCTTTGTCCGGCAGACAGATCGACGGTCGAAAAGCCGTCGTCGGTAATCTCGGTTTTGCCGGAAATCTCCATTTCTTCCAACCAGGCGTTGGCGATGTCGGCTTCCGGCAGGGTGATGCCGTACAGCTTGCGGAACAGGTGAAAATCGGAAAAAACCGCACAGAAGCGGTCGCGGAAGGTCTGGGCGCTTTCTGCCGTCACCGGTACGCCATTAACCAGCAGTTCGCCGGAAAGCGGCGAGTAAAGACCGGTAATCAGCTTGATTAGCGTGGATTTTCCAGAACCGTTGCCACCAGTAATGAAAATCGTTTCCCCGGAACGGATGGTCAGATCGATTGGACCGACATCGAACTGGCTGTCCTTGGTTATGTGCGAGAAAAATACATGGCGCAGCTCGAAGGTTTTTAGCACCGATGGCACATCGGCGGCGGCATGAGCCAACTGTATCCCGCTATTCTCATGGGTGCTGGCTTCCAGCAACTGTTCGAGTTTGTATAGATTCTCTGCTGCGGAATTGGCTACCGCAATCTGCGGTACCGTCCCTACCAGGCCGGAAATCGGGCCGATGAGGAATATTACTGTCGTCATCGATTCCATCACCGTACCCGAATAGGAGGAACCGAACATCGGCGTTAGAAACACCAGCGTTCCCAGTAGCAGCAAAAAAGATACCTGGGCAAAAATAAACATGACGCCCATCGCCTGCAAGGCGACGGTACGAAAAACGGCCGTGCGATCGGATACGGACAGGACATCGGCCAGGACGGCGGCTGCCCGACTGCTCGACAGCTTCACCTCCTTGAATCCATCCAGCAAGCCGTTTACCAGATCATGAAGTTTGTTTTCCTCTTCTGCCGCATCGCGGAGCGTATCGGAGATGCCCTGCATCTTGCCCTGATAGATGCTGATGGCGATGGTCAGAAATATGCTCGAAAGAACCAGGGATGTCATGGATATCGTCGCCAGATACACACAGGCGAAAACGATCAACAGCGCCGATTGCGCCCCCATGACTAGAGCATTTGCTGTCTGGGAGATGACTCGGGTATCGGAACTGATGGAGGAGAATATCCGTCCGCGACCGATATGCTCGACTTCGCGCAGTTCGCACATTTTCAGGCGGCTAATCAGCCTTTCGCGGTAGCTGTGAACCAGACGTTCGATTTCTGCCGAAGTGGTCAGCAATACATAGCGCTGCGAGTAGATGTAGGCAAGGATGAAGATCAGGAACAGTACAACGCTGGTGAGTTGCGGTTGACCATCCTTGATGTGTCCGGCGGCGCGATTGACGATGGCCAGAAGCGCGGCGTTGCTGCCGCCCGCTATTGCCGCCATCATGCCGAGTCGGCGTAACGAGGTTCGGGTTTCGCCAAGAAGCAGGTCGAGGAGGCGCATTAGTGATCGGGGGATGGTTCGGACTTCGCATCGTCAAGCTTTCGCGCTTCCGATTCCAGAGAGCCGAATATAAGCAGAAAAAGCATGATGAGGAAGGGCGTCAGCATGATGCTGAAAAGAAAGCCGCGGAAAAATCCCAGTCTGGTGCGTCGAGCAAGGAGTGCCACCATGAAACTGAGGATCAGGTACACAAGGATGATGATGGCTAGCATGGTATTTTCTCCCGGGTTACCGAAGCTTTAGGTGCAAGGGGATGGTGCCGAATCCAATGGCCTGAATATCGCCCACGCAATCCGCCCCTGAAGAGTACTTGCAGCGTACAACCGTAAGCTCTCCATCAAGCCCCTTGCAATCACTGACCGGCAGTTGGTAAAAATAGTGCGTATCCTGGCGACCTACCTTGATATTGCTATAGCGCGAAATGGATCTGCCCACCGCTTGCCCTTCCTTCGTATGATAAACGATGCCGATTGTCAATTCTTCAACTGTTACATTTGACGTATTATCGGCACGAATGGAGGGGGAACAGTAGGCGGGGCTGTGCTCGCCACCCATGCCAAAAACATTGGCTGAGGGAATGGCAATATAGATCGGCCCGCGAGGGCGTTCCTGACGCAATACCTGCTGCAGGGGTAGCGCAATGCCGTCTTTTCCCATTAGTCGTTCCTTGGCTCCCGCCTGCGCTTCAGTTGGGTCAAACAACGTCAGGCAGGTTGTGAACGAAAACAGAACAGCGGCACAAAGCCCGCGCCTTAATTCAGGGTGCATACGATTTTGTAATTTTCGGGAGAAATTGGCCTGCAACTTACCAGCGCCCGCCAACCCGCAAAGCAGGCTGACGTTTGCGCCGCAAAAACAACAGTCGAAGTGACTTTAATGCGATTTAGCCATGTCCGGCTGTGACTTTGCCTTTTCGAATTCGGCAACGAAATAAGCGCGCATTTTCTTTGGGTCGAAATCAAGGAAGGTGCCGCCTGCTTCAAAATGAGAAACGAAAACGCGACCGGTTGCGTAGGTGGCTGCAGAGTACATACCCGGTACGACCGCAATACCGACAACCGGTCCGATAAATGGAATGGATTTCGCCAAAGAGCCAAGGGTGCCGCCAAGTCCGTTCGTAAGGACTGTTCCAAGCAGGGTGGTGACGATGCTCTTGACGCCATTTTCCTTAAATGGAACTTCATACATTTGGGATAATTTCGACAGCATGCGCAACTGGACTGCTACCAGTGCTGCCATGTCCAGCATCGGGAGCGGCAGCAAGCCGGCAGCTGCGGACCATGGCACATAACTATTCACCAAAGCCATTGCCTGGTCGTCGCGGGAAATAGCAGCGGCAGCAGGCTCAGTGGTTAGAGGTTCATCGGCGGCAGCGGAATTTTCAGTAGTAGTCTTGGTCATTTCTTCCTCCAAATGCAAATTAGTGATCAGTGGATTCCCCCACCTCAGTCAGTACACGTGGAATGTGGAGTTGTCAGTGAGTCATTACGGTGCAAGACAACACAAAGCAAAGCCTTGAATGCATTCCGCTAATGATTTCCTAGGATGATACAATATAAATATTATGTTTTGACAAAAATATTCGGTAAACATTTCCCTTGCTTACTGTCCGCACGCCACTTTCCATTCTGCTTTTTCCCCAACCTCATCCACTACTTTCAGATATTGAACTGGCATGTGCAGGAATCGATCTGAAAGATAATGCCGAGGGCTGGTTGGCCGCTGCATTGCCCTGGGTGACACCCGGCGAGCACGCACGTGCCCGGCGCTTCCACCAACGCATGGATGCCGTGCGTCATCTGGTTGGCCGAGCCCTCACGCGTGCGCTGTTGTCGCGTGAATTGGGCGTGGCGAGGATAGGCACGGAATTTGTCGTCAACAATTGGGGTAAACCTGCGCTACCTGGTAGTGGTTTGGAGTTCAGTATTTCCCATTCGGGTAACGCCGTATGGGTGGCACTCAGTCGAGGCATCGCCGTCGGCATCGATGTTGAAAGCGAGGTTGACGTCAGCGACCCTCATGCTTTGGCTGAAGTGTTTCACCCGGACGAACGCGCCGCCCTTCTGGCATTGCCCGTAGCCGAGGTGCAACGCGCATTTTTCCGCTGCTGGACACGCAAGGAAGCCGTCATCAAGGCGCTGGGGGAGGGGCTTTCCCGACCATTGTCGAGTTTCTGCGTGCGAACCGATGAGTGTGCCGACAACTGGTTGCTCGAAGTGCCGGAAAACAAGGACCTGGGTTGGACATCCGCCGATTTGTCGGTAGGGGCCGGCTATCACGCCAGCGTTGCCGTCATGGCGCCGGGGTTAACCATTACCCGTCTACATCCAACTTTCAGTGATCCATCATTGGATCAAATTGCAGCTTTCCGTCTGAAATAGCCCCGCAATTTGTCGGTATCGAAATCCAGCGCGGTGCCGCCCGATTCAAAATGTTCGATGAAGCTTTGCCCGGTGTAACGAGTCAGGGCGGCTGCAGCGGCGGACGAGATTGCTGTATTGATGAGCCAGGCGCCGGGGATGATTCTGCCGATCAGCTGGGCGGCGATGCCGCTTATGCTCGGCGAAGCAACGCCGACAGTCAGCGCTGCGATGCTTGCCTTGAGTTTGTCCTGCTGGAATGGGACGCGGTAATGTTCGGCCAGCGCCTGCACCATGTTGAAAATGATGAGGCTGACACTCAGGCCGTCGAAAATGGCCAGGGGGATGCATCCGCCCAGCGCGGAATAGGTCGTGTAGCGTTCGACGATATTGCCGGCCTGCAAACGCCGAAGCTCGTTCTCGGTGGGTCTCAGGGCGGGGACGGGAGCGGGATTTGCCGACTCTTCATCCACACGTTCGGCAGTGGAATCAATTATCTCGCCCCTGGTTTCGCGGTGGATATCGTTCAGGGTGCTCAGGGTGGCCTTGGGCAGACGTTTGCTCATGATTGAGTTTCCAGCAGTTTTTCGATTTCAGTGGCCAGCGCGGTGATATCCGCAGCGGCTAAACCTCGTGGGTCGAGCAGCGATGGCGTGGCGCCGAACAGGGCAGCTTCGCCGTAGCCGACACGATTGATCAGTTCGCTATTGAGCAGCGGGAAGCCAGCCTCGATCAGCTCGCGGCGAATATGGCGAGCAATGACACTGTCTCTGGTGGTTTGCGTCAACAGGCAATAGAAGCGGGGTACTTTGCCATCCGCAGTGTGGAACAGCGCGCGTGCCGTGTCCAACATGACGTCCACGTCGAGAGGCGAGGGTTTGACCGGCACCAGTACCAGGTCGGCAGCGGCCAGCGCGGCTAGTGTCGAGGGAGCGCGAAAGCCGGCGGTGTCGACGATGACCGGACTATGATCGATGGCCAGCCGCCTAGCGGTGGAGGCAATATCGTCGCCGCTTTCGCTGGTTTCATGCACCGGCACTCCGCCCAATGCGCGTTCGCGCGCGGCCAGGCGAACCAGCGAACGTTGCGGGTCGGCATCAATCAATACAGGGTGATGGCCGGCTTGACGCCAATGCACTGCCAAGCTACAGGCGACCGTACTTTTTCCGCTACCGCCCTTCAAGGTGGCAACGGCAAGGATGATATTTTTGTCTTTCACCTGTTTTCCTCGTTATGGCTCCTTAAAAATCGGGAAGCGAAGCGATGAGGCTCCAGAGGCTTCAGAACCACGATGACGATACCAGAAGCACCGGACGATGCCAACCCGCCGCCCGTCGCCCGAATCCCTGCATGCAGTGGTGTCGTGGTCCCGCCTTAGAAGGATAATTTTTGCTCCAGCATGGCCGCAATGTCATCGATGGACTGTTCTTCGAGTTCCTTGTTCGAAACCATCTCCCCGGAAGGTTGCTCATCTTTTTCATCCGACTGGGATAGCTTGTCGAACAATACCTCGGCCAGAAAATATTCCGCAAGTTTTTCAATGGTCGGATAGAGGAAGAGCAGCGTGGCAGGAAGCGTGCATTTATAGCTCTTTTGAAGTCGGTTTCTCAGTTCCACCGAAAGCATGGAGTCCATCCCCAGGTCGGTGAAGCCTTGACGAACCCCCGGTAGTCTGGACTTTCCCATCCCAAGAATGGCGGCAACCTGAAGGAGAAGTTGCCCTTCCATGATTTCCCGCCGTTTTTTCGGCGGGGCTGATTGCAGCGGTTCCAGAAGAGGGGACGCTTCGTCCTGCGTTGAATCTGGCTGACCGGTTTCGGAAAAAACTGCGGAGAAGCGGGGGCTTTTCCCCGATTGGGCAGTTGCCAGCCAGGATTTCCAGCTTACTTTGGCCACGGTGATTTCCGACACGTTTCTGGAAACGAGTTCGCCCAAAAGCGCCAGCGCCGCATGTGGAGGCAGCGGGAAAAGACCCGTTTCCTTGAGTTGAGTTTCCACCGCCGCATTGCGGGCAAGGTAACCCACATCGGCGATGGCGCCCCAGTTCACGGTGAGGGATGGGAGTCCCTGTTGATTCCTGATCCTGCTCAAACCCGAGAGGAAACCATTTCCGGCAACGTAATTTACCTGTCCCGGATTCCCCACTATTGCCGAGATCGAAGAAAAAAGAACGAAGAAATCCAGGGGAATGGCGCGGGATAGCCGATGGAGATTCCAGGCGCCAAGCGCTTTGGGGTCGTAAACCCGTCTGAAGCTTTCCTCGGACATTTGCGCCAGATAGCCGTCGGCATACACGTTTGCCGCATGAATAACTCCTCGGAGCGGGAAGGGTTCGGCTTCGATGCTGCAAAAAATCCGATCCATCGCTATGGAGTCGGTTACGTCCGCGGCCTCGGTACGCACGCTGACGCCAGCCAGACGTAGTCGCTCCACCGCCTCCTGCGTTTCGGGGGAAAGCGTTGCGCTTCTGCCCAGTAAAACCAGATGACGGGCGCCCTTTTCCACAAGCCACTCGGCAGTAGTCAGTCCAAAGCCCCGAACACCCCCCGTTATCAGATAAGTGGCATCTTCCTTTACACGGAAAGCTGAATCCACTAGCGGATAAATTTCATCGTCCTGCATCAAGACGATGAGTTTTTCGGGGCCATGGGCATCCGCGATTTTCGATGCGGGGCAGGAAATTAGCGGCTTTGGCGGGAGAAACTCATTTCGTTCGAAGCAACCGCACACATCTTCCATCAGTTCGGCCACGAGGTCTGGATTTTCAGCCGAAAGACTCGAAACATCGATCCTGAAATAGGCCAGATTCCGCCGCGTGTTGCCGGAATCGGTTCCTTTCCCATCATCAGTTCCCGCCAGTTCGACAAAACGACCGAAAGTCGTCAGCAGTGAGAAACTTGCCGCCAGGTCTTGAGCAGAAGCAGAATGGCAAACCACGTCGAATCCCTTTCCTCCCGTGGCCTTGAGCAAATCGCCGGTGAGGGTGGGCGACGAGGAGTCAAATACGTGGTGCGCACCCATGGCGGCGAATAATGCCTGCGATTTCTCACTGCCGGTTATTGCATAGACGTCCGCGCCTTTTCGTCGCGCAATCTGGAGCGCAGCCAAACCGATACCGAGGGGATCTTCGCATACGAGCGCCTTCTCTCCTGCCCGCACGCCCGCGCAACGCTCTATCCCAAACCATGCGCTGACGTAAGCGAAGGGAACGCTGGCGGCCTCCGTCATTTCCATGCTCGCCGGTTTTGTCGCGACGAGTCGCGCATCTAGCGTCAAATGGGAGCGGCAACTCCCCGCTGCAAGCGCGATGACCGCATCGCCTGTTTTGAGGCGGGAAACCCCTGCGCCGACCGCTACGACGATGCCGGCGCACTCGCGACCCAACGCCGCCGGCTTCGGGCTGCCGTGAACAGGGCGTTTTCCGGTTAAATCGGAGGGGAGGATTGCCGCAGCATGAACTTCGATCTCCACTTCGCCTGCCGCTGGCGGCTGGCGGCTTGCGGCGAAAGCTCCGATGCCGGAAAAGCCGCTAGCGCCGCTGCCGATCAGATAAGGGCTGCCTTTTATTTCTTCCCTGCGGACGGTGTTTTGCAGGTCTTCGCCATTCACCTGTTGCAGGCGGTGAACGTAGCGTTTCCCACGGTGGACGGCGATTTCATCTTCGGCATCGCCGCTCTCCAGAGCGGCGACCAGGGCGGGGATGGACTCCAGGTTGTCGATATCGGTCAGAATGCAGCGGATGTTGGGATGCTCATTCATCAACACCCGGCCCATTCCCCACAAGGAGGCGGCTATCGGCGATGTCGGCGCGTCTATCCCCATTCCTTGCGTAAGGAGGCAGAATAGCGCCGGTTTTCGGCCTTGCGCATTCATCGCCTGGAGTATGTTCAATAGCCGGATTTCATTTCGTTCTCTCAGCTTGGCGATTTCGTGGCTTGTCTGCGGATTCGCAGTGAAGTCGCCGCAACTGCTGCAGAAGGCCAGTCCCCACTGTCTGGCATACAGCGTTTCCGGCAGTTTCGCAAAAATCGCGGCCAGTGCCTCGCTTGAGTCAGCTTCCTGGATGACGATAAGCTCATATCCTTTTCGCGCCAGTTCGTCGGCAAAGCCCTGACCGACACGCTGGTCGCCAGAGTCGGCAAAAACCAGCCACTTCTTCGGCAGCGCGGCACTTCCTGCGGCGGGAGGCGCCTTTTCGATCCAGCGGTATTCATAGAGATCGTCGCTGAAAGTTTCCAGCGGGGATGTTTGTTGTTCTCCCAGGGATTTGCAGCGAAATCCGCTTACTTCGACCAACAGATTTCCCGCTTCGTCGAAGAGGTGCAAGTTGCCGACCAGGTGTTCCCGGGTGTGCTCCGCCACTTCGGCAAGGCACACGACTTTGCGGGGGATTTCGCCGTACAGGCGAACACTGTCTATCTTTACCGGGAGGAACAAGCCTTTCGCATCTTCGCCGGCAAGGATGCCCAACACCGCCTGAAACCCCGCGTCGAGGAGCGAGGGATGCAGGTGATAAGCCTTGCTGTCGATGTCCTCGGGCAGTTCAAGAATTGCCAATGCAGTCTGTTCGCCACGATGAAAGACCCGAATCCCCTGGAACTCCGGGCCGTATTGCAGCCCCCGTTCCTCGAACGAGCGATACAGTTCCTCGACGTTCACTTCCGTGGGACAACGTGCTTTCAATTCTTCGATATTTGCCTTTCCTGAGGAAGTTTTCCGTCCGCCATGCACGATTCTCCCCGAAGCATGGTGAATCCACGGTTGCTTCCCGGTTCGTCCGAATATCTTGAAGCTGCCGTCGATGGCGTCCAGGAAAAACTGGAGGGCACTCTTGTGTGGGCGGGAGAGATAGAGCGCGGCATTGAATTCCAACTCCGCGAGTTCCGTGGCGCCATCCCCATCCGCCGTCTGCACCGCTGCGGCGAGTGCCGCTTCCACATAGGCGGCGCCGGGATAAACCACGTCCCCTCGTACCTGATGATCCAGCAGGAAGGGCAGCCGTTCCAGATCCAGATCCAGGTCCCATAGTGGCGTGCCGGTTTGCAGGCGCGCGCCGAGCAGGGGGTGAAGTATTTCCCCGGAAAAATTCTTGATGCTTCCCTGTCCCAGGCGATACTGGATCGACTCCTCGGACTCTACCCAGTAGCGCTCGCGCTCCCAAGGGTAATGGGGAAGGGTGAGGAAATTCCCTGCTGTGGGGTATATCTTTGTCCAATCCATCGCCACGCCCGAGACGAAGAGCTGCGCCAGCGCGCCCAGCATCAGGATGCTTTCTTCCTGGTTCCTCCGCAAGGTGGGGATGGTCTCTCCCGCAGCTTCCTTGAAGTCAAGGCACTCCCCTATCGACGTGGACAAGACCGGATGCGGGCTGATTTCCAGGAATAGGGAAGGGCCGGTATGGATGATGGAATCTATCGCCGAAGAAAACAGCACGGTGTTACGGATATTATTGAACCAGTATGCGGCGGATAATTCTGTTCCATCGCATATGCTGCCCATGACCGTCGAGTAGAGCGGAATGGAAGCCCGTCTGGCTTGCAAACCCGCCAGAGAGGCGATGAGTTCATCTTTCAAGGGGTCCATTCTGGGGCTATGGTAGGGCACTTTCCCATAGAGCATTTTGCAGAATATCCCCTCTGCCGTCAGTTCGGCGGCAATGGCATCGAGCACGGCTTCGTCGCCCGCCAGCGCAATCGAATTCGGACTGTTCACCGCACCCAAGGAAACGTCCTTTTCCCTCCCCTTGAGGAATTTTTCCGCAGCTTGCGCGGATAAGCCGGCGGCAAGGATGCGCCCCTCTCCCTCGGTCTGGTGCTGAAGACGGCTGCGGTGATAAATGACGCGAACGGCGTCCTCCAGGCTCAAGGCGCCTGCGACGTGAGCTGCGGCGACTTCCCCGGCACTGTGTCCCACGACCGCATCCGGTTCGATGCCCCAGGCCTCAAGCAAGGATGCCAGCGCCACCTGGATTGCGAATATGGCCGGCTGGGCGATGCGGGTTTCCCCGATGCGGGATTGCTCTTCCGACGCGGTCAGCTCTTCCAGCAGCGACCACTCGGCATGTCGGGAAAGAAACGCGTCGCACGCCTTGATCTTGCCCCGGAACACCGGCTCCTGCGCGATCAGTTGCCGCCCCATCGCCCACCATTGCGGCCCCATACCGGAAAAGACGAAGGCTATTTTGCCCTTTCGTTCGGCGGAGAAATCCGTGGAAAAAAGATTGCCCGGTTTTTCATCTGCCAGAAAGGCATCGAGCAAAGCGTCGAGCTCTTCGCGGGAAGCGGCGACGAATCCGGCACGGCAAGCATGATGCTCGCGGTGGCGTGCGGCGTTGAAGGCGATGTCGTAGAGCGATGCATTGCTTTCAGCCAGAAATTTCCTTAAGCCCTCGACTGATTTTTTTAGCGCGCTTTCGCTCTTCGCGGAAATCGGAACGAGAACCGGCGCATCGGCGGGGGCAATGCTCCGTGCATTGGCGAAATAGGACTCGGCACCCTCCAGCGCTACATGAACGTTACTTCCGCCAAAGCCGAACGAATTGACCCCAACATAGCGGGGGAGGCCGTCTGGGGGGAACGGCTCGATTTCTGTCACCACCCTGAGTTGCCATTCGTCGAAGCGGATGTCCGGGTTGGGCGTCTCGAAATGAATATTGGGGGGGATTTTTTCATGGTGCAGGCTTAAAGCCGCTTTCATGATCCCCGCCATTCCCGATGCGGCTTCGAGATGACCGATATTGCTTTTTACCGACCCGATGAGACACGGTTTGGCCTGGGAGCGTCCCGCAGAAAAGACTGCGCCGATAGCCCCGGTTTCGATCGGATCTCCCGTTGGTGTTCCCGTGCCGTGGGCTTCCACGTATTTAACCGCAGCCGGGGCAATTCCCGCCTTGCGATAAACCTCATCCATGAGGTTCTGCTGGGCGAATTTACTGGGGACGGTAATTCCCTTGGTTCTGCCGTCCTGATTCGATGCCGTTTCCCGAATCACGGCATAAATGCGGTTTCCCGCTTCACGTGCCTGGGAAAGCGGTTTCAGCAGGATCGCACCGACTCCCTCGCTACGCACGTAACCGTTCGCCTTGGCGTCGAAGGCCTTGCAGCGCCCGTCGGGAGAGAGGAACCCGCCCTTGGAAGTGGCAATCGTCCATTCCGGCTTGAAGATAAGGTTGGCCCCGGCTGCCACCGCAAGATCTGTTTCTCCTTCCCAGATGCTTCGGCAGGCAAGATGGACGCCGACCATGGAGGAAGAACAGGCGGTATCGATGGACATGCTTGGACCGTGAAAATCGAAAAAGTGGGAAATCCGGTTGGAAAGGATGGTCGCGCTCGCGCCGATGGAAGTGTGTGCGCCCAGCAGGTCGCTCTGCATTTCGCTATAGGACAACAATTTGTAATCTAGCGCGAAGCAACCGACATAAACGCCGGTTCTGCTGCCCTTGAGTTTTTCCGGAATTTCTCCCGCGTCTTCAAGCGTTTCCCAAACCACTTCGAGCAACAGGCGCTGCTGGGGGTCGAGCGCGGCAGCCTCGCGGGGGGAAATGCCAAAAAAATCGGCATCGAATTGGTCGATCTGATCCAGAAACCCGCCGAAACGTGTCTGAATGGTGCCCGGGACGGAGGCGTCCTGATTGTAGAAACGCTCCAGATTCCAGCGATCCGGCGGCACTTCGCTAATGGCATCGTTTTTCTGGCAGAGCGCGTCCCAGAATTCTTCAGGGCTGTTCGCGCCTCCGGGAAAACGGCATCCGAGTCCGACAATCGCGATGGGTTCTTTCATGCGCACTACCCTCTTTTTCATTTTTAAATTGAGGCCCAGCGGAGCGTTCCTCGATTTTGACTTGATGTTGACCAAGTCCTACTATGCAGCAAGTATGCAAGAGAAAAACCGAAGGCTGCAAATTTAGCCGCAAAAAACCTGGCCGAAAGCTCGTTCCGCGACGCGGAGAATTTGACTCTCCGCTTTTTTATTCCTTGATCTTAGTGGTTGCTACATTGAACAATCAAAATGAAGATATGCAGTTTCCCCTTTCCTTCGCACAGAAGCGTTTATGGTTTTTGAACCGGCTTGAGCCGGACAGTCCCTTCTACAACATTCCCGCCAATATCAGGATCGGCGGTGCCCTCGACCTGGCCGCACTGCTCTGGAGTGTCGAAAAGATCATTGAGCGGCACGAGGCATTGCGAACTGTGTTTTGCTTGAAGGATGGGGAGCCGACGCAACAGATCCTGGAACGGATTCCAATTGCGTTTCCGATGGAGGATGGCGGGAGCGTTCCCTCACATGAACTCGACGGATGGATACGCGCGCATGCGGAAGAAGAGTTGCGGCGTCCCTTCGACCTGGCAAGCGGGCCGTTGCTTCGCTTCCGCCTGCTCAGAATTGCCGATCGGGATCACGTCCTTCTGACGACGATGCATCACATTGTTTCCGATGCTTGGTCAATGGGGGTTTTCGTTCGGGAATTTACGCTCTTGTATGGAGAGAGGGTAAGCGGAATTCCCTGCGCCCTGCCGGATTTGCCAATTCAATATGCCGATTATTCCGAGTGGCAGCACGAATGGTTGGCGGGTGAGAGGGTAAAGCAACAACAGGATTACTGGAGGGGGCAGTTGGCCGATTTGCCACCAGCTCTGGATTTGCCGCTGGACCGTTCCCGCCCCAGATATCGTGGTTTCGAGGGCGGAAGTGTCGCGTTTGAGGTGGCACCGACGCTTGTTCCAAAACTCAAGGCATTATGCCGCGTATCCGGCACCACGCTGTTCATGACGCTGCTCGGGGTGTTGTCCGTGCTGTTGTCGAAATACGGCAGGCAGGAGGATGTGGTGGTCGGCTCGCCGGTGGCGAACCGGAATCAGAGCGAAATCGAAAGTTTGATCGGATTTTTCGTCAATACGTTGGTGTTGCGCGTCGATCTTTCCGGCGACCCCTCGTTCAAGGACGTTCTGGCGCGGGTAAAAAAATCTGCCGTCGAAGCATATGACCATCAGGATGTTCCCTTCGAGCAGGTGGTGGATGCGGTGGGCCCGGAGCGTCATCTCAATATCAGCCCCCTGTTTCAAGTCTCCTTTGCCGTCCAGAATGCCCCCGTCGAAGAGATCGTACTGCCCGGGCTCAGCGTGTGTCCGCTTACGGAAATCGAAACCGGCATGGGGCGTTTCGACCTGGAATTCGCGTTCTGGGAAGAGGGCGAGCGGCTGCACGGCGCTATTGTCTACAAAAAAGACATTTTCGATGCATCAACCGTGGAGCGGATGGGGCGGCACTTCCAGACACTGCTTGAACAGGCGGCAAGACATCCCGACGCAAAGATCGGGATGCTGTCGATGTTGGATGAGGCCGAACGACGCGAGTTGCTTGCCCTGGGGAGCCGGGATTTCCGGGCATTTTCCGACGAGCCGCTGCTCCACCGGCAGTTTGAGGCCATCGCTGAAAAGCAGCCCGATTCGGTCGCACTGAGTGGCGAAGACCGCCACATGACGTATCGGGAACTGAATGAGAAAGCCAACCTATTGGCTCATCGACTCATGGAAAACGGCATCGAACCTGAGGTGCTGGTCGGTTTGTATCTTAAACGCTCCATTGAAACGGTCGTGGGTATCCTCGCCATTCTCAAGGCGGGCGGAGCCTATCTTCCCCTTGAAGCCGCCTACCAAAATGAACGCTTGCGTTTCATGCTGGAGGACTCGGGTGTTTCGACCATTGTGACCTTGCGTTCTCTGGTTGCCGAAGTGGAAAGGTTTCTGAACGGCAAAAAGTGCAATTTTCTCTGTATCGACGAAGCGGGCGACGGCGAGTCTCACAATCCCATAAGCGGAACGACAGCGGAAAATCTGGCCTATGTTATTTATACCTCCGGTTCAACCGGAGAACCCAAAGGCGTTGAAATTACCCAGCGCAACGTCACTCGCCTGTTTTCCGCCACCCGATCCATGTTCCATTTCGATGAAAAGGATGTCTGGACACTGTTTCATTCCCACGCCTTCGACTTCTCCGTTTGGGAAATATGGGGCGCGTTGCTGTATGGCGGACGGCTGGTGGTGGTCCCCTATTGGGTCTCCCGTTCGCCAGCGGATTTTTACGGCTTGTTGCGGACTGAAGCCGTCACCGTGCTCAGCCAGACCCCTTCCTCGTTTTATCAACTTATCCAGGCCGACGAAGAAGCGGGAACCCCGGCGAGCCTCTCCTTGCGGCTGGTGATTTTTGGCGGCGAAGCGCTGGATTTCCAGAAACTTCACCCCTGGTTTAGCCGGCATGGCGAAACCCTGCCGCAATTGGTGAACATGTTCGGCATTACCGAGACTACGGTCCACGCCAGCTATCGCCCCTTGCGCGCTTCAGATGCGGAGCGACCGGGAAGCATGATAGGCGTGCCATTGCCGGATCTCGGGTTTTACCTTCTGGATGAGCATGGGCAACCGGTCCCCATGGGCGTCAAGGGCGAAATTCATGTGGGGGGAGGGGGCGTCGCCCGAGGCTATTTGAATCGGGCGGAGCTGACGGCCGAACGCTTTATCGTCGATCCCTTCAGCAAAACGAGGGGAAAACTCTACAAATGCGGCGATCTCGGACGCTGGTTGCCGGACGGGGATCTCGAGTATTGTGGGAGGATGGACGATCAGGTTCAAATTCGCGGTTTTCGCGTAGAGCTTGGGGAGATTGGGGCGGTGTTGTCGGACAGCCCTTTTGTGCGCAACGCAGTGGTGTTGTACAGAAAGCGGGAAAAGGGCCACGATCTCGCCGCCTATATCGTTCCAACCGGAAGCATCGAAGAATTCCCCGCCTCGGCACTGCGTAAATACCTGAAGGAAAAGTTACCCGATTACATGATCCCCGGGCAGATGTTTACCTTGACTAGCCTGCCCCTCACGGCTCACGGCAAGATCGACCGGAAGACGCTTCTCAAAATGGAGCAGCGCGCGCTCATTGAGGCCAAGGCCCTACCGGCAACGGCAACGGAAACCGTCCTGTCCCAGATTTGGGGAGAAGTGTTGGGACTCGTCGAAGTTGGCATTCACGACAATTTCTTTGAATTGGGCGGGCATTCACTGATTGCCACACAAGTGGCCTCCCGGACGCAACAGGCGTTTGGTATAAATTTGCCGTTACGGGAAATTTTCGAGAAGCCGACCATTTCGGAGCTGGCGACATTGGTAGAGGAATTGCAGTTACAGCAAGCATTGGAGATGGATAGTGACTTGCTGGATAGTTTTCTCGCGGAGGAAAGCTAGATGCTGTCGTCACGAGATAATGTAGAATGAGATTTTGACAATGAACCCCACAATCTTGCTGCATCAGCGCCTCACGCGGGGCAGTAAAAAACGCTGCTCGATCAGAATCGCCTGCCCTACCCGAAAATTACCAGCCTCGCGGCAGCGGGGCGAGCGCAACGCCATGTGCCGGATTCGATTGCCACGCTTCGCTTTCTCATCGCCGCTCGTATCGCGCTTCGCCTGCATCGATGTCCGTGTTGCGGATCGGTTAAACATAATTTGTGACACAGTTAAATTAATAAAGGTGACAGGCAACAAGAAAAAACTAAGCTGGATGCGTGGCGCCCACCCAGAATTCATTATCCATGGTGAGAAATTCGTCATACGGGATGTAGTGGGAGCCATCGCAGGAGAAAGTCAGGCCGACGATGCCATTGAATATGTTGAGCGTTGCGGAACGTAGGTAGAACATTTCATCCATCAGGCGCAATGCGCGGAATGAATCCAGCACGGTGCGGATCTGTTCGGCGGGAATCAGCGCGTCCTTGGCGTAAGGCGTGCGCGGATAGGCGAAACAGATATCTGGATCAATCAATTCCTGGATATCCAGCAGGCGGTAGCGATAGGGGTCCTCCATCACCCAGATGACAGCACGGCTGCTGGAGAAATGCAGCATGACATGGAATACGCCGTGGTAAAGCATCAGTTCCGCCACCACCCCCATGATGGTCTCGATGTGCTTATCCATCTCGCTGTCGGAGCGGGTCTGGTGAAAAACCGTGCCGCGAATCGAGGGGTCGCCTTTAATCTGGCGCCAATATCTTGGTTCTTCGTAAAGTTTGCGTGTCAGCGGCAGATCGCGCAGGCCGAAGTAAGCGCCAATGTAGCCCAAAACATTGCCAGCCGCATCGCGCACGATTTGCAGGGCGGTGAGGGAAGGTCGCCGTTCACGCAAGCTGATGTAGGCATTGGATAGCTGCAGCGCATCGCCCGGAGTGACATCTTCCAGGTAAGGGCGGTTGGAGCGATCCCGCCCAAAGCCCTCCTGTAGCCCTTCGTGGCTGACGTTGTCGCTGATTTGTCGCGCGTGGGTGTCCAGCGCGTAAAGATGCTTGCAGTAAGGCAGGTTTTTCAGCGCATCTCGCAGTAACTCGTTGAGCCTGTTGCGATCACCCCATTCCCTGCTGCAGTTGGCAGCCAGTTGCCGCATGGGCTCCTGCAACATGCCGCTGAGTGCTTCGCGTTGATGAGCGATGCTTTCCTGCAGGTTTTCCTTGGGTAGATTCATGGCTTCCTCAGTTTAGTGCGCTTGCCAGCAGGCGGCGGTATTTGCTCACCAGCGGGTCTTGAGCGCCGAGCAAGGTAAACACCGCGAGCATGGTTTTGCGCCCCGCGTCGTCGCCGAAGCTGCGGTCGCGCAGGATGATTTCGAGCAGTTGCGCCAGTGCGTTTTCATACTGCTGTTGGGCTACCAGGAAATTGGCAAGTTCCAGTCGTGAGGCGAGATCGTTCTCGTCGCTGGCGATTTTTTGCTCCAGTGCTTTGGCGTCGCCACCTGCGCCTTTCTCGGCGAACTCCAGCCGGGCGAGCAGTGCGATTACCTTATCATCGCCGCGGGTGGTCGGGTTGATGCTGTCCAGCATCCGGCGCGCGGCGGAAATGCCCCCGCTATCCAGCATGATGGCGGCTGCGGAAATGCGGATTTTATCGTTCTTGGGGTCGAGCGCAGAGGCTTCCGCCAATCGCTTCAGGGCTTGTGCGGCGTCGCCCTGGCGGTAGGCCTCCTCAGCTTCAAGCCGCAGTGCTTCGCCGGGGGAGGGAATGTTGCGTTCCAGAAATTCCCGGATCTGGCTCTCCGGCAGGGCGCCGCTGAATTCATCGACGATTTCGCCATTGACGATGGCTTTTACCGACGGGACTCCCTTGATACCGTAATTCATGGCCAATTGCTGGTTGGCTTCGGTTTCCACTAGGGCAAGAAAAAATTTCCCCTGATATTCCTGCGCCAGTTTTTCCAGCAGGGGCTTCAGCATCTTGCACGGCCCGCACCAGGTGGCCCAGAAATCCACCAGAACCGGTATCTGAAAAGAACGCTCTATGACCTCCTGCTGGAAATCGTCTTCGTTGATGTCGGTGGCAAAGGTGGGCATGTAAATCTCCGTGGTGTCTCTTGGTTTGGTCGATATCGTATCAAAAAGGCGGCTTTTTAAGAATGGCCGGGCTTTTCTGTTAAAATTCGGCTCCATGAGTTATCAAGTTCTGGCACGCAAATGGCGGCCTAAATCCTTTGCCGATCTGGTTGGGCAAGAGCATGTGGTGAGGGCGCTTTCCAACGCGCTCGACCAGCAGCGCCTGCATCACGCCTATCTTCTCACCGGCACGCGTGGCGTGGGCAAGACCACCGTGGCGCGCATTTTGGCCAAGTCGCTCAACTGCGAAAGCGGCATTACTTCTACCCCCTGCGGTACTTGCAATACCTGTCGCGAAATCGATGCCGGTCGCTTCATCGACCTGCTGGAACTGGATGCGGCGTCCAACACCGGCATCGACAACATGCGCGAAGTACTCGATAACGCGCAGTATGCGCCGACGGCAGGACGCTTCAAGGTCTATCTGATCGACGAAGTGCACATGTTGTCCAAGGCCGCCTTCAATTCCATGCTGAAGACGCTGGAGGAGCCGCCGGAACACGTCAAGTTCATTCTGGCCACCACCGATCCGCAAAAAATTCCGGTCACCGTGCTGTCGCGCTGTCTGCAATTCAACCTCAAGCAGATGACGCCGGCTTCCATCGTCGGCCATTTGCAGCAGGTGCTGGAACGAGAGAACCTGAGTTTCGAAGTGCCTGCCTTGCAGTTGCTGGCGCGGGCCGCGCAGGGAAGCATGCGCGATGCGCTTTCGCTGCTCGACCAGTCCATCGCTTATGGCGGCGGCAAGGTGGAGGAAGTCCAGGTGCGTCCCATGCTCGGGGCAATCGACCAGAGCTATTTGTTTACTTTGCTGGAGCGACTGGCGGAAGGCGATGGCGCGGGACTAATCGCCTTGGCACTGCAGATGGAGGAGCGCAGCCTGTCGTTTGACGCGGCATTGCAGGATTTGGGCGCGCTGCTACATCAGGTGGCACTGGCTCAGGCCGTGCCACAGGCCCTGAGCGAAGACTTGCCGGAGCGCCAGCGGATTCTCGATCTGGCGCAACGCTTCAGTGCGGAAGACGTGCAACTTCATTATCAGATCGCGCTGCATGGCCGCAAGGATTTGGGTTTGGCGCCGGACGAGTTTGCCGGCTTTACCATGGCGTTGCTTCGCATGCTGGCTTTTACCCTGGAAGAGGCGCCCACTGCGACTCTACCCGTGAAACGTGTCATCGCAGCCGAAAAACAGGTTATTGCACCGCAACGGGAAGAACGTCCGGCCTTTAAGGTGCAGGAGCCCGTTCCTGAACCTGTGACTCAACATCAGGCAGTTGGAAATGAGCTGGTCAAGATATTTGACGGGGATTGGCCGGCACTGGTTGCACAGCTTGGTCTTGGCGGGATGGCCAAGATGTTGGCGCAGCATTGCGAGTTGAAGAATTATGATGGGCGACGCATCGAACTATGCGTGATGGAGGAACACAAGCATCTAATGGAAAAGAGCTATCAGGAAAAACTCAAGACGGCATTGGAGAGCTTTCTCGGCGGCCCCGTTTTCCTGAATATTTCCATCTGCAGCGTGACGGGCGTTACCCCGGCCAAACTGGTGCAGGAAGAGAAAAATATGCGCCAGGCGGAGGCGATTGCTGCTATCGAGCAGGACCCATTCGTGCGTGAACTGATTGAAGGCTTTGATGCGCAGGTCATCGAGTCCACTATTAAACCCAATAATTAAGCGGAGAGCGGAATCATGATGAAAGGTGGTTTGGGCGGCCTGATGAAGCAGGCTCAGCAAATGCAGGACAACATGAAGAAGATGCAGGACCAGTTGGCCACGGTGGAAGTAGAAGGCCAGTCCGGAGCCGGTATGGTCAAGGTAACCATGACCTGCCGCCACGACGTCAAGCGCGTCAGTATCGACGACAGTCTGATGAGTGAAGACAAGGAAATGCTGGAAGACCTGCTGGCAGCGGCGGTAAACGATGCTGTGCGGCGTGTGGAACAGACTACCCAGGAAAAAATGGCAGGTTTCACCGGTGGGCTGAATTTGCCACCAGGCTTCAAGATGCCGTTCTGAGGCGGCAATGGGTGATGAGTGATGGGTAATGGGTTGGTCCCATCACTCATCACTTATCACTCATCATCCAAATGAAAACTCCTTCCAGTCTCGATAACCTTATCGAATCCCTGCGCTGCCTCCCGGGCGTTGGCCCAAAATCCGCGCAACGCATGGCTTATCACCTGTTGCAGCGTGACCAGGCCGGTGCCAAGCGCTTGGCGTATGCGCTCACACATGCGTTGGAAACCATTCGCCACTGCGAGAAATGCAACAGCTTCTCAGAAGTTGACGTGTGCGATCTATGTCTTTCGTCCAAGCGCGATGCGCATGTGTTATGCGTGGTGGAAACGCCGGCGGACCTGATGATGATGGAGCAGGCGCATTGCTACCGCGGCCTGTATTTCGTGCTGATGGGGCGACTCTCGCCCCTTGATGGCATCGGTCCGCGGGAAATCCACCTTGATCGCCTGGTGCGCAGGGCGGTCGATGGTGTCGTGCAGGAAGTGATTCTTGCCACCAATTTCACAGTGGAAGGCGAGGCGACTGCCCATTACATCAGCGAACTGCTGTCGCCGCGCGGCATCAAGGTCACCCGCATTGCCCGCGGCTTGCCCGTGGGCGGGGAACTGGAACACGTGGATAGTGGTACCCTGGCGCAAGCCGTTCTGGAACGGCGCGACGTCGTTTAGTCTCGGCGCCAGTCTGGCGCATGAGGCGGAAATTGCGCCCGATTTTGGTGCGTCTGTGTGGCTGTAACTTCCGAACCCTCATTTTAATTTACCTGATTCTTATCTGGATCAATAAGTTGCCTGTCATGGTATGAGAATTGCGTTGATGGCAGGTTATGAAAACCCCCGTCAAACCATCTGAATTTCCGCTTCGTGTATTGCTGGTAGACGAAACCTTCGACCGCGCGGCGCTACTAAAGCACGCTCTGCAGGCTGCAGGCTGCAAGATTGCAGCCCATGTCTCTTCCAGTGCCGATTTGCCTGGCTTGGTAGCTGAACTCAAGCCCGATTTGATCATTCTTGATACCGAGTCTCCGGACCGCGATACGCTGGAAAACCTTTGTGTGATCAGGCGTGACCAGCCGCGCCCGATCGTGATGTTTACCCACGATGACGATAGCGACAAGATCCGCGCCGCCATTCGCGCCGGTGTCAGTGCTTATGTGGTGGATGGTCTGAAAAGCGAGCGTTTGCGGCCTATCATGGAGGTGGCGATTGCACGCTTCAACGAGTTTCAGGCCATGCGTGTGGATCTTGAAAAAGCGGAAAGCCAGCTTTCGGAGCGCAAGGATATCGAACGTGCCAAAGGAATTCTGATGAAGCAGCGCGGCTGGACCGAGGCAGAAGCTTATCAAGCTTTGCGCAAAGCGGCTATGGACAAGGGTTCTCGCCTGGTGGACGTGGCGCGCCAGTTGGTCGAAATTACGGAATTGCTGGGCTGAAAAATTCTGGCATGGGTATTGCTTTAAGGTAACCAACAGCCCAACGGCGGGCTACGGTAAGTGAATCAAATCTGGGCTGACCAATGATGGTTGGCTTGAAAGGACAAAGGCGTCCATTCGCGGGAGTAATTCCTTTCGCGGATGTGACGCCTTTTTTATTTTGTTTTTTATCTAGGAGAAAGCCATGAGTGAAGATTTCAAAAACAGCCGGAGAGATTTCATGAAGAAAGGTGCGACTTTATTTGGCGCCGGGGCCTTGATGGCCATGGTCGATCCGGCCATTCGCAGTGGTGCATGGGCAGCAGGTTCCGATGCACCGGAAAAAACCGAGGTGAAAGTCGGTTTCATTCCCCTGACAGATTGCGCCTCGGTGGTGATTGCCTCGGTGATGGGCTTCGACAAGAAATACGGCATCAAGATCGTGCCCAGCAAGGAAGCTTCCTGGGCGGGTGTGCGCGACAAGCTCACCAACGGCGAACTGGATGCCGCCCACGTGCTGTACGGCCTGGTCTATGGCGTGCAGATGGGCATCGGCGGGCCGAAGCGGGACATGTCCGTGCTCATGAGCCTTAACAACAACGGCCAGGCTATTTCATTATCCAACCAACTCAAGGCCAAGGGGGCGGTGGACGGCACCAGCCTGGCGGCGCTGATCAAGAAGGAGCCGCGCGAATATACCTTCGCCCAGACCTTCCCCACCGGCACCCACGCCATGTGGCTGTATTACTGGCTGGGTGCCTATGGCGTGAACCCGTTCACCGAGGTGAAGAATATCACTGTACCCCCGCCGCAGATGATCGCCAACATGCGAGTAGGCAACATGGATGGTTTCTGCGTGGGTGAGCCATGGAATGCGCGTGCCATCCGTGACAACGTGGGCTTTACTGCTGCCACCAGTCAGGATGTCTGGAAGGATCACCCGGAAAAGGTGCTCGGCACCACGGCGGAATGGGTAGCGAAACACCCCAACACCGCGCGTGCCCTGATCATGGCCATCCTCGATGCTTCCAAATACATCGATGACATGAAAAACCGCTCCGCCGTGGCCAAGATCATTGCTCAGAAGTCATACGTCAACACCGATTTCGATTCCATTGAGGACCGCATGATGGGCCAGTACGACAATGGCAACGGCAGGAAATGGCAGGATGCCAACTACATGAAGTTCTACAACGAGGGCACGGTGAACTTCCCTTACCTTTCCGACGGCATGTGGTTCCTCACCCAGCACAAGCGCTGGGGCCTGCTTAAGGAAGATCCGGATTACCTGGCCGTGGCCAAAAAGGTCAACCAGATCGAGCTGTACAAGCAGGCTGCGACACAGACCAGGACGCCGATCCCGAAAGATGTCATGCGTAGCAGCAAGATGATCGACGGCACGGTGTGGGACGGCAAGAACCCCAAAGCCTATGCCGCCGGGTTCAAGGTCAGGGCGTAAAACGGGTGATGTGGAATGGGTGATGCGAGGGTGGTTTCCCTTTACTCATCACTCATCACCAATATATAGAGGGAGAAAAATATGAGTGCCGTTATTCTCATGAAAGGCTTTGAAAATATGGAAACCCAGGAGCAAACGACTCCGCCAGTTGCTGCAGTGGTGGACGTCGTGGCGCCGGATACGGCCAGAGCGCCTGGTGTTTTGCGGCTCGCGACCCAGATGGCCGCTGCCTTTATCAAATTACTGGTGCCGCCGGTGCTGGGTCTGGCGCTGTTCATCGGCATCTGGGCTCTGATATCGCAGACCAGCCCGCAACTGCCCGGCCCGCTCAAGACTTGGGATTCAGCCGTCGCCTTGTTCAGCGATCCGTTTTACAACAATGGTCCCAATGATCAGGGTATTGGCTGGAACATCCTGGCCTCGCTGCAACGCGTGGCGATCGGCTTTGGCATGGCGGCGCTGGTGGGCATTCCGCTGGGTTTCATGATCGGGCGATTCCAGTTCCTCAGCGCCATGATGTCGCCCATCATCAGCCTGTTGCGCCCGGTTTCTCCCCTGGCCTGGTTGCCGATCGGTTTGCTGGTGTTCAAGGC
>Ga0105091_10000018_pt1 | contig 52924 bp, 38 predicted proteins | sample PPLLak1March2015_FD_87022 | JGI IMG/M metagenome (GOLD analysis project Ga0105091, IMG submission 87022) | Freshwater sediment microbial communities from Prairie Pothole Lake near Jamestown, North Dakota, USA - PPLs Lake P7 Core (1) Depth... | ecosystem: Environmental > Aquatic > Freshwater >... | reverse complement strand
TTGTAATATTGCTGCCGTTAAGTTTTGCAAATACTCCTGCCGGCGCATGGCAGCCGCAGCCCAAAGCTGAAAAGACCTCGCGTTCGGCCGCAGCTGTAATTCGTGAATCCTTATCATCAATTTTTGAGACAATTTCCTTTGTCTGGTTATCATCGGCCCGAATCTCGACGGCTAACGCCCCCTGTGCAGGTGACGGAATAAATTTTTCAGGTTCAAATATGATTGAAATTTTATTTCCAAGACCTAATCGCTCAAGTCCCGCCCGCGCGAGAACTATAGCTTTAAATTCTCCCTCTTCAAGTTTTTTCAACCTCGTATTTACATTACCTCGAATAGGGACACAATTTAAGTCGTTTCTCAGCCGTTTCAGTTGCACCGTTCTCCTCAGACTTGATGTCCCCACAATTGCCTGTTCCGGCAGTTCATCTACCGAATTGATTTTTGAGGCGCATACAAGGCAATCTTCCGGAAATTTTCTATCAAGCACCGCCCCTATCGTCAGCCCTTCTCGAATCGAAGTCGGTAAATCCTTAAAACTATGCACCGCAATATCAGCTTGGTCCGCAAGCAGGGCATCTTCCAGCCGTGATGTGAAAAATCCGGTCTCTTTCAATTCCCAAAGTGTAGTCCGCCTGTCTTTATCGCCGTGACTTGTTACTTTTTTAATTTGGATATCTAAATCGGGATAAACTTTATGTATTGATGAAATGACAATCTCAGTTTGTGCAATCGCCAGCGACCCGTCGCGAGTCGCGGCAATCAGCATTTTTTTCATCGCTGCCCCTCATCCTCCAGGAGGAACATCTTATTTACCAAATCCAGCGCCCGAAGGTGCTGGCTTGTCGGGTCTTCCGGATTTGCATCCTTAATAAAGCTTACCGGCCCGTGCACCAGTTTTCTGGCCAGCGATTCGGCAAATATCTCCAGCTTCCTGGAATTTCCATTTCCGAAATCATTCGCATAGCGTTTGGCCTCAGCCCGTGCCACTTCTATCGCTTTTTGCGTAAGCTGCGTGACAATTGGTATAGTAGATAAGGAATCAAGCCAGCGCGAGAATTTATCAGTAAAATCATTGACGATTATTTCTGCCTTGGGAATTTCGCTGGAGCGTTTCTCCTTGTTAACTGCTATTCGCCTGTCAAGGTCATCGATATTGACCAGTGTCACACATTCGAATTTATCGATTCGCTTGTCTATGTCCCTCGGCACCGCGATATCGATCATCAGCAGCGGTTTTTTCCTCTTCTCTAAAACCTTCATTACATCTTCCAGTTTGATAACCGGTTGGGCCGCCCCCGTAGATGAAATTACAAAATCTACATCCTTCAATGCGGCTGCAATTCCTTTTAGTGTAATCGCCTTGCCTGTCCCCAGGCGCTTGCATAATGCCGCAGCATTGTTTTTAGTCCGGTTAGCTATAATCACTGAGCCTATGCCGCCTTTGACCAAATATCTTCCCGCAACCTCCGCGGTTTCACCCGCCCCGATCAGCATCGCCGAGCTCGACCAGAAATTGAATTTTTCCTTTGCAAGCTCAACTGCCCCCAGGCTGATTGATACCGCTCCGCAATTTATATCCGTTTGTGTCCGCACGGCCTTTCCCGCGCGAAATGCGGTATGGAATAATCGGTGGAATATGAACCTGCTCGCCCGGCATCCAATTGAATCGATATATGCGGCCTTTACCTGTGAAAGAATCTGGTTTTCACCGAGCATCTGTGAATCGAGTCCGGCCGTGACACCAAACAGGTGCCTTGCGACATCGATGCCCTTTTTCTGCTTGCAGTATTTACCCCAGACTTGCCCTGCCTCAGGATTGAAATCTTCAATTAATTTACCTGCCGCCTGCTTCCAGTCGCCATTTTTTTTGGCGTAAAGATAGATCTCAGACCGGTTGCAGGTCTGAAGAATCGCTGCCTCGGCAATTCCCTTCTGGTCCATAAGTGCCCCAAGAAGCCCATGCTGCTGGTCTTCGTTAAATGAAACCTTTTCCCGCTTCTCAACGGGGCAATCGTGATAATTTACGCTTTGTAGAATCAGCTCCATAACTGATTTATTATAACTCCATTTAATCACAAGTTCTATATTTTACAATGACTTGGCCATCATTGTGCTTGAGATTATTGCTTTCATCATATTTTTATGCGGCCGTTCTTTGCATAAGCAAAATCCCTACTATTCAATAGTAAAATGCCTAATCCATTTTAATAAAAAGGAGTGTTTTTAACATCCTCGCATAAAAACCTTGAGAATGCGTTTTTTTTCGATAGTATCTATAACAGATTTCGTAAGGTAATTATGCCAGAAGCGGGATTAAAAAACAGCTTAAAACGTCCGGTTTTGTGGGCAGGATTCATTTTGATCCTGCTTTTGACGGTTTTTTCAATTTACGGGGCATTCATCGGGGTTGAAGCGGCTCAAAAGTTTTTTAATTCCATCCCTCTTGCGGTCTATTGGCTCACCTTTATTATCCTGTTAATACTGTCAATTTTCATCTTTCCTCGCCTTCTTCATTGGCGCGGCTCTTTCCTTAATCATATCGGCTGCGTAATTATCCTTCTCGGCGGCATCATCGGTTCACAGGCGGGATTTGCAATTTATGATAAATTGTCCGGCACAGATACAATCCGCAAAGGCCAGATGATAATTAACTCAGGCTCAACCGAAAGGGCGGTTGAAATGGATAATGGCATTATAAAGATGCTGCCATTCGCCATAAAACTGGTGAATTTCAAAATCGATTATTATCAGCCGGGACAATTGATTATCAGGGCTCAAAATGGTCAGGGTTTTAAAATCCCCGCCGAGACCGGCCATAAATATGACCTTGGAGATGAGTTTGGAATTATTGAGATTGTCGAACAATACGAATATTTCAAATTGTCCCGCGAAGGGGATAAACGGTTTGCAATCGAAGATGTTAACGGCGGCCCTAATCCGGCACTTGAAATATCATGGCAAAAGCCGGATGGAAATAATGTCACACGATATGTTTTTCAGCGTTTCCCCGGCCACGCTCGACCTGAGGATAATCTGCAGTTTTCATATCAAAGGGCAATCAAAGATTTTATAAGCGAGCTGGAAGTCATTAAAGATAATAAGGTGGTAGCGCAAAAAAGCATCGAGGTAAATAAGCCGCTTCATTGCGAGGGCTTCCTTTTTTATCAGCAGGGCTACGATGTCGAAGCTGCCAGATATTCCATATTAGGAGTCACCAACGACAGGGGACTTGGAATTGTTTTCATTGGTTTTATTCTGCTTTGTATCGGCGTCTTCTGGCATTTCTGGTTTCGTCATATCTTAGGCGACAGGGAGATGGAAGAATAATTGATTGAAATAAAATATACAATTCAGGGTCTATTGATTTACGCAGCGATGCTCGCGTATTTGGCCACGTTTATAACTGCTCTGCTGCGCAAGATAAAGCCGGCACAATATTTCTTTTTAGCCGGCTTCTTAATCGCCTCTACGGCTCTCTTTTACCGCTGGGTACATGTATGGCATATTCCGATGCAGAATCTCTTCGAGGTATTTTTATGCCTTGGTGTCGTCATTTATCCTGTTTCAATATTTTCTTATCGTGTCCTTCGTATCGGCGCTATTGCCGCTGATATGCTGATTGGCGTAATCGTTCTTTTCCCTGCGGGGTTTATCTTCAGCGCCGAGCCTCTGCAATTGCCTCCCGCCTTGCAGACATGGCTCTTTGGCCCCCATGTATTTGTGTATATGCTATCATATGTCCTGATGGCAAAGGCGGCCGTGCAGGCTTTCATACAATTACTGTGGCACGGTCTTCCGTATCACGGGCTTCCAGCCCGTGAAGAAATGGCCACGCTTTCTCCCGAAGAAGCGGCTTATCGAATGATTTGCGCGGGTTTTCCATTATTGACCCTTGGCTTAATCCTGGGCAGCTTTTGGGGACAGCAGGCATGGGGCGACTGGTGGAGCTGGGACCCAAAAGAGCTGTGGTCGCTCGCCTCATGGCTTATTTACGTGGGCTTCCTCCATTTTCGTTATATGTTCGCCGGCAAATTCCCGCGCATAAACTCTCTTTGGGCAATCGCCGGCTTAGCTGCCATCATCATTACCCTTCTATGGGTAAACCTCTCCCGCCTGTTCCCCGGCCTGCACAACTACGCGATGTGAGTTCGTCATTCGTATTTTTGTATATCGTATTTCGGGGGCGAAACACAGCCTGTGCGGTATGAAAAATATTTTGCTGGAGTTGGCGTTGGGATTATTTACGTAATCTGCGAATTTCAAATGCGTTGAAATAATTATCATCCCATTTATCAGATTGAATACCGAGATCAACCCTGAAAATATCCTGCTGTTGATCTGCTATTAGAATAATCGTGCCTGTCTTTCCTTTATGCACGCCGTAAGTTATTTTCACCCTATCTCCAACATGAAAAGGGTATCCCTGAATTACGCGCAAATAAATCCGCGACATCGCAAAATATGGAAGCCAAGCACAGAAAAAACCGGCAAACGCTCCGCCCAGTACAGGTATGAACCAGGAATCTGTTGCTTTTTTGGCATTTGAGGCAAACACTATTCCGACAGTAACGGCAATCGCAATAAAGGAAATAATCATTAGAAAAGCCAGCCATGAAAAACCAAACCTCACTCTTATTTCTGGCAACTCTTTCTTCATTTTTTGCCACCTAACATAATAATTTACAAATGATTTCCCCTGATTTTATGCTGTTGGAAAGGTAATAGCAATCATCAGATTCGCAACCATCAATCCTGATTCATCAAAATACTGCATGGGCTAAAGCCCACCCTACAAATGGCATACCTTTTGGTTTGACCAAAGGGGCGTTGTTTGTTAATCTTGATATTCCAAAATGGAACATCAAATTTGGAAACGTTAATCGTTTTTGAAAGGATAATAAAAATGGTCAGGAAAGCGATTCTGGGATTGGGTATGATTGTTTTATTGGCGGGAGTAGTAAATTGCGCAGAAACACCTGCTGCGCCGGAAAAGAAGAAGCCGGAAATTATACAGTGGGTAGAAGTTGATGGCCAGAAATGGATGGTTCATGATATGAACCGGCCCGTACCGCCGGTGGTTACGCCGGGCGAGGCGAGCTGCGACGGCAAAGTTGGTTCGGCTCCATCAGATGCGGCCGTTCTCTTTGACGGTAATGACGCCTCAAAATGGGAAGGCGTGAAAAATCCCAAAGGGCCGTTCCCGTGGACGGTTAACAATGGATATCTTGAAACAGTAAAAGACGCCGGCTATATTCGCTCGAAGCAGAAGTTCGGGTCGTGCCAGCTTCATATCGAATTTGCCACGCCGGAGAAGGTAGTCGGCACCAGCCAGGGACGCGGCAACAGCGGCATATTCCTGATGGAGGCATACGAGGTTCAGGTGCTCGATTCATATAATAATCGCACTTACGCAGACGGCATGGTCGGCGCTCTTTACGGGCGCAGTGTCCCGCTTGCAAACGCGTGCAAAAAACCGGGCGAATGGCAGGTGTATGATATTATTTTCCACAGGCCGACGTTCAAGGGCGGCAAGGTGGACAGGAAGGCAAGATTTACGGTTATTCTTAACGGCGTCCTGGTTCAGGATAATGTCGAACTTCAGGGCGGCACCGGCTGGATAGGCCCGAATGCAATGAACGATTACTATCAACATGGCGATAAAGGCTCGTTGGCTTTGCAGGACCACGGCAACCCCGTGAAATTCCGCAATATCTGGATTCGCGAACTAAAAGATTAAAAAAAAGTAAAAAGTCAAAAGTAAAAACGTAAAAATAGGCCGGATGATTATTTATCCGGCCTTTTTTATGCGCCCGAATATACTAAAACGCACTGATGCGGTGTTGTATAATTGACAGTTAATTAAGTGTCGAACCCTTGGGAAATGAATAGTGCAAATAGAAGATAAGATTCTTATCTGGCGGTTTAATCGCGGCGACTGCGAGTCGGTCAGGCGGATTTACGAGAAGTATAAACATGAGCTTTTGGCTCTGGCGGTATCTCTTTTGAAGGATGTTTCAGCGGCCGAAGATGTTGTGCACGATGTTTTCGTATCGTTTTTGCAATTGCAGCATTTTAATCTGACCGGCAGCCTTAAAGGATATCTCGCGACTTGTGTTGCAAATGCCGCCCGCAATATAATAAGAGCAAAAATCAGGCACAATCATAATTCCTTGGATGATATACAATCGATTGAATCGAACACACATAGTTCGGATTACGAAACGATTTTCGGAGAAGACAGACAGCGATTGACACATGCAATCTGGGAATTACCTTACGAGCAAAGAGAGGCAGTGCTGTTGCACGTGCACGGCGGGATGAAATTCGCCGCAATAGCAAAATTGCAGAAGATTTCGATTAATACTGTGTTAGGCCGTTATCGCTATGGCCTTGAAAAATTGCGGTCATCGCTGAATGGCGAGGTGCCTAAATGAGACCGAATGAAATTAAGAAGTTAATAACGAATTTGAAAGTAAAACCAAACGACGCACTCGATGCGAAAGTGAATAATGCAATCGATAGCGCACTGGAAGATAAACTTAAAAACCAATCGGCACAACAATCGCCGAACATATGGAGAATACTTATGAAAAGTTCATTTACAAAATTTGCCATGGCAGCCATTATCATCGCGGCCGTGATTATTGGTTTACACTTTATCAATAATGGCAATGTTTCAATCACAAAACCATGCCTCGCATGGGATTGTGTCGTCAGCCATATTATGGACGCAAACACAGCCGAATTAGATATCATCATCGGCGAAGAGGGAAAAGGACCCGTGATTCACGATATGATTAAGGGTTCAAGAATACGCCGAACAATCGAGAGTATGCCGGAAGCCAGTGTTATCGATTTGGCAAACTCACAAATTCTGTCGCTCGACGCCGCCAAGAAAAAAGCGGTCTATATCTCGCTTAAAGACCTGCCTCAGATTCCTAATTATATTGACCAGCTCCGTAACGTCATCACCATGCTTCAATCGGCCCCCGGTTTTACTACTGAAGACCTCGGAGACCATGAATTCGACGGACAAATGCTTTATGGCTTCAAGGCAACAGGCCCGAAATTAGAGGTCACTATATGGGCAGACCCGAATACCGGCCTTCCTGTCCGTTTCGAACAGACCGAAGGACAAATGAAAATAATCTGCAAAAATGTGCGATTCGATGTCCCGATGGATGATTCGCTTTTCAGTATGGATGCCCCCGAAGGTTACAAGATCGAAAAACAGGAATTGAACCTTTTCGGCTCAACCGAAGCCGACTTCATCGAGGGCCTAAAAATTCAGGCCGAAGTCGTCGGTGACGGCTTTTTCCTCGACGATGTATCCATGGAATACATTGTTAAAATCGCCCCGATCTTAAAGGAAAAATTCGATAAGTTGACCGTTTCGGAAGAAGAAAAAACCGCTCTCGGTATGAAACTGCAAAAAGGAATTATGTTTATCAGGTTCTTCAAGGGCGAAGGCAAATGGGTTTATGCCGGAAAAGATGTGAAATTAGGCGATTCAAATACCGCGATTTTCTGGTATCGCCCGGCGGGCTCGCAGAGCTATCGCGTAATTTATGGCGACCTGGCTGTAGAGGACACAAATGAACCGGATTTGCCCCGTCCCATAGACAAACCATAAGATTAACTTTCATCTTTTAAGCCGAGGCTCAAACCCCCGGCTTTTTTATTGCGCAAAACAAACGAACGTAAGTGGTTATTTTTGGGTAGTTTAAAAGGTATTGCAAAATAAAGAGAGATGGTTATAATATTTCCTTTCTTTAGTTAACCGGTTTATTGGGCCGTGCGCAACCCGCCCCCTTAGGGGGCGAGGCAGGCGGTATTTTTCAGGAGAAGTTTAATGGAAGCAACAACAGAAACAACACAGCCACAAGCTGAATTCGATTTATTTGGCGAAGAAGCACCAAATATAGAACAGATAAAGAAGTTGTCAGAGCAGGTCAATTCCAGCGAGGCAAGTCGTCTGGCTTTTGGCCAGCAGCTTGAGCCTAATCTGAATAAGACCGGCGGCAAGGGATGTTTGGCTGCCGGTATAGGCCTGTATATTATGGGCAGGTACGCGGATGCAGTTGAGAAACTGAACAAGGGAAATGATTGTAAAGAAAAGTTTATGTACCTGGCGTTTGCCTTGCGCAAAGTCGGTAAATATGATGAGGCGATAGATAGCCTAAATGCCGCCGCAAAGCAAGGCGCTGATTCACTGGCCGTCTCGATGGAAAAGGCAGATACATACCGCATGGCCGGAAATTATGAAGCAGCGGAAAAGGAATTCAAGGCATGCGGCAATTTTAAAAATGTAAGCGCTGAATATCATTATCAGCTCGGCCGATTACGCGAATCACAGGGTTTATACGATGAGGCAATGGAAAATTACAAAGCATCTATCGAGCTTGCACCGGGACACCAGGAAGCCTTGTTCCATCTGGCATATCGTTGCGACCTTTCCGGAGATGAGGATGCGGCGATCGATTATTACAAGGCAATAGTTTCATCATCCTCTGCTCATACAAATGCCCTGCTTAATCTGGCAGTTATCTATGAGGATAAAAGCGAGTATGAAAAAGCGGCCCGATGCGTTGATAAAGTATTAGCCGCTCATCCCAATCATAAGCGGGCAATATTGTTCCGCAAGGACATCGAAAGCTCCAAGACGATGGTTTACGATGAGGAGACAGAGAAGAAGAAAACCCGCAAAATGCAGATACTCGAAACACCTTTGTCTGATTTCGAGCTTTCGGTTCGAAGCAGAAACTGTCTTAAGAAGATGAATCTCAATACCCTTGGAGACCTTTTAAAGACTACAGAAGCGGAGCTTCTTGCCTTTAAGAATTTCGGCGAGACAAGCCTGCGTGAAATAAAGGCGATACTTGATTCAAAGAGCCTGACCTTAGGTATGATGCCCGATGAAAGGCAGTTTGGTCCTATGGACCAGCCGGTAATTCCTTCTTCTTCTTCTTCTTCAATAGGGACATCTGACGCGCCTGTTTCAGACCAGGGGCTGGCAAGCAAGCCCATAACCGATTTGCAGTGGTCGGTCAGGGTTAAAAAAGCGCTGCTTAAGCTCAATATCCGCACGGTCGGCGATTTACTGAGAATCACAGAGGCAGAACTTCTGGGATGCAAGAATTTCGGTGTAACAAGTTTAAATGAAATCAAAAGAGTCCTGGGAAATCTAGGTTTGTCTCTTAGGACCCTGGAATAAAATATAAAATGGGAGCAGGGGCGTTTCACTGTTTTCTAATGCGGCGGCGCCGCAAAAAGTATGCGTCTTAAGCGATTGTGGTTTCGTAAAGATTTTGGGATGGCCAGAACGGTCTTGAACTGCCTGCCGGCAGGATTATTCCTGATTGCGGCGGCCGTGCTTTTCAGTTGTCACCAGCAGCATCAGCCGATAGCGGTTATAAGCATTCCCCAAGCACCGGTTCAGCAGGATTATATGGTTCGGGTCCTGCTCACAGAGGATACAAATCACTGCACTTTAAAAATGAGGGGGGGATTTAGTTTATTCAATACTGACGGTTCTATCCTGATTCCTGATATAATTTTTACGGAACGCGGCCTTGCTATGGATATCCGTATGGAAGCAGGACAATTCGCAATCAGCGGCAGGAAATTCGAGACACGCGAAATTACAATAGCACCTGATGACCCATTCACATTTGTAATAGACGGGAATGAATTTCGCGGCAAGCTTCTTCTTAAAGCAAATTATGACGGCTTAACATTCGAGTCGATAAATATTGTCCCTATCGAGCAATATCTTGCCGGAGTTGTCGGGGCTGAAATGCCTGATAGATGGCACCCTGAGGCGTTAAAAGCGCAGGCAGTCGCCGCAAGAACGTATTGCCTCTATAATAAGAGAAAATTCGGATATACACGTAACTGGGATGTTGTAAGGACACAGGCAAGCCAGGTTTATCTCGGATTAAAAAAGGAATCGGCCGCTGTTTGGAAGGCGGTAAATGATACAAAGGGGCAAGTCCTGATGTGCGAACAGGCAGGCCTGCCCGGCGCAGGTTCTTCAGGAGACGCGCTTTTTCCTGCTTATTACAGCTCAAGCTGCGGGGGACATACAGAAAATGCAAAAAATGTTTTTTCGGATACGTTTGCGCCGCTTAGCGGAGTGGAATGTCCATACTGCATCAATGTGGCCCGGCCGGATGTTTTCTATTGGTCCATGGTCCAATTTGATAAAGATTGGGCAGCAATTGCTTTACAGAAAAAATATCCGCAACTGAGAGAGATAGGGGACATTGCGGCTATTTCAGCGGTTAAGCAGAGCGATTATGATAATTTTTCTCGAATCACGATGGTTAAAATCACCGGCACAAACGGCAAGAGTGATTTTTTAAGAGGAGAGGACCTTCGGCTTACCATTGACCCAACGGGATCAAGAATTCGCAGCACCGCCTGCAAAATTGCTTTTAAAGACGGGAGGATAACATTTCTTGCCGGCAGGGGATTTGGACACGCAGTTGGGATGTGCCAGTGCGGCGCCCAGGGAATGGCGATGCAGGGAAATAAATTGGAAGCTATTTTACAGCATTATTATCCCGGCTCCAAAATTGTGAGCGCATATTAATGAAAAGCTTCGAGCTGATTTCGCAGGATAAAAACAGCAGTGCCAGACTCGGTATTTTAAAAACAGCTCATGGCGAGGTTCAAACGCCCGCGTTTATGCCTGTGGGAACGGCGGGAACTGTAAAAGGCATCACTCCTGCTCAATTGCGTGAGGTTGGAGCCCAAATAGTTCTTGCCAATACATATCATTTGATGCTGCGGCCAGGAATTGAAGTAATCGAAAAAATCGGCGGACTTCACAAATTTATGGCATGGGATGAGCCCATATTGACAGACAGCGGCGGTTTCCAGGTATTCTCACTTAGCCCTTTAACAAAGATTAATGATGATGGCGTGGAATTTGCCAGCCATATAGATGGCGCAAAACTATACATGGATGCCGAAGGTGTTACTCAATTTCAAAATCGCCTCGACTGCGATATTGCTATGTGTTTCGACCAGTGCCCTCCGTTTGGCTGTCTTCCAAATGAATTAAAGGATGCCGTTGACAGGACTATTCGCTGGGCAAAACGGTGCAAAGATGCGCATAAAAATTCGCAGCAGATGCTTTTTGCGATAGTTCAGGGCGGTATTGACGCGTTAATGAGAAGGCAATGTTCTTTGGAATTGATAAATATGGATTTTGATGGTTATGCGATTGGGGGGCTTGCCATAGGTGAAGGTCATGAAAATATGATAAAGACCATCGGCCTTACCGCTCCTTTATTGCCTCCTGATAAGCCCAGATATTTAATGGGTGTAGGAATGCCGGCGGATATTATAGCCGCGGTAATGGCCGGCATAGATATGTTCGATTGCGTGCTGCCTACCCGCAATGGCCGGAATGCCTATGCGTTCACGATGGATGGACCCCTGCATATGCGAAATAATGGGCATATAACCGACGCCGCCACAATTGAGAGGAATTGCGATTGTTATGCATGTCAAAATTTTTCCAGGTCGGCAATCCGTCATTTTTTTAATGTCGGCGAGATGATGGGGCCTATACTTACGACCATTCACAATTTGCGTTTTTATCAGCGGCTTATGAGTGAAATACGGACCAGGATTGAAAATGGCACTTTTGCTCAATGGGCCAATGCGCAAATTTTAAAAATGTTATCCTTGAATGAACCCGGAAATTAAGGATAATCCTGATTTTGTAATTTACAACTTTGTGCATAATCGCTCGTATGTTTTTTGCAGACAAAGAATAAAAATCAGGATATTTAAAGGGATATAGAGGTGGGCAGCAGTTTAAAAGGTTTTGTTTACACGGCACAGTCGTGGCCGGATGAGATTTTATCAACGGAACCGGAGATCAATTCTTCGGGCGGGCAGGGAAATTCTGAAAATCAAGGAAATCATAAGTTTGTCCTTCCCGAAGAACTTGGAATTCTCGCTATCAGAAATGCTGTTGTTTTCCCCGGAACAGTCGCCCCGCTTGCGGTGGGCAGGGAAAAAAGCAAGGCACTTTTAAAAGATGTGGTTCCCAATCAAACCGTCATTGGCATTTTGACTCAGAGGAAGGCCGATACAGATAAGCCGGAATTCTCAGACCTTTATAAAGTAGGCACTGCAGTGATGATTTTGAAAATCATCAGGGCCCCTCAGGGCTCAATGAGTATTTTCGTTCATGGCATAGCACGCTTCCAAATAACTGGTATTGTTTCTACTGAGCCGTATCTCAAGGCAAAGGTTCGGCTGCTTGAGACTACAACGAAAATGACAAAGCACCTTCAGGCGGTAATAGTCAATGTCCGCCAGACGGCAAATAAAGTGATTGCCATGAGCCCTAATGTGCCCGAAGAGGTTTCCTCATTAATTGAAGAAATAGACGAGCCGTCTGCTCTTGCGGATTATTTAGCGGCAAATATCAGTTTGAAAACTGATGAAAGACAAAAGCTTCTCGAGGAGCTCGACCCCGCCAGACGCCTGGAAAAAATTTCAGTTGAGCTTGTAAATCAATTGGAGGTCCTTGAATTGAGTCATAAGATTCAAGGCCGCGTTCGCGATTCGGTGGAAAAAAGCCAGAGGGAATATTTTCTGCAGGAGCAGTTAAAGGCGATTCAAACCGAACTGGGAAAAGAAGATACAAGGACAGAAGAATTAAGACTGCTTAGCGATAATATAAAAAAAGCAAAAATGCCTCAGAAAGTTGAAGCTGAAGCAATGCGTGAGCTCGACAGATTGAGCAAAATGATGCCCGCTTCGCCGGAGTACAGCGTTATAAGGACATATCTTGATTTTGTCTGTGAATTGCCGTGGTCAATAGGGACAAAAGACCGCATAGATATAAACCAGGCACAATATATTTTAAATCGCGACCACTATAATCTTAAAAAAGTAAAAAGGCGTATCCTTGAATTTCTCGCAGTTAGAAAATTAAATCCGACCGGCAAAAGTCCAATTCTCTGCTTCGTAGGTCCCCCCGGTGTAGGGAAAACTTCCCTGGGTAAATCCATTGCCTCTGCTATGGGCAGGAAATTCATACGAATTTCGCTTGGCGGCATCCGCGATGAAGCTGATATACGCGGGCACAGGCGGACATACATAGGCGCTCTTCCCGGAAGGATAATGCAGGAATTGCGCAAGGCCGGTTCCAAAAACCCGGTCTTTATTCTCGATGAGCTCGATAAAATAGGCGCCGATTTCAGAGGCGACCCGGCAAGCGCTCTTCTTGAGGTGCTTGACCCCGAGCAAAACGCCACCTTCACTGACCATTACCTTGACCAGCCGTTTGATTTATCGACTGTAATGTTTATCGGCACGGCCAATTACACAGAGCCTATTCCGCCGGCATTGCATGACAGAATGGAAATTATAGAACTGCCCGGTTATACCCAGACAGAGAAACTTAATATCGCCACTAAGTATCTTGTCCCCAGGCAATTAAAAGAACACGGATTAAGCAAGAAAAATCTTATAATTAAAGATGATGCTATTGTCGCGATTATCGGCAGTTATACCCGTGAAGCGGGTGTGCGGAATCTTGAAAGAACTATCGCATCAATATGCAGGTATGTGGCGACAGAGATTGCAAAAAATAAAAAAACAAAGGCAACTATAAAAGAAAATGATTTGTCCAGAATACTTGGACCTGCACAATTCGAATCCGAACTTGCCCTTCGGGCGGGTTTCCCCGGCGTGGCTACGGCCCTTGCCTACACTCCTGTGGGCGGCGAGATACTTTTTATTGAATCAGCGTCTATGCCGGGTAAAGGCATCCTGCAATTAACAGGCCATATTGGTGATGTAATGAAAGAAAGCGCGCAGGCGGCGTTTTCTATCGTAAAGGCAAATGCCGGAAAGCTCGGCATAGAGCAAAATAAATTTACAAAATTCGATTATCATATCCATGTCCCCTCGGGTGCGGTTCCTAAAGACGGCCCAAGCGCCGGCGTTGCGATGTTCAGCTCCCTTGTTTCGCTTCTCTTGCATAAGCCTGTCCGGCCGGATGTAGCGATGACGGGTGAAATTACCCTTCGAGGGCTTGTGCTGCCGATTGGCGGCTTGAAAGAGAAGATCCTTGCCGCCCAGCAGGCCGGAATAAAAACTGTTATTTTGCCTGCGCGTAATAGAAAAGACCTGCCTGAAATTCCTAAAGAGGCAAAAAAAGGCCTTACTTTTAGATTCGTTAAAAATACAGGCGAAGTGCTCAAAAACGCGTTGGATGGCAATTAGCGGGAATTTACCCTTTTTTCTTTGATGGTGGAGTTTCAGATTTCGGCGGGGCTGCGGACATTCTTTCTTTGTCGCTTTTTTTTGCTTCTATTATCCCAATAATAATAACGCCAAGGACAGTGGCAATTCCTATGATTATCAGAATAACTATACCTGTATGGCTGCTTATACTCATATCAATCCTTTTCTTTGATTATCGAAGCTGCAATTTTAACAACATCCGCCATTTTTGCAACATCATGGACGCGGACAATTGATACTCCTGCGGCGGCACAAAATGCAACAGCAGCGGCCGTGCCGAATGTTCTATCGGCTGGATTTTCTTTTCCTGTGATTTTACCTATAAACCATTTCCTGCTGGGGCCGACAAGGATTCGATAACCTGTATTTACAAATTTATCGATATTGGCCAGTAATTTTAAATTATGCTCAATCTTTTTGCCAAACCCGATACCCGGGTCAATAAAGATTCGCTGCTTTGGTATTCCAAAATTTTGTGCCTGTTTTGCTTTAAGAATAAGAAATTTCAAAACTTCCGTGACGACATTTTTATATTTCGGCTCCCGCTGCATCGTTCGGGGCGTCCCCTGCATGTGCATTAAAACAATAGGGACCTTTCTTTTTGAGGCAAGCTGTGCCATATTCTCGTCAGAAAGGGCAGTGATGTCATTTATGATATTTGCCCCCGCATCCAAAGCGGCTTTTGCGACCTCATAATTAGTTGTATCTATACTGATGCAGGTATTTATTTTTTTCCTAAGCTTTTCTATGACTGGTATTGCCCTGCGGATTTGCTCTTTCGCGCTAACCGGTTCCGCCCCCGGCCTTGTGGACTCCGGGCCGATATCGATTATAGCCGCACCCTCTGCGGCCATTTGAATTGCCTGTTCGATTGCCTTGTCTTTGTCAAAAAATTGTCCGCCGTCACTGAATGAATCAGGTGTGACATTGAGGATCCCCATAAGCAGAGTTCCCGTAGAGAAATCCAGTTTGCCTGAAGGCCATTTGAGAATATTTGAATTATTCCTTTTTTGTCTTTTCACTTTTGCCTTTTAACTTTAAATCCGATTCCTTTTAATTTATTCTCTGTGCTCTCTGCGCCTAAAATTATTGTTGTATTCTGGAATTCCCTGCGGACGGGATAATTTTTGCGGAGGTCGTCGAAGAATTTGCCTCTTTTTTCCGATTCAACCATCGCGATTTCACGGGTGTTAAAATCGTCCCGGTTAATAGGGTAGACCCGCTGAACGATATTGTGAAGAAGTGATTGCTCGTCAGCGCCGATTTTATCTGTGTAGCACGGCCATCCTGGCCGTGCCTGCACGGGCTGGAAGCCCGTGCTCCCTATTTCAATTTGCGATACAATCGGCGGCGGCAGAAAATCCTGTATTTTGTATTTAGGTTTTAATCCGAAGTGTTTGCAGGCGGCATCATAAATCATAATCATTCCAGCGATTTTGCCATCTAAGGAATAACCTGCGATATGCGGTGTCGAGATATCGACCATCCTCAATAGTTCGCAATCAATATTGGGCTCATTTTCCCAGACATCAAGAATTACTCCGGAAAGCTTCTTCGAGTTTATAGCATTTTTTAAAGCCAAGGTATCATGAACCGCTCCTCTGCATGTATTTATGAAAACGCAGCCCTGCTTAAGTGAATTGAAAAATCTCTCATCAGCCAAATGATATGTTTTATCCTCGCCTTCTTTTGTTAAGGGAGTATGCAGCGTGATGAAATCGCAATCGAAAAGCTCCGTTAGCGGCCTGTATTTCGCGTCACCTGTTTGTCGAAATAATGGCGGGTCATTTAATTTTACAGTCATTCCCAGGGCCTGACATTTTTTCGAGACTTTACTGCCGACATTACCGACACCAACAACCCCGATAGATTTGCCTTCTAATATTATTTTCTTTTTTTGGGCGACGGACAGCAGTGCGGCGACCAGGTAATCAGCGACAGACATGGAATTTGAGCCGGGAGCGGATGCAAAACCGATATTGCTGCTGTTAAGGTAATTGATATCTATGTGCTCGAAGCCGATTGTGGCAGTTGCTACAAATTTGACCTTGCTATTTTCAAGCAGTTTTTCATTTACAGGCGTAATGCTCCGCACCAGCAGGCAATCGGCATCTGCGACGACTTCCGGCGTGATTTTTCTTCCCGAAAACGTCAGCACGTCACCTATGGATGCAAAGCATTCCTTTACGAAGGGTATATTTTCATCTGCAATGATTAACAAATCCACTTTCTTTACACCCATAATATTTTCAGTGACTGTCCGTGTTATTGTCAGTGTCAGTCCGTGTTCACCATCGGCCGGCTATTTTAGCGGAACAGTTTGGGCATTTCGAGTCCTTTATTTTGTTCGAGGCAATTGTGTAGCCGATGCGCTCGACGAGCAGATTTCCGCATTTATAACAATAGGTGTTTTCATCTTTTGAGCCGGGGACATTACCAAGATAGACATAGCGCAAGCCCGCCTGTTTGCCGATTTGGTATGCCCGCTGGAGTGATTTTGACGGTGTGGGCTGTGAATTTGTATATTTATACTGCGGATAAAATCTGCTGACATGCCAGGGAAAATCAGGACCTGCCTTTGTTACCAGAAACTCAGTAAGTCTCTTTAGTTCTTCCTCGGAATCATTTTCATTTGGCAAAAGCAGTGTCGTTGTTTCCATCCATACATTTGTATGCTTGGCGATATATTCGATTGTCTCAAGCACTGGCTGCAATTTTGCCTTGCAAAGCCTACGGTAATAATCCTCGGTGAATGCCTTTAAATCGACATTTATCGCATCGAGCCATGGGGCCGCAAAATCAATGGCCTCTCTTGTCAGATAGCCATTGCTTACAAAGACATTTTTCAATCCCTTTTGCTTTGCCAGCTTTCCGCAATCGGCGGCAAGCTCCATAAATATTGTAGGTTCGGTATATGTGTAAGAAATGCTTTTGCAGCCGTCGCCAATAGCCGCACTGACTATTTGTTCCGGACTTATTGCCTGGCCCTCGAATTCACCCGTCTCGACTACTGCCTGGCTTATCTGCCAATTCTGACAAAATTCGCATCGAAAATTGCAGCCCATCGTTGCGATAGAAAAACTCCTGCTTGCGGGCATAAAATGAAATAGAGGCTTCTTTTCTATCGGGTCGGGATTGGCGGAGACAACCTTGTCATAATTAAGGGTATAAAGAATTCCTCCCTTGTTCTGGCGAACGGCACATACGCCCCTGTTGCCATCGGCAATCAGGCACCTGTGCGCGCAGAGAAAACACTGCACCTTATTGCCTTGTGCCTGATGCCACAAAACGGCTTGTTTATGATGCTGTTGGCTTGTCATCGGCTTTCACCTGCTAGTAAAATTCTGTGCCGATTAAATATATTCAATCGTGCAGGCGAAATCAAATGTTTTGGTATTTAGACAGACTCCCCGGCCTATCGACCCCTGCCGATGCGTTTGAGATAGGGCTTTGATTTTTTCAGCCCCATTCTTGACGCCTTCTTTTTTACAGCGTCTGTATTACGCCCCATTTTCTTCGCTATTTGGGAAGTGGCGGTCACCGGAAACATCTTCTTAAGCATTGCTATGTCCCGTGCGCTCCACTGTCCTCTTGGAGTTTTCTTTTTTGCCATTTGTGTCCCCTTTCACAAAAACATGGCGTCATATATTATATCCCCACCGAGGGACGACACCTTTAGTGACAATTTACATATACGTTTTGAATATGTCAAATGTTTTTATGAACATTAAAAATATAAATAATGTTTAATAAGTCATTTAGATAATTTTGTCCTTCTTTACAGCCGGACTATTTGAGGTATACTTTAGCAAATGGCAAACTCAGGTGAAAAATCGGTTGGTATTGTCAAGACACAGACAATGCGGATTGTCGAGCAGGATACCCCCCTGGAGCTTGCGTGCGGCAAGTCTCTGGGCCCTATTGATGTGGCCTATGAGACATACGGCAAGCTCGATAGCACAGGGGAAAACGTTGTCCTGATTTGCCACGCCCTCAGCGGTAATGCCCATGTTGCAGGCCTAAATAGCCCCAATGACCGCAAACCCGGCTGGTGGGATAATATGGTTGGGCCCGGCAAGGGTATTGATACGGATAAATATTTTGTGATTTGCTCCAATTTCCTGGGCGGCTGTTCTGGAACTACCGGGCCATGTTCAATTAACCCCAAAACCGGCAAGCCGTACGGCCTGGATTTCCCCATTATAACAGTTGCAGATATGGTGAATGTCCAAAAGCTGCTGCTTGATAAATTAGGTATAAAAAAACTGCTGGCCGTGATAGGCGGCTCAATCGGGGGTATGCAGGTCCTGCAGTGGGCGATTTCATATCCTGATTTTGTCCGCTCGGCATTGCCTATAGCGACGACAAGTCACTTGAGCGCGCAATCAATAGCATTTGACGCGGTTGGCAGAAACGCGATATTGGCCGACAGGGATTTTGCCGAAGGACAATATACCACCCAGCCCGGCCGGGGCCTTGGCATAGCCCGAATGATAGGGCACATTACATATCTATCCGAAGAAAGCATGCGTGAGAAATTCGGCAGGAAATTGCGAACAGCCGAAGATTACAACTACGACTTCGAATCGGAGTTCGCGGTTGAGACTTATCTCGACCATCAGGGACAAAGTTTCGTCGAGCGGTTCGATGCCAATAGTTATCTTTATATTACTAAAGCAAGTGACTATTTTGACCCGGCAAAAGAATACGGCTCTTTGCAAAAGGCCTTTGCGGATGTCAAAAGCCGTTTTCTTGTAGTTAGCCTTTCCAGCGACTGGCTCTTTACGCCGGAACAATCGAAGGCAATAGTTGAGGCGCTTGCGGCCGGCCGCAAGGATGTCAGCTATTGCAATATAATTTCACCTTATGGCCACGATGCATTTTTACTGGAGATTGAATCACTGGGACAATTTATCTGCTGTTTTTTGAAAGCTGTTTATGACCCGCATAATCGTAAACCCTGTTCGTGTTACACACTTGGCAGCCGTAAAAATCCTTTAACGCAAGAGCCCTACAGGGCCCGTGTCGATTACGATTTGATAGAATCCTTAATTGAGCGGGAAAGCTGCGTCCTTGATGTCGGCTGCGGCAGCGGAGATTTGTTGGCAAACCTCATTCGCGACAAAAACATAAAGGGCGAAGGCATCGAACTTGACCAGAACCTTCTTCTTGATTGTATATGCCGCGGACTTCCTGTTATTCAGCAGGATATCGAGCAGGGGCTCAGTTACTATGCTGATAAAACGTTTGATTACGTTATATTGTCGCAGACTGTGCAGACCTTGAAAGACGCTGATAAGGTGCTTTTAGAAATGCTGCGTGTAGGCAAAAAAGTGATTGTTAGTTTCCCCAATTTCGCACATTGGCGGTGCAGGCTGCAAATGGCAATTCTTGGTAAAGCTCCAGTAACGGGCAACCTGCCGTTCGAGTGGTATAATTCGCCAAATGTGCATTTCTTTACAATTAAAGACTTTGACCGGTTTTGTGAGAAACTAGCCGTCAAGATTGAAAAAAAGATACCGATAAGCGAAACCCGGGCATCGGCCATAAAATTTGCGGCAAATCTTTTCGCCGAAGAAGCAGTATATGTAATAAGCAAAGACTAAGTCTCTTTATTGATTATTGATTGATTTTGATTTATAATTTTGTTAGCGGGCGATTAGCTCAGCTGGTCAGAGCGCACGGATCACACCCGTGAGGTCACAGGTTCGAACCCTGTATCGCCCATTAAGATGAGCAGGCAAAAGGGATTTTTTGTTCTTATCACTTTTCTTACCGGGTCATGTTTGGGAATTTGCGGCTGTAATCGTTCATCATTGACAATGTCCGAGCGTTTTGAGTGGCGCAGAACGGAAAATTCTTTATCGCTTATCAATGATGGCAACGTCGTCTGGCAGTTAAATTTCGATAAAAAATACGACAAGCCATATTTCCATCCAGTCGCGCTTGCCGATGGCACCGTATTGACGGATTGCAGACCCGCTGACCATCCCTGGCATCGGGGCTTATGGTGGTCATGGAAATTTCTCAACGGATTGAATTACTGGGAAGAAGACCCAAATACATTGATTGCCCCGGGACGAAATGAAATTATAAAAACGGATTTCACGCAGCTTATCGATGGATCTACGCTTGCGAAATTGACTGTTAGTTTCCATCCGTCCGACAAACCTGAGTTGTTAAAGGAAATACGAACAATTAAAATTAGCCCTATCAATGCAAATGGCGGATATCATATTGATTGGACTAGTGTTTTTGCTGCCGCAGATAAGGATGTCCTGTTTGACCGCACACCGATTATAGGAGAACCTGCCGGCGTAATATGGGGCGGATATGCCGGACTTTCCGTGCGCATGGCGAAAGATTCAAAAAACTGCCAGGCCGTCGACAGCGAGGGACACACCTACAAAAAGGAATTCGATAACGCCAAAGCAAAATGGCTCGATTACACATTCGAGGTCGCCGAAAAGCCCGCAGGCATAGCCATCCTCGACCATCCGGACAACATGAGGCACCCGACGCCGTGGTATGTAATCATCGCCAAAGATATGCGATATTTCAGCCCGGCACTTATTTTTTACGAGCCATTCACATTAAAAGCAGGTCAATCGCTTAAATTGAAATACCGGATAATCATGCATCCCGGCAGGACAGACGCCGAAGCGATAGAAGGACAATGGGCCGAATTCAGCAGGACAAAGGAGTAAAATTATGAACAGCAAACTTAACAGACGTGATTTATTCAAACAAGCGGCAGCGGCCGCCGGCGCAATCGGTTTTCCATATGTCATTACCTCGTCGGCCTTGGGTGACGCCAATACACCCGCCGTCAGCGAGCGGGTTGCGCTTGGTCATATCGGGGTAGGGGGGCAGGGAAGCGGACTATTGGAAAATTTCCTTAGGGTAAAAGAGGCCAGATGCGCCGCCGTCGCCGACCCCATCAGACAGCGCAGGGAACACTGGGCCTCAAGAATCGGTTGCGCAACTTATAACGATTTTCGCGAGCTTTTGGAACGAAAAGATATCGACGCCGTAGTCGTCGCCACACAGGACCACTGGCATGTCCCCATCACCATTATGGCCGCAAAGGCAGGCAAGGATATGTATGTCGAAAAACCCCTAGGCATTTCCATAGAGCACGACCAGGCCGCCCGAAAAGCCGTCAAGGATTACAGGCGGATTTTCCAGTACGGCACCCAGCAGCGCTCCGACTACAAATTCCGTTTCGCCTGCGAACTGACAAGAAATAAATATATAGGCGAGCTTAAAGAAATTCATGCCTGGTGTTCGGATGGAATCGCCGGCGGCTCAATTGCCCAAGAACCTGTTCCGGAAGGATTCGATTATGATATGTGGCTTGGCCCCGCCCCCCATAAGCCATTCAACCGCGACCGCTGCCTTCTGGAAAGCCAGTCAAAAGGAACCTTCCACATCTATGATTACGCTATCGGTTTCATCGCCGGATGGGGAGCGCATCCTCTCGATATCGCCCAATGGGGTAACGGCACCGATAATACAGCGCCCGTCCTCTACGAGGGAAAGGGTGCTTTGCCCAGGGAAGGACTTCATGATACAACTTTACACTGGGACATTAACTGCACTTATGAAACCGGCGTCAAGCTGCACTTTATGAGCACATCCGTAGCGGCTTCCATAATTCGTAAATATAGGAATATGAACGACCACGGCACGACCTTTATCGGCGACAAAGGCTGGGTCAGCGTCGATAGAGGCGGCATTTATGCCGAGCCAAAGGAGCTGCTCGATATACATCTCAAGCCTTCGGATTTGCATCTCTACAAAAGCGTCGACCACTACGCAAACTTCGTGCAGTGCGTTTTAAGCAGGAAAGATCCGATTTGCACAATTGAGTCAGCGGTCCAGTCCGATTTCATCAGTCACCTCAGCGACATCGTCGTCCGAACCGGCAAGCCGGTCAAATGGGACCCTAAAACGGAGAAAATTATAGATAATCCGGAGGCACAGCGTTATACCTCGCGCGCAATGCGAGGCCCCTGGACACTTTAATAACTCTTTAATCATAAAGGCAAAATATGGGTAAAATAGGTATGGGTATTGCCCATTTAGCTTATTGCACGATTACGCCTTGTATCTGGTGCTAATTCGCGTACCCAACTCAATAATCGCATTTTTTTGAGGTGGCGCAGTTGAACGCGGGGTTAACCTTACCCCAGGTAACTTTGTTAATCCATCTCAAATCACAATCGCAGTTGTCGATATACGGACCGGCCGTGCTGTTAAATTGATAATTTTTTAAAACCCAAAGTGTGTGCGTATCGGTCCATTTACGGTATTCCACATGCTGGTCTGCAAAAACAAAGTCCGTCCCCATACCATGCCGGGTAGGCGGCGAGTCGCCCCAATGTAAACCGCTACAGGCATATTCAAGCCAAAACGCGCCAGAGCCGGCATCCGCTACGTCCAAAAAAACAAACTGCTCTGCGGTTCTCTTAAGCTCGCTTCTGAGGGTAAAAGGCAGGTTACCACATGCCTGCGGAGCAGGGTCACCGGCTATCGATTCAGACATTTGGTATGCTGTCTCCTTGCCTTTGTCGGCGACGGGGCACTTGTAAATCTTATAATCCTTGACATAACTCCAAATCGTGCCCTCCGCGATAGCGTGCTGCCAGTCCGACAAATCAGGATGGCCGGGGGGGAAGGCCTGATTTTGCTGAGTGGCCTAGTCATCGGCGTAGTATGCTGCGCATGGACCGGCTCAACGAAGCATGGCCCCGCCTTTGCACCCCAGTTCCATGACCACCAAATATTACCGTAAGGCAACTTTTCCTTGTTGTCGTCACAATACAGATACCAGGCGATGGCCAAATGCTTCATCTGGTTTTGGCAGACCGCGCGCTTTCCCAGTTCCCTCGCACGGGCCAGTGCCGGGAGCAATATCGCCATTAATAACGCGATAATGGCGATTACGACCAAAAGCTCAACCAATGTAAACCCGCTTTGTTTAAAATTTAGGCGGGCAGTTTTGCTTGCGCTGTGGCGGATAGGACGGAGGGAAGGTCTTTCGTTGACGTTAATTTGATTTGATTCTGGTATATATTTTCGCTCAACAGCGCTGCGTTTCATATTTCAATAGAATACTAAATTTGCCCTGAAAATAAAAGTTTTTACTTTGATTTTGAACTGTATCGCCCATTTACCTAAATACATCGTATATATTCATTTATTTTGCTTTAATCCGCGTTTTATATTGATTTTATAGGACGATTTAGTATAATCTTAAATTGAGATATCTTATTTTAATTAAAGCCTAGTGAAAAATGAGGAAGCTGCTTTTATTTAATATTATTTTATTGCTTTGCTTTTGTGCAAATGCCCAAGCTATTGAACAATCAGAATGCAGCGGCACAACTTCTGAAATCATTACTGAGCATTTTACAATAATTCATCAGCCGCAATCTGGTAATCTTGATGAAATGGCAGGCCTGCTGGAAGCTGCCTATGAGCGGTTTAATGTGCTCTTCGGCAATAATGGATTTACTTTAAAAGCTCCTGATGGCAAGCTTGCATGGATTTACTTTGACCGACCGGAGTATTTTAATGATTATGCCTTGTCTGCCGACAAAATGGACCTCAGCTGGCTAAGCAGTTATTATTCAATAAAAACCAACAAGGTTGCGCTCTTAAAACAGGACGAGATTTCAGCAGCTCAAAATGATAGCGCAAATCAGCAAAACTACGGCACTATACTTGCCCAGCATTCACTGGCGGATTCGAAAGATAACACCAGAATAATGCATGAGGCCGCCCACCAATTATCTTTTAATACCGGCATTCAAAAACGAGGGGTAATGTATCCGTTGTGGGTCTCCGAAGGGCTTGCAACCATGCTGGAAACGATGCTGTCTGATTGTTCTCAAAATCGCCGCAGCCAGAATCTTTCACAGATGCTGAAAAATAAATCCTTAATCAGTCTTGATGAATTTGTAACAGTAACACAATTGCCGCAGGAAATCGAAAAACAAAAAGATTTTTATGCGCAGTCATGCGGTTTTTATCAGTACCTCTGGGAAAATCATAAAGACAAGCTGAAAATCTATCTCGATTGTTTATATAAACTCCAACCGGGTCCCCGCAGCAAGTACGCGCTTCGCCATGAATTTATAAATGCATTTGGTTCTCTTGAGCAGATGGATAAATCCTGGCTCAATTTTATCCGTGAGCATTCAAAAAATTAGCGGCTATTTTACATCTCTTTAAATAAATATATTAAGATTTTTCCTAACATTAATTGAGCATTTACCCCATTGTCTATTTTGCCCTCAAAACTATATTAGAGATTAAGATTTCGGAACAGTTTCAGGTCCGCATGCTGATAATCTCGGTCGTGAGGCCGACCGGCGGGCGGTTCCTGACTGAAATAAATGAAGGGGTTTGAATATGTTCCATTCATTTAGCATAAAAACCATTTCTATTGCAGCATTCTCATTCGTTTTGCTTTTTTGTGTATTTTCAGTTTCTGCGGCTGAATCTGAATGGCTGAAATTTTCGGATGATAAAGCTGCCGCTCAAAGCACGCAAAATACTCAGGAAAGGCAGGATACTCAAGGGAAAATGTGGGGAGAAAAAAGCAGCAAAGTTGATTCTCTCCTAAGTGCCAAGGGATTAATGGAAACAAACGTAAAAAATAATACAGGTGATACCTTAGGCTCAGTCGAAGAGCTTGTTTACGATAAAAATCAAAAAACGATTTGTTACGTTATTGTTTCCTCCGACATGAAAGAACATCCCGTTCCATGGTCGGCTTTCGATACATCGTCAGACCGTATTATGCTCAACATAGATAAGGGCAAATTCAAGGATTCTCCCACAATCAGCAGCGCAAGGAATATCGACCAGTTGAATAATTCTGATTTCCGTGACAAAATTAAAAATTACTATTCGGAACAGACAAAAGCTTCCATGCAGGGTAAACAAGGTCAAAAAATGGAAGCTAAAACCGGAGAAAAGTCCGAATTTTTAACTTACAGTGAACTGAGCGGTATGAATGTAAAGAATCCTAACGGAGAAAAACTTGGTGATATCAGAAACGTTGTAATCGATATTCACCAGGGTAATGTTGTTTACGGTCTTGTTGGAATCGGCGGGCTATTAGGAGCAGGTGAACGGCTTGCTGCAGTTCCATGGTCATCTATCACGGTTCAGGCTCAGCAAAAAACAGCGTTCCTGGAAGCCGACAAGAGAATCCTCGAGGAATCAATTGTAAAAGACGGAAATATCCAGGAGTTAGCTCAAGCTGATTTTGCCCGGAAGATTCACCAGAACTTCGGCGCCCAGCCCTATTGGGATGTTCTTGGTTATGTTCCGCCGCAAGGTCAGGGCCAGCAGCAAATGAAAGGCAAAGAACGTGGCCAGATGAAGCAAATGGCCGCATGGCAGCCTGATAGTAAATACAATCAGAATTTTAAACCAGATTCTATGAAAACTATAGATGGCACGATTCAAAATGTAGGCACATTTATTCCTGAATTAGGCACTTCTCCCGGCCTTGAGCTCAAAGTTACTCCAAGGGATGGCGGCGAACCTGTTACAGTTCAATGCGGTCCTATGCATTATCAAAAACAGAGAGACATGAATTTTAAAAACGGCACTGAGGTTACTGTCACCGGCTCGGCGACCAACATTGATAATAAGGATGTGATTATGGCAACAAGCATCAAAGCCGGAGATAAGACCCTGGAGCTTCGCGATGAAAGGGGAATGCCCAGGTGGAGTACCGGCGAAATGCAGCATCAGTCATCTGAAAGCCGGTATTAATAGAATGCAACCTGATTTTTAAACAAAACAAGGGCCGCTTTTATGCGGCCCTTTTTATTTAAACCTTTAATCAAATAAACGTCTCTACTTATCCGGGAAATACTTTACTTTCTCATTATACATTTTCATTTATTGACAAGAGTCCTATAACTGCATCGTTGATTTTTAAAGCCTTATTTAGTATCGCCCTGTCTTTATCAATTTACATGTCTGCTTTCCTTGGTTGCCATAAAAATTATTAATTTTTGGTTCAGTTGGGATATTCCAAGGCCGATGGTATGCTTTGTTATAGAGGGAGATGCATATGGTCTGATGAAGATGCTTCTGTGAAAAAACCGATTGCGTCGTCCTTAGCCTATTTAAAAAAAAGTAGGGCGCACCATAAAAATTAAGCCCTTTTGAATTGAAATCAGAAGAAGATTTAATTTTAGGAGATTAAAAATGCAATTCGAAACAAAACAATTGGGAAAATGGTCAAACAGTTTTGCTGTTGTCTGCCTTACCCTCATCCTTGGATTTGCTTCTGCGAGTTACGGCGACATAATAATAAGCAGCTGGGAAAATTCATTGGATGGCTGGGAAACATTCGATGCTAATACTCAAGCCACGCCCGGTATGTCGCAAGGCGTTACGTTGGGTAATTATAGCTTAGAAATGAGTAATGTGGATGGCTGGCAGCAGGCTTTGGTGAAAAGTTGGGGTGATTGGTGGCAGTTGACGCCATTCGAAAATGCCACAACGTTTTCTATTGACGTCACGTTGATAGCATCAGAATGGTCAATGACAGACACCGACGCTCAATGGGGAATTAAGCCTTTGGAAAATGTAGTAATGGCAGGCCCGTCTAACTGGTGGGAACAGCTTAACCCTGTTACACAGCCAGATTTTAGCGGTGATGGCAGCCGTCTTGGCGTATGGAAACCAGTAGATGGCGATAAGACAGTTACATACACCTTCAATATTCCCGCTCGGGGCAGTGATTTGTTTGTCCAAATGACCTTAGTCACCAATAGAGGGACTGCCGATACGGCAGGGCTTATCTATTTTGATAGTGCACGGCTTATAACTCCGGGCCTGGACGTGACCAAATGTAAGGTCGCCGCGGGTAAAACTCAATACCATGGAGATGAAGATTTTAATAATATGAAAGATTCTTTCACCGCTTCCGGAAATATTGTCCTTCCGGATGACTGCAATGATGTTACAGAAGTGGTGGTTACTCTTACAAATGACGATGATGAAGTCATTTACACTGAAACCCTAGCAGACTTCAATGCCTCAGTAGTCAACAGCACTGGAAAATATAAATATTCAGCCAAAGCAATTAAAGGCCAGGCCGGCAATATCACATCATTGAAATTAGATTTTACTAAAGGGACATTTTTGGTTCAGGCAAAAAATATTAACCTGAAAGGTCTTACGGCCCCGTTTGAGTTGAAATTTGGAGTTGGCACTTTGGAGCAAAAAGCAGATGTCGATGAATCGATCATAAATGGCGCTTCCAAGAGGATACCTACCCGCCTTATGAGACAGTATGACGATAAGCTCGTCGTAACAAAAGCTGTAGCAAAACATAAAACAACAGCATTGACTGATACCTTGAATCTTAGAGGAGAAATTGCCGTTTGGGATATGAACCTCGAGGCTAATGAACCTAACCTTGTTAATGAAGATGTAACACTTACCTGGGGTGATATCAATGATGCCAATACCCGGACATTTATAATCCCGGCAGGCAGCTTCAAGGCATCCAAGAAAGGACATGTTTATAAATGTGCTAAAGTTGAATGCGATGCAAATGATGGAAATGAAGCCTTTGTCACTGCAACCTTCGATTTGGATAAATGCACATTCTTTGCAAATATCAACAAGGCCGAAGATGTTTACGCGGACCGTTTGAGCCAGGCAGTGCTCAGCGTTAGTTTCGCAACTGAGCAAGGAACATTCAACGAGGAAGATGAATGGTTAATTCCATAAGATTGACATTGATTTAAAACGATGACGGCGGTCTTGGAGGATTCAGGACCGCCGTATCTTTTAAAGATTGAAAAAAATATCCGTTAAAGGAAACTTTGACGGCGTAAGAAGAGAAGGCATCTTGTTTTAGTTAGGGGTAATAAAATGCTATCGAAGATAGAGAGCGGATATTTTAAGATCATCACATTAAATATGTTTTTTCTGATTTTGCCGGCCTATGCAGTCCCTCCCCGCTTGCATGTAGATGGTAATAAACTCAAGGACCCAAACGGCAATATAGTGACATTAAGAGGCGTATGTAACATCGATTTAGGTTTTCTTGAGGAATGGCATGGCGGCGCACTGAATATGGTTGACCGCCTTACCGATAAGAACGATACACAGGGTAATTCGCCCGGCTGGTATCCCAAAATACTAAGAATAATGATTACTCCGCCTGATTCCACGGACCCGCCGGGAAGCTGGCCTCATCCCTTCAATCCGGATAGTAATGACTTATATGATCTTCTCCGGACGTTTGTGGATTACTGCGGACAAAAAGAAGTTTATGTTTCAATTGAGTGGCATTATTGCGCTAATACTTATGACCACATTGCCTCCACAAGCGAATTTTGGACATATATGGCTCCAAGGTTCAAAGATGATACACATGTAATTTATGAACTTTTTAACGAACCGATAAATAATATTGGTTCTGACTCCGCAAACTGGACCAGTGTTAAAACAGATATGCAGACCTGGATTGATATTGTTCGTGCTTCAGCTAACGATACTCTTCTATTCATCGGCACCCCGAGATGGTGCCAGATTATCGGCCCGACGGCAACAAACCCTGTTAATGATATCAACTCTGTTTATATCACTCATATCTATCCATATCACTGGCTGTCGGGCAATCAATATTACAGGGACACCATAACCGCCGCTGCGGCCGCTCATCCGGTTATTTTAGGTGAATGGGGTTTTAAAGATAGTGCATCTTCCGGCCAGCAGCATACAGTCGGAACAATTACCAATTACGGCCAGCCTTTGAAAGAATTTGTCGAGAGTATCGGAATCGGCAGTATGGCATGGGTGGCGAGCTATAACTGGGAACCGCCGATGTTCGCTAATGACTGGACGCTTCTTTGCGGTGAAGGGTATATGGGCTGCTTCGCGAAGGACTGGCTCTATGAAACCAGCGGCGAAGCACAAAATATTAATTTAGCAATTACCAAATCTAAGGTTAAAGCAGGTAAAAACCAGGGCCGTGATGATTTCGATATTTCAGGGACATTATCTTCATATCCTTATGGGTTGTATAATGTTACTCAGGCAGATATCAACATTGTCTCACTTGCCGACGGAAATACAATATATTGCGAAACTGTTCCGTTTGATTATCTGACAGATGTGGCAAGTAATAAATATAAATACTCTTATAAAGAACCGGATGGAAAATCAATCTCACTGAAGTCCAATTTTAGCAAAAAGACATTTTCATTAAAGATCAAAAATGTCGACCTTACAGGCTTGGCGTGTCCGCTGCGTCTTAATATCACAATGGGAAACAATATCATTTCCGGCGATGCAAATGAGGCAATCGTTAATAAAAATAAATCAATCCCCACGCGGCTCCTTAGAACTTACAAGGATACTCTTTTGGTGACAAAGGCATTAGTTAAAAACAGCCTGAATCCATCTTCAGATTCGCTTTCCATTAAAGGTGATATTGCGGTGGCGGATATAAACGCCGATGCCAATGAGCCGAACCTGTGCAATGAAGATGTTGTTTTTGCGATTATAGATGCTAATGAAGATGTCGTGCAGAGCTTTACAATACCGGCAGGTAATTTCACAGCCTCCAGGAAGGGACATACTTACAAATGCGGCAAAATCAATCCTGTCATTTGGCCCGTCGAAAATCCAAATACTCTAATTACGGCAAATATTGACCTCGATAAATGCAGCATCAAATTATCGATAAAAAATGCTGAACTTGATATATCAGCAGGGATGAAATTCGGTGTGAACTTCGAGACTCCAAATTCCCAATTCAATGAAAATGATTTAATTTTTTAGGGAATTTTACTGCTGGTCTTTGAGAAGGGCCGGAGGAATATCTAGCCAGAATGTCGAACCTTTATCGGCCTGACTTTCAAATCCAACCTGTCCTGCCAGCATATCGGCAAGCTCTTTACTTATTGCAAGGCCCAATCCTGTGCCGCCGGATTCTCTGGTAAGGGGATTACCCAGCTGGCCGAATTTCTGGAAAAGCTTTTCCTTGTCTGCCTCAGCTATTCCGCATCCTGTATCGCTTACTGAAAAACGTACAGTCTTATCATCCAGCATTACTACACTTAATGTTATTGTCCCCTCAGCGGGAGTGAACTTAACAGCGTTGCTCATATAATTTTCAAGAATCTGCTGAACTTTCCCGGCATCTGTTACAAGTTTTGCGATATTCTGCTGCACCTCAAGTTCAACTTTGATGTTCTTTTCGCGAACAATTTCAGAAAATGAAGATACAACCGCTTCGCATATTTCTTCAGCATGGACCTCTTCGATATGCAATTGGATTTTGTTTGCCTCCGCTTTCGCGAGGTATAGCAGGTCGTTAATCATATTAAGCAGTCTCTGGCCGCCGACTATTATATTTTCCGCATAGCGCTTCCCCTTGTCCTCCTTGAGCAGTTCCGGCTTATCGCGAAGCACCTGAGCAAAACCCATAATAGAATTAAGCGGCGTTCTGAACTCGTGCGAGATATTCGCCAGGAATTCTCCCTTTATCTTATTTGCCTTAAAAAGCTCGATATTGCGTTCTGAAAGTTCAATGATTTTCTCATCGAGCTGCCTGTTGGCCTGACGCAGTTTTTCCTGTGCGGCCTGCAGGCCATCAAGCATGTGATTGAATGCCTCGGCGAGCTTTTCATATTCATCACGAGTGTTTATTGAGCTTCTTATATCGAGATTTCCCTCCGCAACGTTATTTGCAAGGCCGCGCAATTGCCGAATCGGGCTCAAAATTACTCTCTGAGTTATAATATAAAACGCAACTATAGCGCCTGTCCCGCTGATAAGCCCGGCCACGATTATCCATACAGTGTTTAATAACTCAGCCCTCTTTGTTTCAGCGGCGGGCCTTTCTACTATTACCGCACCGATAGGTTCATTGCGGGAAAATGAACTTGCCGACCCCTGGGGATTATGACATGCTATGCAGCCTTCTGTTGCGCGAAAGACCCGGACGTAATTTGAATAAAGTCTTTTTCTTCTTTTTTCAAAGCTTATCTTGTCAATGGTATCCTCATCATCACGGAGTTCCTCTATCATCTGCCGCTGGCGGACTGTTAATCCTTCAATTTTTTTATCATCTTTTTTAAAACGGACCCAGCGGATATCACTTTTGTTCGGGTCCAAAACATTACCCCTGTCATCGAGCGCGGCAAGCGTCCGTTCTCGCATCATCCTTAAGTCAAAGTGATTTCGAACGAGAGTTTCGGCTCTTGCCCTGCTGGCATCGAGCTGAATCTGCCTGGTGAGCTGGCGCATCCAGCCGTATAATATCAACAGCGCCAGAGCCAATGTAAGCAGCACTGCCGCCCCGAACGCGATCCTGCACTTTTCGGCCAGTGACAACGGCGAAAGATGCAAAAATACAAGAATCCTGTGATAAATTTCACTTACTTTTTTAAACATAAACCTTTTGATTAGCCATTTCGGGAAATATAATAAAATAAATCAACGGCTAAATAATAAAAGACAGGCGGTATAAGGCACAGCAGCCAAAGTAAAATTTTTCTTTTTGTGTTAATTAGAAATAAGCTGATAAATAAAATTATCCATAAAGCCGGGAAAATACTGTTTAAACTAATTGCGGTTTGTGTTGTATTGCCGGCGGCAAATCTCAAGAATTGAAGCCAATGTGATGGAATCGGAATAAGAATCAATAAGGCGGTCATTAGAGCTCCCGCGGTAGTCGCACTGATTTTAACTGAAGCCTTGCGAATCAGCGTAGGAAATGCAAAGTACCATGCCGAGCCAATGAATATATGAAATATGGAGAAGATTAAAAAAATCTGCAAGCTATGTCCGGATGCAAGATATGGATTTTCCCTTGTAAAAAGAGGAGATAATACGGGCAGAATAATTTTCGGAAGCAAAAGGGAAACGGGATAATCGATATACCCGCATAGAATCCAGAACATATGCCATCGTCCCTCATGATGATTAATGATATAGAAGATGTTCATGAGCATGAAAAGCATATGGATTGCGCCGATAAGCAGTCCGGCCTGGAATGCCCATGATTGCCTTTCCAGCCAGCCGCGGGTTACGGCCAAAGGCTCTTTGCATTCATCATGCATTTACCACACTCTTTTTATGAATGCTACGGTTTCTGCTCTTTTGTCTTATCTTCAGGCCCGTGAGAATGTTTCTGCGTTCGCAAATTCAGCTCATCGAGCTGTTTTGTATCAACTCCGCTGGGCGCTCCGGTTAGCGGACACTGGCCAATCTGCGTCTTTGGAAACGCGATTACGTCGCGAATATTGTCAGTTCCGGTCAGCCACATAATCATTCTATCAAGGCCAAGCGCTATTCCGCCGTGTGGAGGAGCCCCATGTTCAAGGGCCCTGAGGAAAAATCCAAACCTCAGTAATGCTTGTTCTCTGGTTATGTTCAGAAGGTCAAAAACTTTCGCCTGCATCTCGGGCCTGTGTATACGAATGCTGCCTCCGCCTATTTCTGAGCCGTTGACAACTATATCGTAGGCCTGGGCGGTTATATGCCCGGGGTCGGTTTCGAGCTTCTCTATGTCTGAGGGAATTGGAGCCGTAAACGGATGATGCATGGAATCAAAACGCTTCTCTTCGTTGTTCCATTCAAACATCGGAAAATCGACAATCCATACAAATTCGAACTTGCTTTCATCATACATCTTGAGGTCTTTTGCGATTTTGCATCTAAGGGGCGCAAGTGCCTTATTTACGCCTTTTTCGTCGCTGGCCACCAGCAGCACCAGGTCCCCGTCTTTTGCGCCGAAACGTTTTGCCATTTCTTTGAGCTGTTCCGGGCTGAAAAATTTAGAAAGATTGCTGACAAGAGTCAATTTATCGTTTTCATTTTTGACCTTGAACCACGCGAGTCCCTTTGCGCCGTAATCAGCGGCAAAATTTGTCAAAGTTTTCTCAATATCATTTCGTGAATATTTATTGCCGCCATCCGGGGCGCATAGCCCCTTAACGATCCCGCCGGATTGTATCACTGATGTAAATACCTTAAATGTGCTTTTGCCCGCGATATCGGAAACATCTTTTAATTTCATATCGAAGCGCAGGTCAGGCCGGTCAATACCGTAATCATCCACTGCTTCTTTGTAAGTCATCCTGCGAATCGGCGTCTTTATATTTAACCCGAGTATCTCATTAAAAATTTTCGCGACAAGCACCTCATGAACTTTAATAACATCATCAGCCTCTACAAAGCTCATCTCTACATCGATTTGTGTAAACTCTGCCTGCCTGTCGGCGCGCGGGTCCTCATCACGGAAACATCGCACAATCTGAAAATATTTATCAACGCCGCTGACCATCAGCACCTGTTTGAACAATTGCGGCGACTGCGGCAGGGCGTAAAATGTTCCAGGGACCAAACGGCTGGGGACAAGAAAATCGCGTGCTCCTTCAGGCGTGCTTTTACCCAGCATCGGCGTCTCTATCTCCCAAAAGCCCAATGAATCGAGATAATCGCGCGTAATTTTGGTTACACGATGGCGCACTTTTAAAATGTCCTTCATTGCCGGCCTGCGAAGGTCTATATAGCGGTACTGCAGCCGGATTTCCTCACTTGTTTTTTCGGCAAGGTCTACCTCAAAAGGCGGCGTCTTGGCGGTATTAAGTATCTCGAGGTTTTCAACCAGCACCTCAATTTGGCCCGTTGCAAGTTTTGGATTTTCAAGCCCTTCACCTCTGGGCTCGACAACACCTTCAATTGCGATTACCCATTCAGTGCGGACTACCTGCGCCGCTTTATGTGCCTGGGGGAATTTTTCAGGATTGAATACCAGTTGAGTTATGCCTTCCCTGTCTCGAATATCAAAAAATACCAAACCGCCATGGTCTCGATATGACCTGACCCAGCCGGCCAGAATGACACGTTTTCCGGAATCGCTTAGCCTGAGCTGGCCGCAGTTTACTGTCCTTTTTAGCATTTAATAATCCGCCTTAATAATTCTGATTACAAAAGCTGTTTTTACAAACAATTTTAGGATACCTTTTTGCCTCTAAATAGTCAATGATTGGCATTTGCTGTTTTGGAATGCAGATTTATAACTTAATGATTACGATTACGTTCCCGGCGTAGGTGCTGCGGCCGTCCAGTTATTCGGGTCATTGCCGTAAGCTGAATCTGTCTTCCTTTTGAGCGATTTACCCAGTCCATCAGCTCCTGTCGGCCACATGTCAATATCTTCCGGCTCACCGCCCGGATGCGAGCCATCGGAATAATCAATCCGCTCAACTCGGATGTATTGTCTTATGCCTAATTCGTCGATATCTCCCGGTTTTGATAATTCAAGCTGCTCGCCCTCGTTTGCTAACCAGCCGGAATACGGGCCGTATGTAATTCCCGTAAACCCTGGATAGCGGATATTAAATGCTGTCGGGTTCTTGACAAGTAATATCCTTGCCCCGGCCGCAATGGTTACTTCATCCGGCGGCGAGGCAAATGTATAATCGAAACCATTGGTGAATTTCCAGGGAAGGTTTTCAACTGTGTCATAAAGCGTTACAGATGACCCTGAAATGTTTCGCAGTTCAATAAACTCGTATTCATCATTGGCATAATTACCGCTGGCCGGCCAGTCAGGATGATACATAAACTCTGTAATCACAATAGGCCCGACTTGCGGATAGGCGTTTGCGAAAGCCGGTGTGGTTGTGGCCATAGGGACAAAGTTGCAGCTGTTTGTGCTTGCCTTATAATATCTTCCAAATGATATTCCTGTTAAGGAGGCACCAAACTCCTCTTTTTCACGATATCCTGTGAGATTGCTGTTGGCATCGAGTGCGGAGGCGAGGCATACCATTTCACCGTTTTCACTAAGGGCAAACGGCGTAAGACGGCCGGCATCGGCTGCTGTATCTCCAAAGTTGTTGCTTTCGTAAACGACAAGATAGCCATTGGCCGGTATTGTTGTTCCTGCTGCAAATTTATATTTCATTACATTGCTGTCACTATCGCTTAAGAACCAATTTCCTATGTTAATCGGACTTGCCATCATGTTTTTCAGTTCAATCCAGTCGGAAGCCCCGGCGTGGGAATGAGAGAGGACCTCATTAATTACAATAGAACCCGGATTGGGGACAATTCCTGAATCATCCCAGCCGGGTGAGCCGTTGATATAGGCACTTGGCCGCCAGTAATCTTTATTACCCCAGTGATTAACATTGGAATCAGCGGGATTCATTATGGTCAGCGAATAGCCATCACCATCTACAATTGAGCGCCAGCCATCTTTGTAGCTGAAATCATGAATGGCTGTCCCAACAGCATCCAGTAATCTTATCCTCTCACCGCCATTATCTAATGAGCCTGTATATTGGCCCGCTATATACCGACCTATCCCGTATTTTGTATTAAAGGCGTTTATATCTTTAACAACAAGGATATGCTGACCTGTCGAAAGGGTATTTGGTCCAAATGTAAAGCTGATGCCTTTATCGAAGCTGACCAGATTTAGATTGATTGTTCCTGGCCCTATGTTCTTCAACTCAATGAACTCAGTATCCTCATCATTAGGTTCACATGTATCCTTAGCATTGTACATAATTTCACTTATTCGCAGCGAATTCTTAATATTGCCTGTTTCATAGACAGCTTCATTGAGAGGACTCCATATGTGATTGCTGCTTTTGTAAATGCGTGCCCTTAAATTAGTGCTCTTATTGAGAGTAAAGGCACCTGTATAATGAATCGCGGTTGATGAAATGTTTGGTTCGATTTCAAAAACAGCACCGCCTGGTGCTTCGAGTTCAGCGGTTATAAGGAAATCGGAACTTCCTGTCGAATAATTCAAGCCGTGAATGGCAAGAATATTGGTTCCTGCATGCAGGGTACTGACAAAAGAGCTGATATTAATATCCTCAATTCCCGTAGATTCCGCATTGGCAGTTGATGCAGAATTCCAGGCCGGTGAAGCGGGGGCATTGCGGCCTGCCACGATTGTGCCGTTTATATAAGCAGCAAAGCCGTCATCGAATCGCATATGCAAAATCAGCGAGTGAATATTACCAATATCGCCCGGATTAATAGTGAATGGTATACGGATGTAGCATGTGTTGTTACTCGCCATAGCTGAATTAACATTTATATCGATATATTGCTCATAGCCGGTGTCGCGTTCATAGCCTACTCCGCCGAAACCGCTCGTCCAGCTCGAGTCATTATACGGCTCGCTGCCGCCGCGCCAGGCTGTGCCGATGTCACTTGCGGGGACTTTAACTTTTTTAGCCGCGTTCTCAGGCGCCAATATAATTGATGATATTATTGTCTTACTGTAAGCAGTCCGCGGGTCGGAGCCATCTGTTGTATAATAAATTATGCCGCCCGAACTGCATGGGTCCGTAATCGTAAATGAATCGCTTGAATTTACATAGCCGCCAAATTTGTAAGAGCTGTTTACATAGAATATCGGGGCGCCGAATGCACGGTCGAACAACCCGTTGTTTTCAAACGCGGCTATTACGTATGGCTCTCGTTTTGGCAGAAAGATGTCTGGGATAAAGGTGATTTGGTAGGGAAGGACGCTGGATACCTCATTTTGAACTTCCCACCATTTATCTGTCATATGCGACTGCGTCAGTATGCCTCCATTGCGGAAGTATCTATGAATTCGGTCGGCGAAAAGCTGTTTGAAATTTGGATTTACCCTCAGTGCCCGATAGATTTGCGCGGTAGGATCCCACTCAAGATTGTTGAGGCCGGTTGGACTTGTCCAACTGGGGAAACTGTCAAATGCGGTCAAATTGCAGGATTCACAATTATTACCGAATATCCATGATTCAGCAATACCATCGGCGTCCCATATACTGAATCTGAATTTGCCATTGTCTGAACTCTCATGATGAACGGTCCAGTTATTGCCCGGCCAGTCAAAGTTTCCTGAATAGATTTCCAGAATTAAATAATCTATGAATGTAATGATGTCGAACTGGCCGGCGAAATAGTTATAATTTTCGGCAAAGGAAAGGTCGTTGTTATTTGCATAATTAATAAGGTTATACCATGCCGCAGCGTCTCCATCTCTGACGCCTGACTGGGTAATGACGTCAAAGTCATTGTCTGAATTATACCACTCCTGGAAGAATTGTTCATCTTCACGGGCTATCGGGTTGTAGTAATATTTATAAGAACCATTGAGATACATGTTTACGAATGTTCCTGTGACTTGAGTATGCCCCATTTCCTTAAACAGCCGTCTAATCCATTCGTCTTTGACAAACGGCGCACAAATGTCATTGTGGCCGCCTCTCAGCGCTACACTTTGATAGCGGTCAACTTCCGGCGTGAATGGAAAGAACGGATACTCAAATCGATTATCACCATAGTCGCTGCGGAAAAATAGATTGAAGCTGAATTTGTTGTTATTGCAGAGCCAGTCGTCTCCTCTTGTATAGCGGGGCCGCGTGTAATCGCTGCCGTGAACCCGAATACCGCAGTCAGCCTGATAATTGCCGTCTGAAGAATTGAAAATCTCCAATGATACAGGACGCTCATAGTCGATTCCTCTGTGGATAGGATTGTTATAAGCACTTGGATCGCCGCCCTGTCCCCATACCCAATCCCACGGGTTGTTTATTGGATCTGGTTGATAATATTCCCCCCCAACGATTGCCATAACTCCGTTTGGTTCGTAAAGCGACTGATTTGGGTCGCCGACAAGTGAGATTAAGGGCATCGATTTGATAGCCGCGCTTGCGCCATAGATATAAGTGTGCGTTTCAACCGGCGAAGGTTTCCATCCGTTTTTTATTGCCGCGGCCCTGATGCATTTCGTGCTGTTTATCGCAATTGGTGAGCTGTAACGGATACTTCCCGGAGCATTTACCTCACCGGCAATCGGATTACGCCCGTCTGTGGTGTAGTAAATATTTGCGTTTGAGGTAGTGGAGGCCAGGATGAGAATTAAAGATTGTTCGTAAAATCCGCGGGTTTTGCTGAATTCAACTTTTTCTACTTCGCCCAGGTAAGCGTTGTTATTGTCGCCAGCAGGGCTGGGGACAGCAAAAAAACGCAAGGAGTCTTCGGCGTCAGGATATCTGCCGTATGATATGTTAGTGGTTTGTCCCGCGAAGGCAACAGCATCTATTTGTGTAATGCCGTCGATGTCAAAAAGACCTATTTCCTCACCATCGGCTGAAAGTTTAAAATTTGTATGAAGCGGTCCATCAGTAGTCTCTTCATCCGCCCAGAATATTAGGAAACCGCCGGCAGCTATGGTCGTTTGTGCAGGATAGCCAAATGGAATTTGCCACTTAATAGGATTAGCCAGATTGTCCGTCAGATACATTCCGGCAAGGTTAACCGGGCTATCGCCGGAATTATAAATTTCAATCCAATCATCGTAATCATTTTGAGGGTCTTTAATTCCGCTGGAGCTTGAATTGGATGCCATAAATTCATTAATGAAAAGTTTACTACCTTGTGATTGCCATTGATTTGTCAAAAAAACGAAATCGTCAAAATTTATATTGTTTTGACCATCAAAATCCGCGCAAGTTTCTGTTTCTTCGCATGATTCAATATTAAGCCACTGGTCTGCTAATATTTCCAAATCGTAGATATCGACATGGCAGCTGCCATCGAGGTCGGCAGAAGGGCACCAGCCTCCGGATGTAAGGGAAATTAATATCGATATGGTGCTTAATATAGATAGAAAAAAACAAAACAACAGTGGTTTTGTTCTTAAACTATCACCCATCCATTTGCCCTTTAAAGTTGCAATAATAACAATAGTATAGCAGTTTTTGCCATAGAATGCAATTTAGACAAGTAGATAGCTTTAAAGATATTACTTTATTCTCAATTTTCAGTGTGTTTATTTGCCGCAAAGGCCCATTCTGCTCATCCAGTCAGCACATAATGCCGGCCATTGCGAAACCGCAGTCCCAGGTCTTCCCAGCCCAAAGCCATGCTCGCCTTTTTGCCAAATATGCATATCCACGGGGACACGTGCTTTTTTGCAGGCAAGATAAAAATTAATGCTGTTTTCAACGGGAACAGTTTTATCATCTGTCGCATGAACCAGAAAGGTTGGCGGTGTATTTGCATCTACATGGTTTTCATTTGAAAATTTATCAACCATTTCCTTTGAGACATTTCTTCCGAATAATGCATTACGAGAGCCGCTATGCGAAATCGGCCCCATCGAAATGACAGGATAAATTAGAATCATAAAATCCGGACGGGCGCTTGCGTTATCATTTGCATCCGCCGGCTCATAAAATTTTTCGTTGAAGTGTGTGCCTGCCGTTGATGCCAGATGACCTCCTGCAGAAAATCCAATTATTCCTATTTTATTTGGTTCAATTGCGAATTCAGTTGACCTGTTCCGAACAATTCTTATCGCCCGCTGGGCATCCTGAATGGGTGCGGGATGTCCGTATCCTTTGCCCCTGTGACGATAATCCACGACAAAGCCCGCGATTCCTAAATTATTTAACCATCTTGCGACCTGGTGACCTTCATGTTCGATGGCAACATGCTGATAGCCGCCGCCGGGAAATATAACGATCGCAGCGCCCGTTGCCTTTTCTTTCGCAGGCAAATAAATCGTCATTGAGGGTTTATCATTTGCGTCCTTTCCTTTTGCCTGGGGTGCGCCATTGGGCCAAAGCAGCTCTGTTTTTATTTCTGTCTGTGCTGCGTGCGCCGAGATTATCGTCAGGCATGAAATCAAAAATCCGATAAATATTAAAGTCCGAGGATTATTTTTCATCTTATCAACTCCTTTTCTTATTTTGTGACAATTCCTTTTATTCCTCCCGAGACTAAAGCGGCCATATTGGCAATAATTCTCGGGAGCATCAGTCCGCGGGGACATGCAATGAATTTAGGCTGCCAGACTGGTGCGAATTTTTCCTTATATTCATGCAGACCCTGGAAATTATAAAAATGCTCGCCATGTCGGAACAAAAATGCTCCCGCCTGCGACCACAAAGGCGCAAGCTGCCTGTCTTCAAGCCCGGCAAAAGGGGACATGCCGAAATTAAACCATTTGAAACCTTCCTGCCTGCCCCATAGTAAAAGCTCAGTAAAGAGATAATCCATAATCCCTTCAGGGCTTTGGGAAGAATATCTCATCAGGTCTATTGATAATTCCTCTTTATCGGCGCCTTGCCATATATTGGCAAAAGCAATGATTTCGTCTTCAGCTTTTATTATCGCGGCCGGCATTTTAGTGAGGTATTCCGGCTCGAAAAATCCCATCGAAAATCCCTTTTCTTTTGTATTTTTATTTTCAAGCCACGAATCCGACACCTTCTTTAATTCATTTATATTAGTCATTACATCAGCCGGCTGGATTATTGAAAACTTCAGCCCCAATTTAATCATTTTGTTATATGCATAACGCAGGTCCCTGCGATGATGTCCCTCAAGAGAAAAATCCGAGAGCTCTACCCTGGCTTCTTCGCCGATTTTTAAAAATGTCAATCCTAAATCCAGATAGATATCGAGGCGATCTGTATCAATTTCATAAAATACAGGCCATGCATCATACTGGTCGCATAATTCGCGAAATTCCCATACAAGCTCCCTTGCCTGCTCTTGTGGTCCTACCGGGTCGCCCATACTTATCCAGCTTCTCCCCTGGACGCCGAACATTAAAAATGCCTTATCATCGTCGCTCAAAAGAAAACGTTTGTCGCCGATAAGCGAAAGCCACGCGTATGTCTTTGGGCAGCTTCGCACGATATCTTCAACTATTCGAAGCTCTTCGGCCACTGGCGGGGCCAGTCTGTGTCTGGCGGGCACAAGGAGCCGTGCAAAACCGAATAGCAGAATTACAACAACGGCGCCGGTGCTTGCACGCAGAAATCTTGGAGCATTCTCGTCGAACGCAAACTTCCACCAGAGTTGTTCTGTCTGATCGATGTGCCTGTATGTAAAAAAACCAATCCATATAGAGCTTGCCGCGACTGCCGCTATTAAAACTGCCCAGCCAAATGAAAATCTGTCTCGCAGGAGTGATGCCTTGCGGTAGAAACGTTTCCTGCATGGAATAAGAGCGGCAAGCAAAACTGTAAGAATAATTGCCTCTTCATAATCGAAGCCTTTTGCCAGAGAGAAAATGATTCCCGCTCCATAGATAATGACTGTCAGAAAATAAGCGGCGTCCAGCCGGCGCTGAAGACCTCTTGCAAGAATAATCAAGCCAGCTCCGGCGATGCTTCCAAGAAAGTGCGATATCTCCACTGCCGAAAGCGGCAATATATTTCGTATGATGTTCATCCTGCTGCCTTCGGCTGGCAGTGCCCCTGAAACAAGCAGGATTGTCCCCGCCGCCATCGTCCCAATAGCAAATACCTGCGGTATCAGTGTTGCGCTCCATTTGCCTATCATCTCTCCAAGACGCCCAAATGCCTCTTTCCTTGAAGCAAGTTCCTGGATTCCAAGAATTATTGCCGCTAATCCAAGCGGCATAAGATAGTAAATCATTCTATAAAGAAGCAATGAACCTATCAGAGATGATGACGGGGCCGCGTGTGAAAGTAAAACAAGTATTACACCTTCAAATACCCCCAGCCCGCCGGGGACAGAGCTTATAAGCCCGATGAATTGAGCAAGGAGGAAAAATTCAAGAAACTCCGGAAAACTTAATTGCATCGAATTTGCGAGCAGGACATAAAGGACGCTTGCGGCCGCGGCCCAGTCAATCGATGAAAGCCCTATCTGGCAAAGGGACAATTTATACGATGGAATATTGAATTCCCAATCGTTAATAGTCACCGGTTTTTTGCGTAATATTGTTATTAATAAGTATGCAACCGTTAATGAAAGAAATATTATTCCTACGGGCCAGGTCGTCTCAAAAGGCAATCGTGTGCCATGCTCTATTGCCTTGGGATTTAATATGAATGTCAGTCCGCCTAATGTCAAAAATCCCAGCCAGAAAGTAATTGAGCCAAATAAAATCAATCTGGCGACCTGTCCTGCCGAAAGTCCGAATCCTGAGTATATGCGGTACCTGGCCGCGCTTCCCCCGATTACAGTAGCGTTATGGCCGAACGCATAACCGACAAACGATGCGGCCGCTATCCTGCGGTAATCAAGCTTGTAGCCGAGATAATGAAGGGCAAGGGTATCGTAACCAGTCAGAAGAAAATAATCGAAAAATGTCAGGGCAATTGCCGCCAGCACATACAATAGAGGTGTCTTTGCCAGTTCTGCTACAATGTCCCTGTAATGGTAAACTTTCAGCTTATGATGGATAATCACCGCCGCTATCACAAAAAGAATAACGCTAATCCACGGAGTCATCTTGTAAAGAAATTTTTTCATCCCGATTTGTTTGCCAGTATCTCTGAATTTCTTCAGTTTAGCAATTGATTTTAGCGGACAGCAAAATCCCCTTTTTCCTGATTTAAAAGCATAGGAATTTCCCTATAAATCTATGGGTATTTCACAAAACAAGGTTTTGCCTGACCAATTATCAGGGAATTCCTTACACCTTAAATCTTACATAAAAATTAAAAAAATTTTAAATCTGCTTACATTTTTTTGTTGCAATTGTGCTGTAAACTGATATATTGGACTTGTCAGGGGTTACTTGACCTCGTTTCAGGGGCGGTCAAGAATAGAATAAAGTGAGATTTGTACTCTTGAAATTTGTCCGCGATATGCGGATTATATATGAACCACGGGCTGAGGTTAAATCCTCCTCTTCCTCCCTCCTGGCCTCAGCCCAGCTTTTTTTTCTTATGCTTTTCTCGCTATGTATTAGTCACTCAAATTTTAGGCATTATGCTTATTAAGTTCGCCTTAAAAATTCTTGCAAAACTGTTAGTTTTCTGATAAAATAGTACTATCGCACTCGATAAGACCGATAATTTATGGTTTAATCTTTAGGGTAAGACAATAAAGGTTTTTTAAAGGTGCTATTTTATGATTAAACGAAGAAGAAAAACTCGCTGTCAGTCTATCTGCAAATCAAACGGTTTTACATTGGTCGAGCTGCTTGTTGTAATTGCAATAATTGCCTTATTGATGGCAATACTTCTGCCGGCCCTTGCCCGCGCAAGAGAGCTCGGCAAACGCGCAGTCTGCATGAATCAAATAAAACAGTTAGGAGTTGGCTGGTATTTGTATTGCGATGATAATAAAGAAAAAGTCCCTATCGGTGATGTCTGGTACTCATGGAGTTTCCCGTCACCCCCGGGATATCAGCCTGCCTGGTGTGAATGGCCGCATTCCGATTTAAGTATGCCACCGAGGCCTAGTAATAATCAAGCTACGGCTTTGTCGTTTGCTGCGGCCCCGGGGGCATCCGATGAAATTTGGTGGCATGCTATTTCAGATGGGACTATGTGGAAATATGTAAAGGACTATAAGGTTTACAAATGTCCCGTTGGAGATAAAGGGCATCGTGTAACATACTTTATGTCTCATGCGATGAATACTTATCCAAGATCTGCTGGGCCCGGCCAAGATACTCATGGCATAATTCTTCGAAGTCAGATCAAAAGAACCGCTGAAAGGTTTGTTTTTTTGGATGTAGGCAGCTTCAAACGAGGTGCTTTTTTCTTGAATTATGATTCTCCCGGCGGCGGAGCTCCTCCAGGCACATTTGGCGACCATGCACCTATACGTCACGGCAGGGGAACGAATTTTGTCTTCGCCGACCAGCATGTAGAATATCATAAATGGACAGATGGTCCCCCGGATTATGATAATCCAGAAACCTGGGGTGGAGCAGTAGGCCCTACTCCTTATTGCCATTGTGACTGGCGCTGGTTCTGCGCTGTTACTTGGGGCGAAGTAAGTCCTCTTTATAAATGTGCCACAACTAAAAAATGCGGATATTAGAGATTATAGGATTTAGACTTTATATTAATTTAAAAATTTAAAAAGAAATTCAAACCCCGCCTCATTAAGGCGGGGTTTTCTTTTTTCTCCTCATTATTTTCGTTTCTGATTAAGTAAAATGATTAAAATCATATTCTAATTTCCTTGACAATTACGGATTATCCATTTATTTGTCGTTTTCTTTCAAACATTTTACCGATAGTTTCGATATAGGATTTTACCGCGGAGACCGCAGAGAACAAAGAAAGTTGGGTTTTCCCGATAAAAATAAAATATGGCAAAGACAAAAACAAATATAAATGCAAACGGCAAATCGCTGGTGATAGTAGAATCGCCCGCGAAGTCGCGGACTATAAATAAATATCTCGGCCCCGGCTTCGAGGTGAAGGCCTCGATGGGGCATATCCGTGATTTGCCCGCGAAGGAATTTGGCGTCGAGCTCGATAAGAATTTCGAGCCGACATACACGATTATGCCGGGCAAACAGAAGGTTGTTACCGGACTCAAGGCCGCGGCAAAAAATTGCAAAGACGTGTATCTGGCTACCGACCTTGACCGTGAGGGTGAGGCCATTGCCTGGCATCTGGCGCATATCCTTGGCATTCCTGAGGACAGAATTTACCGTGTGATATTCAACGCGATAACTCAGACAGCGATAAAAGAGGCGTTCGCGAATCCCGGCCGCATTAATTTAGACAAGGTCATGGCCCAGCAGGCAAGACGCATACTCGACCGCATCGTGGGCTACAAAATCAGTCCTTTATTATGGAAAAAAGTCGCAAGAGGCCTAAGTGCCGGCCGAGTGCAGTCCGTCGCCGTCAAAATGGTTGTCGCCCGTGAGCGTGAGATTCGCGGGTTTAAACCCGAGGAATACTGGCTTATCCCCGCTATTTTCACAACCGATTTAGAAAATAATTACACCGGCCAGTGGCAGGATTTTTCAAAAAGCGATAATCCAGACCAGGGACCGACTGTTGACCAGCAGAATAAATGGCTCGCCGAGCACAAGGCATTCAGGGCCGAGCTTCATAAAATCGGGGATGAAAATTTCAAGGCTTCCAATAGCGAACAAGCTAATCGTATTTTTGAAGCAATCAAGAATGCAAAATTCATTGTTTCAAAAGTCGAAAAGAAGCAATCTCAATCGCGTCCCGGCCCGCCTTTTATAACATCAACCCTTCAGCAGGCGGCCTCGAACCGCCTGGGATTTTCTACCAAGCGCACCATGTCTATTGCTCAGCAGTTATATGAAGGTGTCGACCTCGGCAGCGAAATGGGACATTTCGGTTTGATTACCTATATGCGAACCGACAGCACACATATATCGCCTGAGGCGATAAACGATGCCCGCGGTTTTATTTCAAAACGTTACGGCCAGTCGTATGTCCCCGAAAAGGCCAATATGTTCGCTGATAAAAAAAGCGCTCAGGCCGCTCACGAATCAATCAGGCCGACTGATGTAGACCTTACGCCTGAAGATGTTCGATCGCTTGTCAACGAGGAGCAATACAAGCTTTATGATTTAATCTGGCGCCGCTTTATCGCCTGCCAGATGTCAGCGGCAAAATGGGATGTAACTAATCTTGATATCACTGCCGACACATCGGCTGGAAAAGCTTTATATAAAACAACCGGCAGGGCTATTGTCTTCGACGGCTTTACCAAAGTATGGTCGCCCGGCGTCACTTCCGAACAGCAATTGCCTACCGTTGAGCAAAATCAGCAGCTTGCCGCCGTTGATATTAAGGCGCAGCAGCATTTCACAAAACCTCCCGCAAGATACACTGAGGCCTCGCTTGTTAAGGCCCTTGAAAAAGAAGGCATCGGCAGGCCAAGCACATATGCCTCGATTATCAGCACGATACTTGATAGAGATTACGTCCAGCAGAACGATAAAAAACTTTATGCCACCGACCTCGGCGAAGTTGTAACAGATAAGCTCGACGAGTATTTTCCCAAGATAATGGATTTGGCATTTACCCGCTACATGGAAGGCCAGCTCGATAAAATTGAAGAACAGCATCTCGATTGGGTACATGTATTAGATGAATTTTATGGTCCATTTAAGGCGAGCCTTGAGACCGCTTCGGCCGAGATGAAGCATGCAAAAGCTGAAACAAGCCCCAGCACTTATGAATGTCCTAAATGCGGCCAGCCTCTTGTTTACCGCTTTGGCAAAAAGGGCAGGTTCCTTAGCTGCTCAGCTTATCCGGATTGCAAATTCGCCTGGCAGTGCGATAAGGAAGGAAAAATGATTGAGCAGAAAGTCAGCGAGCACAAATGCCCGAATTGCGGCAAACCTCTTGTTCATAAGGTAGGCCGCTTCGGAGCTTTTCTCGGCTGCAGCGACTACCCCAATTGCAAGACAATCGTCAAGCTCGATAAAGAAGGCAATATCGCCCCCCCGAAACCGCCAGCCGAAAAATCAGGATTAAAATGTTATAAATGCCGCCAAGGCGAACTTCTAATCAGGCAAAGCAAAAAAGGCCCGTTCCTCGGCTGCAGCAGGTTCCCTCGCTGCCGGACGATAATCAGTATGAAGCAGAAAGATAATCTGCTCAAATTGCAATCCGAAGGTAAATGGCCGCCTAAAACCGCAGATGAAGCAGATGAACTCCTTGGAAGAAAAAAAACCGTTAAAGCCGGAAAATAATCATTTCTGAGTTTTTTTCGTATAATTATTGATTTAACTGTTATTGATTTACTAATCTTTTTAAATAATAATATTGTGCAGCGATAATGAGGTTATCGTATGCCATATAATATCCGTATAGTCAGCACATATCCGCCAAGGCGATGCGGGGTAGGAATCTTTTCAAAAAATCTCGCCACCGCCTTGTCCCATTTCACAAGCGAGGTTGGCCATATTCGCGTTGCCGCCATAAACAGGGACAATGGCCCTTATAATATCCCTGTGGATCTCGTAATCGACCAGTACAATCCGAAGTCATGGAATGAAAACATCAAACACATCATAACCCGCTCACATGAAAGCAGTATTCCGACAATAGTTTTATTCCAGCATGAATATGGCCTTGACCCCGATAACGAAGGTAACGAGGCCAGGGGGACTCATTTTATTGATATGGCCAGGGCCTTCACGCAAGCAGGTTTAACGACATTGGCTTACCTGCATACAGTTCTGGATAACCCCAATGAGCATCAAAAAAGCGTTTTACAGGAGCTTGGGAAAATCTGTGATGGTTTGATTGTTACCACCGAAAGCGCAATTGATATTTTGGAATCTGATACCTATCGTATAGATAATGCAAAGATTAAACATATCGATCACGGCATACGCATGCATCATCCATCTCATTACAACCGTCTCGAGATAAAAAGCGAATTTGGTCTTGAGCATCAGTTCCTTGTTACATCTCTTGGTTTATTGTCTCCTGATAAAGGCCTTGAATATGGAATCAAGGGCTATGGCAGATTTTTAGATGAATCCTGCACGCAGGAGCAGCGAAAAAATATAACTTATCTTATTGCCGGCGAATGTCATCCCGATTTCGTCAAGGCCGAAGGCGGCATGCCTTTCAGGCGATTCCAGGAATCTATCGCGGCCGCATTAAATCAGGCAAAAGTAAAATGGTGCAAGGTCAAAGACCTGCACGGCACAAACCTGGAAGGTTACGATATAGTTTTTCTCGATACCTATCTCGACGAAAGCACATTGTTAAAACTATACGGCGCCGCAAATGTAATGATATTGCCTTATCTCAATATGCAGCAGATATCAAGCGGCGTCCTTGCCGATACTCTTGGCTCCGGCAGGGTGGCCATTGCCACAAAATTCAGGTATGCCAGGGAGCTTATTCATTCCAATAAAAAATGTCCCCAGGGACTGGTTCTTGGCCGTTATGCCCGCGGCATTCTTGTCGATCCCGCCGAACCTTCAATAGAGCAGATTGCGGCGGCTCTCGATTATTTAATCTTCAATAAACAAAAACGTATTTTTATGGAAAAGCAGGCCCATCAGCGCGGCTATCAAATGAGCTGGAATAATACAGCCTGGGCCCTTCTGCAGTATATAGATTTCCTCCGCGAAGAGCATGAAATTGTCACAGGCAGAGGCATGAGCTTTTCCCGTGAAAAACGTTCAAAATACGAGCATATAAAAAGCAATTTAGAATAAAAAGGCTTTATTAAGCGATTTTAGTTTTTTCAGCCATCATTGCTATCCCGTAACAAACGGCCATGACAATCATTACGGCTGCAACGCACAAGATAATGGAAATCGTCCCCATCTTCGCTATGAAAATATATCCCGTCATAAAAGTGCCTGCGATGCTTCCTGCCGCCCCCCAGGCGTATATATCGCCGACTGTCCTTCCGGTAGGCAGCCCTTTTTCAAGTGCCATTTTGGCGACAATAGGGCTGATAGTCCCCAGCATCGCCGAAGGAAGCAAAAATACTATAGTAACATGCAGAAGGATTCTCGCGGGCCAGTTTAGCTGCCAAAGCCATGTCCAGCCGCCGATAAGTGTATTCATACCTATTATTATAAGGCACGCGGCCGCGCAAATCGAAAACATCAGCGTCAGGACCTTAACCGCCTTAAAACTGTCGGCCAATCTTCCACCGACGTAGTTGCCGATAGTGATACCGGCCAAAACGACCCCTATTATGCTTGTCCACGTATAAAGTGAGGAGCCCAGAAAACGCGCGATTATACGGCCTGCGACCAGCTCGATAACCATTATGCAGAAGCTCGAAATGAATACCGTCGCACAGGGAACAAGCAGAAGTTTCAGTGTTGTAGAAATGGAAGAATCAGTTTTAATTTCTTTCATAAACAAGCCTTTTAACATTATTGAACAAAAATATAAATACGTCCGCGGCAGCGAACAGGATAGTTATATTACAGTATTTTATAATCTTTGAAAATCACTATTTGCGCCTATGATTGCAAATTCAGGCGTAATGTGTTATAAGCACTGCTTTAAAGGGAAAATTATGGAAGTTGCACAGCTAAAAAGCGGGATAGCCCAGCTCAAGGCCCGGGTCGAGAATATCCGGGACTGGCTTTGACCTTGCTGGAAAAAAAGCGGAATTCACTCAATTACAGGAAAAAATGAGCAGTCCTGGCTTCTGGAATAATCAGGAGGCCGCCCAGCCTGTTGTCTCCCGTCTAAGCGCCTTAAAAACAATAATTGAGCCGGTGGAGGAAATCACAAGGGAAGTTTCGGATTTGGCGGAGCTTTTCGAATTGGCCGTCGAATCGGACCCTGATGAGCTTTCAGAATTGGAAGATGACCTTGAAGTCCTTTTGAAACGATGCGAGCGGATAGAGTTAACCGGATTGCTCAGCGGCCCCAACGATTCCAAGAATTGCTTTTTCAGTATTCACGCAGGCGCCGGCGGCACCGAAAGCTGCGACTGGGTAAATATGCTGCTAAGAATGTACACACGTTATTTCGATACTAATAAATATCAGTATAATGAGCTCGATATTACTCCCGGCGAAGAGGCGGGAATCCGCTCGATAACGCTGCAGGTCAAAGGCCCATTTGCCTACGGCAAACTCTCGTGCGAAGTCGGTGTTCATCGATTAGTCCGCATCAGTCCCTTCGACGCCAACAAACGCCGCCATACCAGTTTTGCCGCTGTCGATTGCCTGCCGGAAGTTGAAGAAGATTTAAATATACAGATAAAAGAAGAAGACCTTAAAATTGATTACTATCGCGCAGGCGGTGCCGGCGGACAGCACGTAAATAAAACAAGCTCCGCCGTTCGCATGCTGCACAAGCCCACAGGCATTGTCGTTCAGTGCCAAAACGAGCGAAGCCAGCATAAAAACCGCGCATATGCGTTGAAAATGCTAAGTTCCAAGTTGTATATGATAGAGCAGCAAAAGCGGGATGACGAAATTGCAAAACAGTATGGCGCAAAAGGCGAAATCGCCTGGGGTAACCAGATTCGAAGTTACGTTTTGCAGCCATATCAATTGGTCAAAGACCATCGCACTGATTTCCAGACCGGAAAAGTGGACGCGGTGCTGGATGGTGACATAGAAGGTTTCATTGAGGCATATCTTCATCACAGGGCAAAAGGTAAACCAAATGCAAGAGGCCCAAAAACTGCCCCGCCTAAGCCCAGGGCAGAAGAAAAAAATATTGATGCCGAGCTGTAGCAGAAAGGGAAAAAATGAAAAGCATAATTAACGTTGAGTTGAAAACCTCAGTATCAAATTTGTGTGATTGCAAAACTCAGATGCTTGCCATAGGTCAGTTCTCTGATGAGAAAAAACCTTTGCCGGAGATAATCGGCTTATGTGAAAAACTCCACGGCGCTGTCGAACAGGTTGTAAAGCTCGGCGACTTCAAAGGAAATACCGGCACAAGCTCGCTCATATACGGCAATAAAGATATAGGCGCTGACCGCGTGCTTATCATAGGATTGGGAGAGCGTAAAAAAGCTACTCTTGATACCATCAGGCAGGCAGCTGCTTTAGCAGCAAACAAGGCAGTGTCAATGAAGGCCAAATCCATGGCCATTGCGATTCATAAACCTTTCGGCGCTATGTTCGATTCAGGCTTGATGGCTAAAGCCATAGCCGAAGGCGTATATTACGGCAGTTTCCGTTACGATGAGTATGTAACAAAAGATGAAGACGGCAGGGCCGATTCTTTAGTTGTTGAACTGCTCGGTGACAATGCTGCTAAAACAAAAAAGCTCGAAGATGGATTAGTTAAAGGCTCTATCATCGGTAGGGCCCAGACTTATGCCCGCACGATTGCCAACAGACCTGGCAACATAATCAATCCGCCCGCACTTGCTGAAGAGGCAAAGAAGCTGGCAAAGAGCACAAAAGGATTAACCTGCACAATTATGGATGAAAAACAATTGGCTAAATTGGGGATGGGCGGAATTCTTGCGGTGGGCAGCGGCTCAAAAACCCCTCCAAGATTCATAATCGTGAAATACTCACCCAAAAATAAGAATGGCAAACTGCCGACGATTGCCCTTGTAGGCAAGGCGATAACATTTGATTCCGGCGGGATAAGCATTAAGCCCTCACAGAATATGGACCAGATGAAATTCGACAAGTCCGGCGGTATCGCAGTGCTTGCGGCGATAAAGGCAGCGGCCGAATTAAATTTGCCCATAAATATCTATACCCTTGTCCCTTCTGCGGAAAATATGCCGGGCGGCTCAAGTTTTCGACCCGGTGACATTGTTACGACTTACTCCAAAAAGACCGTTGAGATCCTGAATACTGATGCCGAAGGAAGGATGATTCTCTGCGATGCGCTGCATTATGCGGTGGAAAAGGATTGTGAGATAATTATCGATGTTGCCACACTCACCGGGGCCTGCATGGTTGCATTAGGGACATTTATGGCCGGCCTTATGAGTAATGATGAGAAACTAAGCAGAGATATCGAGAAGGCCGCTCAAACCAGCGGTGAGAAGGTCTGGCGATTACCCTGCTCAGATGAATACGCCGATGAAATGAAAAGCAAGTTTGCCGATCTCAAGAACACAGGCGGCAGATGGGGAGGCGCGTGTACCGCGGCAGCATTTTTGCGGCAATTCGTCGGCGATAAAAAATGGGCGCATCTCGACATTGCCGGAGTTGATAACTTTGAAAAACCGACTGCAACCGGCGCAGAAGGCGCAAGCGCCTTTGGCGTCAGATTGTTAACGACATACCTTATGGACCTTACAAAAAGAAAATAGGTTTGATTTTATGACAAAAATAAAAAGCAAAGTAGATGAGGCAAGGATTGAGAAAGCGGTCAGGGAAATTCTTTCGGCGGTAGGCGAGGACCTTAATCGCGATGGCCTAAAAGACACGCCGGCCCGAGTCGCAAGGATGTATAGTGAGCTTCTGGCAGGAATGCGCGATGACCCGCAAATCCATCTTAAAAGCGTATTTAATGAAAACTATGATGAAATTGTTTTGCTGCGCGACATTCCTTTTTACAGCATGTGCGAACATCATATGATGCCGTTTATTGGCTCAGCGCATGTTGCTTATCTGCCCAATGGCAAAATCCTCGGCGTAAGCAAGCTGGCACGCATCGTGGATTGTTTCGCAAGGCGGCTGCAAACTCAGGAGCGGCTTACCTATCAGATAGCCGACTGCCTTATGAGTAATTTAAACGCAATGGGCGTAGCGGTTGTCCTTGAGGCGTCGCATAGCTGCATGACTATACGCGGGATAAAAAAGACCGGCTCGCTTATGGTGACAAGCGCTGTCCGCGGGCGATTCAGAAAAGACCCGCGCAGCCGCAATGAAATTATGAGTCTGATTCATAATGCCGCCAAATAAATTCCCAAACATGCATAATTTATGCCGTTATGTTCGATTTTCGATAACTCCCTTCGTTTCTGATGAAGAGGCGGGATTTAATTCCTTTGCATCAAAACCCGCAGGTGATGGATTATCAATTTTTCTCGAGCTCGGTATCGAATTATCAGGCGATGCCAATTCGCAAACCGGACTTATTATAAACGTCAGTGACATCGATAAAAGAGTCCGGGATTTTGCGATTCCTGCCTTTATAAAGAAGATCAAATCCGATTCTAAGGCCAAAAGACATACAGATTACATTGAGCTTGCCGGATTATTAAAACAAGTCTGGCAAAAACTGGACGATAAATTCGACGAAGCGCATTTATCTAAATTAACCCTCAAATTGAACCCTTTCAGGACATTGACAATTGACAGTAAGGATTGTGCGATGGTTTATTACAGTGAAAAATTCGAGTTTGCTGCGGCCCATAAGCTGTGGAACGAAAAATTCAGCGAAAAACAGAATATCGAGGTTTTTGGCAGATGCGCCAACCCGGCTGGCCA
>Ga0105091_10000017_pt1 | contig 54563 bp, 52 predicted proteins | sample PPLLak1March2015_FD_87022 | JGI IMG/M metagenome (GOLD analysis project Ga0105091, IMG submission 87022) | Freshwater sediment microbial communities from Prairie Pothole Lake near Jamestown, North Dakota, USA - PPLs Lake P7 Core (1) Depth... | ecosystem: Environmental > Aquatic > Freshwater >... | reverse complement strand
CGTGACTTCTTGGCCGGACAAAACCCGGTCTTTGCCCCACGCGCCTTTTTCGAAGGAATCAGCCACAAGCCTTTTTCCAAAGGCGGTCGTTTCGGTCCACAGAACAACAAGCCGATCGCCCACAGCAACCGGGCGCGGCTGGGCGACCGGAAGCTTCGGGTCATCGTTGACCACTTCCGATGGCTCCCATGTCTGGCCTCCATTCTTCGACTGCCTGATCATTACTTTCCAGGACCTTCGATCGGTCTGAGTCCACCCCATCACCAGGTGACTCGGGCTGACCTCCATCAGGAAGGGCTGAACACTCTCACCCTGGATGTCAAGAGACGGGCTGGCATTCGTCCACGACTTGCCGCCATCCGTGGACCGCAGACAATAGATTTCGTTCTCAGCCCCGAGATCCGCGACCCGTGCACTCCCGTAAACGAAGATATGCCCGGTATTTGCCACAATGACCCGGGCGGCCGTTGGAAGATCGGTCCGCACCGGAAGAACTGATTTTTCCCAGGTCTTCCCATTGTCGTCAGACGAGGCAAATGCGATTGACCCGCCCTCTCCCGCCTTCTCGCTCCAGACTGCGAGCAGTCTCCCCTTGCTCCAGATCAAGTCGGGCAAGACCCCTGGCGCTGAAGTCGTAAGTGGCTCACTATGCGCCGCGCGCTCGCCCGGCGCGATCCGGGCATACATGACGACGCTGCGCTTGCGTTCCACAGAGAACGCCTGAAAGGCAACGTGCACCACTCCCTTGCTGTCGACCACTGCCGCTGACTCACGGACGTCGGGCTGTTGAACAGCAGTTTTCGCCTGCGGGGGACTGATCCTAACCGGTTGCGCGCAAGCAAGAGAAACCAGGATGGTCCAGACTGAAAGACGGAAGGCCTTGGATATCACTACTCATTCCTCCACGTTTTACTTAAGTGCTGCAGACAAAAAAAAGGGGAAGGGCAAAATCCCCCTTCCCCTTTGCTTGCCGATTTCAGAGACTCTCGTTAGGGAGTCTCGTCTCCGGAGTCGGAAACCTCAGGATCGGACGGAACCGTCCAGAGGTACCAGGAAACACCGAATCCCTCGAATTTCGCAACGTACACACCAATCGTCATGAAGGAAGCACCGTACATCAGGTTGCCCTGATTGTGATCGGCGAACTTGGAAATCTGGAAAGTCGAGGTGCCGTAGCCAGAAGCATGGGCAGTGTCAACACCAGTTCCAGCATCCGCGGGCACGAACACGCGATCCGTGTTGTCGCGCACGAAGCGGATCCATCCGCCGGAGATGTCTTCGGATTCATCGGCCCAGGTCGCCAGGGGTCTCAAAAGGCCTCTGAAGTTCTCGCCGACGGGACCGAAAACATTGATTCCTTCACCAAATGTGTTCAGGTCGGCCAGGGACAGCTCATCCAGGTTGCCTGATCCGTTGAAGAAATCGACGTTGCTCTGCTCGTCTCTCACGGTCTTGAAGGTTCTCAAGCAAATGCAGGTGATCTTCAAGATCGAAACCGCCGAAATGGTCGGTGGGGACACCGGGACACTCGGTGGGGAATCAAAGGTAAGGATGTTCTCGTCGTTGTCGTAGATCTGCATGATGTAGACGGTAGCAGCCGGGCTGATGTTGGCCGCCGCATCTCGCAACGTCACCGCGGTGCTCGCGGCGTTGTTGCTGCCATTGTAGTCGTCAACAACGGACAAGAAGTGGATCCACTGATCTTCACCCTCGGTACCCAGGAAGGCACTTGTACCCAGAGCACCGTAGAAGGAGTCGCTGGCACCGGAGATGTCGAGGTCATCCGTATCCAACGAGTGGTCGTCGGTTACTTGGGCATCGTTGTATCTCAAGCCGGCGACGTCTCCACCATGAACTTCATTACGCAGGTAGATGTGGTTCGTGAACGAGACGTTAAAATCGCCGTCGGAAGTCCGACCCAGTTCAGTACCCCACGCGATCTGATAATTCAGAGTGTGAAGGGCATCACCGTCAGGATTCGGGCCGCCGCCAAAGATGTTAAAACGAGAATGCGGGCTTTCCGGAATTACGAACTCGGGGTTGTAGGGATTCAAGGCAAAGGCGACAGCAAAAGGCCCGTCGCTCTCGTTCGCGTCAAAAACACCCGTGCCAGGCGGGGTCTGTCCGCGAATGACAACCGGGCGAGCCCAAGCCGGATAACCATAGGACACTAGATCGAAACCACTCTGCGCGGCCGGAATGGCGGTCGTCAGGTGGCCGATCAGGAAGTTGAAGGACGCCTGGAAGGCGTTCAGAACGTGCAGGTTGTTGCTGGAGAACCCACCAACCGAACCAACGTTCCGGACTGCTCCGGCAACCTTGTCATCCAAAGAAACGGTCGCGCCGACACTGTTCGGGCCGGCAACGTTCAACAAAGTACCATCTGCCTCGATGTTGCAGTGGGTCTCGCCAACATCTTCGTCTTCTGTTTGGTCCAAGCTCTTCCACTCGTTCGGGAACAGGATGTCCGGAGTGTCGTTCTCATCACGGGTCGTACTAGACGCCGCCGCGGTGATAACGAATCGGCCAGAACCCCACAGGTGGGTCTGAATCGGTCTCAGAGCATGTGCTGACTGGTCCGGTTTCGTTGCATCCTCAGCCGGATCACCGATCAGACGGAACATCGTGTTCTCGCCAGAGGTGTACGGAATCACGAAGTCGAACGGGTCGAAAATCAACGTGTCGTTGCAGGTCAGGACAACCAGGAAGTCGAGAAGATCATCGCAGTTGTCATTGTAATAACGGAAGTGAACCGTTACTGCCTGGGTCGGATGTACGTTGCTGATCGACAGGAAGTTCTGATACAGCGAACTCGGATTGAAGTCGCCGTTGGCATCCGTGATAAGCGGGAACAGCAAGCTGTTCGGATGAAGAGGAGCAACATTGCTCCTGCGGGTCCCGAACACGTCTTCCTGCTTCGCGGGGAGTAATTCGGAGGCGTTGTATTCCTTCCGAAGGTTGATACCCGTGTCCACGATGTAGGTCAACTGAGATCCAGGATCCTGTACCGTACCGGCCGGCAGATTCCTCGTCTGCGCTTCCCCGTCCCAGCCCAGATACCCACCCTTGGGATTGCTGGGTTGAGCGAGAGTCATTACCGGCACCAGAAGCATCACGGCCAGAATGACCAATAAAGTCTTACCTTTCATTAATAGTCCCTCCTAAAGAGTTTTTAACCCCAGACAACGATTGCTTCAGCACGCAAAACTCAACGTCCGTCAAACTGACTTATCACCTCCCCTATCTTCAAGTTCTTGTTGTGTTTAAGTCCGTTCATACTTTCCTGAGCCAAGTCGGGAATAAGATAGACTCCCCCGATAAGCGACATAAAAAGATGCCGGGGGTCGCTAAAAGTCGCATGGAATTTTTTCGTGATTGACCCTCTCCCCCTGGACATTCAATCGGAATATTAACCAAAAGCAGGAGAAAAAGAAACAACAAATAGTCCAAATCGCTGATAACGCGATTGTTGGGGTTACCAGACCGGGGTTTTTCATGCTATCGTCGCTCGACGCCGCCCCGCAATTCCTTGCTGGGGTATGCTGTGCGCTATGAACGAGGCAACCAACCACCGCTCCGCTCGCGAACTGGACAGCCTTTACGGAGAAGAATACTTCTTCGGTGAGACGAGCGGCTACCCGACCTCCGGCTACAAAGAGGGTCACCCGGACTGGTCCGCGTGGCTCGAGTTTCTCTGGCGCCTCAAGCCCGGCGGCTTGCTTCTCGATATCGGTTGTGCCTATGGCTACCTGGTCCAGGACGCCCGAGAGCGTGGGTACACCGCGTTCGGAACCGATATCAGCTCTTTCGCGCTCCATCAGGAGCCGGCACTTGCCCCCTGTGTCGTCCAGGCGCTTGCCGCTCAGCTGCCGTTCAAGCCCTCCAGCTTCGACGTGGTGGCCCTGTTTGACGTCCTTGAACACCTGCACGACTGGGACCGGTGTCTGCTCGAGGTTGTTCGCCTGCTGAAGCCCGACGGCTTGATCGTCGGCGCGACCCCCGACCCGATACTCTTCGATCGCACGGAGCCGACCCATTTCTCCGAGCGCCCGCCCTCCTGCTGGGTCTCGGCTCTGGAGGCCCTGGGGCTCGCGGTCCGGTTCCGATTCTCCGGGGTGCCGTACAACTTCCAATTCCTCGCCACGCCGCGTGATTCAGCCACTTCTGAGCTGCTCCGTTTTTTCGGCCACGACTATTTCGAAGACAGGGCGGACTTCATTCGAACTGAAGGCGAGGTGCGCGCATTACCGCGCACTGGTTGGGGACAACTCGAGCGAAACCGCCGATCCCTCGAGATATCCCCGGCGAGCATCTATCTGTTGAACCCCGATTCGCAGCCCCTCAGCCTCGAGATCCGTCTGACGGTCTTCTCGTCGCCGGAATTCTCGACGCTCAGGATTCGACTCGACAGCCTGGTCCTCCGGGAGCTTTATCTCACTTCCGAGCAAAGTGAGCATCGCGTGGAACTTCGCGATGTCCTGCTGCCCTGGGGCGGACACCACCTTTACTTCGAGGTCACACCGGGTGGCCCCGCGGTGACCGTCGCCGATATTGACATCAGGTCCCATGTAGCGGAACGTGAACAATTGACTCTGAGTCTCCCGTTCGATCTCTATCAGCGGTACCAGTCCTCCGCTACGATCGCACGGCGGCTGCAGCCCGCCTCGGTCCTGGATGTGGGGGGCTATATTGGGGACGAAAGCGGCCACCTCGCGTCGGCAGCGGACTTCTTCATGACCGGAGCGGCGAATGCCCCGACCGTGACGGTCACCGACGTCCGCCATTGCGACATCCCCAATCACCGCAAAGCACCGGCACTGATACAGCCTTTTCCCGATGCGAGCTTTGACCTGGTGTTGAGCCTGGACGTCATCGAGCACCTGGCGCCCAATGAGCGTCCGGGCTTCCTGGGAGAGTTGGATCGGCTCGCCGCTCGATGGATCATCCTCGGTGCCCCCTTCGCCTCCGCGGAGGTCGACGAGTTCGAGGCGCGGTTGGCCGCCTCGAGCCTTGCCAGCCGTCACTTCCTGGCCGAACACCGACAACTCGGACTACCTGCCCGCCGGCTGGTTGAAGACTATTGCTTCGCCAAAGGCTTCAAATTTGCAGCCTTCCCGAACGGAAACCTGCATCGGTGGGCCTTCTGGCAGACGGTCACTCAGCACTACTTCGCCCTCAATGACTCCTCCATCAGCCAGACGCTCAACCGGTTGTACAATGAGCTGTGCTACCCCTGGGACCACGAGGAACCCTGCTACAGACTCATTTACCTTATCCTCAAGCCGCCGGCCTCGGATGAAGCTATTCGTCAGCTCAGCAGCCCACCGAAGTCCGCGTCTCTCGGAATATTGGAGAGGCTGACAACCGATTCCCGGTTCTACGAAGTGCAGAACCGCGCGCTCGAGCTCATCCAAATCAGATCCAAGGCAACGTCAGACGTGCAATTCCTCATCAACGAGCGCCAGAAACTCATCCGCTGCCTTGAAACGGTCGAGGCGGAGTATCGGGCCTACAAGGAACGGCCACTCTGGAGAATCGCCCGAGAGAGGATGAAACAGCGAGCGTGAAACCCGTGGTCACCGACAATTCGGCCGCTGGGGGAGCTGACGCGACCGTCGCGATCATCAATTACAACGGCGTTCGATTCCTCGACGAGCTTCTAAGGTCGCTTGACAACCAGACGCTTCAGCCCGCGGAGATTCTGTTTATCGACAACTGTTCATCCGATGACAGCGTCGCATACGTCAGAGCTCACTTCCCCCGGGTCAAGACCATGCCACAGGCCAGCAACCTCGGCTTTGCCAAAGCGGGGAACCTGGCGGCCCGGTCGTCCGACCGCCGGTTTTTCGCGCTCCTCAATACCGACATCAGGCTCGATCCCGGGTGGCTGAGCGCCCTCGTCAGCCGAGCGGAGACCGACCGGTCGATTGCGGCCGTTGCTTCGAAGCTCAGGCTGTACGCCGAGCCGCAGAAGCTCAACGGAGTTGGCGGCGCGATGAACTACATCGGATACACATGGGATCGCGGCATGTTCGAGCCGGATTCGGGCCAGTACGATCGCTCGGACGATGTTCTGTTTGCATCCGCCGGGGCGGCGCTCTTTTCGCGTGCCGCTTTCCTGGGATGCGGGGGCTTCGACGAGCGCTTCTTCATGTACCACGAGGATGTCGACCTGTGTTGGCGCTTTTGGATCCAAGGGTACCGGGTGGTTACTGAACCGACTGCCGTGGCCTTCCATCACTTCGGCGGCTCCACACGAGAAGCACGCGGGTTCGACTGGCGCGAACTGACCGGCGAGCGCAACAACATGCGAGCCCTCCTCAAAAATTACGAGATCCGCAACCTGGCCACTGCCATTTGGCGCCTGATTCTCCTTCGTCAGCCGGCCCGGCGGAAAGCCGCGCAGCTTCGAAATTTCGCCTGGAATCTGTACCGACTGCCGGAGACGCTGGCCGAAAGGCGAAGAATTCAGACGCGGCGACGGCGTAGTGACGCGGATTTGAAACACCTTATTGTACAATCCCCCCATGTCCCGATCCGCCTCTGAAGTCTCGGTCATCACGGTGAACTGGAACGGCCGGGCTCACCTGGAAAGCCTGCTGCCGTCTCTCACGTGCCTGGGTGCTCGAGAGATCATCGTCGTGGACAACGGGAGCACGGACGGCTCCAAAGACTTCCTTCGACGCGAGTATCCGGAAGTCATCCTACTTGAAAATCCAACAAACCAAGGTTTCAGTGAACCCAATAACATGGCAGCGGGCAAGGCCTCCGGTCGGTTCATTGCATTAATAAACAACGACATGCGGGCGCACCCGGCCTGGCTGTCCGCCGCCCTTGCACGATTGGAAGGCTCCGTGGCCTGTGTCGGTTCCCGGATCATGGACTGGAGCGGGCAGCGGATTGACTTCAACGGCTCCTCGCTCCAGTACCTCGGATACGCGGTCCAGCGCGACGTGGGGCAGCCGGTCGACCAGGCGTCCGCGGCACCGGACCGAATCCTGTTCGCCTGTGGGGGCGCGATGGTCATGGACCGCGACGTCTTCCGGGCGCTCGGCGGTTTCGATCCCGACTTCTTTGCGATTTTCGAGGACGTCGATCTCGGCTGGCGCACATGGCTGGCAGGACACGAGATTGCCTTCGCCCCCGACTCCGTTGTCTACCACCGCGGGCACGCGACATTTAGCGGGCATCCGAGTCCCAAAATGCGCTACCTGATGCACCGGAACGCGCTTCTGACGGTGCTTAAGAACTACGAGGATGAAACGTTCCGGAAGATCCTTCCGCTGGCTGTTGCCCTGACTCTCAAGCGGGCGGTCGTCTTTTCAGGGGTGGCCAAGGAGAGCTTCTACCTCTGGGAACAGACTTCCAGTCGGCTGGAGGCAGGGGACCCGGCCGCGTGGTCGATGTTGCTGGACGCCTTCAACCAGGTGGTGGCCCTCGATGACGTCCTCGAGCACCTGCCGGATCTCATGCGCAAAAGAGAGAAGATCCAGTCGACGAGACAGAGAACCGACCGCCAGATCCTCGGTCTGTTCGTCGACCCGATGCGGATGATCGTCGAACAGGAAGCGTACCTCTCGGCCGAATGTCGCTATCTTGATCTCCTGGGACTCGCTCCCCTCTTTGGATCGCCCAAGAGCGAGCCATCCTCTGGTCTGGCTGATCGAGTCGGTTCACTCAAACGGGAACTCAACGCACTTCAGTGGGTGGAAAACTCGGCGGTTCTGCACCCTCCACAGGGCGAAGGCGGGTGGGGGAGACGTTTCAGGAGGGCACGGGACAAGGGTTTCGCAAACCTGTGGCAAGAGTTGCTCAAGCGGGTCAATCGTGGAATTTAGCGTCATCATTCCCACTTACAACAGAGCCCCTATCCTGGCTGACACTCTGCGTGCACTGGCCGGACAGTCCGTCTGCGCGCCTGATCTGGCGCGAGGTCTCAGCTACGAGGTGATCGTGGTGGACGACGGTTCGTCGGACTCCACGCGTTCAGTCGTCGAAGAACGGCAAAGCTCCTTTCCAGTCGACTTGACTTACAACTATCAAGAGAATCGGAAGCAGGGGGCAGCGCGCAATCGGGGCGCGAGCCACGCCCGGGGATCGTTTCTGTTGTTTCTGGGTGATGATATCGTCCCCCGGGTCGATTTCCTGCAAAGGCACTGGGAAGCCCGTCAGACTAGAGGCCAGACGGGGGAGGACTCCAAAGTCGTCGTTATCGGTTACACGACCTGGGGGGACGGTCTCAAGGTGACTCCTTTCATGGAGTACATCGGCGAGCACGGCTGGCAGTTCGGGTTCTCTCTGATCAAAGACCCGGAATCCGTTCCCTTCAACTTCTTCTATACCAGCAATCTGTCGATCGGACGACGCCTGTTCCTCGACTCCGGAGGCTTTAACGAGGAGTTCCAGGAATACGGCTGGGAAGACATCGAACTGAGTTTGAGACTATCCAAGAGCGGGACCCGCCTCGTGTTCCAAGAGTCCGCGGTCGGCCGGCACATTCACCCCACCTCAATCAGGTCCTTCGTTGCCCGCCAGCTTCGCGTCGGATTCTCGGCATGGAACTTCTATCGCATTCACCCAGAGGCGGCGGAATTCCTGAACGTCTTCCGAGTGCCGCGCTACTCAATCCTCGATCACCTTCGCATGCGGGCCCTCGCCTGGGCCTGTCGTTTTACAGAGTACAGGCGTAGCCCGAATCTGACCCGTTTTTATCCGGACTTGATGAGCTACTACTATAACCTCGGAATTCTGAAGGCGCGGAATGGCAAGCGCATCTGAAGTCGACGTCTGTGTGGTCATTCCGACATGGAACAAGCGCGATTTGCTGCGTACCTGTCTAGAGTCGTTAGCCGCGCAAAGCATTCGCGGGTCGGTCCTGGTCGTCGACAACGGCTCGACTGACGGCACACTCGCCATGGTACGATCCGAATATCCTTGGGTTGACTGCATCGGCTTCGATCGAAACCTCGGTTTCGCCGCTGCCGTAAACCGAGGCATTCGCGAAAGTCGTGCCAGCCTGGTAGCGCTTCTGAACAATGATACGGAGGCCGACCCCGGTTGGCTGCGGGCGGGTTGGCAGGCCGCACAGGACAATCCGGATTACTCGCTCTTTGCCTCACGCTTGCTCAACTACTGGCGGCGTGACCGAATCGACAGTGCGGGAGACTGCTACGGGCGGACCGGACTGCCTTACAAGCGAGGGGCTGGATTCCCAGTCTCCGAGTACTTGAAGCAAGAGCCAGTTCTTTCGGCCACAGCGGGTGCCGCGTTCGTCCGGCGAGCCGTGTTCGAGAAAGTCGGGCTGCTGGACGAGGACTTTTACATGTACCTGGAGGACGTCGATTTCTGCCTGCGCGCTCATGTCGCGGGCTTTCGCTGCCTGTATGTTCCGACGGCGGTGGTTTTTCACATGGAGGCAGCCTCCGACCCCGACTGCACGGCACCCGAGCAGCTGAATACCACCGGGTCAACGCGTGCCTACTATTCGCCGACCCGCGTCTACTGGATCACCCGCAACCGCTGGCGCCTGATGATGACTTTTCAACCGGTGCGGAATCTCCCCTGGTTGTTCGTCGGCTGGGCACGCAGCTTTCTTTTCCACCTCCTGAAGGCGGGCTACACTTGGGACTTTCTGAAAGGAATCGGCGCCGGCGTCCTCTCGAGCGGTAACGCTTTGGCCAAGAGGCGCCAGCTTCGAAGACTGCCCGACGCCTCGTTTCCTCGACTATGGCAGATCATGGCGAAGTGCTAGCAATTTGTGTCAACTGGAACGGAAAGTCAGTGCTCGCGCAGACCCTGCGATCCCTTCTTTCCAGCTCCTATCCAAGGTTGCGGATTGTCGTGGTCGACAACGCCTCCGCGGACCAATCGCCGCAGCTGATCCCTTCGGAATGCGAGGTGATCCGGCTCGACGAAAACAAAGGATACGGCGCGGCGATCAACCGGGCCTTGCAGGATACCGCCCTCGGCCGGCACGATCACGGGCCAGCCTATTACCTGATCCTAAACAATGACGTCTTGCTCGATACCGATGCCGTATCTTCGCTGGTCTCTTGTGCGGAACAACACGGCCCGGGCATTTACGGTCCCAAGATTCTCCAAGTCGAACAGCCGGACAGGTTGGATATGGCGTGGGGAGAGTTAACGTATTCGCACGTCCTGGCCAGTTTTCGAGGTAAGGGCGCGAAAGACGCACCCGAATGGAACTCGTCGCGTCAGGTATCGCTCCTCCAGGGAAGCGTACTCCTCGTTTCTCCGCAGGTGCTTGCGACGACCGGCGGCTTCGATGAAGCGTACTTCATGTATCACGAAGAAGTGGACTTCGAAGTGCGGGCACGTGCGGGCGGGTTCCATTGCCATTATTGTCCTGCCGCGCGGGTGTGGCACCATTCGGGGCACAGTACCCGTCAAGATCCCGCCCGCAGGGTCTTCTGGACGAGGCGAAACACCGTTTACTTTCTTCGCAAATACCGCGTCAGTGCGGATAAGTGGGCGTTTTTTTTCGCCACCCTCTTCCTGAGTCTCCTGTATAACCTTGCCACCATTCGAATCGGTCGTGTGAGAACGATCATACGAGCTGTCGGAGCGGGCTTTCGTATGCCAGTCAAGGCCGAACAGGCAGAACCGATGTTGAAAGGCGCGCCAGCGAAACGGAACGGATGAGCCAGACGAAACCGGGTCGCGGCATGCGTGCATCGGACTGGACGATTTCGGTAGTCATCCCGTCCTTCCGGTCGTGGCCGCTGATCAGACGCACGATCAAGTCCCTTTACCGATCCACTTCACAGATCCACGAAATCCTCGTCGTGGATTCCTCGGACGATGAAACCCGGTCGGAGCTCACCCGCGAATTTCCGCAGCTCACGATCGTTTCCGTTTCCAGACGTTGCTTGCCGGGCGCCGCTCGGAATCTCGGGGCACAGACCGCAACCGGGGACCTGCTGGCCTTTCTGGATGCAGACGCCTGCCCAGAGCCGGATTGGCTCAAGGCGCTGGTCGACCGGTTCGCGAAAGAGGGAGGCACGGGGATGATCGGTGGAGCGGTAGCAAACGCCAACCCCGACCGGCTTGCCAGCCGCTTGCTCTACTGGATCGAGTTCTCGGAGTTCCATCCGAAGGGACCCGGCGGTCCGCGCCGGCATCTGTCGAGTTCGAACCTTCTCGTGTCCAGGCACGACTTCCTGCGGCAGGGTGGATTTGCCGAGGATTACGCCATGGCGGAGGATCTGCTGCTGTCCGAGAAATGGACCGCCGGCCGGCGCTACTTCGAACCATCGACCCGGATCCTCCATCATCACCGGGATCGCTGGCGGAAGGTTCTACCGCATCTGAGAGCACTAGGCTCGTGGAGCGGCCGGTACCGCCGGGAGAACAACGCAACTGGATCGTGGCTCCGCCGCGTGCCCCTCTGCAGCTTCCTGATTCCTCTTCTGCGTCTGCCGCGGATCGTTGGGAGAGCGATGGTGGCCGCACCTCGCGACGGTCTGATGACCATTTTGCTTTCTCCTCTGATCCTGCTCGCCCTTTTCTGGTGGGCAGCGGGCTTTTACCACGGCATCAAGGGAGACAAGCCCGTGGCAGGCCATGAGACGAAGGAGCCGGGCAACGAGGTGAATCGAGCTTAGCCAGCCGGGGGTTGGAGCGGGCGCGGCGCAGGCTTCGCGTTCCGGGTGCCAGGTGGTTTGACCACAGGGGTCGGCTTGTCCCCCCGCTTAAGTCTCTCGGCTGCCTTATCACTCAGCCCGAAGAATTTCCGCGTTTGGGGACTCAGGTAGTTGTAGATGATCGGAAGCCTAAATACCTGTTCCCGGTCCTCTTGCACAAAGATCAGGGTCAACTCGCTCTTCAAGTCCTTAGCTATCTCGTTCCCCGTGTAGTGAAGGGTCATCAGAACGCTCTCTCGCGGCTCGACGACTGTCGGCCGGTCTGTCAGCTTGAACTTCTCTTCGTCCAACTGCACCTTCTCGAGACGAGCCGGTTTCGCGGTGCCGTTCGCGATGGTGATGCGAATTTTCTGAACGGTGTTGAGAAAAGGAATCTTGATCGTTTGCGGGGAAACCCGCAGCTCAGGTTTCAGCGGTCTTTTCTCACTGCCCCCGCTTGGGAGCGCCGGGTCGGAACGGGGCTGGGGCCTCGGAATGCGCACTTTCCATGCGATCCCGTCGTGAATCCAAGTGTGGCGCGCCTCCCGGGTGTGAAAAGAAAGTGTTCCGGGAGACCAGGCCACCGTCTCAACCACGACCTCCGCCTCAGTGGCGGAACGCATCTGGACTTGCGAGAGTTTCCACGAACGAATCGAAGACGCGTGCGACGCGATGAAATTGTTCTCTGAACCCTTCAGCACGTGTTTGAGGGCGCCGAATTTGTCGGGCTTCGCCATCAGGCTCCAGTAGTCCTTGACGGCGGCGGCGAGCTCCGGAGGAGGAGGAGTATCGACACCGAGGAGGAAAAACAGGGAGAAAACCAGGCAAAGCATCGTAAGCCCCTTCGAGTCAATTACTGGCGCCGGGGGACACCCCCGGCAACGGCTTCGACCAACAGTCTTCGAAAGAGCACAGGCCGAAAACCGGTTCTGAATTTAGCAGAAAAAGAAAAGGGCTGGCAACCTGCCAGCCCCTCTTCTCTCCTCCAAATTGAGAGGTCGCTTACTCGATGTCGACGCCAATACCACCAAAGAAAAAGGCGCCTTCGGCCACAGCTGGGTCCAGCTTGAAGCTTTGGGCAAGGCCCTGCGAAGCGTCGAACGTGCTGTAGGTTCCGGCAGCAGCGTCAAAATCGCAGACGACCCACACGTAGCCGGTGAAAATGTCATCCTCTAAACCAGCCGCTTCGGCGAGTTCGTTCATAAAGAAAGCCAGAGTCTTACCAGCACCGAGTGCACCATCCTCGTCGAGTTGCTGATTGCCAAAACCTTCGGGATTGTCGAGGTCGGCGGTCGATATCGCGGTCATCGCACCGTTGGCAGAGAACAAGAAGAAATGGATGGGTCCCGAGGTAGTCGTCATGTCAGAGAAATCGACGATGCCTTCGGGCGCGCTCATGAGGTTGCTGATGGTGAACGAGGTGCGGATGGATCCACTCGGAAGCACTCCCTCCGGCACGTTGACTGCGAATGCGGCAAACAGGGCCACCTGATCGGTTGTGCCATTCGCTTGAATAAACGCGGTGTCGGCCGCAAAGGCGCTCCCGGCCAGGGCCGCCACGATGGCGAAAAATACCATTGCTCTCAATTTGCTCATGCTTCTCACTCCTTAGATTAAAGTTGAACAAGACGCTTGCTAATAAACTCGCTCAAAACCGTCGCCTCAAGGACTAAAACGATCACCTCCAATCGGTGTTCCTGGTTATATATAACAAAACCATTTCATGTCGCCAGGCACCCTCCATGGGTGCACATTTCCCCGCATCCTGAAAAAAGTTGACAGTGAAAGATGCGATTGTAGCAAAAAAGTCGCGTCTTTTATTTGCGCTCCTCGAAATCAAGGCACAACTACCAGTTGCCTCGTACCCCGATCCAGATAGTCGCCCAGGACCGCCCTGGGCGTCCGAATGCTCAAGTCGAAACTACCTCGGAGGACAAGGCCCCTTGGACTCCTTTGAGCCAACACCAGCCGATCCGCCTGCTCAAACGTCACGATCTCGGCCTCGCCCAAGCCGCTTTCCGTCCCGTCTAAAGTCCGAATGCTGACTGCTTGAAGCAGGTTGGAAAAACCAGGCACCAGGGTGTTTGGACCTCGCGACGTCATGCTCACCACCCGGTCAAGTCGGGCGTCGAATATGTGCAATCGCCTTTCCTTAACAAAACCTTGAGACAAGGAATCTAACACCAGTGAAGCCTCGAACGGAAGGACAATTTCCTTCAGGTAAACGAACTCGCCATCCAGGATTTCGTAGACAAAAAGGTTAGGTGTATTCCGGAACAGGACACAGAGCTCCAATTTGTCATCCCGGTTGACGTCGAGCAGGGCGAAACTGAGAACCACCTTCCAGAGGAAAAGTCCTTCGGCGACGGGGTCATGACCTCCCGAGGCTAGTCCAAGCTCGCACCGAATTATACTGCCCTGGCTCGCGTGCTCACTGTAAATGAGGTCACTTAGTCCATCGCTATTCAGGTCAGTCACGAGCAGAGAGTTGTATTCTTCGGCGATCAAGAGTCCGCCAGGGTCCACCGTGGCGCCGAAAGGCTTCACCGCCTGCCCATCGCCGATCACGAAACTGCCCTGCTCATCCCGATAGCCGCAGAAAACCAAGCTGTCCGATTGGACGCCAGGGAATTCTCCGACTACCAGGAAATTGTCTTTGTGCGGAGGCTTAGGTTCGTCCGGCGGATCGTCGGGAGGCGGCGGTGGTGGCGGCGGTGGCGGTGGCGGAGGCGGAGGTGGCGGAGGGTCAGAATCACCATCACCATTGCCGTCGCCGTCTCCGTCATTATCCCCACCGGTATCATTGTCGAACGGATTGCTCGCGTAACCTCCCGGCCAAAACGAAGAATCGCCGAAAAGGTCGTTGCGGGACGACTGATAGGCCTGGTCCAACTCCCGCAATTCGCCGTCATACGGGGCGGCCATGGCGCCGTACTCTCCCCCTGGCGCAAAAAGCGTGGCGGCCCCCGCGACACGCCCCCTTTGCCTCTCTGGCCTCACCTGATCGGACATCGCCGGTGTGACGACAACCTGATTGGCGGGACGCGAGACCCGGGGAATCGGTCGGAATTCACCAGCCCGGGAGGAATCCGCGACTCGCGGGGCCGACGATCGGTTCGACGGAGTCAGTCGGGCGGCGGAGCTGCCGTAGAAGGATGACGAAAGAACTCGGGGGACCGCCCTGTGGACGTTGCTAGAGCTGGCTCGTTGACTTTCGCCTGATTGGGGGCTGGAACTTTCGCGCGAGCGACTGACAACCAGGGACGGATCGGGCACGAGGTAGCTGAAAGTCGGCAGAGACAAGACGAGAACCGTCCCTACCAGGTACCAGGCTGCCTTTCCCACTCCCCTCATACTCATGCAATCTCAGTGGCCGCGCCAAAGCCCGGGCAAACACCCGTTCACTTATACAAGAAGCTCCAGAGATAAGTAAAGTCCAAAAACACCTAAACGTTACTCCTTTCTATTCAACAAGTAAAGTGACAATCCCGAGACCAGGTGGGGTGAAACTCGAACGCCTCGACCGGTTTAACGAGCTTCAACATTTCTCTGCGACTTTTTGGTTCGGCGGTCATCTTTTATGGTTGCTTTGGAGGACGGCCGCTGCTAGGTTGTGGGCAATTCACGGTCGTGTGGGCCTGGATTAGGTTTTGTTGTTCGTCATGCCTAACGAAATTGCCCCGGCGGAACTGTCAAAAATCGTCGCGCGAGCTCAGCAGGGTTCCGAAGATGATTTTTACCAGTTGTACCTGCTCTTCTCAAAAGCAATTTTCAATTTCATATGGAGACTGATCGGATCGACAGAGGATGCGGAAGACCTTCTTCAAGAGACGTTCTTGAAGGTGCACTCAGAACTCAAGCATCTCAGAGATCCGAATCAGTTTCGTTTCTGGCTCTACCGGATAGCCAGGAACGAGGTGTACCAGAAACTTCGGCGGGCGCAGCGCTCTTCGGAGGTCTCGATTGATGACGAGGAGGCGGGTTACTACAACTTCCTGACTGACGATACCCATCAGCCGGACCCCGAGACCTTAGCACTCTCGGGGGAATTGAACGAGGTCGTCAGCCGGGCGCTGGATTCGCTCTCGCCGAAGTATCGTGATGTTTTCGTTCTGGCGGTTTTCCAGAAGATGAGTTACGAGGACATCACGAAGATTGTGGGTCGGTCGATGCTGTCGGTCAAGACAGACATTTACCGGGCTCGGCTGGCGGTAAAGGAAACGATTAACACGTACTTGAAGAAGTCGAAGATCCAAAAAGCATGAGCTGCGAGAATCTGAAACCACTGATGACGGCATGGATCGACGGGAGCTGCGACTCTCAATTGGAGGTCCAGTTGAGAGAACACACGCAGCACTGTTCCGCCTGTGCCGCGTTCTATCAGGAGCAGCAGCGTCTCACCCGGCTTTTTCAGAGTCCCGACCTCGAGCTCGAACCACCCGCCTGGATTTGGACTCGAATTTCCTCCCAGCTTCAAACTACACCCCAGTCAAGCTCAACCGGTTTCTGGAACGACCTGGTTGCACTCTTCCGCATTCCATCGCTGCGTTACGCGGCCTTGGCAGTCGTTTGCTTCGTCGTCCTCTCTGCCGGCCTGCTGCGCGTCGGAGAGTCCGACCCGTCCGGCGACGTGATGCTTGCCCAGCTGCAGACGTATCAGATCGAGACCCACGGCAATCCTTTTGAATCGGTCCCGGCTGCCAGCGATGCGGACAACCCGTTTTTTACCTTTGATTCTGTCGGCGATAATCCCTTTGGAGGGAATAGGAGTCTGAGATGAAGAAGTGGACGATTTCACTGACACTGATTGCCATGCTCGCCTTCCCGGCTTTTGGGCAGGGCGCTGCAGCAGCATCTGATGAGGTTAAGCTTCAGACGGCCGCGGCTCAGCACGCGATCATTGAAGTGCTGCTCAAGGAACAGAACTTTTCCCAGGTCCTGCCGGAGTTCAAGAAGATATTGGACCTGAACCTCACCGGACCCAACGAACAGAACGTCGTCAAGAGCGCTTGGATCATCGTTGAAAACCTCCGCGGCGTCCGCCAGTTCGCGATCGCCGAAGAAATCGTGGATCAGACCCTTGCCGAGACAAAACAGAACAAGAATAAGTTCAACCTGATGATGCTCAAAGGGAAGATCTACAACGACCAGGGACGGTTCCAGGAGGCCAAGCACGTGTATCGCAGGGCTGTCCAGCTGAATCAGGATTAACTGCGCATCCCAGACCAGAGGAGCAAAGGCCGGACGTTCCCGTCCGGCCTTTTTTTTGCCCGGACTCGCGTCGCTTTATTTAAGACCTGCTGTCGATTTCGCGCACGCAGCAAAGGTGTTGCAGAAGGTCGGTAAACGCGTTCGGACAAGATATTGACGGACTTGTTATGGGCTCATGTCGCGCGGAATCCGAAATCGCAAGGTAAACATTTTCAACACCCTCGCTTCTTGCGCGGCTCCTTGCGATCGCGATCACGCTCCATCCAGGCTCAGCGGATGGATGCATTCTCGGGGACTCTTTCGACACCCTCTGCCGTGCGCGGCTTGTAAGAGGTCCGGCAGGGATGCCGGATCTACGGGACAATCGGGCCGGGTCTCCGGACCCGCTAGGGTTTGGGCGGTTCCTGCGGCTGCGTGGGCGGCTGCGCGGAAGGCGCGGGCGGTTCGGTTGCCTTCTGTTCCTGCTCTTGCCGGCGTTCCAGCTGCTTGCGCTGCTCCTCCTGCTGCCTTTCCTGCTCTTTCTGGAATTCGCGCAGTTCCTCATCCCGGCGTTCCTGGATCAGGTCGCGTTCCTCGGCTTCCTTCTTGTTGATGAACCGGTAAGCGTTGCGGAGCGCCCGACGGAAATCCGCAGTCAGTTCGGCAGCCGTCGGCAGATTTGGGATGACGTGGGGAGTGATCATGATGACCAGTTCAGCACGTCTCTTATCGCGGCGCGTACTGCCGAACAGCGCGCCCATGATCGGGATGTCGCCGAGGATCGGAATCCGGTTTCGAGTCAGATTGTAGCTATCGCTGATGATCCCCGCGATCGCGACCGTCTGACCGTCCCGGACGATCATTGATGTCTCGACATAGTTCCTCTCGATCGTCGGCGTCACGCCGTCACCGCTCGAGGAACTGACTTCAACCGCAAGATCCATGGTGACGATGCCGCTGGCGCTGATCCTGGGCACAATCAACAGCGTCGTACCGGTCGGGCGGTATTGAATGGAGTTCACAAATGCGTTGTTCGTTCCCGACTGGACCGGGTTGCCAAACGAGGCTGTTGTCACCGGGACTTCCGCGCCGACGTTGAAGCTGGCCTGCATGCCGTCCATGGCAAGAAGCCTGGGGGCTTCCATCATCTCGACGTCGGTTTTCTTCCGGAGCGCGTCCACGATGCTCAATTCGAGCTGTCGACTCATTCCGATCATCGTTCGAGTCGTGCCGGAGAAATTGCCCGTGGCGGCTATAGACGCTGTTGTCGCCGGGACAGGGTCGGTTCCACTGATGCCCTGCGCCTCCAGGAACGCTGTAACGCCAAAGAGCAGATCGTCCTGCAGCGATACAGCGTAGATTCGGGCTTCGATTAGAACCTGGCGAGGCAGAACATCCAGCTGGCGGATGGTCTCGGCCAGGAAATCGTAGTCAGCCTGGGTTGCCTGAACGATCAACGAGTTGTTGTACTCATTCACGATCACTTTGACGTTACCCGCAACGACCGCGCGCACGCCCTGCTGGGCGGTCATCGGCCGGCCCGTCAGCGACGGACCGAGCTCGCTTCGAATCCCGCGCTGCCCACCCTGGTTGAACATCTGGTTGTAGTTCGGCTGGCCCGGAATGAACCCGGGCTCCGTTTGGCGCCCGTTCCCCTGTGCCCCGCCTTGCTGCCCTTCTCTCGCTTCGCCGGTAGCCGAGGAAGGCAATCCCATTCCGTCCTGGTATAGCTGCGCGAGCACATCCGCGATGTTTATCGCGGTGTTGTTCTCGACCTGATACACAAATGTCTTGATATTCGTGCTGGCCGAGGGCGAATCAAGCTTGTTGATCCAGTCCTTGACCTGTTGAAGGACACTCGGGGCATGAGTCACGACCAGCACGCTGTTCAGGCGCTCGATGGCCACCAACCGCACGCTCGACTTTTCGCCCGGCGCGAACACCTTTCCAAGGTCCTCGGCAACATCCTTCGCTAGGTTGTTCTTGATAGGTATGAGATCGACGGTATTGATGGCGAAGTAATTCGTATCCAGCATCTCGACGATATCGAGGATCTGCTGGATATTCTTGCGGTGATCCGTCACCATCAGGATGTTTGCCGGGGCAAAGTCGACAACGTTGGCGCCATCGGAAACAAAAACCTGGGCGAGCTGCTTCATATGCTCAGAGGCCAGGTAGTGAAGGGGGATTACATAGGTGACGACTCCCTCTTGATCACTCAGCCCATTGGGGACGGGTAAAGCTGAAGGACCCGGAGTGGAGGAACTGCTCTGACCGCCGGTCGGTGGCGTTTGCCCACCCGTTCCCCCTTTATCCGGTGCCTTTTCCTGCTGCGGTTTCAAAAGAATCTTCTCACCGGGCTGGCGCGGACCGTCCTGCATCGGGGCAATGATGTACATGTCATTCTGCCTGACGATCCCCTGGCCATTCATCTTCAGGACCTGTTCGAGGATCTCGAACATCCGATCCTTCGGAATATCCCTCACAGTGAAAAGGTTAACGGTTCCGGTCACCTTGGGGTCGATGACGTATGAGTAACCGAGCTCCCGCATGATGGTCGAGATGACCGTATCAATGGGGGCATTGTTGAAATTGAATCCGATTCCGCCGGACGAGCCACGTGACGACTGGCTTCCCACTCTGGGTGGGGGAGCGGAAGGCGGAGCGGACGGCTGGGCCGGCGCCTGCTGTCCCGCTCCCGGGGCCTGAGCCGGGGCCGACTGCTGAAGTGTCTCCTGAGAGGGCGGGCCTTCGCTGCCCGGCATTGCGACCACTCCGGGCACGACCACAGGCCGCTGGGCTGTCGTTCGAGCCTGCAAGAAAGCCATTCCGGGGGAGACCGAACCAAGCGATTCCCCGGGGACCATCAGGATAATTAGAATAAATCCAATGAATAGGAATCTAACCATGTGTGAGTCCCTGTATCTGCATGTTGAGAGTTCAGAGCTATGAATCGATGACTAATACTGGTTGCTGCCTCGTCTAACGCCGCTGCTGAACGGGACCGAAGAGCCACCGGCCGTGCCGACTGTCCCGGCGCCCGTGGCGCGCCCGGAACGGTTGGAATAGCCACCCCTGGACGATCCGGTCGCTCCTCGGGAACCGCCCGGTCCGATTTGCCCGGTCTGCCCGCCCCGTTGTCCGGTGTTCGCCCCTGGCTGGCCACCCGCGACACCAACGGTAATGCCCGGCTTCTCCTCGGTACCGCCGGCAGGTTCGGACGCCGCCACGGTCTCAACCGCCGCGACCGAAGAACCGATGGTGATCACGGTTACCGGAGCCCTGGCCATGGCCTGCGGAGCGGCGGAAGCCTGCTGCGGGGCCGAGTCGAACATGTCGACCACCTTCTGCTGGTCTTTCCAGCGGAGGGTGAGGGACGTTTCCTTGATTTCGGCTATCGACCAACCGTTAATCGCGTCGCCGACCGACAGGGTCCTCGATTGTCCCTTGGCGTTGGGACTCTCGAAGATCGTTACCATCGCCTGTGTCTTCCCGTTTAAGTTCAGAACGCCGTTCAGAGCGGGCGGCTTCGGAAACTTCGGCGCCTCTTCTACGGGCTGAGGAGCCTCGGGAGACGGAGGTTTCCGCTCGGCCATGAAGAGATCCTTCTCGGGAATCACCGTGAAATCGGGGTACGGATGGGGAGTAACCGGTGGGGGCAAGGGTTCGAGCTCCGGCACCGACCCGGCGTTCTTCTTTGCCTTGTCCAAGACCCGCTGGACATTGTTCGTCGCTTCAAATGACTTCCACTCGGAGGTCAGGTAGCGGGACAGCAGAACGACTCCGGCGAGGATTAGCAGATTTATGGCAATAAATTTTCGACCCATACTCCACCTTCTCAGATGCGCACACAGCTAGGAAAGTCTAATGTATCCCGACACAGACATGCGCGGCTGAACCATAGGCTGGTTTCGGAATTTGGCAATTTGAAAATCTTCGACGAGCAGAAACTTGTGGTGCGCCGAAAGCGAATGCAGGAAGCCCGTCGTCGAGGCCATGTCCCCTTCCACGTTCAACTGCAGGGTGACCTTCGAGTATCGTTCGCCGACCTTTTTTTCAGGCAGCGGGCTCGTCTTGGTGAGGGAAACATGATTCTCGGTGGCGGCTGCGCGGACGATCTCCTCAAGCTCTACTGCCGCAGAACTTGATTCGCGCGCCGACAGCAGCCGATCCTGGTACTGCACCAAGACGGTGTTGATCTCGTCCAGTTGCGCGGCGTAAGAGTCCTTCTGCTGGAGCGTATGCATCGCCTTTTCCAGGAACTGGGTCTCCCGCTCGAAATTGGCGGCGACCTCCGCCTGGGCCTCGTACACAGGCAGAGCAACATGAAAGATGACAAGGTAGAGGGCGATGAGGACTCCGCCCAGCATGATCGCCCGCTTATCGCGTTTCGCTAGTTTTCGCATGTCTTATCTTTCTCGGCTCTCTAGTCTTTCAGGACCACGTCAAACTGGAATTTTTCTTTCTTGGTGACCGGATCCCTCGTAATGTACCGCTGCTGGACGCTCTTGACGTGGCTTGACGCCCGAAGCGTCGGAATCAAATTGGTCGCCGCATCCGAAAAGCCGTACAAAGTTACCTGGCCCCGTTCGATCTGGAGGTTATTCAGGTAGGTGTCGTCAGGCAAACGCTCTGTGAGGTCCTTCAAGACCAGTAGGATCTTTTGGTCGCCCTTGAGCATATCCCTCAGCTCAGTGACCTCTGCCTGCCGGTTCTCCACCTCCTGCCTCAACCGCATCACTTCGTCAACCCTGGGCCGCAGTTCCTGGATCTGCTGCTGAACGTCGGCCAGAAGTTGCTTCTGTTGCCAGTAGCCTCGCACCGCCGCTGCCGCTCCGAGGATCAAGACGAGAACCAGGAGGACGACGGTCGGGATGATGCTCGACTTATCTCCAATGATGCGTCTCGCCTCGGGGATCAAGTTAAACCGTGCCCCCGAGGACTTCGACAGGCTCGAGGCGGCCAGCCCGACCGCCGGGAGCAGCTCCGGCTGTCGCGCGGCCCGTTCCTTGTCTTTCAACCTGAGACGCTGCGTCAGAAGCTCGCAGTCAGTCACGTGCTGGCGGAGGCCATCGCAGGTTTCGGTGGCCAATTCACCGGTCACATAAATCCTTCCTATCATCGGATTGCTGAGCCGCAACCGCGACAGGAACCCATAGACTTGTTCGAGGACGTGTTCCGGAGTTGGTGGACCGTTCTCCACCATCACCTTGTCCGAGAAGAACCGATCCGGGCCGACGATCACGACCGTTTCCACGGTCTCCTGGTTGACGCTGAGGACGATGCAGGGTTCCTTTTTCGGGAATCCATCTTCGTGCAGAGCCAGGATCTGATGCAGGCCGATCCCGGAGAAACGGACCGCAGCAGGGTAGAGGTTAATTTCCTTCAAGAGCGTGAGGTACTCGTCGAGCACGCTCTGGCGGACCATCGCCACCTGGATGAGCAGCTTCTTCTGGCTCTCGTCCCGAGAGAGGATGACGTAATCGTAATAGGACTTCTCCTCTTCGGCCGGTTCGAATCGGTCGACCTGAAAACGGATAACCTGGCTGAGGTTCTCTTCGACCTCGAGGGGGAGCTCAAGCAGTCGCACCGAGACCTGTTCGTCTGGAAGTCCGGCGATCAGGTTCGTCCGATTGAAGCCGTTCGCCTGCAGCGCCGGGCGCAGCTGATTCCGCAACTCAGTTACCGAGAGCTCTCGGTAGTTGTCTATGACGGCCTGTTGCTTGAGGGTATAACCCTGAAAACCTTTGCGCAGGCCAACGAAAACCAGCTTGTCCGGCAATATTTCAACACCGGCCGCTGAACCTGTAGTCCACATATTCGTTCATCCTCGCAACAAGTGCGCCGTTGGGAACGAGGCGCTCACAGTTCGGTGTTCGATTCGTTCCAGTACAGCACCCTGTAGGGATTCTGGCCCGGCATGGCTCCGCCGATTTGGATGACGGCCCTGATTCGGCAAATGACCTCTGAAGTGCTCAGGTGCCCCGAACTCACCACAGTATACACTCCAGACCGGAAGACCTGCAGGTAGTTGGCCGCCTCCATCGGGATGCCGGGGATGCGTTCCATCACTTCACTGATGTTCTCGATTGGTTGCTCGACTCGCATCTGGTCGATTTGAACCGCCGTGTCGTAATCGAGCCCTGGAATTGCGGCCAGTACAGCAACCGGAGCTGAGTTCACATTGATCCGGGCGATGTTCGTGAAAGTAGTGAGGTACTTCTGGAGGCCGTAATATTCGACGCGTTCCCCGGCTTCGCTCATCCCCTTCGTTCCGTAGAAGATTTCGGGTGTCACACCGCGCACCAGAAGCAACTCCTCGGGCACATCAAACATGCCGTTCTTGGCAAAGTAGGGACTCTTCAGCGACTGGTAGTGATCGCTTTCAGCGCCGTTGGGACGATATAAGTCATCAACGTCCCGCCAGTCTTCGATCGAATCGCTGATTACATCGGCTTCCTGCTGCTCGACACCGGTAGTGACAAGCAGGTTGTAGATCAGAAAAGCCGGTGCGAGATTGACGTTCAACTTGCCAGTTTCGTCGTCGACCTGGACGTCGGCGCCGCCGTCCCCCAGATCGAGAGTCACGGAACCGGTGAAAACCGGAGGCACGGTCCGTCCCGGGACTCCGGCGGCGAGCCCCTGCTGCGTCATGGCGAAAGCCGATTGGGCTTCCAGGATCTTGTAGACCGCGTATTCGATGCCCGCCCGGGCCATGTAGTACGACTGTTTCTGATCGATCGTGTTCCTGGCCGCGTTGACTTCAGTGCGGACCGACACGGAGAACGACAGCGCAATCATGCTGAATGCGACGAGCATCCACAGGACTACTATCAGGACAGCGCCGCCTTCCTGGCGTTTCAGTGACCCGCTCGGTAGCATTAGAAAATACCTCCGCCGCCCGCCGCTCCCATCGCCTGGTTGAACACCGCGTTGACCGGCACGGTGATCACCTTTTCGTCGGCATGAATCCGAATGGCGTGAGGGACAGCCATTGTTTCCGCCGCATTCCAGGTGTCATACCAGTTGTAAGTCTGCGCCTGTTGGTCATAGCCGTAGTACTCGAAGCGCACCTCCTCGACGTCCTTGACAAGGGGCAATGGTTCCCCCCGAGGCACGTCGGTCATCTGCTTGAATGTGTCGAAACCGAGATATCGGGTTTCCATCGCGCCGAGGTATCGCCTGCTCTTTTCGTCCTCCGCCAACCCGTACCGGACAACCGTGAGACCCGGGTTCTCCAGCAGCAACAGTGGAGCGACCGTAATGAAGGTTACTGAATCGCTGGTTCCATAGAACAGCGGCGTCTGCGACAGCAGGAGCATGTTCTCGTCTGGGTTTGCTGCCTGCTGTTGCTGCATCCCGGTCAACGACGCGGCCGGCCGCAAAGGGAAGAGCGAACCGATCTGGCGCCTGATCTGATCCTCGAGAACCCGGTTGTAGGCTTCTTCGGTGATGCGGTCCTGCCCCTTTTGATAGCTGTTCAGCGCCATGCGGAAAGAGAAGAACAGGGTAAGGGTGACCAGTCCCATGATCGCAAAGGCGATCATAAGCTCCAGCAGAGTGAACCCGGACGCGCCGGTCGCGGCAGGTCGAAATAAGGATGCTGGACGCCAAGCCGGTTGACCCATCACCGGTCTCCTCCGAAAAGGCGCCGGATCGCATCGGAGTTGGGAGCCAGGCCCTGATCTGCCTGAGTCTGCGGTACAGCCTTCAGACAGAAGGCACGGTACATCTTCCCGAAGCGGTCATTCTTGAAGTGAACTTCCACCTGGACGCTCAGGAGGTAGACAGGCACCTGTGCTGTATCCAGCGTCAGCCGCTCCTTCGGTTCCTCCCAGTACTCGACCGTGGCGGTATAGCGGAAATCGTCATCCAGGTTGTCCGCGAACTTTCGCGGTTCTCTGATGCTCTGGTCGGCAAGCAGGTCATTCATTACGTTCTCGGCATGGGCCATAGCGCGGTGCGCCATGTTGATCCGGTAAATGTTCTTCAAGCCTCCGGAAAAGATGGACATGGCGATGGCAACGCCAACCGCCATGATGGCCACGGCGACCATGACTTCGAGCAGCGTAAACCCGCTTGATTTCCTGCACCGCATCTTACTTGTCTCCGTCCGCCCGATCAGATTCCACGCGGCCGAAACCGGTCACAGGATCCACTTTGATTGGCATCTCCTTGCCTTGAGCCCCGACCAACGTGATTGTGCCACCGGAACTGCGACCGTTCGGGTAAAAACTGACTGTGAGAGGCAGCTCCTGGTCGTCTTCGACGTAAAAAGAAACATCCTTGGGCAGCGGGTACTCTTTGATCTTCTCGCCGAAGTCATCGGCAAGAATGTAGGTGCATCTCTGGTCGGCCTTGGTCAGGATCACCCGAAACACCTGCTGCTTTGCAATCGCTCGGGAACGCGCCTGCTTCATGACCGTCACCAGGTCCCGCCCGGAGGTCTCGAGTTCCAGTCCCTTGAACCCTCGGGTGAAGGAGGGCGCCACCACGATTGCCGCCAGGGACATCACGAGCAGGACGATGAAGACCTCCAGGAAGCTGAACCCCGATAGGCCGTTTGCGGGCGTCCTACCAGGACGTGACATCTGCATTATCACCTTCGCCACCCTCGGTCCCGTCGGCTCCACTGCTCCACAGGTCGTAATCTCCTCCATGGTCGCCCGGGGATCGGTACTGGTAATCGCGTGTCCACGGATCCTTGGGGAGAGTGTTCTTCTTCAAATAGGGGCCACTCCAGTTCTGGAGCCCGGGATTCTGAATCAGGGCGGCCAGACCCTCGGAGGTGCTCGGATACCGCCCGACATCCAGACGGAACATGTCGAGCGCCCCCTCGAAATCGGCCACCTGCACCTTGGCTATGGCGGCCTTACTTTGCCCGATCTTGCCGATTACCCTCGGCCCAACGACCGTGGCAAGAAGGCCCAGGATCACCAGGACGACGATCAGCTCAATCAGTGAGAATCCCTTCTCATTTTGACGGGCGGCCCCGTCCGGTCTTTCATTCTTTCGGTGGTACATGTTGCCTCCGGTTCCGTCACAGGACATGCGACCTGCCCTGATCTATAAAGGTATATCGTTGATACTGAAGATCGAGTAGAGCATGGACACGACCATGGCGCCCACGACTACCCCCATTCCCAGGATGATCGCGGGCTCGAAAAGGGAGATCAACCGTTTCATCGACGTGCGCAAATCCCGGTCGTAGGTTTCCGCAATCTTGAGCAGCATGACGTCCAGCCGCCCTGTCTCTTCTCCCACCTGCAGGAGGTGCAGCGCGAAGGGCGGGAAGATGTCGGCTTCACGGACCGGATTTGCCAGTCCCTCGCCTTTCTTGACTCCTGATTTGATCGGTTCCATCGCCGCCGCCATCGCCTGGTTCCCAATGACTTCCTTCACGATATTGATCGACTGGATCAACGGCACGGCGCTCTGCAGCAGAGTGCCGAGCGTGCGGCCGAACCGGCTCACTTCGAGTTTCTGCAGAACCGCACCAATCACCGGCAACTTGAGCTTCCGGCGATCCCAGCTCATCCGACCCTCCGGTGTCGCCAGCCGTCTGCGGATGAGGTACCAGACTCCCGCCGTAGCCACCAGAGCAGCCCACCAGTAACTGACCACGACACCCGACAGGAAGAGCAGGATCTTCATCGGAAGCGGGACGGGCGCCCCGGCATTCTCGAAGATGACAGCAAATTTCGGAATGACGAAGGTCAACATCACGATGATCGAAGCAGCGCCGACCAAAGACAGGATCATCGGATAGATCAACGCGGAAACCAGGTAACTTCGCAGTTCCTCGCCTCGTTCGAGATACTCGCCCAGCCGGCTAAGAATATCGTCCAGCGCCCCTCCGGCCTCACCCGCGCGGATCATATTCACGTAGATCTTGGGAAATACGTGGGGATAGGTGGCGAAAGCATCCGACAGCGCCTTGCCGCCCTTCACCTCGCGCAGCAGTTCCTTGATGACTTCGCGAAGGTAAGCGTTTTCGGTCAATTCGGAAAGGATCGTGAGACTTCGGTCGAGCGTAAGCCCGGCGTTCAGAAGGGTGGACAACTCCTGGGTAAAAACCAGCAGATCTGCGCGTGGAACCCGTTTCCGGCGCGAAGTCAGGCCGCCCAGCAGCCCGCCCAGCGGACCCGCCTCGCCGGCAATATGCACCCGGATGGGGAGCTGGCCCTGCTCCTCCAGCCTGGTCATGACCGTCTGTTCGTCGGCCGCCTCCAGCGTACCCTCAATCACCTTGCCTTCCGGCGTGACTGCTTTGTATTCAAAAAAAGCCATAGTTCCCCGGCGCTCTAAACTGCTGCATCAAACCAATCTGGTCTTACATATCCTGGGTGACCCGCAGGACCTCAGCCAGAGTCGTGATGCCTTGTCTGACCTTGTTAAAACCGTCCTGGCGTAGTGTGGTCATTCCGCTATTGATCGCCGCCTTGCGCAACTGTCCCGAGTCAGCGTTAGAAACAGTCAACCGTCGGATCTCGTCGTTCATCAGCATCAGTTCGAAAATGCCCAGACGGCTGTGGAACCCCGTCATCGAACACTCCTTGCAGCCGGCACCGCGATAGGTGGTGACCGGCTCTCCTACGTTGAACCCGACGCCCCGCAAAATCTCCGGGTCGGCCTTCTCTTCTTCCTTGCAGTGCGGACAGATCACACGAACCAGGCGCTGTGCCAGAATCCCGAGAATGGAAGACGCCAGCAGGTAGTCCTCGGCGCCCATGTCGACCAGCCTCGCAATCGCGCTTGGAGCGTCGTTGGTGTGCAGAGTGCTGAATACCACGTGTCCCGTCAACGCGGCACGGATCCCGATCTCGGCGGTCTCAAGATCGCGCATTTCACCGACCATGATGACATCCGGGTCCTGGCGCACGATGGAGCGCAGGCCGGCCGCGAAGGTCAGCCCGATTTGCGGGTTGACGTGGATCTGGTTGACCCCATTCATCTGGTACTCAACGGGGTCCTCGATGGTAATGATCTTCTTGTCGGGGAGATTGATCTCCGACAGGGCGGCGTACAGGGTGGTCGTCTTACCGCTCCCGGTCGGTCCGGTCACCAGGATTATCCCGTAAGGCCGATGGACCAGGTCCTCCACCTGGCAGTACATGTCCTGAGTGAGACCCAGCTTTTTTAGATCGTAGATCTGCGTATTGCTCTTGTCGAGAATACGCATGACGACGCTTTCGCCATACATTGTCGGGAGCGTCGAGACGCGCAGATCGACGTCCTTTCCCAACACGCGCATCTTGATCCGACCATCCTGCGGGATCCGCCGCTCGGCGATGTTCAATTTCGCCATGATCTTGATGCGGGAAATGATGGCGGCCCGCAGCCTCTTGGGCGGCGACTCCACGTCGTAAAGAACGCCGTCAATCCGGTAGCGCACCTTGAGATCGCGCTCGAACGGCTCGATATGGACGTCGGAAGCGCGCGATTCGATCGCCCTGGAAATGACCAGGTTGACCAGCCGGATGACCGGTGCTTCGGAGGCGAGGTCCTTCAGGTGCTCGACGTCATCGCTGTCTTCGCTGGCGGTCTCGGCGTCGGCATCCTCGATCCCCTCGACGATTCGCCCCAGGCTCGAGGCCTGATTGCCGTAGAACTTCTCAATCAGATCCTGAATTTCCGTCTCCGGCGCCAGAACCGGCTCGATTTTCTTGTGCGGCGTGTAAAACCGGATGGCGTTCAGAGTGGAGTGGTCCAGGGGGTCAGCCATGGCAAGTACCAATTTGTCGTTTTCCATGGCGACTGGCACGAACCGGCATTCGCGCATAAACTTCACGGCGAAGGTGTTCTCCAGCACCGGGACCTGAGGGAATTCCTCCGCGTTCACGTGACGAATGCCCAGATGCTCGCTCAGATGGCGGACCATCTCGCCTTCAGACACGGCGCCGATGTCGACCAGCAATTTGCCAATCCGTTCGCCCGATTGTTTCTGGAGATTCAGAGCGGTATTCAGCTCTTCTTCCGAGACGACCCCTTTTTCGAGCAGGTGCTGCCCGAACAGTTTCCTGACTCGCAGGTCTTCAAGTCTGATCATCGCCGCTTGGTCCGCCCTTTATTAATCGCCCTTTATTAATATTGAAGTATGTGCACTCGCTGCTTGAAGCGCTCCATATCGAGCGTTCCTGCGCTCAACTGGTCGATGTGCTCTTTCATGACCGTCATGACCAGCACCGTCTCGCTTTTGATCGGATCAAGTTCGCTCCGGTTCGTCATGTGAGCGTGGATGCTTATTCGGTCCCGTGGACGCAACTCCTTGACGGTTCGTCCATAGTTGGCCAGACAGGTGATCATCGCATCCTTCACGATCTTGACCTGCTCCTCACTCGTCAGTTTGGGCCCAGCATTCATTGGAGCTTTCAGCTGCCCGAACGGTGTCCTAATGCCGGCCCGATTGAGATTCAACTGAAACGAAATCGTTAAGCCGTATCCCTGCAGATAGGCGCCCTTTGGGTCGGCCGCCAGAGCGAAGGGCGTTTTGAAATTCTGCTTGAGCACTTCTTCGATTATCTGCTCGAAGATCTGAGTATCGCGTTTGAGCAGTCCCAGATTATACCTTTGTTGAGCATTCAGATGCGCTGACAGCGCCAGAAGCAGGGCGAACAAGCAAATCTTGCGATACCACATCGTTGCCTCCATCTCCACCTGCAGCCCTCTACTTCGTGGCTAGAGTCCTGAGATACTGGTTGTTCTCTTCCAGGTTGTTCGCGTACCGTTCTTCAAGCGTAACCAGGTAGTCGTACACTTCCTGCATATCTTGGTTGCGCTGCAGATCGGCGTCGTCCTTCCAACGGATAAGAGCCCTGCCGATCATGATCCTCTCTTCGGCCTGGTTGGCGACAATCATGTCCTGGACCATATCCGCCAATTGCTGCTCCGAAACAGAGACCCGGGGCCCCCCCAGGTAACCCAGGTTCTGAAGAATCGAAAGCAACCCGACCAGTATCAGGAACCCGGCGGCGACCTTGGTCAAAGCGGGCCACCACTGGACTTCGCGAATCCACCGCAAACGCGCACTTCGACCGGGAACAGGCTCAGGGACCGCCGTCGCCTGTGAGTCTTCCACGTGCCAGCTCTGCAAGACTTCTCGGGTCTGCAGCAGCTCTCCGTAGTCGGCGCTGCACTCGGAGCAGGCATCGATGTGCTGAAAGAACTGAAAGCAGGTGCGCGAGTTGAGTTCCTCACCGTACAGAATGTCGAGCATCAGCTCACGACTTTCGTCGCAATTCATATCCGTCTCTCCATGAGTCTCTTCAGCGTCTTCAGGCCGAGGTACATTCGCGATTTGACGGTCGACAGCGGGATATTCATGATTTCGGAAATCTCATGGAACTTGAGGTCCTGATATTCCTTCATCAGGATCACCACCCGCTGCTCTTCAGGCAGTGCTCCAAAAGCCGCCCGCAGAGCCGACGCCCTTTCCTTCTCGGCCAAGTCCCGTTCTGGACTCGAGTCAGCGACGATCTCGATTGCCTCGGATTCATTCGTGTCCTCGAGTGCTACCTGGTTGATATGCCGATGACGCCGGAAACGCATCCGACATTCGTTCAAGGCAATCTTGTAGAGCCACGAGGAAAACCGCGAAGGGTCGGTCAACCGATCCAGGTTCTGATAGGCCTTGGTAAAGGTGTCCTGCGTCAGATCCCGCGCCTCCTCTACGTTACCCACGTAACGACACACGAAAGCAAAGATTCTCCGCTGCCAGCGCTGCGTCAACTCGCCAAAACAGGCCCCGTCTCCATCGAGAGCGAGTGCCAAGAGTTGCTCGTCGCTTCGGTTCATTCCTCTCCCCGATCTTTCAGGATGCTTCTCCAACCGGAAAAGTCTAATAAATAGCGTCTGGGGTGGCAACTTGCACGTGCCTCCATCCAGCCGCCTCGGTCCTGCCAAAAAACCCAACCGTCTTCTGCGGGCAACAAGTCACACCCGCAGTCTGACTTTTAGTCTCCAGTTCGCTCGACTTTTGAAGGCAACTGGCCGGTGTATTCCTGATAACCTACTTGAATCAGAAGACTTAGCCTAATCTGGCGAATCGGCATTCGCCGTGCATCATATCACGCGGCCGCACTTTATGGGGCAACCGGCCGCCGGGTGGCACTTTGAAGAAAGGACTGGGCAACCGCGGAGACGGAAGGGGAAACCGGCACGCGCGGCCCAAGCCACCCGGTCGTCGGGATATCGGATTGCGGATTGCGGAATTGGGATCATGGAATTTTGGAAAGGGTCCCCTTCCTAAACCTTCCGTTGCGGAGCACCGATTGTGTTGGCCAGGCGCACGGCCACCTCCTCGGCTCCCTACCGCTAGTTCACAATCGGCCCCGAGATCCAAAGTCTGCAATCGGCAATCCGAAATCCCGAATCCGAAATCGAAATCGAAATCCTCAATCCGGCTAGCTCTCCTGCAGCCGGCGGCGACGTCTTTCCATGGCCGCCTCGTAACGCCGCTGTTCTTCCTCTGTCTCCGGTTTGACGGGCGGAACTTCGGTGGGTCGCCCATCGCCGTCCAGCGCGACAAACGTGAGGAAAGCATCGCTCGTCTTGGTTCGTTGTCCGCTCAGCGGGTCCTCGGAGAACACGTGCACCTCGACTTCCATCGAGGTCCTGAAGCTGCGGGTCAGGAAAGCATCCAGCAGGATCAAATGACCCACCCTCACCGGGTTCAGGAAACGAACTGAGTCCACGGATACCGTTACGACCGGTTTTCTACAGTGCCGCCAGGCCGCTACCGCCGCAGCCATGTCCATCAGGTGCATGACTTTTCCCCCAAGGATAAACCCCTGGGCACTCGCATCGTTCGGCAAAACAACCTCCGTCATAGTGGTTCGTGATTCGGCGACCGGTTTGGCTTCCATCGCGTGTTCCCTTCCCAGGCTGCTTGTGTCAAGGCGTTTCGAGATCGGAAGAGTCCCTTCAGCTACTTTTTTCGAATCCTTTGCAGACTCTGGCCCGTCGATTGCATCTGTATAGCTTGTAAGGAGACGAAGTATGAGCAGTTTTGCAGTATTCACACTTTTGCTGTCGATAACCGCATTCTACGTTTTCCTGTCGGTTTATATCCTGATGTATTTTATCAGCAACCATTTCCTCGGCTTTCAGACGGTCAAGGCCTGGGTGCGGCGTCAGAGTCTGCCCAGAGACGATCAATCCGGCCGGTAGACGACAGCCCTTTGTGCTAAGGTTCTGAGCGAAATGCAAGCCAGCCCTCTATTCCAGGTCGCTGTCCTCGTAATGGGTATCCTGGTGGTCGCCCAGGGTCTACTGGTGTTCGTCCTTTTTACACGCTTTTCCAGGGAACTCGAGGCACTGAGACCCCGCCTGACGGCCCTTCTCTTACAGGCAAACGCAGCCAGCACGTCTTTGCGACAGCTGGTCGCTCATACAGATGGTATTTATGACAAGGTCGCAAAGCTCCAGGACCGCGGGCCGGCGCTGGTACGGCAGGTCACCGAATGGATTAGGAAGAATGATCTCGCCATAGGAGAAGTGCTGGAGAGGGCGCGAACAGGCCTTGTCAGGTTCGATAGCCTGGCCGACGAGACGTTGGCCGGCTTCTCCCGCCAGACGTTCAGGGTCCACCGGGCAATCGTGCATCCGGGCCTGCGCATTTCGGAGCTCATGCAGTCCGCAGCGGGGCTCATGGGGAAGCTGAGGCATCAGGACCGGTCCCCTGCGAGCTACTCCTCGGATCAGGAGATCTTCATCTAAGCTCTTTTCCGAGAATCGGGGAACTTTTCCCCGATTTGTCCCGCTCACTCCATCGTTTTTAAGACATAGAGACTGAGGCGTCGCAAAGTCACGCTGAGGACTTCGATGGAGACACTCTGGTAATCGGACAACTGCACGACCCCCGGGGCGGGATTCAGAAAATAACGGACCAACTCCTTGTCCAACATCTGGCATATACCAGCGCATTCATCCAGATAGTCGGAGAACAACGGCCGATCAGTGCCCCGCACGACTCCCAGGTTGCACTCGTACCGGCTGACGTGTCCCTCGGCGAAGAAGTCGTGTACGGTTGTATACAACTCTTCCGAGGAACGGCCGAGTTCGTCGACCAGTTGCTTGCGACGTGATGACTCGCAATCTGCCGGGAGATTTCGACCTTCCTCAACCAGGGTGCGGATGTGCTCGGACAACTCGAATACCTTGGCAATTCTCCCCGCCACCTTTTCGGGCTTCGGCATGGAAAGAAACAGGTCCTGGCGCAATGCGTTGAAATAGATGAACCGGAAATTGCTTCGCACCAGCTGTTCGAAGTCCTGTCCGGAGACCAGTCCCTGGTGCCTGAGACCCGCCTGCAGAATCGGCGCAACATCCACCTGGTCCCAAAACCTGTCCTTGCGGCTCACACCACTTGCCGTCAGGGTGCCTGAAAAGAAAACGAAGATAAGGAAGATACCGAAGCCGAACAGACTCTTGGGTGGGCGATGTCTGTCCTGAAGATAGGCGTTTACGGTTTTCATCCCCCCTCCTTTCACTGCACTGAGTGGGAGATACACCCGGCTGACTCTTAGTCTCAAACCGGGTTACTCCGTCTGGCGAGTCCGGATGATACCATAAAGACCGAACGAGGCAACCCATGAATGTGCCCACCAAGATAATCAATGCAGTGAAGTACCGGAATCTCGATGAAGCCAGGGCCATATTGGCCCGCGTGGCGGGCCCGGAGGCCTCCGGGGCTGCGGCAATCTTCGACGACAACGGGGAAGAGCCCCAGGGTCTTCTGGCCGTCATACCGGAGGATCGCGTCGCCGACGACCTTTTTATAAAGTTATTCAACGAGAAGACCGGGGCCAGCGTCCGCGTCGAGAAGATCGAGTACTCGGGGTATGGGCCGCCGGCGGACGAGGCCGATTACATGGGCTTCGCCAGCCAAAAGACCGCATACGTGCTCGAAGGCTGCAGGCTGCCGATCGAGATCGCCAGCTGCCCACTCGGGGCGGTGGACATTCACCATCTCGAGGCAATGGTCCTTGACGGCGTGCACCCACTCGAGCGCGAGATTCTAGCCAAGAAGCTTGCCCTGCCGCCTGACTGGGATTTCGAAGTCCTCTTCGACTTGCTTGCCCAGGGGGCAGCAACCGCCGATGAGATCGATCAGTTGATCCACAAGAGCGTCCACTAATGGCCGGGAGCCGCTTGGCGCCCCGGCCGTCGGCCCCCCGGAGATGTACCTAGAGGTTGCCACCTCACAGCCGCCTCTGTATAATGACCGCTTTATCAAAATGCGGGGCGCGCAGTCGTAACCATTTCTGAAAAATCTTTGCCTGAAAGCGAGAAGGAGGACATTTTCATGTCGTACAAATGGGTCTATTTGTTTGAGGAACTGGATCAAGCCGAGAAGAAAGTCGGCCCCGGGAGTTGGGACAGGGTCAAGGCCCTGCTTGGAGGCAAGGGAGCCAACCTGGCCGAGATGACTCGTATCGGACTTCCAGTCCCGCCCGGATTCACTGTAACCACCGAGGCATGCAACGCGTACCAGAAGGCGGGCGAGGTGTTCCCCGAAGGACAATGGGAACAAGAGCTCGAAGCCATGAAGAAGGTCGAGAGCAAGACCGGCAAAAAGTTCGGCGATCCGAACAATCCGCTTCTGGTTTCCTGCCGCTCCGGCGCGAAGTTCTCGATGCCCGGCATGATGGACACGGTGCTCAACCTGGGCCTGAACGATGCGAGCGTCCAAGGCATGATCAAGCTGACGGGCGACGAACGCTTCGTCTACGACTCATACCGACGCCTGATCCAGATGTTCGGCTGTGTTGTTCTCAACATTGCAGACGAGCCGTTTGAAGAAGCGCTGGACGAAGTGAAGGCCAAGCAAGGCGTCAAGTCGGATACCGAGCTGACCGCCCAGGATTGGAAGGGACTGGTCGAAGTCTTCAAGAAGATCGTCAAGGAGGAAAAGGGCTTTGATTTTCCTCAGGACCCGTACCAGCAGCTGAAGCTCGCGACCGAAGCGGTATTCAAGAGCTGGAACGGAAAGCGCGCGGTCGACTACCGCAACGCCGCCCAAATCCCGCACGACCTCGGAACGGCCGTCAACATTCAGACGATGGTGTTCGGAAACATGGGCGATGACTCGGGAACGGGCGTCACCTTTACCCGCAATCCCGCGACTGGCGAGAGACTGCTTTACGGGGATTATCTGCTCAACGCGCAGGGCGAAGACGTAGTGGCCGGGATCCGCAACACCAAGAAAATCGCCGACCTCGAAAAGGACCTGCCCGCCGCTTTCGCGCAGTTCCAGGACATCTGCAAGAAACTCGAGCTCCACTACAAGGAGATGCAGGACGTCGAGTTTACGATTGAGCGCCAGAAGCTGTACATGCTGCAGACACGCGACGGCAAGCGCACTTCGAAGGCCGCCGTGAAGATCGCCGTAGACATGGCCAACGAAGGGCTCATCACAAAGAAAGAAGCCGTGATGCGTGTGAAGCCTGCAGACGTTGATACCCTGCTTCACCCCGGCTTTGACCCCGACGCAAAGAAAGCGGCCGCCAAAGAAGGCCGACTGCTCGCCAAGGGCGTCAACGCATCACCCGGCGCCGCCGTCGGCGTCGCTGCTTTCGACGCGGACATCGCCGAAGAGTGGGGCAAGTCCGGCAAAGCCGTCATCATGGTCCGTCCCTTTACGAAACCGGATGACGTTCACGGAATGCTCGCTGCCAAAGGCATTTTGACAAGTGAAGGCGGCGCGACCAGCCACGCGGCGGTTGTGGCCCGTCAGTTTGGGGTCCCGTGCATCGTGGGTGCGAGCGACGTCAAGATCGACCTGAAGAAGCGCCAGTTCACGGCGCACGGCGTTGTTGTGAAAGAAGGCGAATGGATTTCTATTGACGGCGCCACCGGCGAAGCCATCGCAGGCCAGATTCCGACCGTGCACCCGAAGTTTGAGGAGCAGACGGACCTCATCACCCTGCTCTGCTGGGCCGACGAGTTCCGTCGCCTCCAAGTCTGGGCCAACGCGGACTACCCGGACGATGCCAAGCGTGCCCGCTCTTTCGGCGCCCAGGGCATCGGCCTGTGCCGGACCGAGCACATGTTCTTCGAGGAAGTGAGACTTCCCATCGTTCAGCGCATGATTCTGGCCGAGAACGAGGAGACCCGCGATCAGGCCCTGTCCGAGTTGCTGCCTTTCCAGAGAAGCGACTTCGAAGGGATTTTCAAGGCAATGGACGGCCTGCCGGTTATCATCCGCTTGATCGACCCGCCGCTGCATGAGTTCCTGCCTCATCACCAGGATCTGCTTGAGAAAGTAATTACCAAGCGGGTCAAGGGTGAAACCGAAGGCTTGGCCGAAGACGAGAAGCTCCTGAAGGCGGTCGAGTCGATGCACGAGAGCAACCCGATGATGGGTATGCGCGGAATCCGTCTCAGCATCGTCATGCCTGGCATCGTCAAGATGCAGGTTCGGGCGATCTTCGAGGCGGCCTGCAATATGGCGAACCAGGGGGTGGTCGTGAAGCCCGAGGTCATGATCCCACTGACCGGCCACGTGAATGAACTGAAGATCATCCAGCCTCAGCTCGAGGAAGTGGCCAAGGCAGTCATGGCCGAGAAGAACGTGCACGTGGATTACAAGTTCGGGACGATGATCGAGATTCCGCGTGCGGCTGTGACCGCCGACGAGATCGCCGGTCTTGCCGAGTTCTTCTCGTTCGGAACCAACGATCTGACCCAGATGACCTTCGGCTATTCCCGTGATGACGCCGAAGCCAGATTCCTGCTCGACTATGTCGAGAAGGGAATTCTGCCCAAGAATCCCTTCCAGACACTGGACCAGGAAGGTGTCGGCCAGTTGATGAAGATGGCGGTGGAGAAGGGACGCGCGGCGCGGCCCGACCTCGAAGTCGGGATCTGCGGCGAGCACGGCGGCGATCCTGCCTCCATCGAGTTCTGCCACAACATCAACCAGAACTACGTGAGCTGCTCCCCGTTCCGCGTTCCGGTCGCCCGTCTCGCGGCGGCCCAGGCAGCAATCAAGAACAGCTAAAAGAAGCATCCCCCTACAGCAAAAAAGGGCGGCTCCGAGCCGCCCTTTTTTGTTCCACTGCGCACTGCCCACTGGCCACTGACAACTGAGAAGGTGTGAAAGAATCGAGAGACGAGGCGAATGTACGTCTTCGACCCCCTGGGGGTCGAAATGCGGTCTCACGATTTTTTCACACCTTCTGACCACTGGCCACTGGCCACTACCAGATTTGAAAATTCTCAAACGGGCCGAAAGTGTCCGACTTGGAAGTCGGACCAACGGAAGGCCGACCACCTGCCCGGCCGTCGTCAGTTCGGCAGTGCGCAGTGGGCAGTTGCAGTCGGCAGTGCGCAGTGGGTAGTGCGCAGTGGGCTGCGCAGTGGGCAGGGCGCAGTCGCCGTCAGCGCCGCGTCTTTTCCCCCGAATGCTCCGGTCCCTTGCCCGGCTGTCCTCCAAGAGCATCTTCGTCGGAATGAGGCGTACGGTCACCGATTGGCTCGACCTGGTCAAGTTTGTCAAGCTGCCCGGTTCGCAGCAGATCGGCCAACCACTCGCAGCAGCAGTCGCCAAGGCCCGCCTTCGATTGGGTGATTGTCCTATCCTCCACGACCTTAACGGTGGTGAATCTCTTCTTCAGCAGTCCATAGAGAGGTTTCCACCCCGGGTGGACGGGGTTAAGCGCGATGTGGGTGCACCCTTCGGCGGCTAACCAGTCAGCCAGGGCCTGATGGTCCTCCACACGGTTGCCGAATTCACGGCGCTGCTTGTCCGCTTTCTCACCGAGAAGGCAGAGCCTGATACCCTCTTCTGCAACCTCCAAGCCGCACCAGCAATTCTTCTTCGCGTCCATGCGTGTCGCCTCCGCGGTGGATAGCTCGATTGCCGACCTTACTGCAGTATATGCAAAACCCAAAGGTGTTTCATCTCGGGCGCGCGCTATAGTGATTGCATGGAACGACTATTCATGGTGATCGGTGCGCTGTTCGGCTTTCTCGGCGTTGCCGCCGGCGCTTTTGGCAGCCATGCGCTGAAGAACCGGCTGTCGGCGGACTTGCTCCAGGTGTTCGAAGTCGGTGTCCGCTACCAGATGTATCACGCCCTCGCTTTGGTTCTCACGGGATTCATCCTGACCCGTTTTAACAGCCAGGCTCTTTCCTGGGCCGGGTGGTTTTTCGCAGCAGGCGTGGTCATTTTCTCAGGCACCCTCTATCTATTGACGCTGACAGGTCAGCGCTGGCTGGGGGCGGTAACGCCGATCGGCGGGACCGCCCTCCTCGTTGGGTGGGTCCTCCTGGCCTGGGGTGCCGCGACTGCGGGTGTCAGCGCGACTCGTGGCTGACACTCAAAGACTCGACAGTTTCTCGAGCACTTTAGCCAGGCCCTGCGTTCCCTCTCGGCCCTGGCCGGCGGCTTGGGCGGCGGACATAAGCTGATGCACGAGGCTCGCAGCTGGAAGACATGTCGGAGTCAAATCAGCCGCCTGCAGGACCAGGCGGAGGTCTTTTTGCATCAGGTCGATCATGAAGCCGGGAGCGAAATCCCGCTTGACGACACGGGGGCCGAGATTCGCCAGCTGCCAGCTCCCTGCGGCGCCGCCTTGAACTGCCTGAATCATGGTCAGCGGATCGAGGTTGTTTGCGCGGGCAAACAGGACGGCTTCTGAGACAGCCAGCAAGTTAATCGAAACCAGGATCTGATTGCAGAGCTTGGTCAGTTGGCCGTTCCCCACCGCCCCACAATAGGTGATCGTCTTTCCGAGTTTCTGGAAAACGGGAGTCGCACGCTCGACGTCTGCTTTCTCGCCTCCCGCCATGATGGCCAGCGTGGCGTTTTTTGCGCCTACATCCCCTCCAGAAACGGGCGCGTCTACGAGGCTGCAGCCTCGTTCCCGCAACTGCCGGTCGAGCTCGCGTTCTACGGCCGGCGAGATTGTGCTCATGTCAATGACGAGGCCACCGGGCGCAAGGCCTTCGATAACGCCGTTCTTACCGGCGACCACTTCCTGCACGTCCGGGGAATCGGAAACCATGGTGATAACGATGTCGGCGTTCGCGCCCACCTCCGCCGGCGTGGATGCAACCCGAGCCCCCTGCGAGCCAAGCTCGTCCGTCTTGGATCTGGTTCGGTTAAAGACGGTGAGCGGATATCCAGCCTTCAGCAGGTGCCCCGCCATCGGCTTTCCCATGATTCCCAAACCCACGAATCCCACTCGGACGGCATCCATAGTCCCTCCTGTTCGTCTGAAGCGGGCCGGACGTCCGCGCTCCTGATTGGCCTTTGTCTCGGGCTTCAGACAAAGTTTTTTGACGTTAAACCGCACGCTCAGAATACAATCGATTGAGGAGAAAACCAATGAGCGGACGAAGAGGTTTGATTGTTGTGATTATTCTGCTGGTCGTGATCGGAATTGCTATCGCGGCCGGCTTCGCCATCTTTTGGCTCATGCGCGAGCCCGTTTCGGTAGCTGAGGGAAGCGTCCTTGAAGTCAACATCGGAGGCGGGGTCCCCGAAATCCCCTCCCCCAATCCGTTTGTCGAGCTGTTCCAGCCGTCAGGACTCAGTCTCTGGGAATTGCGCCAGATTTTCGACCGAGCAGCGACGGACGACCGGATCAAAGCCGTATACCTGGAAGTCCATCCGCTCTCAATGAGCTGGGCGGAGATCGAAGAGATCCGGGACATGATGAAGGCCTTTCGAACCTCGGGAAAACCGATTCACTCGTATCTGGCCGTCGACGTGGTTACGGAACAGGAAATTTACCTGACTGCTCCCACGACCGCGATTTATCTCACCCCAGGCACGGGTCTCCTGGTCAACGGGCTGCTAGCTGAAGTGACTTTCTACAAGAATACGCTCGACAAGCTCCATATCAAGCCGGAGTTCATCCAGTTCAAGGAATACAAGAACCCGGGCAGTTACTCTCGAGAGAGCATGACACCCGAGTATCGAGCGATGCTCGAAGGCGTCGTCCAGGATATCCAGAATCGTTTCGTAAAAACTGTAGTCGCCGAGCGAAAGATCGCCGAGCCTCGTCTATTGGCCTTGATGTCGAAGGGTATCGTGACCGACAAGCAAGCCCTCGAAAACCGGCTGATTGATTTTCGCGCCTATAAGCACGAAGTGCGCGAAAAGCTGAAGTTCTCAGGGGGCAAGCGCAAGGAATACAAGGGGATCAGCGCCGGCAGATATCGCTCAGCGGCGAGCGCATCTGGTGGTGGTTCCCGAAAGAAAGTCGCCTACGTGGTTGCCGAGGGCACCATTACCTCCGGGGACAGCGAGTCGATGGCGGGAATTGTGGGCGGGAACACGCTCGCAACGAATCTACGCCGGTTGCGCGACGACAAGTCCGTCGAAGGAGTCATCCTCCGCGTCAACAGCCCGGGCGGCTCAGTCGTCGGATCAGAGATGGTTTGGGAAGAAGTCCGCATGCTCGAAAAGGCCGGCAAGCCCGTCATCGTTTCGATGTCCGGAGTAGCGGCGTCGGGCGGGTATTACATCGCGATGGATGCCCGCCGTATAGTGACCCAACCGTCCACGATTACCGGTTCGATCGGAGTCATCTTCGGCAAATTTGATCTGAGCGGGTTCTACGATTGGATCGGTATGGACATCGAGCAGATTAAGCTCGCGCCAAACGCGGATATTTTTTCGTTCAGCAGTTCTCTGACCGATGAGCAGAAGCAGCAGATCGAGACGTGGATGGCCGAGGTGTACAACGTGTTCGTCACAAAGGCTGCCAAGGGCCGGAAGATGGGCTACGATCAACTGGAGCCTAAAGCGCACGGGAGAATCTACACCGGCAGCCAGGCGCTCAACGCCGGGCTGGTGGATGACGTGGGGGGCATCGAGACAGCCGTCGCTCGAATGAAAGAGGCACTCAAGATGGCTAAAGGAGAAAAACTCCAGCTGATGCTGTACCCGCGGCCACAAAGTCTGTGGGAGTCCCTGTCGAGCGGCGATTTGTTGCCGGTGAGGCTCTCGGCTCCCAAGTCATTGAGGGAATGGGTCGAGGCGGAAGCCAGCGCGATGAGCACCCCGGCGCCTTGGGTGCTCGCCCCGAATATCCGGATCAACTAAGGCCAGACAAGGAGACAAGGAGACTGGGAGACAAGGAGACAAAGACAAAAGCCGATTGCGATTACGATTACGATCACGATCACGATCACGAGCGCGAGCCGAACAGGTAACCCCGCCCTCGGCTTCTCCCAGTGTCTTCTCGTGCTCGCGCTCGTGATCGTAATCGTAATCGGCTTTTGTCTTTGTCTCCTTGTCTCCTTGTCTCCCCCTCTCCTTGTCTCCCAGTCTCCTTGTCTAGCGTTTCCGGGGCTGACAAGTCGGGCAGAAGTGGGTGCCCCGCTGGCTCACGACTATCTTCCGGATCGCGGTTCCGCATCTGAGGCACGGCTCTCCGGCCCGCCCGTAAACGAAAAGCTCATCCCGGTTGTCGCCCTCCCGGCCATCGCCGTCGATGAAGTCCCGAAAAGTCGTCCCTTTGTTTCGGATCCCTCGCTCCAGAACAACCAGCACTTTCTCAAAAAGCAGGATCTTCTCCGATCGACGCAACGTAGTTGTCCGCCGAGCGGGGTGGATTCCGGCCTCGAAAAGGGCTTCGTCCGCGTAGATATTGCCGACTCCTGCCACGAAACTCTGGTTAAGCAGCAGCGACTTGATCCGTAGGGTTCGCTTGCGAAGCAACGCCAGAAATGCTGGCAGCTGGTAACTGGGGCTGAACGGCTCGAGGCCGAGCTTTCTGGCCGCGAAAAAATCCAACAGCGAATGCCCATCCTTTTCCAGTACGAAAACCCGCCCGAATTTCCGTGTATCCCGAAACAACAGACTCCGTCCATCGGAGAGGCAAACGTGGAAGTGGGTGTGCCGGTCAGGCGGATGTTGAACAGCTGTCTCCAAGCCGGTCACCGGGTGCCGGTCGAAGCTTTGCGAATCCGGACGATTCGGATCCCGGATGGTCAGTTGACCGGTCATTCCCAGGTGAACGATGACGTGGTGGCGATCCGTCTCCACGATCAGGTACTTCCCACGGCGATCAAGTGACAGCACGGTCTGGCCCTCGAGTATGTCGACCCCTCTCGTCGATCGCAGGATTTTCTTCTCAGTGACGCAGCAGTTCGAGATGCGGGCCCCAACCAGGCGGGATTCCAAGCTGCGGCGGACGGTTTCCACTTCAGGTAACTCAGGCATATGGGGGTTATACCAGATTTCGCCGCTGGTTGAGAGGGTGGGGCGAACGGGGCGAAGAGCTCGGGGGCCAGGATTCGAACCTGGATCAGCGGCTCCAAAGGCCGCTGTCCTACCGTTGGACGACCCCCGAACAAGCGTGAATGTCAAATCTTACCTTAGGTGAAGCGGAAGCAGCAAGTCAGGGGGACGATTCGACCGAGGCGGGACGGGCACTTTCGGGTAACAGATTACAGCCTTGGAAGCTGCGGAAGATGGTCAAAATGCTGGTCTCTTGCACAGAGAAACAGGTCATGCTGAACGACGAGGGCCGCTACCCAGAGATCGTTGGTCGGGATCGGGGTCCCTTGGCGGCGGAGTTGCAGAAACAGGCGCGCATAGTGATGGCTCGTCTGCTCGTCCGGGCAAAGGACCTGGACGCGATCGGAGTTTAAGAACCGAGCCAGACTCGCTTCGTTTTCTTTGGCCCGGCTGCCGGCCAAGAACCCGGCCCGTAGTTCGGCAAGAACGATCAAAGGGATGAGAATCTGTTCCGCGATTTGAATGGTCTTCACCGCTTCCGGGACTCCCTTGCAGAAATCCACGTAGCGATTCGTATCTAATGCAATTCTCATTGCCACAGGTCCGGGTCGATTCTGTCCTGATCCAGAAGGACCTGGTCGAACTGAGGGTCGGCCACCCATGTACCCGCCAGATGATCGAGATCGTGATGAAGCGGAGGCTCCTCGCCGAGCCCGACGGCCAGGGTTAACGCCTCGACCGTCACCTGGTTGAGGCTTTTCCCTTCCCGCCGGGCCCATTTCTTCAGTGCTTCATCAACACGTGTGGGAACGTCGCGAATCGTATACTGCCTGCCCTTGCGCCTGCCGGTCATGCAGGCATTGTATGCGAGCTATGCCTACACCTTCAAGCTTCCGAGAAAATCGGGAAGAAGCAAAAGCCTATTATGAGTCCGAATAGACGGGACCACGAGTTGGAGCTAGCTCAAGGCGCGTTCTCTCCTTGTCTCCCCGTCTCCTGGTCTCCCGGTCTCCTTGTCTGTCTTTTACTTCCCGGCGGCTTCCACCTTCTGGAGCGGTGGCCGGATGATGCCGATAGCGACTTTGACTTTTTGAGTCACTTCCGTGGCGATCGCCGGATTATCCCGTAAGAACTGCTTGGCGGCTTCGCGCCCCTGGCCGAGGCGATCCTGTCCGTAAGAAAACCAGGATCCGCTTTTCTCGATGATCTTGTGCTCGACTGCCAGGTCCAGCAATTCGCCTTCCCGGGAAATTCCCAGCCCGAAGGTGATGTCGAATTCGGCTTCCTTAAAGGGGGGGGCAAGCTTGTTTTTGACGATCTTCGCCTTAGTTCGGTTTCCGACGTTGTTTTCGCCTTCCTTGATCGTGGCGATCCGCCGGACCTCGAGGCGAATCGAGGCGTAAAATTTCAATGCCCGGCCGCCGGTTGTCGTCTCGGGATTGCCAAACATTACGCCTATCTTTTCGCGAATCTGGTTGATGAAAACCAGGCAGGTGTTTGACTTGGAGACGATGCCTGCCAGTTTTCGCAAGGCCTGGGACATGAGCCGGGCCTGGAGCCCGACGTGCGAGTCGCCCATTTCACCTTCGAGCTCGGCCTTCGGCACGAGTGCGGCGACGGAATCGACGACGACGATGTCGATTGCCCCACTCCTTACCAGCATCTCGCATATCTCGAGTGCCTGCTCGCCGCTGTCGGGCTGGGAGACGAGCAGGTCGTCGACATTGACTCCCAGACGCTTGGCGTACGCGGCGTCCATCGCGTGTTCGGCGTCAATGAAAGCCGCGGACCCGCCGGCTTTCTGCGCCTCGGCAATCGCATGCAAGGCCATGGTAGTCTTACCGCTCGACTCGGGCCCATAGATTTCAGTGACACGACCGCGGGGGAATCCGCCGATACCCAAGGCCGCGTCGACGGATATCGAACCGGACGAAATCACCGGGACCGACACGCCGACCCGGTCTCCCAGGCGCATGATCGATCCTTTTCCAAATTGCCGCTCGATCTGACTCAGGGCCATATCGAGGGCCCGTTTCTTATTAACGTCCTCACCCATGATTGCTCTCCTGACGCAAACAGACAGTTAAGTTGTCCGGCTCGCTATTGACGCACTACTTCGCATCCCGGTAATCGTAGAAACCGCGGCCGCCCTTTCGCCCAAGCAGTCCGGCATCGACCATATTCACCAGCAGTGGACAGGGCCGATACTTGGAATCTTTGAACCCGTCGAACAGTACATTCATGATATCCAGGCACACGTCCAGGCCGATCAGGTCGGCCAGACGAAGGGGGCCCATCGGATGGTTCATTCCAAGCTTCATGACCTGGTCGATCGATTCCGCGTCCGCGACCCCTTCCATCAACGCGAAAACCGCCTCGTTGACCATCGGCATCAAGATCCGATTGGAGATGAAACCCGGGAAGTCTTTTACTTCCACAGGGGTCTTTCCGACGGCCGAGGCCAGATCGCGAGTCTGCTCGTAGGTTTCCTGACTCGTCAGCACTCCTCGGACGATTTCGACCAGTTTCATCAGCGGAACCGGGTTCATGAAGTGCATTCCGATGACTTTCTCGGGACGGCGAGTCGTGCGGGCAAGCTTCGTGATCGAGATCGATGAGGTGTTGCTGGCCAGGATGGTCTGCGGCCCACACACCCGGTCAAGTTCCTGAAAAACCGAGGATTTTATCTCCAGGTTCTCAAAAACTGCCTCGACCACGAGGTCGCAGCCTTCCATGTCAGCCCAGTCGGTCGTCCAATCGATCCTCTCAAGTGTCTGGTCGAACAGTGCCGGCTTGTCTTGGGCCTCGGACTTCTCAATGACCTTCCGCAGGCTTTTCTCTATCTGGGCGCGTCCCTTCTGCAGGTTTTCAGCGGAGATGTCGCGCAGGACCACGTCAAGACCCGAAAACGCCGCGACCTGAGCGATTCCTCCTCCCATTGTTCCAGCTCCGACGACGCCTATTTTCATGGTTTCTCCAAGCGCGCCTATTTATCTAACGTTCGAGAATGAAAACCTACGAAAAAAATCCCGAAAAAAATGCGGTTTTCCGAAAAATGTCCTTCATCAGACCAGTTCGACTGCCATGGCGACCGCGTTGCCCCCACCCAGACAAAGACTGGCAACGCCTCGCCGGCCGCCCCGGTCTCGCAGCGCGTGAAGCAGGGTGACGAGGACCCGGGCCCCGCTGGCGCCGATGGGGTGTCCCAAGGCAATCGCCCCACCGTTCACGTTGACCCGCGCCGGATCGAGCGGAACCTGGCTCGTAAGCGCAACCGCCTGAACGGCGAAAGCTTCGTTGAGCTCGTACAAGTCAACCTGTTCGTCTTGCCAGCCCGCCTTGCTCCGCACTTTTCGGATCGCCTCCAGCGGCGCCATCATCACGAGCGACGGTTCGATCCCACTGGTGGCAAATGCGACGATCCGGGCGATCGGTTGCCCCGGGATTCGTTTCGCCGCCTCTTCCGAACCCACCAAGACTGCCGCGCCGCCGTCGCTTATCTGAGATGCGTTGCCCGCAGTGACAGTGCCCTGCTCCTTGAAGGCGGCCTTCAGTTTGCCGAGCGTCTGAATGGAGGCGTCCTCACGGGGCCCTTCGTCCCGGTCGACAATCAACGGCTCACCCTTTCTCTGAAGAATCGGTACCGGCACTATCTCAGCGGTGAAGCGACCCGTCTTCGTCGCCTCGACGGCCCGCCGATGCGACTCGACCGCGTATTGATCCTGGGCATCGCGACACACATTGTACTTCTCGGCTATGACCTCGCCGGTGCATCCCATGTGGTACTTTTCATAGACATCCCAGAGGCCGTCCTGAATCATTGCATCGAGCACTTCACCATGACCCAGGCGATAGCCCATTCGGCCGCGAGTCAGCAGATATGGCGCATTGCTCATGCTCTCCATTCCACCAGCCGCGACGACGCCGGCCTCCTCCAGCCGGATGCTCTGGGCCGCGAGCCCGATCGCTTTAAGACCGGAGCCACACACTTTGTTGACCGTCAGTGCGGAAGCCGAAGCAGGAACACCTGCGCCAAGGGCCGTTTGCCGCGCGGGATTCTGGCCAAGACCGGCGGAGATCACATTGCCCATGATGACTTCTTCAACCGTTTCGGGCGGAACACCAGCCCTGCGGATGGCTTCTCGGACAGCGATGGTTCCGAGTTCGGTGGCCGACAGCGAAGATAGTGATCCGAGGAATTTTCCGATCGGCGTACGGCAGGCAGACAGGATGTAGGCTTCTTTCATAGTGGATTCATGATAGCAAACAAGGGGTGTCTGTTTGCTGCCCGGCGGAAAGGCAGAAAAGCCGAGCACGAGAAGGAAAAGGGCCTGCAGGTCCTCAGGGCGTCGGGACCGGCACAAATTGACACGGGCCGCGACCCGATGGTATTCTTACGTTTTTCCGAAGCGGAGGAATCATGGCCAAGGTATGCGAGATATGCGGGAAGGGTCCTCAGTTTGGCCACCGCGTGTCGCACGCTCACAATCTGACCAATCGTCGCTGGAACCCAAATCTCCAGCAGGTCCGCGCGGTCATTAACGGAACCAACCGGAAGATCCGCGTTTGCACGCAGTGCATTAAGTCAGGCAAAGTCCAGAAGCCAGCCGTTGCGTAGTTTCGGGAGGAGCAGGAGTCTCATGGTCGAGATCGGCTGGCTGCTCTTGCTCTGTTCCTCGCCCGCTCAACGTCTCTCACCCCCTCAAGACCCTTCAACAGGTTCGTGATTTTTTCCAGCTGCTGGGTGTCCGCGATTTCGAGCGTCATGTCAACGCGTCCGAATCGGTCGTCCACGAGACGCGCCTGCACGTTGACGATATTCGTGTCGGCGCCGGAGATGGCAGACGTGATAGCTGCCAGAATGCCAGGCCGGTCCTCGGTGTAGATGGACAGGCGGACCGGGTATTTCGGAGTACCGCCGTCATCGGTCCACGCGACCTCTACTCGCCTTTCGGGATCCAAGAGTAAGTTCTCGACGTTTGCACAATTGACCGAGTGGACGGAAATCCCCCGACCAACCGTGATATACCCCGCGATTGCCTCGCCACGGATCGGATTGCAGCACTTCGCGCGATAGACGAGCAGGTCATCGTAACCTTTGACCTGAATCGCCGAGTCAGTTCGCCGGAAAACCCGTCTAACCATGCTGGTCAGTCGTGATTCGGGCTCTTCCTTGACCTCCTGGTTGGTCTTCTCCGGATCCAGCCGCGCAAGCACCTGCTTAGCAGCGATCTTTCCGTAGCCGATTGCCGCGTACAGGTCTTCGACTTTCGGAGTATTCAGTTCTCCCAGCGCCTGCTCGAACTTCACTTTGTACTTCTTGAGATTGATCTTGAAACGGCGCGCCTCTTTTTGGAGCAGCTTTTGCCCGATTTCGACCGCCTGTTCCTTTTGCTTGAGGTTGATCCACCGCCGAATGGCGCCTCTGGCGCGCGAGGTTTTTACAAATGTCAGCCATTCGCGGCTTGGATGGCCATCATCGGCGGTAATGATCTCCACGATTTCGCCGTTGTTCAGCCGATGCTTGAGGGGGACGATGCGGCCGTTGATTTTGGAACCGATGCACTTGTGTCCGACTTCGGTGTGTATGTAGTACGCAAAATCAACGGGCGTGGCACCCCTGGGGAGGGTGACGACCTCACCTTTGGGAGTGAAGATATAAACTTCCTCGGGGTAAAGGTCAATTTTAAGATTGCTCAGGAACAGCTGCGGGTCTTTCACCTCGCGTTGCCACTCGAGCAAGTGCCGCAACCAGACGAAGCGCTTGTCATCCTTGTCGCGCTGCAGCTTCCCTTCCTTGTACTTCCAGTGTGCCGCGATTCCTTCTTCCGCAATCCGGTGCATGTCGTTGGTGCGGATCTGCACCTCAAACGGCCGCCCATCGGGCCCGATCACCGTCGTGTGGAGCGACTGGTACATGTTCGGCCGCGGCATGGCAATAAAGTCCTTGATGCGGCCCGGAACCGGGTTCCACATGTTGTTGACGATGCCAAGAACCGTGTAGCAGTCACGAATGCTGCCAACCAGGACCCGGATCGCGATGAAATCGTAAACCTGATCGAGGCTGATCTGCTGACGTCTCAGCTTCTCGTAGGTGCTGTGGATGCGCTTGATCCGCGCCTCAATCTGCGCGTCTATGCCCTGCTCCTGAAAGGTGGTTTCCATCGCGCGAATGATTTCGCGAATGAATCGGTCGCTTGTCGCCTTTTTCTCCTCCACCTGGGTAAGGACCGACTGGTATGACACAGGATCGAGATAGCTGAACGCCAGGTCCTCGAGCTCTCCGCGCACTTTGGACATCCCCAGCCGGTGGGCTATGGGGGCGTAGATATCCAGGGTCTCCTGAGCGATTGCCTTCCGCTTTTCCGGACTCAGGTATTGCAGAGTCCGCATGTTGTGAAGCCGGTCGGCAAGTTTCACGAGGATGACGCGGATATCGTCGACCATCGCCAGCAGTAACTTGCGAAAATTCTCGGCCTGCTGTTCCTGCTGGGAAGCGAAGTGGATTTTGCTGATCTTGGTGACCCCGTCGACCATATGGGCGACGTCTTCGCCGAACAGGTCGCGGATCTTTTCGATGGGCGTCAGGGTATCTTCGACGACATCATGAAGCAGCCCCACGCTGACACACGCGGCGTCCAGCCGCATGTCGCACAGGATGTTGGCGACTTCCAGGGGATGGGAGAGGTAGGGTTCACCGGACAAGCGTACCTGTCCCCGGTGTTCTCTGGCGGAGAAGACGTAAGCCTTTCGAAGCAGATCCAGATCGGCGTTGGGCTGAGACGCCAGAACCTTCTCTTCCAAATCCTCAAAACGTATCATCGATTGAAGAAGTGCCTATTGTATACCAAGGCGGGCAGGAGTTGAGGGACCAACTGATAACTGCGCACTGCCGCCTGACAGGCTGACCAGGAGCTGAACAGCGGATCTTTCCCCAGATGATCGGGACCGAATCCGTCGGGTCCGAGGCGAGTAGTGGGCAGTGGGCAGTGGGCAGTGGGCAGTGAAAAGGCCGGCAGGGATCACCCTGCCGGCCGTGTGGTTTTCGGGATGTTGCAGCAGCTGGCTAGCTTTCGGTGGTTGATGCCTTGAGCCGTTTCCTCTGCATTTCCAACTCTTCCTGCTGCTTGCGCTGCAGTTTAAGGCCTTCAATAGCCAAGGTGTCTGCTTCGCGCAACCACCTCTGCTTTTCGGCCTTGTCCTCGGTCAGCTTGGCCTTCTCACGGTAGAGAAGGTTCAGGTACTGCATAGCATCGGTGTACTCGGGTTTGATCTCGAGCGCCTGTTTGAGCGCCGCGATTCCCGCATCCGCCTGCTCGTTCAGCTGGGCCTTTTCTTCGGGACTGAGGTTCTCCACGTTTTCGCCGGTCTGGCCGGTCTTCTCATTGACAGTTCCGAAATCCATGACCGCGATTCCGTAAAGCGGCTCCGGGTCTTTCGGGTTGATTCTCAACCGCGTCCGATGCCACTCTTCGGCCTTTTCATGGTCCTGAAGCGGATCTGTATAAAGACTGGCGATGCTGGCGATAGCGTTGATGTTCTTGTCGTCCTTTTTGAGGACATCCTGGAACGCCTTGATCGCGTCGGTCGCTCGCTTCTTGTTGTCCTCAGTATAGACGTTCGGGATCACCTGGACGCGGTACGTCGTTGCCTTGTAAAGCCAGGCATGTAAGAGCTCCGGGTCGAGCTGGATGGCCTGCGTGAAATGCTCATCGGCTGTCACGTAGTCCTTCGCCTCGTACGCCTGAACCCCTTTGTTCAGATGATCGCGGGCCTTCAACTTGTTATAGAACGTGCAACCCGATGCCATGAAAACGGTCAGTACGACCGCGATGGTCATGACATACAGTTTTCTTGAACTCATGCGAGACTGCCTCCAAATTGCTAACCGCCGCTTTCGGGGGTCATCAGACCGATGTCGCCGACGCCGGCGCCTTTGGCGATATCGATAATTCTGACGACGTCACCGAAAGGCAGGTCAGGATCGCCCTGGATGAACATGTTCTTGTTCGCGCGTGCGCTGTAGATATCAAACAGCCGGGATCCCAACTGCTGAAGCGTAACCTGGTCCGCGTTGATCCGAAGCATCCCGGTGGACTCCACCGAAACGACGATGGCGTCGGATTTAACGACGACGTTCTTATCCGCAAGCTCTTCAGCTTTCTGCGGAACCCGCGCTTCGAGGTCATACTGCGTCTTCGGCTGGATGACCATGAAGATGATCAGAAGAACCAGCAGAATATCGATGTAGGGAGTGATGTTGATGTCCGATTTCGGCCCTCTTCCGCCACCGGTTCTCATAGCCATTACGGCACCCTCCCTTCGCGCATCTGTCGATCAACCATCAGGCCAATCCTCTCGACTCCGGCATCACGCGCCTTGTTGATGACGTCAACCACGGTTCCATAGGGTGTGGCGACATCGCTCTTGACAAACAGGGGCTTGTCGCTGGCCACGGCTACGCGCTCCGTCACCTTGTCTATCAGCTTGTCTGGAGGCGTCAGGTCGGCGTTCACGTAGATGCTTTTGTCGCGGGTGATGGTGATAATGGTCGAGTCTTCCGCCTCGACTTCAGGGGCCTCCTGGGCGTTACGCGCCTTGGGCTTGTTAACGTTGATGCCTTCCTGAAGTAGGGGGGTAGTGATCATGAAGATGATCAGCAACACCAGCATGATGTCAGCCATCGGCGTCACGTTGATGTCCGGGCTGACACTGCTGACGCTGGACCCTCCACCAGTACTCATTCCCATGGTAGTACCTCTCCTGTTCTAATAATGGCTGCCTACTTGTCGCCTCTTCGCTTCAGGAAGTAGTCGATAAGTTCAGAAGAGGAGTTGTCCATTTCAACGATGAACGACTCGATTTTACCGGTGAAGTAGTTGTACATCCACACGGCGGGAACTGCCACGAACAGCCCGAAGGCGGTGGTGACAAGGGCCTCGGAAATACCGCCGGCGACGGCCGCGATACCGGTGTCCTCACCGGAGCTCATGCCCGCAAACGCGTTGATGATACCGACGGTGGTGCCGAACAGACCCACGAAGGGGGCGGTACTGCCGATGGTGGCCAGGCCGCCGAGGCCGCGCTTGAATTCCTCGATGCCGATCGCGGTCGCGCGCTGCAGCGCACGTCGGGAGGCCTCGATGGTTTCACCGGGCAGTTCCTTGGAGCCCTGATGAGCAGCGAATTCCTGCAAACCGGCCGAAACTACTTTGGCCAGGTGGCTCTTCTTGTTCTGTTCAGCCAACTCGATGGCGTCCCTGAGGTTACCCGTGCGAAGCGCTTCGGCCACGGCCGGCGCAAAAGCGCGGGATTGTTTACGAGCGGCACGATACGTCAGGTACCGCTCAAACATGACACCGATGGACCATACCGACATGATGGCGAGGATTACGACGACGCCTTGAGCCAGATAGCCCATGTTTTCCCACAGTTCCAAAAAACCTACGCCCATAATGTTCTACCTCCCCAGAAGGATGAATAGTTCTTGCATTCAAATTCCATTGTCAAAACGCGCGCGGGGATAAGCCCCGCGCACCCTGCACGGTCAGTCGCCGTGACATACTTCGGACTACCGCAATACGAAATTGACCGTCACGGTCGCGATGACCGGGACCGGTTCATTGTTCAGGATGGTTGGCGAGTATTTCCACTGTCGCACCGCATCCATGGCCGCCTGGGTCAACAGCGGGTGACCGCGGACCAGCTCGATGTTAGCAACGTTGCCTGACTCGTCCACCGTGACCTTCAGCAGGACTATGCCCTGCACGCGCGCCCGCTTGGCGAGCTCGGGGTAATCCGGTTCCACGCGGTGGATGAGCTTCGAGGCCTGGACATTTCCCCCCACCTTGACGGGGTCCTTCTTTCGGGACGGCGGGGGTGGCGGTGGCGGGGCAGCCGATTTCGGCACGCCTCCGAGGACACCTCCGGTGACACCTCCCGGTACGCCTCCGACGACGCCTCCCGGTACGCCTCCCGGCACGCCTCCGACGTTGCCGGCAACGCTCGAGTACTCAGGCACGTCCTCCATCGGCGGCGGAATCTCTTTGGGAATTTCCGTCGGCGCCTGGAATTTGGACGCGTCCATTTTCACGACCGTCACTTTTTGCGGCGCCATCTGCGCGGGAGCTGGCGGTGGTGGCGGCGGCGGTGGCGGCGGCGGCGGTGGCGGCGGGGCCAAATAAGTCAGCAACTCTTGTTCGGGTAACCCCTGATAGTAGATCAACGGGATGAGGATCAGGATCGAAATGGCGATGGCGTGTACTAACAGGGATACGAACAGGGTGCTTTTTGACCGGCCGGCACGACTTGGTGCGGATTCGATCAGGTTCTCAAACATCTGTCTCCCTCTTCCTTTCTACCTTGACTGGGTCAACTGAAGATAACAGGCCAGCACGTCCAGTTCGGTGGCGAATCGGGGTCCGCCGCCTGGCTGAGCCAAGGTAAGATCACGATTTCCGAAACCTCCTAGGATAGCTGTTACCATTAAACTTAGAACCATTAGTACGTGACGTCAAACACTGTCAGGCGGCGTTCTTGGCCGCCTTGCGCTTCTCCGACCACAGCTGCCACCACAGCACAACCGGGCTAGCGATCGCCAGGGTCGAGTAGCAGCCGATTATAATCCCGATAACCAGGGCAAAAGCAAAACCATTCAGCACCTCTCCACCGAACAAGTACAAGGCCATGACGGCCAGGAAGGTAAATCCCGACGTCAAGATTGTGCGATTGAGGGTCTGATTGACGCTCAGGTTGATGATCGTGCCCAAGTCCGCACGCCGCATGTTCCGCACGTTCTCGCGGACGCGGTCGAAAATAACGATCGTGTCGTTGATCGAGTACCCGACCAGTGTGAGGAGGGCGGCGACCACATTGAGGCTGATTTCCTTGCCCGTTAAGGAGAACAGTCCCACGGTTATGAAGACGTCGTGGAACAGGGCTATGACGCCCGCGACGCCGTAGATCGGCCTGAACCGGAACGCGATGTAGATCAACATCCCAATCAGGGAGAAAATGATCGCGTCTCGCGCCCGTTTCTTGAGCTCGTCGCCGACTTTCGGACCTACGCTCTCGACGCTGATCAGCGTGAAACTACCGAGATAGGAGTTACTCTGCAGCGCGCCAATTACCGGGTTGGGAATTCCAGCCTGCGAGAGTTGCTGGTGATTCTGCAGCACCCCTCCCTGGTTGTTCCGGTAATCGACGATCTGTTCTGCAAGTCTTTCGTAGTGGCTGGCGTATTCGGCGACCGTCAGTTTGCTGCGCAGCCGTTCGGGGTCCAGTTCCTGCAGTCGCATCGCAAGCACGGACCTTGAAATATTATTGAGGTCAAATTGACCGCTCTTGGCCGCGTTCGAATCATAGTGCTGTTGCAGAGCTTGGAAGATTTTGTTCGATTCCCCGGTCAGATCTCCGCCCTGTTCGGCAGCCTTTCTCGCCATCCGGATCTGGACCTGGTTTTCACTCGGGTCATCAAAACGGGTCACTTCCTCGGGGCGAAGACCAGCCTTACCGAGGACTTCGCGAATTTGATCCAGCTGCGGTTCCTGCTTGAACTTCGCGTAGACGAGCGTGCCGCCAGTGAAGTCCACACCCAGGTTAAGTCCCTTGGTTGCCAACGATATCGCACCAGCCAGGACCAAGGCGGCCGAGATGGCCAGGAAAATCCATTTCTTGCCCAGCCAGTCCACTTTCGGGTTCGGAAATATTTCCATACCAGTACCTAAAGCTACCCGCGTGCAGTCTATTTAGAAACCGCCCGCTTGAATTGGTTCCATAATTAAATCGACAGTTTTGCCACTTCTCGCCTCTGCAGCAAAAGCTCGAAAATCGTTCGAGAAACAAAGGTCGCCGCAAAGACGTTGGCAATTAAGCCGACAGCCAGGGTGATCGCGAAACCGCGGATCGGCCCGGTACCGAACTGGAACAGGAAAAGGGCGGCGATCAGCGTCGTGATGTTCGTGTCGAGGATCGTGATGAAGACCCGGGAAAACCCGGCGTCTATTGCACTTCGGACGGTCTTCCCCAGCCGCAGCTCCTCTTTGATCCTTTCAAAAATGAGCACGTTGGCGTCGACCGCCATACCGATGGTCAGGATGATGCCGGCGATACCCGGCAGGGTGAGCGTCGCGTTGAAGTACCCGAGGACACCAAAAAGAATGAGAACGTTGATGAGCAGTGCGAAGATCGCGTTCAGACCCGAAAGCCTGTAGACGACCACCATTCCGAGAAGGACCAGCGCGAGACCCGCGATCGAGGCGGCCACTCCGCTCTTGATCGAGTCGAGTCCGAGGGATGGCCCCACAATCCGGTTTTCCAGGATCGTGATTCCTGCAGGCAGAGCTCCCGAGCGCAGGATCAGTGCGAGATCTTCGGCCTGTTCGTTAGTGAAGTTTCCCTCGATGCTGGCCGAATCCGTCGAGATGCGTTCCTTGATGTTCGGGGCGGAACGGATCTCCCCATCCAGCACGATGGCCAGGCGATTCCCGACGTTGACCTCGGTCGTCCGGGTGAACAGATCGACTCCCTCCGTG